>Ga0265309_10000639_pt1 | contig 14319 bp, 13 predicted proteins | sample Helome_FD_192492 | JGI IMG/M metagenome (GOLD analysis project Ga0265309, IMG submission 192492) | Marine sediment microbial communities from subtidal zone of North Sea - Hel_20160524 (Illumina Assembly) | ecosystem: Environmental > Aquatic > Marine > Subtidal zone > Sediment ...
CTTTGCACTGGTCACGTGCTCATCGTCTCCCATTTTCTCAATGGCAAGTGCCATGAGACCGATTAACACCGCCCAGGCGACAAACAGATATAGATACAGCAAGGGGATCCCGATGACCGTAGCGGAGTTATCGAAAATTAATAAAAATGGAGGGGTGAACAGCAAAACACCCAGAATAAACAATGCAACGAATCGTTCGCTTGCTATTCGTGGAAGGCTCACGGCATCAGGCAATATCGAGAAAGTAAATCAGTAACCCGGCCAGGTCGATCGAGTTCTGGAGGATTTTGCCCCGCGATCATCACTAGTCTTCACTTTCAGCCAGCAATTCTTTTACCCGATTAAGTATGTCGCGAGTAGAAAATGGTTTGGTCATGTAATCGTCGGCACCCAGCGACATTCCCTTCTTGCGCTCAATATCCCGGCCTTTGGCGGTCAATATGATAATACGAATATCTTTCCACAGCGGGTTTTCACGGATTTTCTCACAGACCTCGAAACCATCTAGCTTCGGCATCATCAGATCGAGGATCACGAGAGCCGGAACGGTCTCGGCAACCTTCTCCAATGCCTCTTCACCATCGTAAGCAACTGCAACCTCAAATCCGGCACTTTTCATAACGTATTCGAGTGACGTTACGATGTAGGCTTCATCATCGACTATCAAGATGGTTTTGCTCATTTGTCTGTCCTTAAAAAAACTTTACTGGTACAAGTGACGCAATGCGTTCAAAGCGCCAGGTATTCATGGCGCAGCTCCTCGTTCTCGAGTACCTCTTGCGCTGAACCACGAAATACAATTTCCCCGGTATCCAGGATGATCGCACTGTCGGCAAGTTTTAGCGCAGCGATGGCGTTTTGCTCGACGATAATCGTGGTAATACCAGCTTCTTTTACTTCCTGCAATATGCTCTCTATCTCCTGCACGATAACCGGCGCCAGGCCTTCGTAGGGTTCATCGAGTAACAAAAGCTTGAGATCACGGGCGAGCGCTCTTGCCACTGCCAGCATCTGCTGCTCACCCCCCGAAAGCGTCACCGCTTCCTGGCGTCGACGTTCCTCCAGGCGAGGGAAATGCTGGTAAATACGATCCAGCGTCCAGCCTAAGGGCTCGGCGATCTGGGCCAGCTCCAGGTTCTCTTCAACGGTAAGCCCGGCAATGATACGCCGATCCTCCGGCACCAGTTGAATCCCTTCCTGGGCAGCCTGATAGGCGACCAGGTCATGAATTGGTTTGCCTTGCAGGTAGATCTCCCCACTTCTGAGGGAGGGTTCGTCAACCCGCGCTATGGCTCGCAGCGTCGATGTTTTGCCGGCACCGTTACGACCCAGCAGAGCCACAATTTCACGCTCGGCGATATCGAAGGACACGCCCTGAACAATGTAGGATTCATTGTAGTAGGCGTGAATATCACGGCAGGAAAAGAAGGCGTCCGGCTTTTCAGAAAGCGCTTTATCGACTTGTGTTGCTGTCATCCCAGCTCCCCTCCCAGGTAGGCTTCGATGACAACCGGGCTACCTTTGATTTCATCGGGTTTGCCCTCGGCAATAACGGTTCCCTGCGCCAACACCGAAATTTTGCTGGCAAGGGAAAAAACCACATGCATGTCATGCTCGATAATGATCTTGGTGATGCCACGCTCGGAAATCTTTTTTAACAGGTCGATCGTGTTATTGGTATCGGCCCTCGCCATTCCGGCCGTAGGCTCATCCAGCAGTAACAGTTTAGGTCGCTGAATCAGGCACATCGCGAGTTCCAGGCGTCGCTTGTCACCGCGCGACAGCGTTGAGGAAATTATCTTTCTTTGCTCGATCAGGCCCATTTCTTCGAGTATATCGATCGCCTCATCGCGCACCTCGGCGCGTGATTCGACACCTCGCCAGGCATTCATCCTGAACGCGCCATCGGCCTTGGCAAAGGCGGGAATCATGACATTCTCGAGCACACTCAAATCTTCAAATATCTCCGGTGTCTGGAATACCCGCGACACCCCCAATTGATTGATCTGGTGAGGTTCAATCCCCAGCAACGAATTACCCGCGAATTGCACGCTACCCGTATCGGGAGTCAAACGACCGACAAAACAATTGAGCAGCGTAGATTTTCCCGCTCCATTAGGGCCAATGATCGCGTGTACGCTGCCTTCTTCGACCTGCAAATTGACCTCGTTCAGGGCACGCAGGCCACCGAAGGTTATATTGACATCAGAAACTTCTAGAATAGCCATCTTGCTAACTCGCAGAATCGGCCGAAACTGGACTATCGGACTTCTTCGGTTTAAAAAGTGTCCGAATACGGCTTAACCCGTCTACCAGACCACCCGGTAAAAATATCACGATGACCATGAACAACAGGCCGAGCGTGAAGTGCCAGCCTTCGCCGACAAAAATACTGCTCAATGCAACCAGGAAATCCTGCAGCCCGGCCGGCAGGAAATCGAAAAAACTCTCCAGTACGGAATTATTGATAGAAGAAAAAATATTCTCGAAATACTTGATAATGACTGCCCCCAGAACGGGCCCAATCAGGGTACCGACACCGCCCAGAATAGTCATCAGGACCACTTCGCCGGAGGCCGTCCATTGCATTCGTTCCGCGCCGGCCAATGGATCGGTAGCCGCCAACAGCCCCCCGGCAAGACCCGCGTACATGCCTGAAATTACAAAAGCAGCTAGCAGGTAAGGTCGTGTATTGACCCCCATGTACATCAGTCTGTTTTTGTTGGACTTGATAGCCTTCAAGACCATACCGAAGTTGGAGCGCGAAATTCGCATAGACAGGTAAAATGCAATAATCAGCAACACGGCACAGAAATAAAAACCCGTGTAACCACTCATTTTCATGCCGAAAAAATTGGTGATCGGAATACCGTTTTCAACAATCCCGAATGCCTGGTCAACCAGCCTGAGATCCTCGTCCCGAAGATTTAAAACATAATCCGCTGCCCGATCAGACGGCGCCAGCTGGCGCACCTGCAGGCCGGTTTCGCCATTGGTAATCGGGGTTAACACTGAATAGGCCAGGTTGTAGGACATCTGCGCAAAGGCGAGCGTCAGGATAGAAAAATAAATACCCGAGCGCCGCAGGGTGATAAAGCCGATGATTAAAGCAAATAGTCCAGCAATCACTACCGACAACAGCATCGCGGGAATGACGTTCATGGTGAACAGCTTGAACATCCATACCGATGCATAAGACCCGACCCCCAGGAAAGCCGCATGACCGAATGACAAATAACCGGTAAGCCCAAACAGGATATTAAAGCCAATTGCAAATATGCCGTAAATCGCGAACTTTTGCAGCAGATCAGGATAGGCTGCTCCAAAGGGAATTAACAGGATTGGCGCGCCTAGCACAAGCGCAGAAAATATAATCAGCAAGCGTAAGTCGGTGCGCGGAGTTATATCAGACATAGCCCTAGTGCTCTTTCAAGGTGATATTGACGGGTTCAGCGAGTCGTGAAGCAGTTGATCGCAAGGCGCACCTCGCAGGCAATGGCTCGGTCCTTGTCAAGAGGTGCAACGCGGCGAGCGACTGCTTCACGACTCGCCCGAAGGGAGCTACCCAGATGATACAATCCAGCGTTGCAGCCCTTGAAAAGGGCATGCCAGGGCCGGCCCCGCGAGCGAAGCGAGTGCAGTGGGTCTTTCCTGCGGGCTGCGCCTTGACTTGTATCATCTGGGTAGCTCTGAACCCGTCAATATCACCTTGAAAGAACACTAATCCTCCATCACGCCTTTACGGCCCAAGAGCCCGCGCGGCATCGTCAGCAGGATTACCACCGCAACCAGGTAGATAATAATTTGATCAATACCCGGGATAATACTCTTGATTTCATTCATCGAAGCAAACGACTGCAATATCCCCAGCAAAAAGCCGGCTGCTACCGCGCCACCCAGTGAGCCCATACCACCGACAACGACCACCACGAATGACAGCACCAGGAAATCCATTCCCATATGATAATCAGGCGGGAGTATCGGCGTGTACATCGCACCGGCCATTCCAGCCACTATGGCCGCGAGCCCGAAGACAATAGTAAACCGTCTCTCGATATTGATACCCAGCAAGCTGACCATTTCCCGGTCCCGCATGCCCGCCCGCACTACCATGCCAAACGTCGTAAATTGCAGAAATGCAAACACGCAAAAGATAACAATGGCTGAAAACCCAAAGTAAACCAGTCTCCACCAGGGATATACGACGCTATCGCCCAGACCCAGCCAGAGACCTATATTCGCGCTGCCCGAGACGATATCCGGTGCAGACTGCGGTATCGGATTCGCGCCGAAATAATGTTTGATGATTTCCTGCAACACTATGGCCAGACCGAAGGTCACCAGAATCTGGTCCGCATGCGGGCGATTATAAAAATGCCTGATCAGCCCACGCTCCATCACCACTCCGATGATCAGCATGACAGGAATAGCTAACAAAACAGAAAACGGCACAGAGTATTCGATCATCAACCTGCCGACATCGCCAAACCAGATCTCGACATAGGGCGTACGAACTTCCATCGCAGTGCCCCAGGCAGTTGTCTGCGTGGCATCGAGTACCACCTGCTCGAAGCTGAGCAATTTATTGAATGATACAGCGCAGAAAGCGCCCAGCATGAAAAGCGCGCCATGCGCGAAATTAACGACGCCCAGCGTACCAAAAGCAAGTGTCAATCCAAGCGCGATCAGCGCGTAGGCGCCACCCTTGTCCAGACCATTAAGAATTTGGAGGATTATTGCATCCATAGCTGCCGCTCACTCATACCAGACCCTGTGCATCTTATCATTACGGTATCAAAAGAGAACTGGCCACCCGGGCTTTCCCGGGCGACCAGATCGCCACATGCCTCTAGACTAACAGGATGCGTTTACCGGACCAAGATTGCCGCCAAAAATAGCGGGGTCGTACTCAACCTGGGACCGCGGCGTGATTTCCACTACCTTGAGCAAGTCGTACTTTGATGTCGGGTTCGGATTACCGCGCACAACAAGCACGTCCTTAAAGCACTGGTGGTCGGCTGCACGATACTCGGTCGCACCATTACCCAGGCCGTCAAAATTAAATCCTTCCAGGGATTTGACCACACCCTCGGGTGAGAATGTACCAGCCATTTCGCAGGCGTTGGCGTAAAGCAAAGTTTGCGCGTAGCAGGTATGTGCCGCCATGGATGGCGGTGCACCGTACTCCGCGCCGAAGCTTTTCACGAATGCTTTCGATGCGTCGTCCTGCAACGACCAGTTCCAGTTGGTAGAACCAAGAATATCCTTGATCGCATCTCCCGCACCTTGAGCCATCAAACGCGAGAATAAAGGCACAACAATTTCAAAGTTCCTGCCATTAACCTGCTTGTCACGCAGACCGAACTGCACTGCCTGGGTCAGGGAATTGATCATGTCCTTGCCGTAGTGATTAAGGATCAACACGTCAGTACCGGAGTTCAGCACCGGGGTGATGTACTGGGAAAAATCGCCCGCGCCTACTGGCGTCTTGACGGTTTTGACGGTTTGCCAGCCAAGCGCCTCGGTAGTGCTCTTCATCGACTCTTCCTGTGTCCAGCCCCAGGTGTAGTCAGCGGTCAGGTGATAGGAACGACGCTCATTGCCGAATTCTTTCTCGAGCACTGGACCCAGTGCCGCACCCGACATATAGGCGTTGAAAAAGTGACGGAACCCGTTGCGACGCTTGTCCTTTCCGGTGGTGTCATTGGAATGGGTAAGACCTGCCATGAAGATTACGCCAGCTTCCTGGCAAAGACCCTGGACGGCGATCGCCACGCCGGAGGATGAGCCACCGGTAATCATCAGGGCGCCATCTTTTTCGATCATGCGCTTGGCAGAAGCTCTCGCGGCGTCCGACTTGGTCTGCGTATCACCGGTAACGAAAGTTACCTTTTTACCAAGAATGCCATTACCCTTGAGTGCCGAAGGCTTGAAAGTATTCAGCATACCCCCGTCTCCTTCGCCATTGAGGTGCTTGACTGCCAGTTTGTAAGCGCGCAGTTCGTCGGCGCCCTCGTCGGCGTAGGCACCGGTCTGCGGTACATTAAAACCAAGCGTCACGCTGCTGCCTTTTGGCATATTACAGTAATCGGCAGCATGGGCATTACGAATTAAAAGCGTTGGCATGGCCAGAGCTACACCGGCCGCGACACTACCTTTAAGTACTTTTCTTCGTGTGAAATTGGAATCAGATTCACTCATGTTATTTCATCTCCTCGACTAGGTTATTAATACCATCGCGGAAAGCTCAATAACATGAACGTGAGCCCTGCAGTTAGCAATGGCGTAGGGATAGACCCAGATGACACATTAACAGAGTTTGTAAAAGACATCCTGATAATGGCTTATTGATTCGTCAATTATGTAAAAATATGTATAATCGTTTTTGATAAATTGTAAAAATGTAAAAATAATAACTATCCGGGCCCGTTCTTCTCCACCAGACCAGGCTTAATGCTCATCGCCGAACAGACAAAATCAAAAGGTGTGGAATGGTACGCGTACCGGAAGGATTCAGGATACGAAAAATTCGTAAGCAGCAAAAACTGACACAGACCGAACTCGCCAAAAAAGCCGGCATTTCTGTTAGTTACCTTAACCTCATAGAGCACAACAAACGGCCGATCGGCGGCGGTCTGCTCAACAAGATTGCTCAGATTCTGAGCACCGATCCAGGCGAGCTTTCGGGGTATGACGATGCTCTCCTCATCCAGGACCTGATAAATCTCAGCAGGACTCCGCTATTGAGCGACTTCAACATGGAGGAGAATGGTGCGCAGAATATAGTAGGCCGCGAGCCTGGATGGGGCCGCGCCATTCTGCATTTGCATGCCTCCTACAACGAAGCGCTTAAAACCATAGAGTCGCTGTCTGACAGGTTCAACCGTGACCCTTTTCTGGTTGAGTCAAGCCACGAGATTTTGACAAAAATCACGGCCATTCGATCATTTTCTGAAATCCTCGTCGAAATCGATAATTTGCCTGAAGAAACACGTCAGCGATATATCTCGCTAGTCGCCGACGAATGCGCTGTCCTGAGTTCGGCCACCAGGGACTTTTTTGCGTTTATGGACGAGGTCGATACCACGGTTCATGCAACCACACCGGATGGTGAGGTCGAAGATTTCATCATCGATCATCACAATTATTTCCCCATGCTCGAAACGGCTGCGGAGGACCTCAGAGTCCGCGTGGAGAACGGTGATGAAGGCATTCATGGATCGCTTTTGAACTATCTGGCCGAGCGACATGGTCTAACCGTTAAACGTGCTGAAGCAGACGAAGGAAGCGTAAAGGGTACAAATCTGATAGATCACCTGGCCACTCGAATCGACTACCAACAAGTTGGTAATCATCTTGATTTGCAGGACTGGCACCCTCCCGAATCCGAGCGCTTTCTTGTCGCCCAGTATATTTTTGAACTCGAGTATTCAGATCTTTTGTATGAAGTCGCTACCGATAAACGATTGACCAGTGAAGACGCACGAGCACGGGCTCGTCGAGCGATGGCACGCTACGCGGCGGGAGCTGTTCTATATCCTTACGGGCCCTTCCTTGAAAAGGCCAAACAGGCGCGCTACGACATTCAGGTTCTGCAGCACCATTTTGGTGGAAGTTTCGAACAGATTAGCCATCGTTTAGTAACACTTCAATGTCCAGAATCCGTCGGCGTACCCTTCTTTTATATACGCACAGATCTGGCCGGCAATATATCCAAGCGATTCAGCCTGCCAAACCTGCATCTACCGCGTTATGGCGGTGTCTGCCCTCTGTGGACACTTTATCGTGCGTTCCTGGTGGCACCCGATCAAATAATTTCACAAAGGGTGCAGATGCCCGACAAGCAGGAATTTCTATTTATTGCGCGAGCTGTCAAAAAACAGGCCAATACCTTTGGCGAACCTGAAAAAATCTACAGCGTAATGCTAGGTTGCGATGCTGTTTATGCCGATCAACTGGTGTATGGCACCGGCAATGATACAGCTCAGACTGGCCTGGTCATGGAAGTGGGCAGTAATTGCCGTCTGTGCCCTCGCCCAACATGTGCGCACCGCGCCCACGCGCCGTTCCTGCCTGTGGCGCACTGATTGTGTACATCTGGCCCGCTAACCAGCTTGTGCTTCAGGTATCTGGGCGCTACTATTTCAAACAGTCAAATTAAAACCCTGCAATTCAGCTGAATCAATTGCCATCATTCGATTTGACAGCAACCTGAAGATTCGCATCAACGGGAGAGGTCAGGAATTTCCCGACTACCAGCCACCACGGAGAATAATGTGTCGAGGCTCGTACTGATAGTGGAAGATGAGCCGCTTATACTGGAGTCGCTTCAGTTTCTGCTGGAGAACTCCGGTGTACTCGTGGCAACAGCCACTGATGGCAAGCAGGCAATTCTCTCGATACAGCAACTGCGTCCCAGGCTTGTGATACTCGACGTCAAGATGCAGCACCATTCAGGCTTCGAAGTCCTCAAGATGATACGCGCCGATCCCGAACTGAACGAAACCAGGGTGTTGATTCTGACTGCCATGCGCTTAAAAGAAGAATATCGCAAAGCGATAGAGCTCGGCGCCGACAAATTTGTCACCAAACCATTTTCCAACAAAGACCTTGTCGCTGATGTACATGAACTTCTGGGGGCGGCTGAGTAGAGTGGGCTCTCCTGCTGGAATTCATGAACAGCAGCAGACAGGACTATCGCTAAAACTTGATGTAAATCAATGTTAGTCGCGGATCAAAATGTTGTATTGTGGCGTATCTATAAACTTAACCAATAATCGAGCAGCAACATGCAATACAAGAATCTTCTAGTCTATCTTGACCAGGGCGCATCCAACAATGAGCGGGTTAATACCGCTATCGCTATCGCCAAAGTGCACGAGGCCCAGTTAACCGGGGTAGTTGTCAACGCGCTACCAGCCGCCAGCATCCTGCAAAAACTGGGATTTGGTAACGGTGAAGCGCTGATGGAACAACAGCGCATTGACGCCGGGGAAATAATCGAACACTTCAAGCAAATGACAGAGCAGGAAGCTGTTCAAGCCGATACACGTATTATCGAATGCGTCGAGGGCCGTGCAGCAGAAAAACTCGCGCGTATGGCGCGAATTTTCGACCTTAATATCATGCGCCAGGCGAACCCGGACAAACCGCACGCCGCATTCATAAGCGAGCTATCTGAAGAAGTAATGCTATCGTCAGGCCGGCCGGTTTTCTTTGTTCCCTATGTCGGTGCGCATAACATTCCCTGCCGCCGCGGACTGATTGCCTGGGATGGGAGTAAGTCGGCGGCACGCGCAGTACACGATGCCCTGCCGCTGCTGAAAATGATGGAAAAGGTCATTATTCTGATCGTTGACGCAGACAAGATTGAACACTACGCAGCCTCACAACCAGGGGAGGAACTTTCCCGCCACCTGAATCTGCACGGCGTAAACAACGAAATTCAGCGCGTATTAAAGGCCGAAGTCAGCACGTCGACAATTATTTTGAACGAGCTGTCCGATAGCGGTGCCGATATTCTGATTATGGGCGGTTATGGCACACCCAAATTGCGAGAAGTAATGCTCGGTGGCGTAACCCGCACCTTATTTGAGTGTATGACGGTACCGGTATTTATGTCGCATTGATCCGGCGTAGAGCTGTAAGCTGCAGGTTAGCGCAGTTCCGCCAGCGCCTGTCGCATGGTTTTTGACAGGCTGGTTTTCTGCCGGCCCCCGGCATCGAAATTTTCCGCATCGAGCCAGCTTTCAAACACCCTCCTGGCGGTCGGCCATTCACGATCCAGTATTGAAAACCATGCCGTATCCCGATTGCGTTGTTTGTACATAGTCGCCTGGCGAAAAATACCTTCGAACATAAACCCGAGTCGCCGCGCAGCCGCACAGGAGGGCTGATTGAGCGCATCACATTTCCATTCGTAACGTCGATAACCCCAGACTTCGAACACCTGGCGCATCATCAGGTACATCGCCTCGGTCGATATCGGCCTGCCCTGCATCAGCGGTGAAAAATGAATATGCCCGACCTCGATAACGCCGACGCCCGGTTCGATGCGCAGATAGCTCGCGACCCCGACCGCCTTTCCGGTGGCAAGATCGATGACGCTGAAAAAACAGGGATCATTGCCGAGACAGGCTGAGAGCATCCAGCTGCGCAACGCTTCCTCGGTGGCGAACGGGCCATAGGGCAGATAGGTCCAGTTGCGATGGTCCGGGTCTTCCGCGAATGCCGCGAACAGGTCACTCGCATGTTTGTCCAGATCGACGGGTTCCAATCGGCACAGCCTGCCCTGCATGGTCGCGCCACGCGGATGCTCACAAGCCTGCCAGTCAGGTACCGGGAATCCGATCGGCTGACCGAGATCGTTGATAAGTTCGGGCATCGCAACCACCTCAAATTTGAATTGTTAAAGCCGGCATGATTTAAGTACACTTGCCCACGCCTGGCGCAATCGTTCAAGTCTACAACCAGTCGGGACAGTGGGGAACCCAATCATGTTAATGCTCGACGCCGACAAGATACTGCATAGCATGTCGTTCACGACCCTGGTCGATGAACTCGCCGCGATGCACCGCGACCCGATCGGCCTGGTCGATGAAATGCTGATGGAATCCAGGGATGCCAATGATAATGTCAGTCATTTCTTTATTCGCACCGGCTGGCAACCTGAAAAGGCGGTAGGCGCGAAGGTAATTACCGTTTTCCCGCACAATAACCAGCAACGCGAGTGGCCATCGATACAGGCTGTTTACATCCTGTTCGAAGGCGTAAACGGCACCCCGATCGCCTGCCTCGACGGTACCGCGTTGACCTGGATCAAAACCGCGACCGATTCGGCGCTCGGCAGTCGCCTGCTATCGCGCGAGAATATCGAAACCATGCTGATGATTGGCGCGGGTCAGATGGCGCCCCACCTGGTGAGTGCACATTGTGCAGTGCGACCTTCGTTAAAACGGGTACATATCTGGAACCGGACGGGAGACAAGGCGGCCGCATTGTGCGCGAGTCTCGCCGAAAAATTTCCGCAGATCGAATTTGCGCCGGTGAGCGAAATCGAAGCCGGCGCGAAAGAGGCCGACCTGATTTGCTCGGCAATTGGCTGCGCAGCCCCGATCATTCAGGGCGCATGGCTTAAGCCCGGTACGCATGTCGATTTGATCGGCGCCTACACGCCCGCAATGCGCGAGGCCGACGACGAATGTTTGCGCCGCAGCAGCCTGTTTGTCGATGCCCGGGAGACCACCCTGCATCATATCGGTGAACTGATGATCCCGTTAGCCAATGGCGTAATCAGCGAGCAAGACGTGCTCGCCGACCTCTCCGACCTGTGCCAGCAACGCCACGCAGGACGACAATCCGATGCAGAAATAACCCTGTTTAAAAATGGCGGTGGCGGCCATCTTGATTTAATGTGCGCGCGAATCCTGCACCAGCATTGTCAAGGCTCATGAGTACCGGCATTCGACTCGAAGATATTCAGGCTGCGCGTGAACGCATCGCACCACACATCGTTCCGCTGCATATCGCCGCATCGGCGGCACTGTCCAGGCAATTTGACTGCGAGATACTACTGGCACATGAGTACCTGCAAACCACCGGCGCCTTCAAACTGCGCGGCGCGATGAATTCGGTGCTGCAACTCGGCAGCGAGACGACCGGAGTAACTGCCGTCTCGACCGGAAATCACGGCCGGGCACTCGCCTGGTCCGCCAGAAAGGCCGGCGTACCCTGTATTATCTGCATGTCAGAGCTGGTACCACAAAATAAGCTCGAAGCGATACGGGCGCTCGGCGCCGAAACCCGCATCATCGGCAAATCCCAGGATGAAGCCGAGATCGAGGCCAATCGCCTGGTGGCCGAGGCAGGCTATACGATGATCCCGCCTTTCGATCACCCGCATGTGATTGCGGGCCAGGGCACCCTCGGGCTGGAAATGCTGGAACAGGTCCCCGACGTCGATACCGTGCTGGTACAGCTTTCCGGTGGCGGCCTGATTTCCGGAATAGCCCTCGTGCTGAAGTCACAGCGACCGGAGATTCGCGTCATCGGCATCTCGATGGAACGGGGCTGTGCCATGGCGTTGTCACAAAAGGCCGGCAAGCCAATCGAAGTCGAAGAGTTAGCAACCCTCGCCGATTCGCTGGGCGGCGGCATCGGTCTCGATAACCAGCTGACTTTCAATATGGTGCGCGACTACGTCGATGACATAGTGCTGCTCAGCGAAACTGAAATCGCCGACGGCATCCGTCATGCCTATTTCGAGGAGCAGGTTATTCTGGAAGGCGGCGGTGCCGTGGGCATCGCCGCCCTGCTCGCGGGCAAGGTCAGCCCCGGCAGGAAAACCATCGTCCTGTTAAGCGGTAAAAATATAGATATGCAACGGCATCAAAAAATCATCAACCAGGAGGAATATTAATTTCCGTGGCAGATATCAGGATTTTGACCGAAGCGGAATTACGCAGCCAGATACAACTCGACCTGGCAGCGGTTGAGTGCGTCGAAGAGGCTTTTCATGCACTGGCGACCAAGTCAGTCATCATGCCGCCGATCATGCGTCTCGACATCATCGAAAACAATGGTGAAATCGACGTCAAAACCGCTTACATACCCGGCGTCGACAGTCTTGCTATCAAGATAAGCCCCGGTTTTTTCGACAACCCCAACCTGGGCCTGCCCAGCGTCAACGGTTTGATGGTGCTGTTCAGCACCCGCACCGGCCTGGTCGAAGCACTGCTACTCGACAATGGCTATCTGACCGACATCCGTACCGCTGCGGCCGGCGCGGTAGCAGCCAAGTACCTGGCGCGGGCCGACAGCCGCAGGGCTGCAATCATTGGCGCCGGGGTACAGGCCGGACTGCAACTGGAAGCCCTGACCCTGGTGCGCGATATCGACTCGGCCTCACTCTGGGCTCGCGATTTCGGCAAGGCCCGCTCCAGGGCCGCGGAACTAAGCGCCCGCATCGGCATTGAAGTTACCGCCAGCGCGGATATTGCAAGCGCGACCCGCGCTGCCGATATCATCGTCACCACAACACCATCGACGCAGGCACTACTGATGTCTGAGCATATTGTTGCCGGGCAACATATCACTGCGATGGGTTCCGACAGCGAGCATAAGAATGAAATCGATCCCGCTATCATCGCTGGCCAGGCGCAGTATTTTTGTGATCGCCTGTCACAGGTAAGAGTGTTGGGTGAACTGCACCATGCTATCGAAAAACAACTGGTGAAACCGTCTGCCGAATTCCCGGAACTCGGCCAGGTGATCGCGCATCAGCGGGGCGGACGTCAACACAGCGAAGATACGACCCTGTGTGACCTGACCGGAACCGGCATCCAGGATACCGCGATCGCTACCCTGGCCTACCAACGTTGCCAGCAACACCAGGCCGGCACCAATTTCGCCACCTAGAGAAGTAAACCATGCCAAAAGACGCAAAACTGAATTTCTCACTGGCCGAGTACACCCTGCGGCTCGATAAAACCCGCGCCGCGATGACGGCCGCCAGCATCGATTGCCTGGTTGTGGTCGACCCATCCAACATGGCCTGGCTTACCGGCTACGATGGCTGGTCTTTCTACACTCACCAATGCGTCATCGTACAGCATGACCAGGAGCCGATCTGGTGGGGGCGCGGCATCGATGCGCCGGGCGCAGTGCGCACCACCTATCTCGATGCAGAAAATATTCTGAAGTACCCGGACCACTTCGTACAGTCCGATGTCTGCCACCCGATGGATCATTTATCCACTGTGCTGACGGAGCTAAAACTCGACCGGGTTTCAATCGGCGTCGAGATGGAAAATTATTATTTTTCGGCAGCCGCGTTTCGTTCGCTGCAAACCCATTTACCCGCCGCGACACTGCTCGACGCTACCGCGCTCGTCAACTGGCAGCGCATCATCAAGTCGGAACAGGAATTGACCTATATGCGCAGCGCCGCGCGTATCGTCGAAGCCATGCACGCGCGTATATATGAAATCATCGAACCCGGGCTTGCCAAGAATGAACTGGCCGCAGAAATCTTCCGTACCGGCATCGTCGGCAAGGATGAGCACTGGGGTGATTACCCGGCGATCCTGCCACTGTTGCCCACCGGCATGGATGCCACCGCGGCCCACCTGACCTGGGATGATTCGAAACTGAAGCCGGGTGATATCACCTTCTTCGAGATTGCCGGCTGTCACAGGCGCTATCATTGCCCGCTATCGCGTACGATCTCGCTCGGCCCGCCACCGCAAAAATACCTCGACGCCGAAACCGCGGTACTCGACGCGATGCATGCCGGGCTTGAAGAAGCGAAGCCGGGCAATC
>Ga0265309_10000640_pt1 | contig 14289 bp, 12 predicted proteins | sample Helome_FD_192492 | JGI IMG/M metagenome (GOLD analysis project Ga0265309, IMG submission 192492) | Marine sediment microbial communities from subtidal zone of North Sea - Hel_20160524 (Illumina Assembly) | ecosystem: Environmental > Aquatic > Marine > Subtidal zone > Sediment ...
CCGGCAATGACGGCGCCTGCAGTTGCCGCACCGACTGCAACCCAGGCCGTCATACCGGCTGACGCTGAAGACCTGACTGAAGCGATGCCGGCACCTGCAGCTGGGACAGCCCCGACTTCGGCCCCGGGCAACATGCCGGCTGATGCTGAAGACCTGACTGAAGCGATGCCGGCACCTGCGGCCGGGACAGCCCCGACTTCGGCCCCGGGCAACATGCCGGCTGATGCTGAAGACCTGACTGAAGCGATGCCGGCACCTGCGGCCGGGACAGCCCCGGGTTCGACCCAGGGCGACACACCGGCTGAGGACGAGGATCCGACTGAGACAATGCCTGCGCCTGCGGCTGGCGAGGCCAAGTCGGAAGGTATGCTGGAAAAGGCCAAGGCGAAGGTTGAATCGATGTTCAGCGACGACGAGCCGACAATTCCGGAGGCGAAATAATCAAAAGTACGGGGCCAGATTCCGGTTATTGCTGATACTGGAATAAACCAGGATCTGGCCCCGGTTATATAAACCATGCCCTACAAGAATCTGTCGGCGCTTCCCGGGAGTGTCAGGGATCATCTGCCCCGGCACGCCCAGGAGATTTACCTGGCCGCTTTCAATAATGCGTGGGATGAGTATCGCGATCCTGGAGACAGACGCGGCAAGGCGTCTCGCGAAGAGGTTGGACACAAGGTCGCCTGGGCGGCGGTCAAGCAGCAATATGAAAAGCAGGGCGATAAATGGTGTCGCAAAAAGTGATAACTCGCTTACTAACCGAACCATAAACACGTAGAGAATAAACGGGGCCGTGTCCTGGTTTCCTCGAGTATCCGCGATCGCCGGGATCTGGCCTCCGGTTTTCATTCAGGCGCATGAAAACGTGGTCTGTCATTATTTGTCATGCTGAATTATTTCCGGCTGTGCTGGCGCTGGTCGTTTGGCAGGGGTTTTTCGGTATGTTCCTCACATGGCGATATTCACCGAAAGAATTGAAGAAATTTTCCTGCCTGTTCCATGCCCAGTTCCTCACCGGGATCATGATTGGCATATTCGCCTATTTCGGGCATCTGCTCCTTGATGATTGACAGTGAATGACCTTTTCACAAAACAGGTGAACATCGCAGAACTTGATCAGAAAATGTATCCGGCCCTTTTTTTGTTCATCAATTACGGCGACGGGGGTGGCGCCGCCGGTGCGTTCTGGTGGACGATCAGTCGCCAGCCGGTGTTGTCTTTGCGGTAAATGTTGGTGCCGTAGAAGGGCGGCGGCGGTGGCGCATCGGCTGGCACAGCCTGGACGGTTTCCTCTACCTGGTGGATGGCTATCTCATCCGTTTCAATCCAGACCAGGTGCGTGATGGCCAGTGATACGCCCTGACCCCGGGAGAACAGGTGGGTAAATACGTCCGTCACGCCCTGGCGGCCCTGGATCAAAGGGTGCATGGGTAACAGACAACAGATGTCATCGGATTCCGCCCACACGGAAAGCACCTGGTTCAGGTTGCCTTCATCCAGTGCATCGTAAAAGGCGTCTTCAGCTTCCTGGGGTGTATGGTATGTCTGGGTCATGTTGTTTGTCCGGGTTGCTCATTCGTGAACAGGTTTAATAGCACATTTAACGCTCATATAAGCAGAAAATGTGCCCTGGCACCAATTTCCACAGGCTTTCCAGCTGGCCGTGAATCCTTCCCTCTGCCACACTGCCCGTCATGAAGGCAATGGTCATCGACCGGATTGTCTCGCTGCTCGAGGACGAGGCGCCGCTTACGCTTATGGATTTGCCGGACCCGGAACCGCAAGCAGGGGAGGTGCGTATCCGCGTGTCCGCGTGCGGGGTCTGTCACACCGAACTGGACGAGATCGAGGGCCGTACCGCGCCGCCACACCTGCCGGTGGTGCCCGGCCACGAGGTCATCGGCCGGGTAGACCGGCGTGGTCCGGGTGCCAACCGCTTTAAGGAGGGTGCGCGCGTAGGCGTCGGCTGGATTCACCATTCCTCCGGTGCGCCTGACGAGAACCTCGATCCCGGGTTTGTCGCGACCGGCCGCGATCACAACGGCGGTTATGCCGAGTACCTCACCGTCCCCGAGGACTATGCCTGCCCGGTGCCGGAGGTGTTCAGCGATGCCGAGGCCGCGCCGCTGTTGTGTGCCGGCAGTGTCGGCTACCGTTCCCTGAAACTCGCAAGCCTTACCAACGGCGATGCGCTGGGCCTGACCGGCTTCGGCGGTTCGGCGCATATCGTGCTGCAGCTGGCGCGGCACCTGTATCCTGACTCACCGGTCGCCGTGTTCGCACGCGACCCGCAGGCGCGCGCCTTCGCGCTGGAACTGGGGGCGGACTGGGCCGGCGATACCGCGGACCGCGCGCCGCAGCCATGTCAGGCGATCATCGACACCACGCCGGCCTGGAAACCGGTGGTCGCGGCACTCGCCAACCTGCGTGCGGGTGGCCGCCTGGTCATCAACGCGATCCGCAAGGAGGACGCTGACCTGGACGAACTGCTCGGCTTGCGCTATCACGAGCACCTGTGGATGGAGAAGGAAATCAAGTCGGTGGCGAATGTTACGCACAGCGACATTGCCGAGTTCCTGCCGATTGCTGCACGGGTGCCGATTCGCCCGGCCGTTGAAACCTACCCGCTGCTCGAGGCCAATCGCGCCTTGCTGGAACTGAAGCGCGGCCCCGTGCGCGGGGCAAAGGTGCTGATAATCCGGCAAGGCGGGCTGTGACGTCCAAAAAAGGTGTCGGAGCACATTTAATCCTGATATAAGAAGATAATATGCGCTGATCCCGATTCCATTCCCCGGCGCGAGCGTTAGAAAGGAAGACATTATGCTGGTGACCTTTTCTTGCCCGGTCTACGCGGACATCACGATGTTCGGCGACGTGGCAGTTCGACTGCTCAAGATGATGGGGCTCAGCGGTGCGGTACCCGGCGCTCTGCTTGCAGAAGATGTCCAGGCGGCACTGGGACACCTGGAGGCCGCGGTCGAGGCAGAGGAGCCGTTGCCCGAGCCGGAAGCGTCCGGTGATGGAGAGGACGATGAACCTCCCGTGAGTCTCCAGCACCGCGCCATACCGCTGATCGAATTACTCAGGGCAGCGGCAAAGGCAGATTGCAACGTGATGTGGGCTGGCAATTAATCCTGAAAAAGTGTCGGAGCACATTTAACTCTCATACAAGCAGGAAATGTGCTCCGACACCATTTTCTTGCTACTTGCCCTGTTCCTTTGCAGCTTTGACAAATTCCAGAAAGTAGTTGGTTCTCATCAGTGGCTTGTCATCCACCAGCCGGAAGCCGGCTGCCCGCAATTCCTGCATAACCTGGGCCTTGTTGCCGCGTACGTGTCCCATCACCCAGTTCGAGCTGACACGCGGGTCGCGACGAAAGTCGATAATAATGACGCGTCCTTCGCTGCGCAGCGCCTCGTGTATGGAAGCCAGTGTCTGCTTGGGATACTCGAAGTGATGGTAGGTGTCGGCGATAAAGGCAAGGTCGATGGCGTCGGTCGGCAGCCCGGTATCAACGGGCGTGTTGACGATGCCCGTCACATTTGACAGACCCTGTTCGCGGCAGGTGCGCAGGATATTGTCGATAAACTTGCTGGCGATATCGATGGCATAGACGGTGCCGCCCGGTTCGACGGCGGGTGCAAACAGACGGGTGAACAGGCCGGTGCCGGCGCCGATATCGGCGACGCTCATGCCGGGACGAACCTTGCTGGCAGCAACGATGGCATGGCGCTTGTCGTACACTTCCCGCCCGGGTCGCTCGAAGGTGTTGACCCACCGGTGCCAGTCCGGATCCACGAAGTGACGGTTGATGCCCGGGCGGACGCTTTGTTCCTGCGCCAGTGCGAAAAATGCCAGCAACAGCCCGGCTAGCAGAGAAATGGTCCGGATCCGGCTGTGTTTCGTTTTCATGGTATATACGTAAAAAGGTGTCAGAGCACATTTAACGCTAATATAAGCAGAAAATGTGCTCTGACACCATTTATCTCCATTTATCGACACCATTTATCTTCCATTTATCCCATTTATCCAACCAGGGGCGGGCTGCAGGCATGCAGGATATAACACTGAGCACGCTTGATATCGCGATCGTTGCCATCTATTTCCTGGTGGTGTTTTCCATCGGTTTTCGCATGGCGCGGCGAACCCACAGCGCCGATGACCTGTTTCTGGCCGGGCGACGACTGGGCTGGCTGCCGATTGGCCTGTCGCTGTTTGCCTCGAATATCTCCAGCACCACCATGATCGGCCTGGCCGGTGCGGCCTATACCTGGGGCATCGCCGTGGCCAATTATGAATGGATGGCGGCGCCGATCCTGGTGGTGTTTGCGCTGTTCCTGGTGCCGCTCTATCTGAATGCGCGCATAGGCACGGTCCCCGAGTTTCTCGAGTACCGCTATGATCGCCATGTCCGCCGCTATTTTTCCCTGCTGACCATCGTCGCGAATATCGTGGTAGACACCGCGGGTACGCTGTTTGCCGGTGCCATCGTGCTCACCGTGTTCATGCCGGGGCTGGATCTGTTCACTGCCGCACTGCTGCTGGCGGCCATTGCCGGGCTCTACACGGCAGCCGGCGGGCTGGCCGCGGTGGTCTATACCGATGTGCTGCAGGCGGTGATCCTCTTGGCCGGGTCCGCGGTGGTCACGGTGCTCGCGTTTGCGCAACTGGACTTTTCCTGGGCCCAGCTGGTGGCGCAAACTCCACCCGCACACCTGTCGCTGATGCTGCCGCTGGCGGATGAGAATCTGCCGTGGCTGGGTACACTGGTGGGGGTACCGATACTGGGATTTTATTTCTGGTGCACCAACCAGTTCATCGTGCAGCGGGTGCTGGGCGCGCGCAGCATCGCCCATGCCCGTCGCGGCGTATTGCTCGCCGGTTTGCTAAAGCTGCCGGTGCTGTTCCTGATGGTGTTGCCGGGGGTGATGGCCGGCGTTTTCCTGCCCGGCCTGGAGCAGGGCGACCAGGTGTTTCCCGCGCTGATTGGCACGCTGTTGCCGACCGGCCTGGCCGGACTGGTGCTCGCGGCACTGGTGGCGGCGCTGATGTCCAGTATCGACTCGACCCTGAACTCGGCCGCCGCCCTGGTGACACTGGATTTCGTCAAGCCGATGTGGCCGCAACTCACACCGCGCCGGACGGCCTGGATCGGACGCGCGGCCATCGTCGTCTTCATGGTGCTGTCCGCGCTGGTCGCACCCCTCATCGGCGGCTTCGAGGGCCTGTTCCATTACCTGCAGACGGCGCTGGCGTTCCTGGTGCCGCCGGTGGTGGTGATCTTCCTGTTCGGCATCTTCTGGCCGCGCGCGGGCGCGCGCGCCGCGCTGGCAACCCTGCTGGGCGGGCATGCCGTCTCCACGGCGTGCTTTATCGCCACGTTGACGGGCCGGCTGGACCTGCACTTTACCCTGATCGCGGGACTGGTCTTTGCCGTGAGCAGCGTGATTTTCTGGCTGACCGGACTACTGACGGCGCCGCCGTCAGCACAGCAGGTTGAGCGCTTCACCTACCGGCCGGAGATCCTGGCGCGCACCGTGCCGGGCCCGTGGTGGCAGGATTATCGCGCGCAGGCCGTGGTGCTGCTGCTATTGACACTGTGGCTGGTGGTGGCCTTCTGGTAAGAGGGAAATTGCGGCCGCGGTCCACTACCGCAGTGCACTGTTTCCGGTGCGTAATCGGTGCGTAAAACGCACCCTACATCCAATTCGCGGATACGGTCTGCTCCTGCAAGTGTATCTATTGGCGTAGGAGCGCGGGAACGCGCGAATAGGAGGGTATTTGCTTTCAGAATAATTATGGTCAGAGCACATTTAACTCTTATATAAATAGAAAAATTACTTTGATACCATTTTTATACCATGCTCCTGACCAAGACCCAGATCCTCGCCGGCCTGCAGTGTGAAAAGCACCTGCATCTCGCGCTGCATCATCCTGAAGAGGCGCAGCCGGTTATTACCGCGGCGGCCGTCACCGGGCAGGTGGTCGAGCGTCATGCGCGCCTGGAATTTCCCGGTGCTGTCCTCATCGAGCGCGGCGCGTCCGGTACCGATCCGTTTCAACAGACGGCGCACTGCATGCAGGATCCGGCGGCGCCTGCGCTGTTCGAGGCCGCCTTCAGCGACAATGAGGTCGCGGTGTTCGTCGATGTGCTGCAGCGGGCAGGGGCAGGCTGGGACCTCATCGAGATCAAGGCCGGGACGCGGGTGGAGGACAAGCACATCGAGGATGTCGCCATCCAGGCGCGGGTGCTGGCCCGGGCTGGTATCGACCTGAACCGGATCTTCCTCATGCACATCGACAGTGCCTTCTTCTACCGGGGCGCGCATGACTATGCGGGGCTGTTCGTTCGCGAGGACATTACCGACCGGGTCCGGCGTCATCTTTCGACCATCGAGGCGGACATCTTGCGCCTGCAGGCGGTTGTCGCCGGGCCCGAGCCGGTGCGCCATGTTGGCAGTCATTGCAAAAAACCCTGGGTCTGCGAGTTCACGGCCTATTGCAAGGCACGCGATGCCGACTACCCCGTGTCGCTGCTGCCCAATGTTCGTGCGCCGCTGGTGGAGCAACTGCTGGCGCGGGGGATTACGGATGTCCGGGAGATCCCGGCAGATGTGCTGGCCAGCGAGACGCACCAGCGTATACGCCGTATCACACTTGATGGTGTGGCCGAGCGACTACCCGGGGCGGAAAAGGAGCTGAATGCGCTGGCCTTTCCCCGCTATTACCTCGATTTTGAATGTATTCAGTTCGCCATTCCCGTCTGGGCGGGGACGCGTCCCTATGACCAGCTGCCGTTCCAGTGGTCCTGTCACGTTGAGCAGGCGAGGGGGGTGATGGTGCACCGGGAGTTTCTGGATACCTCGGGCAGTGATCCGCGGCGGGCCTTTGCGGAGGCGCTGCTTGCGGTGTGCGGGGAGGCGGGGCCGATCATTGTCTATAACCAGTCGTTTGAGAAACGTATTATTGCGGGGCTCGCGGCCGCCTTTGCTGACTTGAGTGAAGCACTGCTTGCGTTGAACGGGCGTGTGGTGGATCTGTTACCGATCGTCAAACGCAATTACTACCATCCTGATATGAAGGGCTCCTGGTCGATCAAGAGTGTGTTGCCGTGCCTGGTGCCTGCATTGCGTTACGACGACGAACTGGGCGGGGTGCAGGAGGGTACGCAGGCGCAGCAGGCGTACTTCGATCTGATTGGCGGGGAGCTGAACGCGGGAGCGGTGGAGCGTTTGCGTCGGGATTTGCTGGCGTATTGTGCGCTCGATACCTTTGCCATGGTGGAGATTGTGCGGAAGTTGCAGGGGGAAGTGTGTGAATAAACTGGAGGGGTTGGGGCGCAGTCTCTCTTTAATCAGTGTATTTGTGTTGAGGTTGCCTGTCGTTCACTTTTTTGGGCTGGATTGCTGAGTACATTCCTGTACTCGGTCACTCGGTTGCCCAAATCCGTTTCAGACGGATTTATACCGCCCTCGTGAGTAAACGGGGACAGACCCCGTTTCCCCTGGCTATCAGGCATAACCGGGATCTGCGCCCGTTATTTGTGCGGAGTAAAATGGCGTCAGACCCCGTTTACTCTGCGGAGTAAAACGGAGTCAAACCCCGTTTTCCCTGGCTATGTGGCCTAATCGGGATCTGCGCCCGGTATTTGTGTGATTCCGGTCGCGGCACATTTCAGCGGGTTCGCTACCATTGTCCATGGCGGTAATTCATATCGCAGTACATGTGTGTAGCGAGGCAATCTAATGGCAGATCACGGATGGCAACAATCAGTCTTGCGGGGTATCGGCATGCGCAGCGAGGCCATGGCGAGACTTCATCCGCGGGCCTACCTGCTGCTCACGACCATTCTTGCATTGGCCGGCTTTGCCTGCCTGGCGCTGTTCCCGCTGCTGGTCATGGCCGGCGTGGCGGGCATGTACCGCGCACTCGTCAATATCCCGGATATTGCCTGGACCCGGCTGCTGGTATGGGCACTGGTGACCGGGTTGTGCGGGCTGGTGAGCTGGCGCATTGCCCGCTTCAGACCCTCGCTGCCCGCGGGTGTTGTGGTTGAGCGGGAACAGGCGCCCGACCTGTTCGGGCTGGTCGAAGACACCGCCGAACAGTATGGCCGCACAGGCGTGGATCGCATCGTGATGACGGGGGGATATCAACTCGACATCATCAAGACGCCCGTTACGGCACTGCCGGTGTGGTCGACGCGTTCGCTGGTGATCGGTCTGCCGCTGATGCAGTGCCTGTCGAGCCAGCAATTCAGCTGCCTGCTGGCGCGCCGCCTGGGCCAGTTCTCGAAACGTTCCAACCTGTTGCTTAACTGGCTGTTCGAGCTGCGCGACATCTGGCCGCGTTACCGCAAAGCGGGCGTCGGGACCGATCCCGGTTTGCTGCCGGTACGCCTGCTGTTCTCTGTGTATGCGCCCCTCTACACCGTGGTCAGCACCGCCGCGGCCCGCCTCGACGAGTTGCAGGCCGACAGGTACGCCATGGAAGTCTGTAGCGACGAGGAAGTACTGGAAACAATTACGACCGCCGCGGTACATCACCTGTTCCTCCGGGAAAAGTACTGGCCGGCCATCAGGAGACTGGGCGTGCGGCAGGCGGCAGCGATCACGAAGACCAATACGGGAATCATGACGGTATTACGCGCCGGACTGCAGGAGGAAAAAATCGGTGAGTGGCTCGACAAGACCATGTCGATGGAACAGCAATGGAATGATCCCAATCCGCTGCTGGTGCAGCGACTCGATAATATCGGGCATACGCATGCCCGCATGCATGCGCACACGGGCGAATTGGCCACCGAGGATTATCTGCCCGCATCCGGACAACACCTCAAGGCAGCACTGGAAAATCTCCCGTCGTCGGGCTATTCGCAGGCACAGCCGTGGTCGGTGCGCATGGCCGGACTGAAACAGAAACTGCAATCCGCCCTGCGCAGCCCACGGGCCGGCGAGGTAAACCAGGGTATTAAATAACGCGGGGTCAGACCCCGGTATGCTCTCGCATGCAACTGCACACGGGCGAATCAGCGTCCGGGGGTCATCTTCCCGCAACCGGACAACACCTCAAGGCTGCACTGGCGGCCATCCCACCGTCAGGCACTCCGCTTCTTGTGGGGGTCGTTAGCAGGATCGAATCCCGGTAAGGGAGCCAAAAAAATCCCAATCACGTCCGCCTGTTTTACTAAACTGGATACTGTGCGTGTGAAATATCCTCAAATGATTGCCCTGGCCATTTTCTTTGGCGGCTGTCTGTCGACGGCGGCCGCGGATATCGTGACGCATTGTCTCGGACAGGGGCCGCTGGTTTACCTGATTGGCGGCGGGCCTGCCTTTACCACCTGGAACCTGCAGCCCGTACAAAAAGAGCTGAGCGCGGACTACCGGGTCTGTCGCTGGGATATGCGCGGCGTCGGCGACAATGCCGGCCTGAACCTGCAGCCACGAGTACCGGTCCTGGCGCAGTGGCTGCAGGACATGCGCGATGTCCTGCCGCCGGAACCCGTGGTGCTATGGGGACATTCCTGGGGTGCCTTGCAGGTACTGCTGTTTGCCAGGCACTACCCCGGGCGTGTCAGCCAGCTGATTCTGAGCAATCCGGTGGATCCGGCCCTGCGCAGCCTGGAGCATATCGAGCGCAAGCGCTTCAATCACCCGAATACAGATGACAGGCTGAGGCTGGAGGATATCGACACGCCGGTTGAAGACCTGCACAACCTGCGCAGCAAGATTGCCAGCTATTTTGCCGATGCAGAACAGGGCTGGGCATATGCAGCGGGATTCACGCAGCAGGATGCGAACAACGTACTGAATATCAGGGTCTGGAATGAATACCGGGCGTCGCCGCTCACGGCTGTCGATATGCGGCAAGTGGCAGACAGGATCAGCGGGGCGATTTATTGCCGCGATGATGTCCTGCAGCCGGAGAGCCTGGCCGAATACCGGCGGTTGCTGGGTGATAGCGAACATCATGTATTGACGGGCTGTGCGCATTTCCCGTGGGTGGAAAATCCGGCTGATTATTATCGCGCCCTGTCAGGGCTGATTGACAGCAGGGCAGGTGAAAGCGACCGGGCATCGACAGGGCCGGATACATGATTACCGGCAGTTGATGCGTTATTCGGTCGGGGCTTGTGGATCGCCCTGCAGCCGGGCCTTCAGGCGTTCCAGTTCGGCCGCGAGTTCGGTCAATGCGTCCCGGTGCGTTCCGATCTGTGCCCTGGCGGCGCTGAGTGCTTCCGCGGCGGTGTCGGCTTTTGCATTTGCCTCGGCCAGTGCCTGCGTGGCCGCCTGCAGTTCGGACTGCAGTGCTGCCAGTTGTTCGTCCCGGCCGGCGAGTTCGCCATGCAGCTGGTCGCGTTCCGTAGCGAGTTGCGCGTTTTGCGCCTGGTGGTTATTGATCAGCTGGTGCTGTTGTTGCAGTGTGGTATTGGCGGTGTTCAGTGTTGTGGTCAGTTCTGTCACGCGCACTCGCAGGGCCTGTTGCTCGCGGGTACTGTAGGCCACCTTGCCGGACAGTTTTTCTGCAGCGGCAAGACTGTCCTGCAGTTTGCCGTCCAGCTCGTCAAGCCTGCGGTAGGCCTCGCCCAGTTCGCTGCTTTTCGCGGTCAGTTGTTCCTGTGTTTGTTTCAGTTCGGCGCTGAGTGGATTTTTCCTGGGCGTTGCGGCCGGCGCGGCCGTTGCGGGCGCCGCAGGGTAGGCCGGGTATTGTCCGCCCTGCGGATAATAAGGGGGGAATTGTCCGTAACCCTGTTGCGGTACACGCCATTGGGGCGCTTGCTGCCAGGGTTGCGCATAGCCGCCCTGAACGGGTGGCGCATACTGGCCCGGCACCGCAGTGCTTGCGGGTGCGGGCGCTGGTTTGGCTGCAGGCGCTTGAGCGGCCGGTGCGGTCGTTCCGTAGGATATGACTTCATCCGACCAGCTCGAGGTGCGCTCATCCGACCAGGCACTGGCTGACAGGCTGCCGATCAGTGCGGCGGCGGCCAGTGCCGCAAAAGGCGTCAATTTGTTCATGACAGACTCCGTATCTATTTTATTAGTATCGGTAGCTGTTGATTTTACTCAAATCAATAGAATCAGCTTGCTATAAGTCTAGCAGGATGAATGGTGCCCGGGATGCAGCCTGCAGCTATCGCGCCTGCAAGGAGCTCCTGCAGGTGTTTCCATTGGCGTAGGAGCGCGGGAACGCGCGAATCATTCGCGGACATTGTCCGCTTCTACATCGCCCTATGAAACGCCAGGCAAGTCCATAGACCAACTGTTATTTTATGGCTGGATCCCCGCCTCCGCGGGGATGACGGGGGTTTTTATTCGCGCCTGGTCGTTCCGGCATGGCCCGGGTCAGCCTCGGTCTCGCCTTCTCCATGTACGTCGCGCTTGCAATGACGTGGATGGATGAATGGTGCGGGGAATGCACCCTGCAACATCACGAATTAATTGTGCGCATGGCGCACTCTGTGAACGGTTGCTTTATTTCCGGAAGGTCCAGTAGCGGCCCTGGGCGGTTTCCCGGGCCTCGAGGCCGAAGCGCTCGTCGGCGCGCTGGCCGGTTTGCAGCAGGCCGAAGATGTCTTCCATGATGCGGCGGTCTTCGGCGTAGTAGGAATGGCCGAGCAGACCGCCCGAGGTGTCGCTGGCATCGATCGTTTCCATGCCTTTCACCACTACCAGTGCCTCGCCGGAATCTCCGGCACGCGGATGACCGTGGAACGCCTTCGATGCCAGCAGGGCCCGGTCTTTGGACGAGGCATACAGTGTCATGTGAATACCGGTGCGTGCCAGGCGCGGTGCCATGTCCTTGCGGAAGACATCCGCATCGATGTCCGGTGCGATCATGATGATTTCCCGAAACAGCATCAGGTCGCTTTCCAGCCGATCGGCGGACAGTGTGATCATGGCGTTGCCGATGATGCGGTTGCCCATGCTGTGTCCGACCAGGTAGATGTTGTGCACCGGCACCTGCTCCAGTATGGCCGACATCACTTCCAGGAAATGCGATTGCGCCCATTGCGCATTGGTTTCATCCACGGTGTAGCCGGTCAGGCTGCCCTGGGACGGCCAGCTGAACAGCACCACGGGGCCGGAGAATTTCAGGTCGTCGGCGAACTGCGCGACCATCCGGCTGGCTTCGGCAAACTCCTCGTTGTAGCCGTGGACGAACACCATCAGCCTGTTGCCCGGTGATGCCTTGACGGCGCGGCCGAGTCGCGCGGTGAACTCATCCTGGCCCAGTTGCCGGACATCGCGCACATGGATGTGCTTGTCTTCCTCATGCGTCCACTCGAACTTGAGCAGTGACGGTTCCTCGTGCTGGCCCATGACGTGGCCCGGCGGAATGCTGATGCGCGAGACCCCGTAGCTGAGGTCGCCGCGTGCGCCGCTGAAATACCGCTCACTATCGGTATCCGGGGCGCGATCGGTCATGTAGAAAAGATCGACCAGGCGCGGATCCGGTGTGGGCCCGGCAGCTTGTGGGCGTGCGCCGCCGGCCAGTGTGCAACCGGCCAGCACCGTGACCTGGAGCAGGACCAAAAGTATGGCAACTCGTTGATAGCGTTTGTTTTGCATAACCTGGAGTGGGTTTGGGTTGATGTGGGCGGATGCACCGGGGGTGTCTTTCGAGACGGGTTACTGGCGGTTGCTGCCGGTCCGGCTGTGGCAAATCTTTCCCCGAACAAAGGCCCTCTGACCCTGAGGGGCAGGAAATGTTCCTGAAACGAAAAGGGGGCCGGTGACAAATGCGAATGATTGCTTTTTGTCACCGACCCCCTGGAGACTGGCAAAGGGTATGGAGGTTGAGTTTATTTGCGTGTTTTCGTGCTAATCCTCTTCGTCTTCATCCTCGTCATCCGTTGCAACATCGATGACAGCGCCGGCCACCTTGAAGGGTACCTTGGCGGTTTCAACAGCCAGTGTGGTGACTGTGCCGACCGCGGTCCCGACCACCATTGAGGCGCAGCCCTGCAGCATCAGTAATACGAGAAAGAGTGCAATGGTTCTCATCTTCAGGCTCCTTGGGCAGTGAATGGCCGGGTGTGCGTCGTTACTGCTGCGCTGCACCTTGGCGTACTCTATCCGTATTTGCGCAATGTCGTTGTGACCGGTTACGCAAGTTGATGGTGAACTTAGCATACTACGGGTTCATTTACGGGTAAACAGGGGCGAGTGGGTTGTTCTATCTATCGCGCATGCCTCGGCAACTGCTCCTGCGTTGCCCTACCTCCTGCATCCCTGCAGTCGTGTGCTCCTACATCAATCGATGCACCGGTAGGAGCGGACGTTGTCCGCGATCGAATCAATCCGAATCGCGCATGCCTCGGCAACTGCTCCTGCGTTGCCCTACCTCCTGCATCCCTGCAGTCGTGTGCTCCTACGCCAATCGATGCGCCGGTAGGAGCGGACGTTGTCCGCGATCGAATTAATCTGAATCGCGCATGCCTCGGCAACTGCTCCTGCGTTGCCCTACCTCCTGCATCCCTGCAGTCGTGTGCTCCTACATCAATCGATGCACCTGCAGGGGTGGTGATCAGTCGGTCCGGGCAATACGCGTTGCAGGTTCCAGCGCCAGTTCGGCCAGCACGCCGCGGTGATCGGATACGCTCTCCGGCATTACCCGGTAGGAGTGGAATGCAATTCCCGCCGAAACCAGTATCCAGTCGAGGCGCTCGCCGAGCGCGGGGAAGGTTTCGAGGCCCGGCGCTTGCGGGCGGTAGGCATCCAGCGCAAGCGCCTGGCAGATGTGCCGTACGATGGAGTCTTCCTGCCAGCCGGTGTTGAAGTCGCCGGTGACGATCAGGGGGCGCTGCCTGTCCTGCAGGGTGTCGATCAGTTCCTGCGCCTGTTGCCGGCGGGTCGAGGCACTGGCGAAGTCGAGGTGCAGGGAGACGATATCGACCTCGACGCCGGGCTGCCCCGGCCAGCTGACCGTCGATACCACGAATCCCTTGGGCACCGGCGACACGGCGGGGTCGAAGGTAATGACCCGCGGGTCCCTGAGGTCGAGCCGGGCCATCAGGGCCGTGCCATAGGAAAGCCCCAGAGCGTCTGCGTGCGCGCCGTGTACCGAGTGGCTGTAGGCGCTGTTGTGCGCGAGATATTCGAGGTGACTGAAATTGCCGCTCCAGAAGGAGGGGCCGTCCGTTTCCTGTAGCGCGACGACATGTGCGTCGTTGTCTTTCAGCAGGGTGGCGATGCTGTCCAGGTTGGCACGGGTGGTGGCAGTATCCTGCAGCAGCTGGTGGAAACTCTCGCCGCGTCCGTGCGCGATATTCAACGTCATGATCC
>Ga0265309_10000642_pt1 | contig 14284 bp, 11 predicted proteins | sample Helome_FD_192492 | JGI IMG/M metagenome (GOLD analysis project Ga0265309, IMG submission 192492) | Marine sediment microbial communities from subtidal zone of North Sea - Hel_20160524 (Illumina Assembly) | ecosystem: Environmental > Aquatic > Marine > Subtidal zone > Sediment ...
GCTCAACTACGCAATTGTTGATGAAGTAGATTCTATTCTTATTGATGAAGCACGTACTCCACTGATCATTTCAGGTCAGGCAGAAGGTGATACAGAAGTGTACATACGTATGAATAAGCTGATTCCCAAGCTCGTGCGTCAGGAGAAAGAGGATGGGCCAGGAGATTTCAGCGTAGATGAGAAAGCTCAGCAGGTACTACTGAGTGAGGCAGGTTTTGAGAATGCAGAAAAAATGCTTGCCCAGGATGGTTTTTTAGAGACTGGAGCCAGTTTATATGATCCTGCTAATATTAATCTTGTACATCATCTCTATGCAGCACTTCGTGCTCATGCGCTATTTCATCTAGATCAGCATTATGTCGTACAGAATGGGGAAATAGTAATAGTAGACGAATTTACTGGGCGACTTATGTCTGGCAGACGTTGGTCAGAAGGATTACATCAAGCCGTAGAAGCTAAGGAGAATGTTCCAATCCAGAAGGAAAACCAGACACTTGCTTCAATCACTTTTCAGAATTACTTTCGAATGTATAAAAAACTAGCTGGTATGACAGGCACAGCTGATACTGAAGCTTATGAATTTCAACAAATTTATGGATTGGAGACTGTAATTATTCCAACTGATCGTCCGATGATTCGTGGTGATAATATGGATCAGGTTTTCCGTACTCTAGAAGAGAAAAATAACGCTATTGTTGAGGCAGCTAAAGATTGCTATCAACGTGGGCAACCAGTTTTGGTTGGAACAACGTCGATTGAGAACAATGAGATGTTATCTGGGCTATTAAAACAAAATAAATTGCCTCATCAATTATTAAATGCTAAACAACACGCAAGTGAAGCAGAGATCGTTGCTCAGGCCGGGCGTCCAAAGATGATCACCATAGCAACTAATATGGCAGGGCGAGGCACTGATATTGTATTAGGTGGCAACCCTGAGCCTGAGATTGAGAAGATTAGTTCGGATGAAAAGACTAGTGAGGCTGATAGAACGGAGCGGATTACAAAAATTCGAGAAGAATGGCAACTTCTTCATGACGAGGTTCTAGAACTAGGCGGATTACATATAATTGGAACAGAAAGGCACGAATCTCGCAGAGTAGATAACCAATTACGTGGGAGGTCGGGCCGTCAAGGAGACCCCGGCTCCAGTAGTTTTTATCTTTCACTTGAAGACTCACTTTTGCGGATTTTTGCTTCTGATCGTGTAGCAAACATTATGCAGCGTCTTAAAATGCCTGAGGGAGAAGCTATTGAGCATCCATGGGTCACTCGAGCTATTGAGAATGCACAACGTAAAGTAGAAGCCAGAAACTTTGATATACGTAAGCAACTGCTTGAGTATGATGATGTGGCTAATGATCAGCGCCAAGTGCTTTATCAACAGCGAAACGAATTGTTAGAGTCACACGATATTTCAGAATTTATTGAGGAAATACGTAGTGAAGTGCTGAATAGTCTTGTCAGTCTCCATATGCCACCAGAAAGTTCTGAGGAACAATGGGATATTCCAGGATTGGAAAAGGCCCTTGCCTCTGAATATCAATTACAACTGCCGATCCAAGAGTGGTTAGATAAAGAATCCGAATTGAATGAGGAAAATCTTGGTCAACGAGTTTCGGAGGCGGCCAGTGAACAGTATCAGAATAAAGTGAATATAGTTGGTGGTGACGTTATGCATCAGTATGAGCGAGCTGTGATGCTGCAGATTTTAGATACTCATTGGCGTGAGCATTTAGCAGCTCTGGATCATTTGCGTCAGGGAATTCACTTGCGTGGTTACGCACAAAAAAATCCAAAACAGGAATACAAGCGTGAAGCCTATGAACTATTCCAAGCTATGTTGGAAGAAATTAAATCTGAGGTTACTCGGATACTTATGACAGTGCAAATTAAAGATGAACAGCAAGTAGAAGCAGCTTCTGAGACGTCACAATCACCTGTAAACATGCAATATCATCATGCTACTTATGAGAGTGCACTAGGTGAGAATGAAGAAGTAAACAGTAATAACAACAAAGAGGAGGCGCATCAGCCGTTCGTGCGCCAAGGCGGGAAGATTGGCCGTAATGATCCATGCCCATGTGGGTCTGGAAAGAAATACAAGCAGTGTCACGGAAAACTGAGCTAATATTCTATTAGCTATATTTCTTTTTACAAGTTTTACTCGTCCCAAAAAAAAAGCCCTGCTATATAGCAGGGCTTTAATTTTTTCATTGTTTCGTTATTGTAGTTAGGATTAGTCCCGGTTGATTTTAACGTACACCGGCAATTTCAATTTCAACACGGCGGTCAGGTTGCAGGCAGGATATTAGCCCTTTTCCTTTTCCTTTACATGTTGTTCCGGTTACCGGGTTGGCTTCTCCTTTTCCGTCAACAAAAACATTGCTGGGATCAACTTTATGAGCTGATACCAGATAGCTCTTAACTGCTTCTGCGCGTTTCACAGAAAGTTTTTTGTTGTAATCTTCGCTACCTATACGATCTGTATAACCAACAGCAACAATCACATCGTATTTTACTTTACCAAGCTTACTCATTAAGTTATCTAGCGATTGTTTGCCTTTTTGTTTTAGGATTGCTTTGTCAAAGTCAAACAATGCGTCAGCTGAAAAAGTAATTTTTTCAGGAGAAGTGTCAGGAGCTGCTGCAGCTGCTGATACAGGTGCGAGAAGTGTATCAATCACAAAATTTGCCATAGCATCAGGCGACATGATATGCATGTGCCCAGTTAAATAACCACAGCCTCCGATCTTGGCAAGTTCATTCATAAACCCCTTCCCACCTGGATCATCACCTATTTGAATAGGGTAAATACATACCCTGTCACCTAATTGATCCTTTACTTTTCTGGCTGCTGCAATGGCGGCATCTCTTTCACCAGGTCCGCCAGAATTATCCACGTCTGATATACCATCACTGACGATGAACATTGCTATTTGGCCTAACCCGAGACCTGAAAGTAGCTTATTGTTAGCGGTATTGATACCTGCATCCATAGGAGACGGACCAGCTGCGCTTGTAACTCCTGCAATCGCAGCACCAAGGCCATCACGGCTATGTTCTGTTAATCCATAGAGCACATTAGCCCCGCCACCATTAAAACTAGTGAGGCCTGAGTTAAAGTCTAACTGAGGGATGGTCTGATTCATATTTGTCAGGGTTTCCCTGGCAATATCAATTTTAGAGCGTCCCATGTGTTGTCCACCCATTGATGAAGAAGCATCAGTAACAATCACGAAGGTATCAGCCTTCTTGCCATAGGATGCAGTACTAATGTTTTTTGCGTTAAAGCCCCCACCAGATGGTGCTTGACTTGTTGCACAGCCCACCAAAGAGATGATCGCGGTGGCTAAAACAATTGCCCGTATATCATTTTTCATTTCAACTCCCATTATTTTATAGATTTGTCTTCTGTATTGTGTAGCAGAAAACTAAGTATTCATTTCAATGAAAACAAGAAACGATTACTCTTAAGCCAGTAATTACCTGAAAAATTATAGTACTAGATATCATTATGATTATCAAGCGACAGATTAAATGAGATTAATGATGGGCATTTACGCTTTAATCAATATTAGAGAAAAGGCGAGGGTGTTTATTTAGAAAATAATCTTATTTTAAGAGTTATCTTCTCTATGCTAAATATTTAAATTAGGGATATGGTATTACAATAATTCTAGAAAATTGGTAGATACAAATATCTAGCTAAACATCCATATTTCATTGAATTAAATATCTAAAATGGCCAGAGCCTAACTATATATCAGTTATGTATAACCGCATAGATAAACAAGTATAGATCACATATAGTAACAGGAATAGCTTTCTAAGGCTTTCTAAAGTTTTGCACCGGTACCAACCAATTTTGCAGAGATAATTTTATAAGAAAATTCTGCCGGCGACAGGCTGTCTTGTTCTTGTCCACTAATCTCTGCATGGGGATACATAAAGAACGGCAATTTACCTGCAACACTGTTATTTGCTAATGTGAGGTCATCGCCATGATTAAATGTCACCCAGTTCATCTCCCATGCCCCAAATAATTTTTTTCTTAGCGCCACTACTTTAGGATTATCATGTTTTAATCCTTCATCTAACAATAATTTGTGTACATCAGCGGGATCTACTGGTATCCAACCTAAGCCCACAAGATAAAATTCTGCACGGCAATGTTGCGCATTACTTAGATTTCCAAATTTGCCTAGACACTTATGTGTCATTGATTCATCTATACGAATTCCGTATTGATTTCGCGCCGGAATACCTGAAGCACGTGCTAGACCTACGAACAACGTATTGAGGTCAGCAGATTTTCCACCTAAGTTATTTTTCTCCAGCATGAATTTAATATCGCCTCGACCACAACCCCGTGCCGCCTGATCACGATACGCGTTGTCTACTACCCAGTCGTAAATAGCACGAGCTTTTTCTAAAGGAGTTTTTGCATTGGCAGACTTAGTAATAGACGAAGCAGTCATGCGTACAATTCCATTTAAGGGAGCATGCCTAGTAGGTCGGAGAAAACGCTTTATATCAGAAGGGATACTACGATTACTTTTTTCTGAAAAGTTTCGTAGGTCTACAGCTCGATTGCGGGTTTTAACTATACTGCTTACTGTTACTTTGCGTGGACCACTGCCACGCCATTCAGCATGAAAAACTGGGAAAGCTGTTTTAGGAATAGTGTGAAATTTAGCTTTTTTAGCACTTCCACTCCATACGCTTCCTTGAGTAAACTGGTAATTTGTATCGGATGTATCCGGGAGAGGCAGCCATAATAATGCTCTTTTACCCTTTGTTGGAAGATTAATTTGGTAAGTCAGCCGATAACTCTTCCACTTTGAATGATTGGCTTGTTTGCCAAAGACTGATGGCGCAATTGGAAATAAGGCGGTACTCCCAGCTAGTTTGATAAAATCTCTTCGCTGCATAATTTCCTCCTAACAGAGTAACTTAATCCAAAAAGTAGAAGTTTGGATTCATTCCTGCTTACTATGAATCTAACTCTGTCTGTAGATTATGTCAATTTTTACTCTTCCCATGCAATGATAAGCACCATTGAATGGCCTTTATTTCAAAGATCAACAATACTTAAAGTATAAATATAAATCTTGCTCAAAAATCAATATTATTCCATTATTGGAGGTAACTCTTTGGTTAGAAGGTTTTTTTCCTTTATTGCCGTACCCAGAAGCGCATAACCGAGTAGGTTGTTGTCTGTATCATTAAATAGTGCTTTTACGCTGTCAAATGCTTCTTCGATTTTCCATTCACCTTTTGTGTTAGGGTCAGGAGGTGAAATTACGGTTGGACATGCTGGAGTTTTTACCAAAACTGGCATAGCTGGGTATTGTACTGGAGTTGGTTTCTTTGCCAGAGTTGCTGCCAAGGCACGTGCCGCATGCATAATTGGCATAACGAACGGAAGAACTCTACCATCAACTTCAGCACAATCACCTAAAGCGTAAATGTTGTTGTAACTAGTTTGCAATAATCGGTTTACTACAATACCACGGTTCACTTTGATGCTTGCTTTATTTGCGAGATCAGTATGTGGAACTAGTCCTACAGCTGACAATAAAATATCGGTTTGTAGGGTTTTCCCATTTGCAAATGTGAGCTGTAATTTTTCTCCTATTTTTTCGACACGCCTGGTGATTGTATCTAAATGGAAAACTATGCCGGTAGTTTCTAATTTTCGTTGCAGGAAGATGCCACCAGCAAGTGGTAATAGTTTGCCTAGAGGTTGTTTACTAATATCAATTACGCACACTTTATATCCTGCCACAGCAAGATCGTTAGCAAATTCACAACCAATTAATCCTGCACCGAGAATGGCTATTTCCTTTTTCGTTGTTAGTAAATCTCGGAAACGACGGTAGTCATCAAGATTATTTACTGAAAGTATCTCTTCAGTTCCGTTTCCTTCAAGAGGAAGACGAATCTGATTTGCTCCTAAAGCCAGAACAAGTTGATCATAGTCTATTTTCTCTCCATTCTGTAAAAGTAGATTTTTGTTAGATGGGCTTATAGCAGTCACCGTACTATATGGTCGTATAACTGCTTTCATCTGCTCGGCCATATTTTCTGCGCTGTTATTCAAGAGAGTATCAGGTGTCTTGCCTGTAGCCAGAGCGTTCGATAGCATCGGCTTGGAGTAGAATCCACCATGATCCGCAGAAAGCATAAGAACTGGTACTTTATTTTCAAGCTTGCGAAACTCACGGATTACAGTATAGCCCGCAAGTCCGCTGCCAATAATAACTATGGGCTTTTGATTCATACTTAACTTCAAATTAATTTGAAACTGATTTTATTTAAAAACATTGTAACTAAGTGTAAGTTGTCTACTAACTTTGATAAGTTATCCTGTCTTAATATTACTACCGGGCAGTTTAATTTTTCAGATTATATTTTTGTTTTACGCTTCAACGTATAGTTTTTTACAACATTTATTAGGCTTTCTTTGGTAAAAGGTTTGGTTAAATATTCATCAGATCCAACCATTCTGCCGCGAGCCTGGTCAAATAAGCCGTCCTTGCTTGAAAGCATTATTACAGGAGTATTTTGGAAAAGTGAGTTTCTTTTGATTAAAGTACAGGTTTGATAGCCATCAAGACGTGGCATCATTATGTCAACAAAAATGATATCTGGATGAGAATCAATAATTTTAGCCATTGCATCAAATCCATCCACTGCTAAAATTATTTCGCATTTGGATTGAGTAAGAAATATTTCTGCGCTGCGGCGAATAGTATTGCTGTCATCGATTACCATGACTTTAACGCCAGTCAAATCATTGGTATCGTCCATTTTTGCTCCTTAAATTTTTGAATATAGTCCCGTTTCAGGGACATTTATTGTTTAAGCATATCAGCCTTGTAGCATTAGGTAAAATTCCACGATTCATAAATTGTTGAAAAGTTCCTTTAATTATTTTCTCCAGAATGCAGGAATAAAGACAACAAGCAATGTAAAAAGCTCCAATCGACCTAACAGCATAGTAAAGCTACATACCCAGGTTTGAAAATCAGTAAGTCCGGCAAAAGTAGTTGCAGGGCCAACCTGATTAAGCCCTGGGCCTAGATTATTGATACATGCTACTACTGTAGAAAAAGCTGTTATAAAATCTAACCCACTAAAAGCAAGGATTAGCGTCAATGAGACTATACTGGCCAAATATATGGACAAGAATGCTAATACTGCATAAACAATTCGGTTTGATACCACGCTATTACTAAGCTTTACAGGTGTAACTGCTTGAGGATGCATGATCACAGTCATTTCACGAAAAACCTGTTTGAACAGAAGTTTGGCCCTTATCATCTTAATACCACCACCGGTTGAGCCAGAAGACGAACAGAAGCAGCAAAGTGCCAACATCCATAATGGTGCAAATATAGGCCACAAATTATAATCGGCGTTACTATACCCAGTGGTAGTAGCCACTGATACCGTATTAAAACTAGCGTAGCGTAAAGAAGTGAGTAGATCCGGATAAACTCCCATACCCCATAAGTAAATAGTAAGCATAAGGCAGCTTATTAAAATTATGACAATGAACAGACCAGCTTCTGGGTCATGTCGATAGGGTGATAGGGACTTTTCTCTCCAAGCGAGAAAATGCGAAGCAAAATTTATTCCAGCTATCAACATAAACAGGATAGCAACGCCTTCAATCTGCGGTGAACCCCAGTGTGCAAAGCTTGCATCATGGGAAGAAAAACCACCAAGTCCTATTGTGGTGAATGAATGCATTACTGCATCCAACCAAGTCATACCTGCTAGTTTGTAAGCAGAAGCACAAGCAATCGTTATCCCTGTATAAACTAGCCATAAGCCTTTAGCTGTTTCTGCAATACGCGGCGTTAGTTTGGTGTCCTTCATCGGTCCGGGGGTCTCCGCCTTGAACATCTGTCTTCCACCCACCCCGAGTAGCGGTAGAATGGCTACTGCCAACACAATCAAGCCCATTCCTCCCATCCAAACCATTTCAGTGCGCCAAAGATTGATTGATGGTGGGAGCAAGTCAAGTCCTGTAAGAACAGTGCCGCCACTGGCAGTAAGCCCGGATGTGGCTTCAAAATAAGCTTTGGTAAAACTGAGATATGGAAGATGAAATAATAGGGGTAGTGTAGCAAATGCCGGCAGCACAGACCAAACCAGTACCACTAATAAGAAGCCATCACGTACTTTTAATTCGCGCTTATAGTTACGCGTCACTGACCACATCATTAAACCTGAAGCAATAGTAATTGCGGCAGACTTATAGTAAACAAACTGAGCAACATTATTTAGCCAAATAGAAAGTGCAAGAGGTACTAACATGGTGAATCCAAATATTAGGATTACTATGCCAAGTACATTGAGAACTGCAAAAAGTCGATTCATCAATAGATCCTATTACAGGAAACCGACTCCGACCTGAAATAATTTTTCAACCTGACTGATTAGCTTTTTATTGATAACAAATACAATGATATGGTCTTCTGCTTCAATGACTGTATCATGATGAGCAATTAATACTTGCGCATTATGATCAGGCGAGGCTTTTTCTTCCTCAGTATTCCATCCCCGACTTTCTGTTACCGATAGCCCTCGCACAATAGCGCCAATAGTTGCGCCTTTAGGCAATTTAATTTCAGAAATTTGACGCCCGACAACATTTGATGAGTTAGCATCACCATGGGCAACTAGTTCCAGGGCTTCTGCCGCACCCCGTCGAAGACTGTGTACAGCTACTACATCTCCGCGTCTGACATGTGCAAGCAGCGACCCAATTGTAACCTGTGCAGGAGATATGGCAATATCAATATTGCCGCTGTGTACCAAATCCACATATGCACTACGATTGATGAGTGCGAGTACCTTGCGGGCACCCATACTTTTAGCAAGTAGGGCGGCCATTATGTTATTTTCATCATCGTTAGTGAGTGCACAAAACATATCCATCTCGGCAATATTCTCACTTTCTAGTAGACTTTCATCAGTGGCATCTCCGTGTAAAACTAAAGTGTGGTGAAGTTCTGCTGCTAGACGCTGGCTTACCCGTTTATCGTATTCAATAAGTTTAACTTGGTAATTTTTTTCCTGTGCTTTGTCAAGCGCATTTGCTAGACGCCTTCCAATATTGCCACCCCCCGCAATCATTACACGTTCAATCGGCTTATCCATTCGCCGCAGTTCACTAATTACACTTCTAATGTCATTAGCCGCAGCAAGAAAAAACACTTCATCTTCTGCTTCGACAATGGTATTTCCTTCTGGGATAATAGAGCGGTCTTTACGAAATATTGCTGCAACACGTGTATCAACATTAGGTACGTGCTGACGTAATTCACGTAATTCACGACCAACTAAAGGTCCTCCATGGAAAGCTCGTACAGCTACTAAGCTAACTTTGCCATTTGCAAAGTCAAGTACTTGTAGGGCATTTGGGAATTCGATAAGCTTCTCGATGTAATCGGTCATGATCTGTTCCGGACAGATAGCGTAATCAACCCCAAAATTTTCTGGCGAAAAAATTTCTGGATAGGTAAGAAAATTGGCTGAATGAATGCGAGCAATTTTGGTCGGTATATTAAACATAGTGGCAGCAAGTTTGCACGCGACCAAATTAGTTTCATCACTTTGAGTTACAGCAAGAATCAGATCAGCGTCTTTAGCCCCTGCTTGAATCAATACTGACGGGTGGGAAGCATTGCCGGCCACCGTGCGTAAATCAAGGTGATCCTGTAGTAACAGAAGCCTGTTTGAGGCCACATCAACTAGAGTAATATCGTTAGCCTCACTTACCAGGCTTTCTGCAACAGAAGTACCAACTCGCCCTGCACCTAGAATAATAATCTTCAATTGAGTAGCCTACCCTGAAATATTATGATTTTATCCCCATTTATATTGGAGCGCCTATAGTAATTCTTATCGGTATATACGTATCCAGTCACGCCATTGTAAAAACAAGTTTGGGTCCAATGCAGCTATTATCGGGCGTTGCCACAGAGGCTCCTCCCAGAAATCATCCAGATCAAACCCACACATCCTTCCGCCTGACTCTTCTAAAATCAGACAACCAGCAGCATAATCCCATAGGTTTTGTCCGCCATGTAAATAAAGGTCAAAACGTCCAGCGGCGGTAAAGCACCATTCTAATGCGCAAGCTCCAAAATTTCTTTGTGAAGAGTATGGTGGACTAGTAGAAATTATAGCTGCTAATTTTTTATTTAGCCGTTTCAAGTCTACACTTGCAATGGCGTCATCTAATACAGTAGGTATATATTCTTTGATTGGTAGCTTTACATCATTTAGGAAGGCCCCCTTTCCTTTTTCTGCATAAAACATTTCATCTGCTATTGGATCGTAAACCACACCTAGAATACTTCTACCACGATTCATCAGTGCCACTGAGACTGCAAAATAGGGTAGGCCATTAACAAAATTGGTAGTGCCATCTATTGGGTCTATACACCATAATCCCTCATCTCCAGAGTCCCATTGATCCTTTTGTTGCTCTGCTGACATTTCTTCACTGACTATTTTTCCAGGATATATTTTTAGTAGTTTTTGTAATAGAGCCTCTTGTACAGCGATATCAGCATCTGTACACAAGCTACCGTCAGATTTGCAATGACGTTGTACTTTCAGGTAACGAGGTATAATTTCATATTTTGCAACCTCTTTTACTGCAGCAATAACTGCATTTAGCATACTTATTCTTCCCTCCATTTAATTGAACAACCAATACTGGGAATCTGTATATCTGGTCCCCGACCAGTTTTAGCAATCATTAACATACCCTCAAAAAGGTCACGACGTGCATCAACAGGAGCTGATTCTTTTCGTGAAGCATCAAGTCGTCCTCTGTATTGTAATTCTAGTTTGTTATTAAAACCAAAGAAATCTGGTGTACATACTGCACCATAGGTCTTCGCAATTTGCTGAGATTCATCCAATATGTATGGAAAGGGGAAGTTAAATTTTTTTGCAACTAAGGCCATATTGTCAAAAGAGTCTTCTGGGTAATCTGAAGGATCATTTGACATAATAGCTATTGCATTGATGCCATGTTGTCTTAACTCTACTACATCGCGGATTATACGGTCCAAAATGGCTTTTACGTAAGGGCAATGATTGCAGATAAACATTATTAATAAACCATTTTGACCTCTTGCTGTTTCCAGATCATAATGTTTTCCATCAACACCTAATAAATTAAAATTTTCTGCTTTCCAGCCGAAATTACAAATGGGTGTTTCTAGACTTGCCATGTTTTTCTCCTATAATTCTGTAAAAATTTACTGATATATTATCATGGGCAATACTCTTAATATCTTACTTAGGAAACAATGACATTTCCTCGTTTTTATTATCCTGATCAAATTAATGTAGGTCAGTCTATCGCATTACCTGCAAGGGCTATGCATCATGCTGTAAATGTACTGCGACTTGAGAATGGCGATAAAGTTACTTTGTTCAATGGTAAAGGTGGTGAGTTTTTAGCTTTCATTAAGTGTATAAGTAAAACATCTATTTCTGTTTTAGTAGAAAAATTTATTGTTGTTGAGCATGAGTCACCGTTACAAATTACATTAGCTCAGAGTATATGCACTAATATAAAAATGGATTTAATCGTACGTAAAACAGTAGAACTTGGTGTTAATAAGATTCAGCCTGTTGTAACAAAACGATGCTTAGTTAAGCTTTCTGGCGAGCGTATGCTAAAACGTGTATTACATTGGCAGCAAATAATTGTTTCAGCCTGTGAGCAGTGTGGAAGAAATTTTGTGCCACAAGTGTTGTCACCAATTGCTTTGCCAGATTGGATTGGTAGTCAAGGAGTTATGCAAAAAGAATTAAATAATAAACCTATAAAAAAATTATATTTTTTACTTTCTCCGACAGCAAAAAAGGGGTTGCATGATTACTCAAAAAGTTTATCAGTTACTGATTTAACTTTATTGGTAGGTCCAGAAGGTGGGTTTACTGTAGAAGAAGAAGCCGCTGCACTAATAGCTGGATTTTATCCACTACGTTTAGGGAGTCGTACTCTAAGGACTGAAAGCGCAGCATTTGCAGCAATTGCTGCATTACAGGCAATTTGGGGTGACTACTAATTTAGTATTGAGAACAAGAGGATGTGCAAATGAAATTTATAAGCTACGGGGTATATTGTGAAGCCAAACAATAATTTCGTGACCTGGTTTCGCTCAGTTGCGCCTTACGTCAATGAGTTTCGCGGGAAAACATTCGTTGTGGTTTTTGACGGAGATATTATGGCAGGCGAGGAATCCGCAGATCTTTTTCGTGACTTTAATTTATTAGTAAATTTAGGAGTGAAGCTGGTTATCGTCCATGGTGTATATCAGCAGATCAAGTCGAGATTAAAAGAAGCCAATTTACGTTCAAAATATATAAAAGGGCGGCGTGTTACTGATACTGTGACATTGAACTTAATTAAGGAAGCTGTAGGGCAAATTCGTATTGAAATTGAAGCATTATTGTCAATGGGACTATCAAAACCACCTATGGCAAACTCTACCATTAGAATTACAAATGGAAACTATATAACTGCTCGGCCAATAGGAGTAGTTGATGGCGTTGACCTGATGTTCACTGGTGAAGTACGTAAAGTTGATGCGTCATCTATCCGTTTGCATCTGGATCAAGGTGAGGTGGTGTTACTCTCACCACTTGGGTACTCTCAAACCGGAGAAGTTTTTTCTTTGACTCCAGAAAATGTTGCAATTAACGTGGCAATTGCATTAAAAACAGACAAACTTATTTTTTTAATGGATTCGCCTGGCATAGATAGAAAGCCGCATAGAGATTTAAATACATCTTTAAGTGAACTGACTCTGGCTGAGGTTCGAGCTTTATTATCAAAGATAGAAAATAACAGTGTAAGCCTTTCAAAGGATATCCAGAAATATTTGTCATGTGCGGTACAAGCTTGTATGGGCGGGGTGGAGCGTATTCATCTTATCAGTCGTCGCATAGATGGAGCTTTGTTACAGGAATTATTTACGCATAAAGGTATTGGCTGTATGATTTCGCGTGAACCATTACAAACTTTTCGTTCTGCAGAAATTGATGATGTGAGTGGAATTTTACAATTGATTGAGCCACTAAAAAATGAAGGGATATTAATAGGTCGTGATCGTAAACTAATAGAAATAGAAATTGATCGTTTTCTTGTTCTAGAGCATGACAATATGATTATTGGTTGTGCTGCTCTTAATCATTTTCCTGGAACACGTATAGGTGAACTTACTTGCTTGGTAATACATCCTGATTATTACAATAAAGGATTTGGAGATTCTCTCCTCAAACGTATTAAGACCAAGGCTAGAAGCAAAGGGATCAATAAATTATTTGTACTTACTACAAGAACCGCGCACTGGTTTACAGAGCGTGGATTTAATGAAACCAATGTGGAGAAATTACCTAAAATAAAACAAAATAGATACAACTATAAACGTCGTTCGAAAGTTTTTGTAAAAAATATATAAATTCGTAGTCCAGAACAGATAAGCTATATTAAAAGTCTTAATATTATTTTTTGTAATTTGTATTGTTTACTTAGTTTGATAGTATAGTTGTATTCTAATAATTCTAAATATTATTGTGACCGGAGAAATTTAATGGTAAGAATGATTCAATGCGTCAAACTTGGACGCGAAGCAGAAGGATTGGATTTTCCACCCTATCCAGGAGAGTTAGGGAAACGTATTTTTGAAAAGGTGTCTAGAGAAGCATGGGCCGATTGGATTAAACACCAGACTATGCTGGTTAATGAGAACCGCTTAAATTTAGCCGATATCAAAGCGCGTAAATATTTGGCAGAACAAATGGAAGCTCATTTCTTTGGCACAGGTGCCGAGAAGCCTATAGGTTATGTGCCGCCATCAGAGTGAAAAGTATTCATCATTCAAAACTATAAAAGTGGACGGAACCGCCGCCCAGAATCGAATTTGAAACCTATGGTGGTGACCCTCTCAGTTTACTGAGTTTCAATTACGGCGGCGTTATTCACTTTCTAACTTTAAATTTATATTAATAGTATTATTTAACTATGGCTTTTAATTCGCCTTTAGTATATTTACTTGCGATGATATCAAGCATGATTGGCTTAATTTTACCCGCTTGTCCAGCACAACCAAACGCTTCAAAACGTGCCTTGCATATTTCTTTTGCTGCATCAGTGGCATCTTTCAGAAACTTTCTTGGATCAAACCCACTCTTGTTATTTGATAGATGACGTCGGACTGCACCGGTCATAGCAAGA
>Ga0265309_10000644_pt1 | contig 14270 bp, 16 predicted proteins | sample Helome_FD_192492 | JGI IMG/M metagenome (GOLD analysis project Ga0265309, IMG submission 192492) | Marine sediment microbial communities from subtidal zone of North Sea - Hel_20160524 (Illumina Assembly) | ecosystem: Environmental > Aquatic > Marine > Subtidal zone > Sediment ...
CTAGCCCAATGAATTTTTTATCCAAATTACTGGGAAGACCTTCAAATGAAAGAGCCTACATATTATTTCCCATAGGATATGCACAAGAAAAGGTCTTTGTGCCTAATATTGACCGAAAAAATATTGAAGACGTAAGCTGTTTTTTTGAATAGCAATTCTTTAAATACTGTGTTATGCTAATTGAACATTCCGGAAAACGACCAAAAATTGATCCCTCTACTTATGTTGCACCAAATGCGACCATATGTGGTGATGTTACCATTGGAAAAAACAGCCGAATCATGTTTGGAGCACAGATCATTGCCGAAAGCAGTTCGATAGAAATTGGTGATAATTGCATTATTCTGGAAAATGCCGTGATCAGAGGAACGAAGGATCTTCCTGTTTCAATTGGTAGTAACTGCCTGGTTGGGCCCAATTCACATCTTGCAGGATGCACTATTGAAAATAATGTGTTTTTAGCAACAGGTGTTTCCATTTTTCATGGAGCAATAATCAAACAAGGGGCAGAAATAAGGGTCAACGGAGTTGTTCATTTGAAAACGGTATTTCCTGAAAACGAAATACTACCCATTGGCTGGATCGCAGTTGGTAATCCAATGCAAATGTTTTCTCCAGACATGCACGATGAGATCTGGGAGATCCAAAAGAAATTAAATTTTCCCAAGCTGGTCTACGATATTCCAGCAAGAGAAGCGACTTTTAGATTGAATAAACAACTTTGTGAAAAGATGTCCCAAAGATTACATGAACACACATCTGACCGAATAATAGATACCCCATAGCAACCTTGAATCAACCTGAATATGAATCTGCAACAGAATAAAAAAAACGCCATTGAATTCTATAATATGGCATATCAAGGCAATCCTGCGAAAGCTGTAGAATTATTTGTTGGAGAAGAATATATTCAACATAATCCTATGGTAGGCGATGGAAAAAAGCCATTTATTGAATATTTTGATCGAATGCAGGCTGAATACCCGAACAAATCCATAACGTTTGTTCGAGCGGTAGCAGAAAATGACTTGGTTGCCCTCCACACGCATCAAATATGGCCTGGCAATGATCAATATGTTACTATGGATTTTTTCAGATTCGACACAAATGGTAAAATAGTTGAACATTGGGACGCCATACAGCAAATTCCGCCGGAGTCGGCACATGATAATACGATGTATTGATGAAACCAGAAGTAAAGCAGTTATTAGAAGAAGCCTGGGCTATGAGACGCGAAGCCCGGTATGATCGGGCCGGAATTCTGGTTGAGAAAGCCCTTAGACTCTGTGATGAAGAGGATTATAATTCACTTGGGAGAATATATCATATATACATGCAATTTGAATCCGATCATGGCAATCCCGAAAAAGCGCTGGAATTGTGTCAAATGTCATTAGCTTATTACAAAAAAGCAGGGAATCTCAATAGAAATGCACATTCAACCCGACATATCGCCAATCTGGAATACCACCTTGGGAAGGAAGGTGACGCAGAACAGCATTACAGAAATGCTATTGCCATGTACCGGGAAAACCCCAACACTTTCTTGGGAGACCTGGCGAATGCCCTTCGTGGATTTGGCATACTCCTCGAAAAACGTGGAAAAATTGAGGAAGCCATAGAAACTTGGGAGGAAACCAAAAAACTGTATCAGGCTTGTAGGCTTCAGGAAGGTGTTGATGAGGCCGATCAGAGATTGAATTCCCTTCAATAATCCCAACAAACAGATCAGGTATCTCCCGTTCGACGTTCTTGTACGAATAGAATGGCTCTCATTGAATTGAAATTTGCGTTTCCCGCGACGTACTTTTCTAAAAGTACTTTGGCGGACAGGGTGGAATTTGTATTTTGGATATTATCCACCTTTGACGGAACTTCGAAGCCTTTGTGTTTATAAAATCATAATTGACATATGAAAATTGCAATCCTATTACTTAATCGTGGGAGAGGAAGCGGTGTAGTGGCTAAAGAACACGCTCAATTCCTTTTAAGTCAGGGGCATAAGGTTTATTTCATGCATCCAAATATTGGAGAAGGTGTGGATGGAGCGGTTAATATAGACGTGAAACTGAATAATGACACGCTTCCGGTCCATGAATATCTACCGTCGGCCAAGGCGGGCCAAAAGGCGGTTTCCACCATGAAATATCAAGAAGCCATGGAATACGTTCCTGCCTATGAGAATGCCCTTGAAGGAATAATCGCTGATACGGACATCGTAATCGGACATCATGCAAACCTGACAGCCATCGCCACGGCAAATGTTTGTCAGCGTCACGATAAACCCTACGTGCTGTTTCTACATGGAACCGGTATAGAACCCCGTCATCATGGATTTTATAACGATAAGCTATGGCGGGTAATTGAAGATGCGATAAAGGCCGCAAATGGACTCATAGTTACAACAGAATATGTGCGGGATAAGCTTGTGAGAAATCTGATAGATTTACCATTGGAAAAATTCCTCATTCAGCCTTGTGGTGTTGACTTGTCTGAATTCAATCCGGAGAATACAGAGAATATTGTAAAAAAGTACAGTTTACCCTCTAAATATGTGATCTGTCCGGGTGCCTTAACGCAGTCAAAAGGCCCTCAAAATGTGGTTGAGGCTTCTAAGGCTTATTTTGATGTCGCTGAAACCATTTTTATCGGCGACGGTGAGTTAAGAGGGCAATTGGAAACACAATTAGGAGAAAGAGGACGGTTTTTAGGTTTTGTTTCAAATGAAGACAAAGCTAAATTAATTAATGCGGCCACCTTACTCGTTGCTGCTCCAGAGAAAAAAGAGCATTTTGGTATCATTTATACTGAGGCTATGGCCGCGAATGTTCCTACAGTTGCTTACGAAGGTGGCGGCGTCAATTCAATAATTACAGATGAGACCGGGATCTTAACCGAAAGAAATCCTCAAGCCCTGGGAGAAGCCATTCGTTCCCTTCTTCTTGATGATGAAAAGCGTTTAACAATGGCCATAAAATGTAGTGAGAGAGCAAAAATATATTATGCCACGGGGGTACTTGGACCCAGATTGAATGATTGGCTTATGAGGATTTAGATGCGAAATGAAAAGCAGATTTCACGATTGTATTAGCAAACAGCACAACTCATACAAGCCATATCCTGGGGAATAGGCACCATACGCAAAACAGTTAGCAGCACTTATGAAATTCTATATCACATTAGTACTATCCCTGCTTTTATTTGCTGGCTGCAAGAGAGAAAGCAGTCAGAAAGACACAAAGGAAGGTATCACTGTCTCTGAGGAAGATAAATATATCCGCATCTCACGAGATACATACAAAGATCAATTATATGGTTTTTGGTTGGGACAATGCATTGCTAATTGGACAGGATTGGTGACAGAGATGGATAAAATTGGCAACATAGGTGACATAAAAACCGGAAAATTTTATACCCGTGCAGACTGGGGCAAAGCTGATCAACCCAGTATTTGGGCTGAAGGCGTGCCAAGTGATATATCGCCCACCATAGACTTTGTATTCAAAGACAGCGATGAAATTTGGGGAGCAGATGACGATACGGATATTGAATATATGTATCAGCACCTGCTTTATACCCACAAGACCAGTCTGCTTTCCCCAGAACAAATACGTGATGGATGGTTAACACATATAATAGCTGAGGAGGAAAATTATTTATGGGTATCTAATCAAAAAGCATTTGATTTGATGAATGAGGGTATACTCCCTCCCGAAACGGGAAACCCTGATAAAAACGAGCATTATGAAATGATCGATGCGCAATTAACCACAGAGATCTTTGGCTTGTTCTCCCCTGCCCGACCGGATGTTGCGACCCGGATCGCTCATCTGCCCATCCAAACCACGGCAAGGGAAGAAGCCGAAGCTATTTCAAAGTTTTATGTGCACATGCATTCCTTGGCTTCAATGCATACAGATCTACCTATGAGGAAGCGAATACATTGGATGGCCAATAAAGCAAGAGTGGGACTCCCAACGGGTTCATACCCGGCTCTAATGTTTGATTATGCACAAAAGTTGTACAGCTCCGGGATCCCCTGGGAGCAAGCCAGGGATTCGATGTACCAAAAGTATCAGGTCAAACAGGCGGACGGATACGATATAAGCTCAAAGAACTTATATTGCAATGGCTGCTTTGCAGCGGGAATAAACTATGCCGCAAGCTTGGTGAGTTTATTCTATGGAGAAGGGGATCTGAAAAAAACCATAAAAATCGGAACACTCGCAGGATGGGATTCAGATAATCCTACAGCAACCTGGGGTGGTTTACTCGGGTTTATGATTGGAAAGAAGGGAATTGAAAAAACGTTCGACAGGCAATTTTCCGATCGCTTCCATATTCACAGAACCCGACAAAATTTCCCTGACGATGGGATCGATACTTTTGCCAATATGGCCCAAAAGGGGTTGATAGTAACAGATAGGATTGTTCAGGAAGAGATGGGAGGAACAATTGATGCAGGAGAAAATTTTTGGATTATCCCACTAATGACGGAAGATGATTAGAGCCAGAAGTTGATAATTAAAATTAACCCTGGCTTGGCAGGACAAAACCGGACTGCCGGACAATATAATTTAATTCACATAATAAACACCTTGTATCAGTGAATCTGAACGTACCCAATATAGATTTACCAAGAGTAGTCATTATCGGATGTGGATTTGCAGGCCTTAAACTTGCGAGAAAACTTAACAGTGCAAAGTATCAGGTAGTATTGTTGGATAAAAACAATTACCATACGTTTCAACCTTTAATGTATCAGGTTGCAACTTCAGGGCTTGAACCCGATTCTATTGTTTACCCCATTAGAAAAGTTTTTAAAGGTAAAAAGCACTTCCATTTTCGAATGTCTGAGGTAAGCCACATAAATCCTAAATCCAAAGAGCTAACAACAGGAATAGGAGTTCTTACATATGATTACCTGGTTATTGCGACCGGTGCTGAGACAAATTTCTTTGGGCTGAACAATATTAGGAAATACGGCTATACTTTGAAAAACCTATTAGATTCTTTGGATCTAAGAAGCATAATTCTGCAAAATTTTGAATATGCACTCAATACATCAAACCTGAGAGAGCGTGAAGCACTTATGAATTTTGTTGTTGTTGGTGCAGGTGCTACAGGTGTTGAGCTGGCCGGTGCGTTAGCTGAATTAAAACGTCACATTCTTCCTGATGATTATCCGGATTTGGACATCCGACAAATGCAGATCCACATCATTGAAGCCTCAGATCGTGTCTTGTCTGGAATGAGCGATGTAGCATCACGAAAGTCACATAAATTTTTAAAGAATTTGGGCGTAAATATTTGGTTAAACACCACTGTGAAGGATTACGATGGCAATGTCGTTGTCACAAGTGCCACTGATTTAAACGCCAAAACGCTGATCTGGTCGGCAGGTGTAAAAGGATCTCCCGTTAGGGACCTAAACTTAAAACTAAATACGAACAACCGCATCATTACAGATCAATACAATAAGGTACCGGGACATCCAAATATTTTTGCCATAGGAGATGTTGCTTGCATTAAATCAGAAATGGATGGCCAGGGTCATCCGATGTTGGCTTCCGTTGCCGGGCAACAAGGACTACATTTAGGTAAAAATCTGAATGCTATCTCAAGGAACAAAAGCATGAAGCCATTCTATTATAAAGACAAGGGAACTATGGCAACTATTGGAAGAAATAGAGCCGTGGTTGACCTTCCGTTTATTAATTTTGGTGGAACTATCGCCTGGTTTATCTGGATGTTCTTGCACCTGATGTTATTGGTTGATTTTAGAAATAGGCTAATTGTATTTGCGAATTGGAGCTGGAGTTATTTCAAATATGACAAGGGCCTGAGATTAATAGTGCGTAAGGTTAAGAAGAATGAAGACGAACTTTCGGCTATTAGCATGTCAGACAAAACTTAAATCGCCTAAAAACGCAGATTAGCGATACCGTTAAGTGTAATCTTAAATAAAAAAAAGTGAATTCAAGCGATGTAATAGATCTCTTAAAAGCGAACCAAAACGAACGCGGCATTGAGTATTGGAATAAACTAAACCCGGATGTGGCTAGCTTAAAAAGCTATGGCATAGGCCTTACTGTCCTTCGCAAACTCGCCAAGAAAATTGGTCGTGATCACTCGTTGTCACAAGAACTTTGGAAAAGCGATATCTACGATGCGAAAATAATTGCACTTCTTATAGATGACCCAAAACAGATCACGCGAGATCAGGTGGAATTACAAGTAGATAATTTATATGGAGGACATTTAGCACATGTTTTCTCATCCTGCGATGCCACATTGGCTAAAACACCCTTTGTCGTTGAGCTATTAACGGATTGGATAAATAGTAGTGATACAATGCGCAGGCTTTGTGGTTATGGCCTGCTTTATGAAGTTTCAAAGAGTAAGAAAAAAGACGCACCGGACGATGCATTTTATTTGAAAAAAATCAAGCAAATAAATGACTCTTATAAAGGCGAAAAAAATATCATAAAACTGGCTATGGCCGGAGCACTTTTGGGAATTGGAAAACGAAATATTACCTTAAATTCTGCGGCACTAAAAATGGCAAATAAAATCGGGCCTGTTCCTGTCGAATCCGGCATTAGTAAATGTGAGCCTTTTGATGTTGCAAAACACCTCACAAGCGATTATATTAAGAATAAACTTGAACTCTAAAATTCTCAAAATGCATACACTCAAAAAACTTTGTTGCCTTCTCCTATTCTGCTATCCCCTGTCGTTTCTCCAGGCTCAGTATAAGATCGAGCCAAAAGAAGGGTACTCCCCTCAGATTGGTATTATGGTAGATATGCTGGAGGAAATAAAAGACCAAATAACCGGAGAGATACAGGATCTTACCCAGGAACAGACAGACTTTCTCTTAGATGAGCAGGCCAACAGCATTGGGGCCATGATCATGCATTTAGCGGCTACAGAAGCCTATTTCCAGGTAGAATCCCTGGAAGGGCGCATGTGGACAGAAGAAGAGGCTATCTACTGGAGTATAGCCGCAGGACTTGGAGAAACATCAAGGGAAGAGTTTAAAGGTAAACCAATCCAGTATTACCTGGATATCTGGAATGAGGTGCGGAATAAAACCCTGGAAGGTTTTAAAGAAAAAGATGATGCCTGGTTTGCTTCGGATGTCGATGAAAATATGAACATCCACTGGGCCTGGTTCCATGTGCTAGACCATTCGGCAAACCATATGGGGCAAATAGCCCTGGTTAAAAAAAGACTCCCTTAACTCCCTGTGTAAACTAAGTACTACACTTAGAATAGCCAAAAAAAAAGGCCGACTAAAAGTCGGCCTTCATATTCATAATCTTACCCATTTAAGGCATCTCTATAATCTGTATAGCGGAAATTTTAGGGTTATCTACCGAGGCAGTAAAATCTATGTTCATCATACCATCATCCAGGGTTACACTAAATTCCTTTGCAACCGCAGCAAGGGCTCCTACCTCTGAAAAGATGTCAAAATTTTCCAAAACAGCACCTCCCTCAATCGTAACATCGAAAATCCGGCTACCTACTCCTCCAGTGGGATTCCCATCTGGGGCGCCCCAAAAGATTTCGGCAAAGTGAAGAATCACAGTATAATTACCATTTGGCAGTTCTACTTCGTAACCAAAACCTTCTGCTACGGTCGAGAAACGCTCTGTGTAAAATAAAGCGTCCATTTCGGTGTTGGCAATTTCAGGACTGGAAGTGGTAGCAAAAGTCGTGCTATTGCCTATAAAATACTGATCCGCTTTAAAAGTAACATCGGTATATACAATTTCCTCCCCACCTGAGTTGATATTTAAGGGTAAAAAGTCTTCATTAAACGTAATTGCAACGCTATGCAGCGTTGTGCCGCCCTGGGAATCCTCGGTGGTGATACTCAATTGGTAGCTTCCCTGTACTAAAAGTGTGGGATCCGAAACGGTGATTTCTCCAGTAACAGCATTCAGCGCAGTACCGGCCGGAAGATCAGATCCGGTTTCCAATGTTGCATTTGTAATGCCACCATCTGTATCGGCCACGGTCGCCAGGGACTCACCCGTGACGTAATCGCCAACCTCCTTCGGATCAGACACCGTATATATGGCTTCTGTATCTACAAATGGATCTTCTTTTGGGCCATCGTCGTCGCTACAGCCCAGTGGTAAGCTAATGGCTAAAGCCAATAAAAAAGTTTTTGTGTAAATCTTGAATACATTCATTTTCATAACATATTAATTTATAATATCTCCTTGAATTGTGCCCTCTTTATAGGAAAGCCTACTTCTTACTATTTAGTAGTTCTTTCCAAACTGTTGTCAACCAAAAAAATCTAATTTATATAATAGCGAATAAGGTATTTAATCTTTCTATCGGAAAAAACTTTTTAGTCAATTACTAGACGAACTGCTTGATATTTAACGGTTAACCCCACAAAAGTTGCGATTTTATGATAAAAATGCAAGTCATATGCCCAAAATGGGTAATGGGAAAGTTTTTTGCTAAAGTAATGATGAATTGCTCAAACATAATTTTTTTTGTAAAGAATATTGATCAAAAACACACATTGAACTTCAGCAGTTCTAAAATTCGAATTATGGCGATATCCCCTCCTGACATCGCGCATCGAATCAACAAAGCCCAGCTTTAAACTTTTAAATATGAGCTTTTCTGGATCGAAGGGGTGAATAATTTTAAAGAAATAGAGGTGCCTTATCCAAGTTGTGTTTGGTATATTACGATTAGAAAGGTTCCTTGATAGGAATTGTAATCTACCTGTCGGTAGACAGGTTTGTAATTTGTAATTTGGAACCTGCCCTCCTCTGGTGGGTTTATCCGTGTTTAGTCACAATTTTTGTCCCCTACAGGAAAAGCTGTATTATGTACAAGATCGCGCTACTACTCTTACTGGGAATACTGACCTCCTGCAGCTCAGATGATTCGGTCAATACCCCCAATGACAATACGTCTAACCCCAATGAAGATCCGATGCCAGATCCGCCCGATCCCGGTAGTGATGACGGCATTGAACTTTTCTATTACAGCAAAAGAAATGGGGTGAATGATATTTATAAGTCCGACCTTAATGGAAATGAAACGGCCATAATCAGCGATCCGGATAATCACGACTGGTGGATACGTGTGTCACCCGATAAACAAACCATACTTTGGTACAAATCTCCCCTAAATGTATCTGCAGATAATGAGTTCAACAATTATGAAGAAGCCGAATTATGGATGGCAAACTTCGATGGCTCAAACCCCAGAAAGGTGATAGACCTTGCCGATTACAACTGGACAGCACAGGGTGTGGCCGACTGGTCTCCGGACGGTACGAAATTGGTGATGGCCGCGAGAACACAAAATAACTGGGGTATCTATATCACCGATCAGAATGGTCAGGATCCGATTAAGATCAGTCAGGATACCAACATAGACTATGCAGACCCAAGCTGGTCTCCGGATGGTCAGAAAATTGTGTTCAGCAAATTCGTTGGCCTGAATCTGGAAATATATGTGATGAACAGCGATGGGTCTGATGAAATTCAACTTACGGACGATGATGCCTATCAAAACTACGATGCCTATTGGTCGCCCGATGGGAAGGAAATTGCCTTTGAGAGTAAATGGACAGTCCTGGACTGCTTCCTATTGGGAAAATGGGCTATCAGGAAATACAACTTCGATACGGAACTGACCACAGATGTCATCAAGGACGATAACCGGAATGGACTGGCGCGGTGGACCAAAGATTCCGAAAATATTTATTTTAGTGTATCGATATGCGGTGAATATGCCAGAATAGCCCGCATGAGCAGGGACGGAAGTAATGTTGAAACCTTGTTGGAAGATGTGGATTTTCCCTATTATGACTGCGACCTAGTGGAATAACTAAAAGCTAACTTCAGTTTTTTGAGTCAGAGATTAATTGGATCAAGGGGCCGGATATTTTTAAATAATAGATACCATGGATAAAGCACTGCAAACAATGATCGCCAATATGCCCGAAAAAACGGGCAAGTCCTTAGAAGAATGGGTTAAAATTTTAAAGGAGAAGTCCTTTACCAAGCATTCAGAAGCCGTCAAATTCCTAAAAACGGAGCATCAGGTAACCCATGGCTTTGCCAATACGATCGTCTCGCTTGCCAAAGACAAGGATTCCCCTGAGGTGGACCTGGTGTCTGAGCAGTACAAAGGCAAAGAAACGCTCTACCCTATTTATCAAAAATTGATCGACTCTGTAAAATCACTGGGTAGTGATGTGACAATTACGCCCAAAAAGTCAAGTGTAAGCATCATCCGAAAACGACAATTTGTGTTGATCAAGCCCGCAACTAAAACAAGAATTGACTTGGGCTTTAAATTAAAGGACAAACCGGTTGCAGGCCGACTCGAAAATTCAGGTCCCTTTGGTTCGATGTGCACGCACAGGGTGCAATTACACGAGGTCAATGATGTGGATGATGAATTGAAAGCCTGGATCAAAGAGGCTTATGACAGATCGGTATAACCGCCTTTATTCCGTTCGGCATGAGCTTAACTTTGGCTATTGAAAATTCGAGTACTGCCTGGCATTTTCCTGTCATGATCCTGGCCTCCATTCTGCTCTTCTTAGTTATTGTCAGGATAGTTATCGGCAAAACGCATTTTAAAGAACAATTCAGGCTTGTGGTACTACTCTCCTTTTTGATTGTCGTGCTGGGCATGTTGTTTGGTAAATATGGCGCACAATGGGGCTTACCCTGGTGGATCTACTATCCCGTCCCCATGTTAATGACGGTACTTTTGCCCCCTATCCTATTGAAAATGAGTGCCAGGAGAACCGTATTTTATCTCTTCCTTAGTTTCTTATCGGCTCCATTCATTCATGCCGCCTTTTCCTTTTTCCTGGGTTGGACAGAGTATATGCCTTTTTGGGAGATTCCCTACCTTGGAGATCTCTAAAAACAGCAAGAGTGAAAACCACACTGAACGTAGCAAACCTTGTCACAACACTTGTCTAAGATCGTCTGGTTGATTAATGCGTAAACACATGAACTCAAAAAACATTCAACAACTCGGTGGGGTTGCTGCCATTTCAGAGGGGATCATATACATCCTTGCATTTATATTCTATGGGGGCGTTTTGGTCTATCCAAGGACTGATGCAAATGCCGAAGAAAAACTAAGTTTTCTGACCGAAAATTACAGCACCTTGTCAATTTTAAATTTGATGAGCTACGTCCTCTTTGGAATTTTACTCGCAGTCCTGGTTTTGGCGCTTCATCAGCGTTTAAAGAACTATTCCCCTAATCTCTCAAACTTGGCTTCCATTTTCGGAATAATTTGGGTCGGTTTAGTCATCGCAAGCGGCATGATCGCAAATATTGGATTGAATACTGTAGTTAATATGGGAACTCAGGACGCAGTGAATGCCATGTCGCTTTGGTCAAGCATTGGCGTTGTTACGGAAGGCCTTGGCGGGGGCAACGAAATAGTAGGTGGTATTTGGGTGCTGCTTATAAGCATCATAGGCTTGAAAGAAAAGGTATTTACAAGACCTCTGAATTATCTTGGCCTTTTGGTGGGCATAGCAGGTATTCTTAGCATCTATCCCCTTGATATTTTTACAGAAGTGTTTGGGCTCAGTCAGATCATTTGGTTCCTATGGATAGGGATATCGTTGCTTCGAACGAGAATTCCGGCTGACAAACCAGAATCGCTATAATCCTTGGTAAATAATCCCCTCAAAGGAATTAATGTTTGAAACCTGCCTGCCGCGCGTCCTATAGCGCTATGTTATTGGGACAGGCATGTCTACCAAGATGTAGACAGGATTGGTAGATGTCCATCGGATTTTGCTTATCTTATAAAGGTTTTCGTTTTTGGAGTTAACAATGTGAAGAGATGATGAGTCTAAAAAATCTTCTGAAGTTGAAAATAACGGTATACCTGATGATTCTTCTGGGCATTCTTACTTTTTTGAGTGGTTTCCTGAAGTATACGCCATTAGAACATATTACGCTCCTTTTTTTATTACTGCTGGCCTTTGGCGGAGCTAAACTATTTCAAGGCGCTAGGAATACTGTAGTAAGCGGTTACTCTAAATTCTTTTTGGTATTGACAGGAATCTCTACCATGGGATTTATCCTTCTAACCGTGATCGCCATTGTAAAGACTTTTCTTTCTGAGGTTTCGCTTAGTGACCACTTGGAATTTTTGGAGGGCTGGTTCTATTTGTGTTCCCTAATATTTTTTATAGGTATACTGGGATGTGTCATTTTTTTGAACCTAAAAGAAGGTCGCAATTCTACTCAGTCTAATTAGAAAGGAAAACCCTTAAATTATTTCCTTTTAGTAATTGGTATTCTTTTCGGCCAATATGATATATGAAGGTAGTAAAGAAACTTCTCAAAATTTTCCTGTTTTCCTTATTGTTGATCGGTGTTTTGATGGCCATATGGTGGATCTGGCCTGAGAGAACACCACAGATCAGATCCTCTACTGATAATTCATTAGCCACCATTGATTATATACACATTGGTGAAATTGAGCAATGTGTACTGATACGCTCTAAAAATAAAGGCAATCCCATCATACTTTTTTTACATGGAGGCCCGGGAATGCCAATGATGTATTTAGCGCATGAGTTTCAAAGACCTCTTGAGGACAATTTTACCGTAGTCCAATGGGACAGACGTGGCGCTGGTAAAACCTACTCAAGGAATAAGCCCAAGGATGAAAGTATGAATACGAGACAATTATTAGACGATGCCTATAGCTTAATAGATACGTTAAGAACCAGATATGACCAGCAAAAAATTGTGCTGGTCGGGCATTCCTTCGGTTCCTATTTAGGGAGCATAATGGTTAAGGAACGACCTGAACTGTTTCGTGTATATATATCTGTTGGCCAGGTCGTTGATGAACAAAGGGCCTCTAAGCTTCAAGAAGCATTTATTCGTGAACAGGCTTCTATACATGGCAGAAATGAAGTTATCAAAGCGCTTGACAGCCTGAAGCAACCCTATCTCGAAAACTGGCTTTTTGAATTTGGTGGAGTGCTTAAAAACAGCACCTCCTTTTTTCCATTGATCTGGTCAGGCTTGCAAGCCCCGGAATACACGTTTTCAGAAGCAATGGACCTGGCTAAAGGGTCTTCTTTTAGCTCCGCCAATATAAATTACAATATACTATCAGGGCCCATTTATGATGAAATTACAGCCTATGAAGTACCTGTTCATTTCTTTGCAGGAAATTTGGATTACACTACCCCTCATGAATTGATCACCGAATACTTTTCTATGATCAATGCGCCCAAAAAGGAAATTATATATTTTGAAAATTCTGCACACTTCCCATTTTTTGAAGAACCGGAAGAATTTAGTCGCCAGCTAAACCGAATACTACTGAATACAAACTAAAATTTTAAAACTACGTTTTGCTTGATTGGAAATCGATTTACGCCCTTTCAAAACCGAATATATTCGGAGCAAAAGTAGCATTCAAGCCCATACCCACAGCTGCTTGCTTCATCTCTTCAGGTACACTACCACAGAATAAGAATTCTCCCGGCACAGCGATCTGGAGTAAATTTTGGAAATGCCCTGCAGCCGTTGTGCCTAAATGAAAGCCTACTGCGTTGGCGTCTGTAAACAGATCCATTACGATCAAGGTAGATGATGTCTCGTCAAAATAACACTGAACTTTTAAAGCTCCCGGTTCATTAGACTTCATTTGGCCTTCTACTTCCCTGTAAATCGACTTTAATTCTTCTGATTTTCCTTCTTTGGCAATCCATTTGTAGACTACCATTACTTCTTGATTTTCCATTTTAGTTGTTTTTTGTTTTTAATAATACTACAAATAAATGTCGGTATTACATGTAATTAAACTGTCCTTTATGTCTTTTTCAATTTTTACATGGTAATACTCAAAGGCTATGTGTTTAAAATTTGTATTTTGGATAATGCCATTAAGCTGGCAGATCCATATACTACAGCGCATTATACTAACTTAAAAGCAACCCATGACAAGTTATATAGACGGATTCGTCCTACCTGTTCCCCAAAAGCATTTAGACCAGTACCGTCAAGTGGCCGAAAAGATAGCTTCCATCTGGAAGGAATACGGTGCCCTCGCCTATTATGAATTTGTGGGAGAGGATATGAATTTAGAAGGCACACGTTCTTTTCTAGAAGCTACAGGCGCCTCAGCCGATGAGGCCGTTGTCTTTGGCTTGGTTGTATTCCCGTCTAAGGAGGTACGTGACTTTGCTAATGCACAAGTTCCAGACCCGAGAATGA
>Ga0265309_10000645_pt1 | contig 14244 bp, 13 predicted proteins | sample Helome_FD_192492 | JGI IMG/M metagenome (GOLD analysis project Ga0265309, IMG submission 192492) | Marine sediment microbial communities from subtidal zone of North Sea - Hel_20160524 (Illumina Assembly) | ecosystem: Environmental > Aquatic > Marine > Subtidal zone > Sediment ...
GGCTATCGATATGAACGGCGTGTACTCGTTAAGCCTTTACCTGGCGATCGGGGTTCTCGTCGGAGGTCGCCTTGTTGAAGTAATATTTTACGAATGGGCCTACTACGGTTCAAATTTAAGGCACATTCCTGCGGTCTGGCTGGGCGGGATGTCAACCCATGGCATTTTGCTCGGCGCGATCATCGGCACATTGTTATATTGCAAGCTGAACCAGAGAAGTTTTTTTGAAATTGCGGATGTGATGGTAATCGCGGGTGCTTTTATCATGGGCGTTGGTCGTATCGGTAATTTTATCGATGGCCAGATTGTCGGTGCCCCTACTGACCTGTGGTGGGGTGTCAAGTTTCCTGACCTGGAGGGTTTTCGTCATCCGGTCGTACTCTACGATGGTCTGAAAAACCTTTTACTGGTTCCGTTCCTGATCCTTGTTCGCAACATGAGACCGCCGCGCGGGGTAGCCACGGCACATTTCATTTTGTGGTATGGGTTTCTGCGAATTTTTATCGACTTCTTTCGCGAGTATCGAACCAGTCTGCAGGGATTTCCCCCGGGCCAGGAGTTCAATATCTTGATGACGGTGGTCGGGGCGGGACTGCTCTTCTGGTTTTATCGAAAAGCCAGGAACATATCGGTTGAAGACGATGATTCAACTTCACTTGATGAACATAGGGTTGCACCAAAGAATGGAACCTGGAGCAAAAGAATCGTTTTCATTTTACTGCTGGCGCTACCGACAATAATTCCCAGTGACTGGACGCAGGATGTTCCCTCCCGTTACGGCGATCGGCATCCGGGGATGACCCATTCCGCCATGTATCCGGCAATACGGTCGGTAAATACAGATTGAGGAGGCATCCCTGTCATGGAAAAACTCGCAGTTTATCTCGCACTCAATGGGGTGCTGGTGCTGACCGTCAGTATCATAGCCGGATTATTTCTTTACCTCGCGATACGGGATGACAGGGAACAGGCGGCCTGGCATCTGCTGCATGCCGGCGGTACCGGGAGAGGCGTCATGCTAATTGCGCTGGCCGCAATTATCGAGTATCCAGCGTTATCTTCCTGGCAGCTGGCGACGATGGCATGGCTGTTCATTATTTTCACCTGGACATCGATGTTTGCGATGGGCATTCGCGCGGTCAGCGGTGAACGTGGCCTGAGATTGACGGGTACGATTGCCAATAAAAGCGTCTATATCCTGTATGGCCTGGGAACGATCGCCATATTCCCGGCCTGCGCACTATTGATCTACGGTCTTATAAAAGTGCTATAGCAATATAGTGGTATGGAACTTTCATCCCTGTTATCGAGTGTCCTTTCCAATCCAGGTTTGAGTAACGCCTAGTGTGCCGACGATCGCCTCGGAGAAGTTCTTTGCCGCCTGTCTCGATTCAAACCCGGGAGCAACGACACGGTAACGCAACACTGAACCGGTTGTGCTTTCCAGGATTCGGGTATCATGGCCCGCCTGTTGAAATCTCCGGTTGACCTCTTCGGCGACTTCCGCGTCGCGAGTGGAAAACAGGTACACCGTGTAAATATAGTTAGACAGCTCATCCTGCCTGGTCGTCCCGGCTTGCGCTGCAGTGGTTTCCCCGGTAGCGCCATTGTCGTCAACAACCTCGACAGATTCACTTGCTGCATCTTGCACAATCACTGTCCCGGCGACAAACGACTTTTCTTTTCCAATCCAGGTTTGAGTAACGCCTAGTGTGCCGACGATCGCCTCGGAGAAGTTCTTTGCCGCCTGTCTCGATTCAAACCCGGGAGCAACGACACGGTAACGCAACACTGAACCGGTTGTGCTTTCAAAGATTCGGGTATCATGGCCCGCCTGTTGAAATCTCCGGTTGACCTCTTCGGCGACTTCCGCGTCGCGAGTGGAAAACAGGTACACCGTGTAAATATAGCCAGATACCTCATCCTGCGGGGTTGTCCCGGGCGCCACAGCCTTGAGCCCTTCGGCAGCAGCATCGTTTTTATCAACGCTATCGAGGGAATTAGCCGGGACATCCTCTGCGCCGGTTGCCTCGAACTCAGCTGCGGTAAGTTCCCCGGTATCGGTTTTGCTACCAGCGATAATTTCGGGTGTATCAGCCGGGGCGACTTCCTCAACGATGGTCTCGACGATAAACGGCTTTTCTATTTCGAGCGTGGAAACATCATCACCGGGAAACAGTAACTTGAAGGAGCCGTCATCTTCGATGTGAAATTCAGATCCGGTTTCGCTAAGGATTATCATATTTGGGTCGATGGCATGAGTGACCTGCACACTACCGGCACGCAACTTGATAGACGACTGGCCATCAACTCGAAGCACACATATATCGCCATGAAGATGGATGGCGGCAAACATCATGTCGCCGATGTTGATTACAAATTTCTCTTCGCTACTGGATAGTGCCATATAATTGATACAGGCTCTTCCCTCGTGTATGTACAACTCGGGATGATCGTCGGCAGCAGTCTGGTTGACTTTCTTGGTGGCTCGAAACGTGATTTCGGAATTCGAATTAAGCCGCAACCTGGCATTTACCCAAAGCTGGATCTCGACTCGACCTGCATCGCCGGTTGCAATATTGTCCCCGATTTTCAATTTGCTGTTACGGCCGAGTTTGGTTTTGCTATTGTCCTGTAGTACCCACACCGGTGATTTCAGTGCAGTAATGGTGACGGTGGAGGAGGCATTTGCGCTGGCTATGCCGATGATGCCGATGATGCCAGTGAGCACCAGGAGAATCAGGGTTTTCTTTTGCATACGTCTAGTGCCAAATTTTAATGCAAAGATTATGCGTCATCATACTCACTTTGATTAGCAGAAGATATTCGCGATCGCTGTTATAACGGCAAGCGGGCTGAACAGGAACTCGTCCTGAATCGTGCAGACCTCGCTGATCGTCAGCCGCGTCCGATATAGGGCATCCTGGTCGCCATGATGGTTATGAATTGCACGTTGGTATCGAGAGGCAGCGACGCCATCTGTAACACCGCCTGCGCAACATGCTCGACATCCATGACCGGCTCCACTGCTCTTTCCCCGTTTGCCTGCGGTACCCCTTTCGGCATGGCTTCGGTCATCGGCGTTGCGGCATTGCCGATATCGATCTGGCCACAGGCGATATTATCGTTTCGGCAATCGAGCGAGATCGATTTGGTCAGACCGGTGATGGCGTGCTTGGTCGAGGTATAAGGTGCCGAAAATGGCCGTGGCGCATGCGCGGATATCGAGCCATTGTTAATAATGCGTCCGCCCCGGGGGGTTTGCGTTTTCATCATACGGATCGCCTGCTGCGCGCACAGGAACGGCCCGGTCAAGTTGACGTCGACCGTTGCCTGCCACTGCTCATAAGACAGCTCTTCCAGCGGTATGCCTGGCGTAAAACTGCCGGCATTATTGAACAGCAAATCGAGACGGCCGAAGGCCTGCCCGGCTTGTCTGAACAGTTCCCTGACCGGTTCGGGTTTACCGACATCGGTGGGGACGCACAGGCTGAGCGCCGCATCCGCCGCGGAGAGTTCCACAGTTTGCTGCAATGCTTGCAACCGTCTGCCGGCCAGTACAACGGCATAACCGTCATGCAGCAGCGCGTGGCAAACCGCCCTGCCGATGCCGCTACCAGCGCCGGTTACCAGAGCCACTTTCAGATTGTCCGCCATTTCCTGCTCCTTCAATAATCGACTTGAAAGTTTAACTCCGGGTCATCGTGCATCGCCCAGTAGCCGTCATTCAGTTTTGCACTCAGGTATCCTGGCTTGCCGTCACCCACCGGTGCATTCGATATTTGCGTGACCGGCATGACACCGCCCGCGGTACTGGTAATAAACACTTCGTCTGCTGCCTTCGCCGTCGCCGCGGGCAACGCCTCCTGTTTCACCTGCAGGTTTTCCCGCTGCAGCAGTTCCAGTATGCTCTCCCGCGTTACGCCTTCGAGCACACCGCGCGCCGGGGTAATGACCGTATCGCCCGCACGCACAAATACATTGAATCCGGGGCCCTCGACGAGGTTGCCGTCAGCGTCAACCAACACGACAGTATCTGCGCCATGATCGTAGGCTTCGAACAGGGCCATGACCATATCGAGCCAATGGTAATTCTTGATCTTTGGGTCGACAGATTCCGGCGGAATACGCTGCTGCCGGCTGATCAGCAAGTTAAGCCCCTTTGCGCGCAGTTCGTCGTCAGCAATCCAGACAAACGGAATCGCGAATGCCAGAAAGCGGTTTTCGCAGCTACGTGGATCGCGTGAACCGGGAGCTGGAATACCACGGGTGCAGACAACCTCGACATAGGCGTCGCGCATTCCGCTGCGTTTGGCCAATTCGAACATGATCGCACGAACCTGTTCTCGACTGTAAGGAATCGACATACGTAATTTTTTCATGCTGGCATGGAAACGATCCAGGTAATCATCGACCCGGAAAAACTTGCCGCGCCAGACATGGGCGACATCATAGGTCGCATCGGAATGCAGAAAACCCCAGTCCAGCAGCGGAATCTTCGCCTCGGCAATCGCGACATACTCACCTTCGATATAGGCGATACCCTGTGAAAAATCGGTCATAACAATTCTCAGTTGAACTCAGGCTTACGTTTTTCGACGAAGGCCTGAATGCCTTCGCGACCATCCGGCGAAGCCGCGCACTGCGACACCAGCTGACCTTCGAGCTCCATCTGGGCTTCGAGATCATTGCCGGAACTGGCCAGCAACAGTTTCTTCACGTAGGCGGTTGACAGGCGCGCACTAGCGGCGAGATCTGTGGCGATCTGTTGCGCCTGCAGTTGCAGCTCGTCATCGGCCACCACACGCGTGACCAGACCGAGATCGCAGGCTTCCGTGGCGTTCAGAGTCCGGTTAGTCAGCATCAATTCCTGCGCCCTGCGTAATCCCACCAGGCGCGGCAGGAAGTAACTCGAGCTCCCGTCCGGACACAAGCCTGCCCTGGTATAAGCCATCGTAAAACTGGCGGACTCCGCCGCGAGAACAATATCGCCGATCAGCGCGAGGCTGAAACCGGCTCCCGCGGCGACACCGTTGACGGCGACGATCAACGCGGCCTGCATGCGGGAAAATGTCGAAATCGCGCTGTGCAAATCGTCCGCCAGTGATTTCACCGCGTCGCCGATCGCGTCCCCATGTGACTGCATTTCCTTGATATCTCCCCCGGCGCAGAAAAAACGGCCGCTGGCGCACATTACCACGGCCTTGAGCTCAGGATCATCGGTGCAGAGTTGCGCCGCCTGGTTCAACTCGCTGGACATGAGCGCATCGAGCCCGTTGGCCGCATCGGGCCGATTAAACTCCAGCCTGGCAATCGCACCCTGTTTCTCAAATTTGATGTGTTTGAAATTATTCATTTGTAACTTGATCGGATTCGCTTAAACGCAGTATAACGATTCGCACAAACATGCAGAACATAATTTCTACGATGAAGCCATAACAGGATCCAGAAATGAGCGCATACCTTATTGTCGATACGCTGATCGAAAACCCGGACGAGTATGAGAAATATAAACAGCTGGCGAAACCGATCGCCGAAAAACACGGTGGGGTCTATCGAGTTCGGGGTGGCGAGATGGATGTGCGCGAAACCGATCTATGGACACCAACGCGCATGGTAATTATCGAGTTTCCGGACATGGATGCCGCGCGGGCGTTTGTCGACTCCGAAGAATACGCGCCGGTTAAACCACTGCGACGCAACAACGCCAAATGTACCCTGACGATTCTGGACGGATTTTAACCCGCGTCTCGACGCCGGCCCGTTTAAGCCCGTTTGGCGTGCAGGTTCGCTATCGCCAGGTCAAATGCGTCTACGGCTTCGGATTCGCGATCGCTCAGACTTGAATCACGATCACTAACCTCGTTGTGCTCTGACTTGTTCCACAGAATTTCGGAGGCGCTATTGAACGCGTCCACGAACTCAACGTAAGTGTTGGTCGGAGACATCAGCGTATTCATGAAGCTCATGATGATCGACAACACGATCCCGAGTATCGAAGTACTAAGTGCAAATGAAATCTTGATCAGGAAGGCGTCGATGACAATCTTGCTGGCCTCGGCATTGGTGACATCCATCGCGGTCAGTTCCGGCAACGCTCTCATGATACCGAGAAAGGTACCGAATATGCCGCCGACGATGAAAATACTCGGCATGATGTTAAGCACGTCATTGGTTCGGCTTAACGAAAACACACCCAGCACCCGGTTAAACACCGGGTTTGCACCAAACACGCTATTGGAAATCTCGTGGAAATCGGGCTGATGACCCGATTCCTTGCGCAGGTACCTGATGTTCTGTAAAAAATCGTCAATCAGCCGGATGATGCCATCCTGAATTAGAAACACGCGGTCACCGACGCTCATGATGTGGTCTTCGTTGCGGCGTTTGTAACGGGCGCGTAATTCGAAATTTTCAAAATAAGTGCGCGTCAGTGACCTTTTGACGTGATTATAAAACGACCCCCTGGGTTCGGGATTGGCCATGATATCCTGGTGCACGCGCTTGCAGAATTCCTTGACGAAACGTTTCTGACGATGAACGGTGACGGTGATCAGCAGGCGCATGATGACCGCGAGCACGAAACCGAGCAACAACAGGGGCATCAGGTAATCGGTTGCATACTGCACCACAATATTGATTAAATCGACGATAGCTGCATTCATTACGAGTTCTCTTTTTCGGATAGTCCAAACTTGATAATTACGCGTTGTGATTCGTAGCAATTGTATTGCGCACAGAATTCCTCACGCGTCAGGTTACCCGTGTCCTCGGGATTAACCTCTTCGGTGAAAAAGCTTCTGCCGGTAACCTTGATTAACGGCAGCATACTGTCCTGGTACTTGAACTTGATCTTGCGGGTATCGAAAGCATACTCGAAAATTGACTTGGCGCGCTGGTAACTTAAATCGAGGTTGTAATTAACCGCTCTGCGGTTCGAAGCCGAAAGTTCGGTCGGATCCACCGGTTTTCCACCGAAGGTCGGCGATGCAAAACCTATTATTTCGACCGAGGAAATATTGGCGGTGGCCGATTCACTATCGAACAGGCTATTGGCATAAACCGGGATTGCTTCACGAATGGTCTTCCTCATGCCGGGCTTGAGCCGGTGGCTGTCGGTTTCAAAGTAATCCTTGCCGAAATCCAGGATCACGTCACCGGTGCCGCTATCGACCTCGGCCCTGATTCCTGCTTTTTCAAAGTCATCCTTGATGCGTTGCGCGACATCCAGTCGATCTTTTGCCAGTTCCAGCGCTTTTTGCAATTCGCCCGAAGTAGTTGCCAGGTTGGCTTCAGCCGCGTCGAGTTTCTTACCCTTATCTTCCAGTTCCGCCCGTGCACCACCGAGCTCCTCTTGCGCCTTTTCCAGTTCACCACTGGTGGCGGCCAGGTCGGCTTTGGTTCCACCGAGTTCAGCCTGCGCCTGTTGCAATTCACCACTGGTTGCCGCCAGGTCTGCCTCGGCCTTGCCGAGCTTCTCACCCGTATCCTCCAACTCCGCTCGTGCGCCACCGAGTTCCGCCAGCGCCTGTTGCAATTCGCCGGTAGCCCCGGCGAGCTCCGCTTCGGCCTCGCCGAGTTGTTTACCCGTATCCTGCAACTCTGCCATTACATTACCAAGATCGTCTTGCACCTTTTGCAATTCACCAGTTGTCGCAGCCAGGCCAGCTTCGGCTTCGGCGATTTGTTTACCCTTATCCTGCAACTCCGCCTCCGCGCCACCGAGATCCGCCTGCAACCTGGCAACATCTTGCTGATTAGCATCATATGCTTCCTGCAGGCCCTGGTACTTGTCTTCGAGCTCGTCGAGTTGCCCTTGATACGCTTCCCCGAGGTTCTCTACCTCTGCCTTGCCCGCCTTGATATCTTTTGCCAGGGATTCGACTTCATTTAACTTGTTATCATATTCGCCCTGCAGATTCTGGTACTTGTCTTCAAGGCTCGCCACTTCAGCCGCGGTCGCATTTTTCAGCGCCGCCTTCTCGGCTTCCTTCTGCCCCAGTTGCTCTTCCAACGCCGCCAGTTCGGTCTGGCTTTCACCCTGCTGCTTTGCCAGATCCTGAATTTTACCTTCGAGATTTTTTGTCTGGGCAGACAAAGTAGCCTCCAGCGCCTGCTTTTCTGCGGCTTCTGTCGCCAGGGTCTGGGCCAACGCGGCGAGCTGGGTTTGACTTTGATTATGCTCGGCAGACAATTCGGAAATCTTGCCTTCCAGGATCTCGGTCTGCGTGATCAGGGTTGCTTCCAATGCCTGCTTCTCGGAAGCACGCTGTTGCAACTCCTGCTGCAGGGTCGCAAGCTTGTCCTGATTCTTGCCATATTCGTTGGCGAGACCTTGCAACTGGCTTTGCAGACCCTGGGTCTTTTGCTGATAGGTTTTTTCCAGTGCTGCCTTGGCTTCGAGTTCCTGTTCGATCTGACCCTCCAGCATCTCGGTTTGTGCAACCATGCTGGCTTCCAGTTCCTGTTTCTCGGCGATACGCTGCTGCAATTCCTGCTCGAGGTTCGCCAGTTTGGTCTGATTCTCTCCGTACTCGCTGTTGAGCTTTTGCAACTGGTCCTGCAGATTCCTGGTTTGCTCGGAATGCTGCATTTCCAGCGCCGCCTTTTCCCGGGTTTCCTTTTCTATCTGACCCTCGAGCGAAGCCAGGTTACTGAGACTCTGGTCATGCTCGGATTTCAACGATTGAAACTTTTGCGCGAGTTGCTCGGTCTGTTGCTGATGCAACTGCTCCAGTTTTTCCTTCGCTTCCGCTTCAGCCTTGAGGGTTTCCGCCAGGGTCGCGACCTGGCTTTGCCCCTCTTCATGCTGCGCCTTCAACTCTTCGTATTTACTGGCGAGCTTTTGCGCCTCCTGCGCGTGTGCCTTTTGCAACGACTCGCGTTCCTGGGCCTCGCTACGAATAAACTGTTCCAGTGAAGCCAGCCTGGTTTGATCCTCTTCAAACCTGGATTTCAGTGTTTCAATTTTCTGTTCCTGTTGTTTCGACTCGGTGGAGTTGCGTTTTTGCAGTTCAACCAGCTTTTCTTCTTCCTGTTGTAATTGCTGCTGCAACGACTCGAGGTTCTCACTACTCTCGCTGACCTGTTGTTGTAATTCCTGATTTTGCTGCTTCTGCGATGACATTTCCTCGACGGCTTCGGCGCGGGCAACCGTATTGGCATTCATCATCGCCACTACCAGTTGCTGGTACTGATTCAGCGCCGATTCCCGCTCTCCCTGTTCCCGGGCCTCATCGGAAAGGCGCTTCTTTTTCGACGAGGCTTCATCTTCGAGCAAGGCGATCTGTTCAATGATTTCCTTGTATATTCTTTTCTCTTGCGCATTGCTTTGCTCCGTCAGGTATTCATCCTTGACGGTTTCGTAGATTTCGAGTTGTTGTTTGACTTCTTTTATTTCGGCATGTGAGGAAACGGAGATCATGCCGGTGCGCAGACTCGAGACCATGTACATGATCAAAAAGATAAAAGCGAGCACCATGAAAAGGTCACTATAGGAAGCCCACTGAGTTTCACTGGCGTGTTGGCGCGAACGAATTTCTTTGTAATCGAAGCTCACTACATGTCCCTGATACTGTCACAGTCGATCCGGACTAAAAAAGTTTACGGGAACTGGCAGTACTGTCAATTGAACTGGCTAACAGTCTTATAGCAAATAATACCGATAAACATGCAATAAAAGTGCCACGAAATTCACGAATTTCATCATAATTCAAAGAATCTGATAATAAATCCACTTACATTTGCTGGTCATTGTCTCAGTAGCAGTTGCCGAATTTCGGCAGTATGCAGGTGTTCCAGCTGGCGATGGGTCGATGCATCGAGCCTGGCGAAGGCGGTTTGCAGGATCTGCAATGCATCACCGTGCGAAACCAGTAATATGGTCGCCGCGGAATACTGATTCTCATAGTCAGCTATCACCGAAGTCACCCGGGCCATTACCTGGTTGACGCTTTCGACATCCTTGACCCGGCTGTCAGGATTCACTTCATCCTGTTGCCAGACTTGATCGTAGCTATCGTCGGAAGCCAGTTCCAGCTCTCCGAAATGACGTTCACGCAAGCGTGGTTCGTCGCATATAGAAACCTTGCAAGCAAGCAATTCAAAGGCAATGCCAGCCGATTCCCGGGCGCGCTTGAAATCAGAGGTAACCACCACGGTTTTCGCATCGAGCTGGTTATTTTGCCGCAGGCTTGTCCGCACCTGCTCCCGTCCCCGCTCGCTCAAGCCATAGTTATCGCGTCCATTTTCAGGGTGGCTGACGATAATCCCCTGCTGGTTGGCGAGGCTATGGCCATGCCGCATGGCAAAATAGCGATTATTGAGTCGTTCGATGCTGAGCAGGTGGTTCATAGGTTGATTTTTATAGCAGCTGGGACGGGTCCCGGGAAACAGTTATCGCAGCAATCCCGGCTTGCGACAAGCCCACAAGAGTTGCATCCTCACAATCGAATCATGATAATGAGTCCGCTTCGGCGAAAAGCTGCAGTATTTCCAACTAATAATAATTCCGCCGATTAACCCATAGTGAGGATAATTATAATGACTAGTTCCATTTCGACATACCGCAAACTGATAGGACTGTTTTTCATTTTGTGCTTTTCCGGCAGCGTGATGGCCGCAGACTGCTTCCGCGGCACGCTCGACAAGCAATACTGTGACCGTGATCATGACCTGGTCGCCGACCTGCCGCTCGACCCGGCCGAATGGGTCAACCCCGACACGATCATATTCTCCTACACACCGGTCGAAGATCCGGCGATTTACGCCAAGGTCTGGGACGGCTTCATCAAGCACATGTCGGAAGTTACCGGCAAGAAGGTTGTTTTCTTCCCGGTACAATCCTACGCGGCGCAGTACGAAGCGATGCGTTCCGGCCGCTTGCATATCGCCGGGGTTAACACTGGCGGTAATCCGGTAGCCGTTTCCTGTGCCGGCCTGGTGCCATTTGCGATGATGGCTTCGACGGACGGTTCCTACGGCTACGAGATGGAAATTATCGTCCCCGCGGGTAGCGATATAAAATCTCCCGCAGACATCAAGGGGCGCACGCTGGCATTCACTTCACCAACCTCAAACTCCGGTAACAAGGCGCCTTCGGCACTGCTCAAGTCGGAATTCGGGCTGGTCAAGGAAGTGGATTTCAAGACAACGTTTTCCGGCAAGCACGACAATTCTGTACTCGGCATCGCCAACAACGATTATGAAGTCGCCGCGGTGGCAAACTCGGTCATGAACCGCATGCTTGATCGCGACGTTGTTAAGTCGGAACAGATTGTATCAATTTATAAATCGGCGACCTTTCCTACTACTGGTTACGGTCATGCGCACAACCTGCATCCCGAAGTAGCAGCCAGGATCAAACAGGCTTTCTTCACCTTCGAATGGGAAGGATCTGATTTACAGAAAGAGTTTAAAAAGGAAGGCAGTTTTATTGCGATCAACCATAAGTCTGACTGGGACGTGATCCGTAAAATCGACACCGCCAACGGCGTCAGTTACGACTGTAAGTAGTATTTGTTAGCGTTATGGACCGAGCCACGAAACCTTTTTCGTGGCTCGGTTTTTCCCGCTCGCGGAATTTTATCCGGCGGCAAAGTGATCATTCATCGGAATAGTTAAATGCTACGACTCGAAAACCTGGAAAAGCAGTATCAAACGGGAGATCTCGCGCTCAAGAGCATCAACATCGAAATTCCCAGGGGCCAGGTGATGGCCCTGATCGGTCCATCGGGCGCCGGCAAGAGCACGCTGATCCGTTGCGTAAATCGCCTGGTAGAGCCAACTTCCGGCAAGGTTTACCTCGGTGATCTCGAACTAACCCACCTGGGATCCTCCCAGTTGCGGCGCGCGCGCAGGCGCATGGGCATGATTTTCCAGGAGTACGCGCTGGTGGAACGTCTCAGCGTGATGGAGAACGTTTTATCCGGACGACTGGGCTACGTCGGCTTCTGGCGCAGCTTTTTGCGCAAGTTCCCGCAATCGGATATCGACGAAGCTTTCAATCTACTGGAACGCGTCGGACTCGATCACATGGCCAATAAACGCGCCGATGAATTGTCCGGTGGACAACGCCAACGCGTGGGTATTTGCCGCGCCCTGATCCAGAACCCCGATTTACTGCTGGTCGACGAACCGACCGCAAGCCTCGATCCGAAAACCTCGCGCCAGATCATGCGCCTGATCTGTGAGCTATGCGATGAACGGCAACTGGCCGCCATCATCAACATACACGACGTGTTACTGGCACAGATGTTTGCGCGACGCGTGGTCGGCCTGCAACTCGGTACGATCGTCTACGACGGTCCGCCGGAAGATTTGACCTCCGAAGTGCTGACCGATATCTACGGCGAAGAGGACTGGGAAGCGACCATTGAACCGGTCAAGGACGAAGACGAAATTATTCCGGATATCGAGCCGGATTCAAACGTCAGCACATTGAAGCCCGTCTCTTGAATCAGCCCACCATCAGTCGGCGCTGGCAACGCCCGCCGTTTATCACCAATCCGACGCTACGCTGGGGGTTATGGGTCGGCGTCGCAATCTACCTCGCACTCGCACTCGGCACCATGGAAGTCGACTGGACCCGGGTAACCGAAGGTGCCATGCGTGGCAAACGCTTTATCATGGCTTTTTTCCCACCCGATTTCCTGTCGCGCTGGGATTCGATCGAGGAAGGCATTCTGGAAAGCATGTGGATGACGATCACTTCGACGGTCATCGGTATCCTGCTATCCATTCCGGTCGGCCTCGGCGCTGCCAGGAATCTATCCTACCGCCCGGTCTACCTGTTTTGTCGCGGTATTCTTGCGGTGTCGCGAACCTTTCCGGAAATAATCCTGGCGATCTTTTTCGTCAAACTGTTCGGCTTCGGCCCCTTTGCCGGATTTCTCGCGCTCAGCGTCGGTACCATCGGTTTTTACGGCAAGTTGCTGGCCGAGGATATCGAAGACATGGACCCGGTGCAGGCGGAGGCGATTAAATCGGTCGGTGCCAGCTGGTTGCAATGGTTGAACTACTCGGTGCAGCCACAGGTTATGCCGCGCATGATCGGCCTGGGAATTTACCGGCTGGATATCAATTTTCGCGAATCGGCGGTAGTTGGTATCGTCGGCGGCGGCGGCATCGGCGCCACCCTGCTGACGTCGTTTGATCGCTACGAGTTCGATTCCGCAGCCGCCATATTGCTGGTCATCATCGGTATCGTCATGGTGATGGAATACAGTTCCGGCTATATTCGTCGCTGGGTGCAGTAATGCCGACCATTAAACAGGCCGACACAAAAATCTGGCAACGCCGCACCACGCCGCAGCAATTCGCGGTGTGGTTTGGCTGGCTCACCGGCGTGGCCATCTTTGTCTATTGCTGGCAACTGATATCGGAAAAAACCATCTGGTTCTTCGTCACCGATGCTCCCAAGCAGGCCGTGGATATGGCCGAACGCATGGTGCCGCCGAAATGGTCCTACATGGACAGCCTGTGGGGTCCGGTCTGGGACACGATCAACATCGCCACGCTGGGCACGATGATCGCGATTGTCATCGCGGTGCCGGTTGCGTTCTGCGCGGCGCGCAATACGACCCCCAGCGTTCATTTCGTACGCCCTGTCGCGTTGTTTATCATCGTGTCTTCGCGTTCGATCAATTCGCTGATCTGGGCACTGATGCTGGTTACCTTAATCGGTCCCGGCGTGCTCGCCGGGGTAATCGCGATCGGGCTGCGCTCGATCGGTTTCTGCGCCAAGCTGCTGTACGAGGCGATCGAGGAAATCGACCATAGCCAGGTGGAAGCGATTATCGCTACTGGTGCAGCCAACAGCCAGCAATTGAGTTTCGGCATCGTACCGCAAATAATGCCCGCCTTTGCCGGCATTTCAGTGTTTCGCTGGGACATCAATATCCGTGAATCGACCGTGCTCGGGCTGGTCGGGGCCGGGGGTATCGGCCTGCAACTCGACGCCTCGATATCAACGCTGGCCTGGACCCAGGTTTCGCTGATATTGCTGGTGATTCTCGCCACCGTCATCGTCAGCGAATGGGTCTCCGCCAAAATTCGTCACGCCATCATCTAAATCCGCTTTTCTTCGCGGCGACAACCAGGTACTCCAGCCTTAGATTCGAGGTAGTCTTCATAGTCCGCTAAAAAGCGGGGTGACACTCCCCGCAAACGTTGCATATCGACCCGCCCGGAGCGCGTCAGGTAGCTGAATGCAAATTCGAGCGACGGCAATTCCATCCTGCTGCC
>Ga0265309_10000647_pt1 | contig 14237 bp, 9 predicted proteins | sample Helome_FD_192492 | JGI IMG/M metagenome (GOLD analysis project Ga0265309, IMG submission 192492) | Marine sediment microbial communities from subtidal zone of North Sea - Hel_20160524 (Illumina Assembly) | ecosystem: Environmental > Aquatic > Marine > Subtidal zone > Sediment ...
ATATCCTTTATTTTTGTAGGATATAAAGAAAAAAAATCAGCGCTATGTTCGATAAAACTGACAAAAAACTGCTTGACCTGCTCCAGGACGACAGCAAACAGACCACAAAAGCCTTGTCTAATCAGTTGGGACTGTCAACAACGGCCGCATACGAGCGTATCAAGCGCTTAGAGAGAAACGGTATTATTCGCAAATACGTGGCCTTACTGGATAAGGAAAAAATTGGCAGGAATTTCACTGCCTTTTGTCAAGTGAAGCTGACGCAACATGTTAAGCCCTACGTACTACAATTTGAAAAACAAGTCATGCAGTTGCAGGAAGTAACAGAATGCCATCATATAAGTGGGGATCATGATTATCTACTAAAAATTCACGTGAATGACATGAAAGAATTCAGGGAGTTTATCGTAGGGAAATTGACCGCCCTGGATAATATCGGAAGCACGCAGAGTTCATTTGTCATCAACGAGGTAAAGTATACAACTGCCATCGATCTCAATACCAAAAATTAATGGTAATTTTGAGCCTCAATTTTAAGATTCATTTACTATGACCTCATATGATGTTGCTATCATCGGCTCTGGCCCTGGCGGTTACGTCGCCGCTATTCGTTGTGCCCAACTGGGGATGAAAACTGCGATCATTGAAAAATATTCCTCCCTTGGCGGGACTTGCCTGAATGTAGGCTGTATCCCATCAAAAGCACTATTGGATTCGAGCCATCATTATGAAGAGGCTGTATCCCATTTTGAAACTCATGGCATTGAGATTCCAGGAGAGGTGAAGGTGAATCTGAAAAAAATGATCGAGAGGAAACAAGCGGTTGTGGATCAAACCACCAAAGGCATTCAATTTCTGATGGATAAGAATAAAATAACAGTCTATGAAGGCCTGGGGAGTTTTGTAAATGCGAATCAGATCGAGATCAAAAAAGGGAAAGGAAAAGGCGAAGTCATTGAAGCTAAGAATATCATTATAGCCACAGGGTCTAAACCTTCTACACTCCCCTTTATTACCCTCGACAAGGAACGAGTTATTACATCCACAGAAGCCTTAAAGCTTAAAGAGATCCCAAAGCACCTCATTATCATTGGCGGAGGAGTGATCGGACTTGAGCTCGGCCAGGTATATAAAAGACTTGGTTCAGATGTTAGTGTGATCGAATTCATGGACAGGATCATTCCGGGAATGGATAGGGGCCTTTCCAAGGAGCTCACCAAGGTCATGAAAAAACAAAAAGTGAAGTTTCACCTGTCTCACAAGGTTAAATCTGTTGAACCTAAAGGGAAGGAAGTCACCATTCTGGCAGATAATGCCAAAGGCGAAGAGGTTTCCTTTACTGGTGATTATTGCTTGGTTTCTGTCGGACGAAGGCCTTATACAGATGGTTTGAATGCTGAAGCAGCAGGCGTAAATATCGATGATCGAGGACGTGTTGAAGTCAATGAACACCTTCAGACTTCGCAGGGGCATATATATGCCATTGGCGATGTTGTTCGAGGCGCGATGCTGGCCCATAAAGCAGAGGAAGAAGGCGTATTCGTTGCCGAGACGATCGCGGGTCAAAAACCACATATCAATTATAACCTGATCCCCGGTGTGGTCTATACCTGGCCTGAAGTTGCTGCAGTGGGTAAGACAGAAGATGAATTAAAAGAAGCCGGCATTTCGTATAAAGCAGGTCAGTTTCCTATGCGTGCCTTAGGCAGATCACGAGCGAGTATGGACACAGATGGCTTTGTAAAGATATTAGCGGATTCCGAAACAGATGAAGTGCTGGGAGTGCATATGATTGGGGCGCGTTGTGCCGATCTGATCACAGAAGCGGTCACGGCTATGGAATTCAGGGCTTCTGCTGAAGATATTGCTCGTATGAGCCATGCGCATCCTACCTATGCGGAGGCAGTCAAAGAGGCCGCATTAGCAGCCACTGAGGACAGGTCGCTCCACATTTGAGCTAGCCGCGGATCTTAGCAAAAGGTTTTAGTAAGAATCGATAGCCCATTCCTATAAATCGGCCGATCAATTCGTATCCGGAAGTAACTGTTTTCCAGATTAAATTTCCAATCTTTTTAATCCAGTCTTTGATCAGGAATTGTTTTGAATCATACTTAAGTGCTGCTACAGAACATACTATCATAAAAATAAATGCTGTCGGAATAACTACAACAGGTTGTACAGCATTATGGAAGAAATGATAAAGGCCTAATCCTGTAAAACTTCCATAGAGTATAATAAAATGGATCACATAGATGGATAAGGTATTCTGGCCAATTGCGATTATAGTCCTATGTGTGAGCAGAGCCCTGAAGATCATAAAGACCGCAAATACTACGAATACATCACCCAATCGAATATAGAGGTAATTGTTAATGGCTACGCCATTAAAGGCTTCTACCCCCGTTAGCTGGTAAAGTGAGGCAAACCAATCTGAGGAAAAATAGATAAGGATAAACCCGGCTATTGCAGCCAGGGGAATAGCCACATTGTACAGGTTTTTATGAGATAAATACCGGTTAAAGAAAAACGACAAGAATCCGCCGAATGCCGTATATCCCAGCCAGGGAATAATCGTAAAGACAGAGCCATTGGCTTTTGTAAAGTAATTGGCAAATGCATCCGGTAGTATGGGATAGGTAAATTCTTTGTATACCGGTTCAAAAGTGAATAACACTAGGGTTAGGGCAATCAGGGAGGCGGGAAAAACCCAGGATCTGGCCTTGATGCTCAAGAGATAAAGCCCGATAATAGTTAATATGCTCAACCCGATACAATGTAATACATCCACCAGGTAGAATGAACTATAGATTTCACCCTTCAACAAGCCCAGGAAATTGAGACGCAACAGGTAGCCTATAAAAACTAACTGCACTCCGCGTTTTATACCCTTTTTAACTCTGGGATTAGTCCAACCCTTATAAGGCATACGGATCAGTAAATAGGTAAAAATGAACCCAGACATAGTAAAGAAGACGGGAGCTGTGATCCCCCTGAAATATAGCCATAGGTTAAATCCTGAATTGGTTGTATCCCGATATACCGGATCTAAGAGGCCATCAATAAAATGCCCCTGTAACATCATCAGGATGGCCCATGCCCGCATGGCATCAATGAAAAATAATCGCTGTGCTTTTGTGACCTTCATTACTCTATATACCAGAAATCTCTTTTTCCGGATGTTTCAGGGCGCAAAATTAACCAAAATATTATGACGTATTGGTGATTTACTTATTTTCGCAGGACTTATAAATTGAACAAGAATGGCAAAGATCATCGCATTGGCAGGAAGTAATTCTTCCACTTCAGTAAATTATCAATTGGTAAAGCATACGGTCAGGCTCATTGAAGGGCATGAGATCCAGTTGCTCAATATGGTTAATTTCCCTTTTCCCATGTTTAGCCTTGATCTGGAGAAAGAAAAAGGCTATAGTAACTCCCTCAATGAATTACGGAATGACATCAAGAATGCCAACGGGCTGGTGCTGTCTGTGAATGAGCACAATGGTAGTCCTTCGGCCTACTTTAAAAATGTTTTGGACTGGTTATCGCGTATAGATCGATCCTTCTTAGCAGATACAAAGATCTTGCTTATGTCTGCGAGTCCCGGAAAAAGAGGTGGGATAGGCGCTTTAGGTGTTGTTGAAAAGATGCTTCCGTGGTTTGGAGGAGAAATAATAGCTACGTTCTCCCTGCCTGCATTTTTCGATGCGTTTGAGGCTGGTAAGGGAATTAAAGAGCCAGAACTGGCACAAGCCCATAAAAGCGCAGTGGAAGCCTTCCTCAGTGAGCTGGACTAATTCCGTCTTAGTAATCTTAGCTACCTTTGAAGGGTGTTATCAGCCTTTATTACACATATTGAAAATTCCTTTCCTGAGTTAAAGGATTCTGACTTTCTGCTTGCCTGCAGTGGCGGGCTGGATAGTACGGTATTAGCGCATTTATGCCATAAAGCCGGATTGTCTTTTGCTCTGGCACATGTTAATTATCAGCTCAGGGGTGACGAATCGGATGCAGATGCCGAATTTTCGGCCTCTCTGGCCCAGGAAATGGGCGTGCGATATTACACTACATCTTTTGATACACCCGCCTTAAAGAGCAAGGAAAAGGGTTCTCTTCAGGAAATAGCAAGAAAGTTGCGATATAATTGGTTTAAGGAACTACTGAAGAAGGAAGATTATGACTTTTTGGTCACTGCCCACCACAAGGACGATAATATGGAAACTTTTCTTATTCACATTTTACGGGGGACAGGGCTGAACGGGCTCACAGGGATCCCGTCTAAACGCGATAAGATCAGGCGGCCCCTATTAGCTTTTAGTCGGGAGGAGATCCATGCCTTTGCAACTGAAAATAAACTGGTTTGGAGGGAAGACAGCTCGAATGAATCAGATGACTATTTACGCAATAAAGTTCGACATTCCCTGGTGCCTGCCTTTAAGGAATTAAACCCGGAGATTTTGTCGGCCTTTGAAGGCACTCAGGGACATTTACTTAATTCAAGTATATTGGTAGATAAAGTTATACAAACTACTAAAAAACAATTATTTACAATTAAAAATAATAGAATTAAAATCGACTTAGCTAAGCTGAGATCATTTGACACTCCAACTGCTTATTTATATCCTTTGCTGAACCCTTTTGGCTTTGCAGATTGGTCGGCTATCGAAGATATGCTGGAAGCGGAAAGCGGGCGAAAAGTGTACTCCCCAACACATGTTCTTTTGAAAGACAGAAATACATGGATCCTGGAGGAAATCAGTCCCCAGATAAAGGGTGAAAAAACTCAAGATGAAATTGACAATTCCTTTAGTGGGATGCTGGAAATCGAGGAAGTAGAATCTTTTGATAAGGGGGATTCAGATACACTATATATTGATAAAGAATCGTTAAACCATAGACTAAGCGTAAGGAATTGGCAAAAAGGAGACTATTTTTACCCGTTAGGAATGGGTGGGAAGCGAAAGAAACTCTCTAAATTCTATAAGGATATCAAGCTTGATGTTTTAAAGAAACCCCGACAAATGCTGCTTTGCGATGGAGATGAGATCGTATGGGTGATCGGGCAACGAGCAGATGAACGATTTAAAGTGACAGACAAGACTAAAAGGATTTTACGGATCAAAGTGATCATATGAAGCTACGACTGACATTGCTATTATGTTTTCTTTCTGCACTTTTAACGGCACAGACTGATGATGAGCCGGTATTGTGGTCACAATCTGTCAATGCCTTGTCTGAAACAGAGTATGAGCTAGTGCTAAGCGGTAATATCATGGAAGGCTGGCATGTATTCTCCCAATACACAGACGAAGGCGGCTCCTTACCCAGTGTTTTCACTTATTTGAAGTCCGGCGAAGCCTATGAGCTCGTAGGAGAGACCTCTGAGAGTGCAACACAAACAGCATACAGCGATATTTTTGATGTTGACGAGACCTTTTTTAAGAAAGAGGCTATATTCCGTCAAAAGATCAGGCTGATCGACCCGGCAGTAACCTCGGTGGAAGTAGAATTATTTTACCAGGTATGTAAAGAAGTATGTATCCCGGCAGAGGACAGTTTTACTTTTTATCTCAAAGGGCAGGCAGCAGTGCCTGTCGCAGGCGAAAACGTGGATGCCCGAAGTTTGGCACTTAGTGAAGCTCTGCGTTTAGACCTGAAGAATAAAGATCTACTAGATAAGACCCTGTCCGGTGATGTCAAAAAGTCTAATTCTATTTGGACCATTTTCGGACTCGGGTTTTTAGGCGGGCTCATAGCCTTGCTGACACCTTGTGTCTTTCCGATGATCCCTCTGACAGTTTCATTCTTTACCAAACAATCCCAAAAAACAAAGGGAGCATTCAACGCCTTGCTTTATGCCTTCTTCATCATCTTGATCTATGGCCTTTTGAGCTTGCCATTTCATCTCTTTGATTCTGTAGATTCACAAATACTAAATACGATAGCCACCAATATTTGGGTGAACCTGGCCTTCTTTCTCATTTTTGTCTTTTTTGCATTTTCCTTCTTTGGCTATTATGAACTTACCTTACCCAGTTCCTGGTCTACGAAGATGGATAAGGCCTCTTCACAGGCTGGAGGAGCTTTAGGCATATTCTTTATGGCCGTTACCTTGGCCATTGTATCTTTTTCCTGTACAGGGCCCATTTTGGGCGGACTATTAGGTTCTACAACCCTCGCAGTAGGCGATGTGGCCAATAACCTCAGTATGGGTATGCTTGGTTTTGGAGCCGCCTTAGCGCTGCCCTTCGGATTATTTGCCCTATTCCCAAGTTGGCTAAACACCTTACCGAGATCAGGGGGCTGGATGAATACGGTGAAGGTTGTACTAGGCTTCCTGGAATTGGCACTGGCGTTTAAATTCTTATCCAATGCCGATCTGGTAGGGAATTGGGGCTTTTTAAAACGTGAGATATTCCTGGGTATATGGATCTTATTATTTATCCTCACTGCACTCTATCTCTTTGGTTTGATTCGCTTTCCACATGAACCCAAGGGAGAAAAAATTAGTATTACCCGAAAGATCGTCGGGATATTTTCAGTTTTATTTGTGGCCTATTTGTCGTTGGGCTTGACCAATCAAACCAGTTTAAAAGCATTAAGCGGCTTTCCACCGCCGGATTTCTATACGCTCTCATCTCAGTCAACTGATTGTCCCTTGGGAATAGAATGTTATAAAAACTTTGAGGAAGGCCTAGCCGTGGCCAGGGCGAATCACAAACCCATTCTCTTAGATTTTACAGGTTGGGCATGTGTGAACTGCCGTAAGATGGAGGAGAATGTTTGGAGTGAATCGGATATCTATCCCATGTTAAATGAAGATATAGTATTGATCTCACTTTATATTGACGACCGAAAACCACTTCCTGACCAGGAACAGTTTAAATTTCAGTATAGTTCCGGGAAAATAAAGAATATCAACACTATAGGGGAGAAGTGGGGTACCTTCCAGACCCTGAACTTCGGATCTATCTCCCAACCCTATTATGTCTTATTAAGTCCGGATTTGGAAGTACTTCAGCCGGCTATTCAAAACACGGATGCAGATACCTATCGCGAATGGCTTAAGGCAGGTCTCAAAATGCATCAGGAATTAGTGCAACTTCGCCCATAAAAAAACCGCCCGGAGGCGGTATTATTATAAGAAGCTGGTTTTGATTAAAGAAATGTTGCGGCATCGCCATATACGATATCATCCAGCTCATTAAGGAATCGTGTATGGACTTCATCTTCAGGAAGAATATGCCCATTTTTCTTGGCTTCTTTGGCCAATTCATATCCTTTGTAAGCAGCACGAAGCCTTTGGATAGGCGTTCCATGATGCCCGGAATTGGTAAATCCACAATCACCAATATTAAAAAATAACTCAAGGAAATCTTCAACTCGCTTCCAATTGTAGGTGCCACCGCGTTTATGTGTAAGGTAATACCCAGTAAAGTAATCAGCTTCCAGTTCTGTAGTCCTGGTAGCTTCAGGCTCATTATCGGCGGCTCCATCGGGATACCACACAGAGAAATTGTTAAACTGGATATGGTGAGCCCATTCATGTGCCATGATACCATTCCAGACAACCTTGTCCTCAACACCACTTTCACTGAGCAATTCAACGATGCCATCCCCAATAACTATTAGGTCGCCTTGACCCAGTATTCCGCCCAGCGCAATGGCAAAGCCATCAAATGATAAAAGGGGAGTTTCAACGAGGAAGGTGCTTTCCACATTGATGAAATCCACGAAGTAATCCGCATAGAACTCCGCTAAAGGTTCAGGAAAACCAAACCAGAATGTAAGGATGCCAAAAATCTTGTCCTTGTCATCTAAAGTACTGTTGTGTTGTCCGCGAACAGTCACTTCATCCGTCATATTCCAGAAACTTTCGAGGTTGCGAGTTATCTTTTTTACAAGATTGGTATACTCTCCATTAGCACCAAAGTACTGAGGGCTTTCATCAGTTAAGGTATAATAGAAGTTCATGTCTGCATAATCAAAAAACCAATCTGCTCCTAAGGCATCAAGGTTACTGTCAACAGATTCCGAAATTACAGCATCGAAGGGCGTTAACCCGCAAGGGCTTGGTGCTACGGCAGTTTCCAGATCAATGGCAATATCATGTCGCATCAAATTTGCTGGGAAATTTTTAGTAGCTGCTGGCAAATGATCAACATTGCTACCTGAAGAAGTCGCAAATACGGCATTTAATGTTTCATTCTCCTGTACGATCTCATCGGTTGAGCAACCGAATAGAAACAGGCATAAGCTTAAAGGTAATAGGAGGTGTTTCAAGTTCATTTTCTTCATGTTTTTAAAAATTAATAATTAGTGTGCCTAAAGCTAAGAATATCATCTTTTTAAAAGTTCAAAACTTATTAACACGATACAAAATGGCCTGCAATTGTCTTTGAATGTGGTTTTTTTATCCTGATTTAAGTTCTATTTTTAGGCAAAAATCAGACTTGAAACGACGAAACAAAATCCTACTCATTATCCTGGGTGTAGTATTGATCCTTGTCATTGGGATACTTCTATTCAGACAAAGCCTGAAGCCTACCTATAAAGGAGAAATTGCATTACCCACACTTGAAAGTGAAGTGAGCGTCTATTACGACACCTATGGAATCCCCCATATTTATGCTGCTTCACAAAGAGAGGCATTTACTGCCTTAGGCTATGTGCATGCCCAAGACCGACTCTGGCAAATGGAGCTGCTCAGACGGGTGGCGCGCGGGGGCTTGTCCGAGGTTTTTGGACCTGATCTAATCCCAACGGATAAATTTTTCCTTTCCCTGGGAATCGATGATGCTACAAGGCGCACCTTGGGTTCTGTTGACAGGAGGGATTCTACTTTTGTGCTCGCTCAGGCTTATTTGGATGGTATCAATGAATTTCTTGACAAGGGTCCAACTCCTGTTGAATTTATGCTTACAGGACTTGAAAAAGAACCCTTCACCATGCGGGACATCTATAACAGTGTGGGCTACATGGCTTTTACTTTCGCGCAAGCTCATAAGACAGATCCGTTGTTGACGGAAGTAAAAAACACCCTGGGTCCTGCCTACCTGGAGGATCTGCAAATTGATGTGGATCCAGAAACAGAATTCATTCAAAATTATAATGGCACTTCTGCATTATCTATCGAAGAGAATATACTGGGGCATGTTAGTAAAGCCCTGGATAACTTACCATTACCCCAATTTGAAGGAAGTAATAGCTGGGTGATCGCACCCCAGAAAACAAAGTCGGGCAAAGTAATCTTTGCGAATGACCCCCATATCGGTTTTGCCCAACCTTCTGTCTGGTATGAAGCACATGTGAATGCTCCCGGTTACGAGAAATATGGATATTACCTGGGAGGGATACCCTTTCCCTTACTGGCACATGATCGCAGGATGGCCTATGGTATGACCATGTTTGAGAACGACGATGTAGATTTCTATAAGGAAACACCGAACCCCATAGATACAAATCAATACAAGACAGCTGCAGGATGGCAGGAATATGAGTGGGTGACTAATCGCATTGAGGTAAAAGGAGAGGATCCTGTGGAATTTCGATATAAACGAACGCAGCATGGTCCCGTAATTAATGACGTAATTGACCAGGTGGGGGGAGATGACCCGATTAGCATGGCATGGATCTATACCCAGGAAGAAAATGGCCTGTTGCAATCCCTGCATGGGATCAGTGAAGCTACAAACCTGGAATCGTTTCGTAAGCATCTACCTGGTATTCACGCGCCCGGTTTGAATGTAATGTACGGGGATGCAGAAGGAAATGTAGCCTGGTGGGCAGTAGGTAAACTATATACCATGCCGGGGGGAACGCAGACAAAACTTATCCTGGACGGGGCCTCCGGAGAACAGGAAAAAGAAGGCTTTTTGGAATTTGATGAAAATCCCCAGGCTGTTAATCCACCCTGGAATTACGTCTATTCCGCCAATAATCAGCCCGCAGAGATAGCAGGGATACAATACCCGGGATATTATTTACCGGAAAACAGGGCCAAGCGCATCGTAGATCTGTTGGAACCAAAAGATGATTGGGACATGGAAGCCGTAGAGGAAATGATTACCGATGTAACATCACCTGTCAACCCCGATGTTGTGACCAATCTTTCCAAATGGGTACTGGTACCAGACCTCAATAATGAAGAGATCCAATTGCTGGATCATTTGAGCACCTGGGATGGTACGTATGACCTGGACAGCTACGAAGCCTCAATATATCATCGCTGGATCTATAATTACCTCCGGAATACTTTTGAAGATGAGATGGGGGCCGAAATGTTTGGCCATTTCCTGAATACGCATTTGCATAAGAGGATTATTGCGCCACTCTCTGAAAAAGCCAGTTCGGTATGGTTCGATAATATTCAAACTCCGGATGTTATTGAAACTCAGAACGAGATCGTTCATCAGGCTTTTAAAGAAGCGATGGAATCGCTCGAGGAGGATCTTGGAGGAAAAATGGAAAACTGGACATGGGATAAGTTACATACCCTCGAGCACAAACACCCGATAGGAGAGATTGCCTCTTTTCGCTCCTTTTTTAATGTAGGTCCCTTTCCAATAAACGGCACCAGGGAAGTAATTAATAATATGGCTTTCACGTATTCCTCGGATGGGTATTATCCCGTCACTTCCGGACCTTCGACACGACGCGTTATTGATTTCTCCGATATCGAGAATAGTATGAGTATACTCCCTACCGGACAATCCGGAAATCCCTTCAGTCGGCATTATCGCGACCAGGCCAAAATGTACAATGCCGGTGAGTTTCGGAAAATGCTTTTAAATGAAGCAGAGATCAAAGAGAACAAAAAATCCCTGCTCATTTTTACACCAGAAGAGTAAGGAGTAAAGCCGATTTTTGAATTACTTATAGGACAGCTGTTTCCAAAGATTTGTCCTATCTTTCTCTTAGAAACAACCAATTTCAGTGAGCTTCTTCTCTGCCAACATATTCTGTGTTAGATCAGGATTATTTCATCCCTGTCGCTATTATACAATACTTTTATTAATCTGCGCTATTGGGTTCATTCACAGTCCAATGCAGGGCCAGATTGACTCAGCTTCTACTGCACAGCTAGAGATGGAAGATGCCCTGAAGCAATTGGAAAATGAGTCGGGCTATCAGTTCATGTACGTTAGCGATTGGTTAGAAGAAGAGGAAGTTGGTGTGCTATCTGAGTCAGGGAACCTGGTATCGCGATTAGACGCACTACTAAGTAGATCAATACTTACATATTATATTCTGGAGCGTGAAAAACGAGTTTTTATTTTGCGTAATTCTGTGATCTACGATGAGCTTCCGGAGAATTTTTTTGGTCGAACCAGTGACTCTATTCTTACCCAGGCACCTGCTGCCAGAGTTAACAGGAGTGCACCTATCTTCTATTCAGATGAAATGCGGATCTCCACCCGAGACTATCCCATAGAACGAATCGGAAAGGCTGATGCCAATGATAAGCGTTCAGAATTCAGATTAACAGGCCGTGTCTTCAATACGAGAAATGGCGAAGCTATTCCGGATCTGGCACTACGAACCCCTCAGGGTGTATTATTAGCTGTTACAGATGCACAAGGACGATATTCCATAGACCTATCCCCAGGTTATCAGAAAATTATGGCATCTGCCATGGGGATCAGAAAAATGGAGCGGGAGGTTTTTATGTACAATGATGGCAGTCTCGATCTGGCTATGGAGGAAGATATTCAGCAGCTGGAGGAGGTGGTTGTGGAAGCCGAAGCCGAGCGCAATGTGGAAGCTGCCGTGACTGGAGGCCAACAGATCGATTCTGAAGAATCTAAAAATATACCCATAGTACTTGGGGAAAGGGATATTCTGCAAGTGGCCAAAGCGCTACCGGGAATTTCATCTGCCGGAGAAGGGGCAACCGGACTCAACGTACGAGGGGGGAAGACAGATCAGAACCTTGTCTTGCTCGATGATGCGGTGATCTACAATCCAACCCACTTCTTTGGGATCTTCCAGGCTTTGAACCCATTTACGACCCAGGGTGTTGATATTTATAAAGGAAGTATCCCTGTGGAATTTGGTGGCCGATTATCTTCGGTGCTGGACATTCGCACCAAAAATGGTTCTGTAGACGGGATAAAGGGAGAGGGGTCCCTCGGTCCGGTGACTGCTAATATGGCGATAGAACTACCGGTCAAACAAGACACAGCGTCTTTGATAATTGGTGCCCGAGGCGCGTATGCGGATTGGATATTGAAGGCACTTGACGAAGAATCACTTAATAATAGTGAAGCCTCTTTTTTTGATGGGATTGTCAAATACCATCATCGGATCAATGAGAAGAGTGAGATCCGTAGCACGGCGTATTTCAGCAGGAATGAGTTTAGTATTACCTCGGATTCCCTCTATAACTATAGCAATGCCTTGTTTTCCTTTCGCTGGGATCACCCTGTAAACGATCAAACAAATGCGGCTTTATTCCTGGGGTATAGCGATTATCGATTTGGTATTGATTTCGACAATGAATCCAACGGAGATTTTGCACTGGATTATGGTATAGACGAAACCCAGTTGAAATATAAGTTCCAAACCAAAGTGGATCCCCGGCATACCTTGACATATGGGCTAAATGCCAAATATTATGGGGTAAACCCGGGCAGCATTGAACCCCTGAATACCCAATCTAACATAGCACCCTTTGAAGTAGAAAAAGAACAGGCACTGGAAGGGGCTCTTTTCATAGGAGACCTTTTTGAAATATCGGATAAATGGCTCTTAGATGTGGGTGCGCGTTATACATTTTTTGGTGCCATGGGCAGTAATACACAACGCATGTATGCAGACGGCTCTCCAAAAAATGAATCTACGGTCATTGGTGAAACCACTTATGGCTCAGGCGAGTTTATTGAAACCTATGGCGGCCCCGAACTGCGTTTTTCTGCCCGCTATTTAATAGATGATGATCTTTCAGTGAAGGCCAGCGTGAATTCAGCCTATCAATTTATTCATACCCTGACCAATAATACGACAGCGTCTCCGATCGATACCTGGAAGCTATCTGACTCGAATATTACCCCACAAAAAGGGTATCAGGCATCTCTGGGGTTTTATAAGAATTTGAACGATAATGGGATTGAGATCAGCCTTGAAGGGTATTACAAGCGAATGGACGATGTGCTCGATTTTAAAACGGGTGCAGACCTTCTGCTAAATGAGTTCGTGGAGACTGAAGTCCTACAGGGAGAAGGGAAGGCCTATGGTGTTGAATTCCTGTTTAAAAAGAATATGGGAGACCTAAATGGCTGGCTGGCTTATACGTATTCCCGTTCCTTCTACAAGTTCGACAGTGATTTTGCTGAAGAACGTGTTAACGATGGGGAATTTTTTCCATCCAATTTTGACAAGCCACATGATGTTAGCCTAATTTTAAATTACAAGTTTACAAGACGGTATTCTGTTTCTGCCAATTTTGTCTATCAGACAGGCAGGCCGGTCACCTATCCTGTGGGGACCTTCCGCTTCAATAATGCAGATTTTGTCGTGTTCAGCGATCGGAATGAATTCAGGATACCTGATTATTATCGCTTAGACCTGGGGGTAAATATTGAGGGCAATCATCGAAAAAACAAATTAGCACACAGTTTTTGGACCGTATCGGTTTATAATGTGTTAGGTAGAAACAACCCGTATTCAGTCTTCTTTGTGACGGATAATGGCGAAATAAAGGCCTTACAAAGTTCTATTTTTTCCATCCCAGTGCCCTCTATAACTTATAATTTCAAATTCTGATGAATAGAAGTTATCTAACATACTTGATCATAACAATGGGCCTACTCGTATTTTCTTCATGCCTTGAAGAGATCGATCTGGAGACTTTTTCGGAAGAGAATTTTGAGCCTAATCTCGTTGTTGAAGCCACCCTGACGGACGAATTGATAAACCAAACGATCTATTTAAGTCGGAGTGACATACGAACCGACCTGGAAACAGACACTATTTATAACCCCTACCTTCCCCTAGGTTTGGGGCCACGGGATTCGGTAAAAGTAGAACGATTTGCCAATGTGACCGTAAAGATAAATGGCGCTTCTGACATGGTTTTCCGGGAAACATCAGCAGGTATTTATATGTCTGAATCACCATTTGCCATAGAAGCAGGCTCCGAATATGAAGTTATTATACAAACAAATGACGGGGCTTCATACAGGTCAGAACCGATGGTGTTAACAGGTAAGGCAGAAATCACGGATGTCTATGCAGAA
>Ga0265309_10000651_pt1 | contig 14198 bp, 17 predicted proteins | sample Helome_FD_192492 | JGI IMG/M metagenome (GOLD analysis project Ga0265309, IMG submission 192492) | Marine sediment microbial communities from subtidal zone of North Sea - Hel_20160524 (Illumina Assembly) | ecosystem: Environmental > Aquatic > Marine > Subtidal zone > Sediment ...
TAATAAAGGTTTGTCTGATTTTTTTCGAAAACTTTTAATAAGCTTTGCGGGCCCATTTCCGGTTTCAGAAAACATTAAAGAAGTATTTCCCTTTAATATTTCAGGCAACTCACCGAATTCCTTTTCAGAGGCTTCCATTGCCTTTGCCAGTAAAGTATTTTTTACCACAGACAATTTTATGTTTGCTTTGAAACAAGCCCTTCTCAATGCTGAGGTTGCCAGTGCATCCAATCCCGAAATATCTGCCAAATAAATCGTTGAATTATCAGCTAACTGAGCCGTCAAATCTTCTATAACGATTGCTTTTTCTTCTTTTGTCATGATTTTAAACGTTTACAGTTAAACTGTTTTAGGATCTAATTGGAGACTAGGACTCATTGTACTGGACATATATATGCTTTTCATATATATCCCCTTCGCCGCAGCCGGTTTTAACTTATTTAAAGTATCCAGTAATTCCTGAACATTACCAGCTATCTTATCCGCGGAAAAGGAAGCCTTTCCTATGGCTGCATGCACTATCCCGGATTTGTCTACTTTAAAATCTATTTTACCTGCTTTTACATCTGTTACTGCCTTGGCTACATCCATTGTTACCGTACCTGTTTTTGGATTGGGCATTAATCCTCTGGGGCCTAAAACTCGCCCTAAAGGTCCTAATTTACCCATAACACTTGGCATTGTGATAATTACATCAACATCTGTCCAACCGCCTTTTATTTTATCCAAATACTCATCCAAACCAACAAAGTCTGCACCAGCTTCTTTAGCTTCGGTTTCTTTATCTGGGGTTACCAAAGCAAGGACTTTTACATCTTTACCGGTACCATGAGGCAATGTTACAACACCACGTACCATTTGATTGGCTTTACGTGGATCTACTCCTAACCTAATTGCAAGGTCGATGCTCGCATCAAACTTTGTTTTGGTTATTTCTTTTACAAGCGCTGAAGCTTCTTCAATAGAATAGAGTTTATCTTTTTCTATCTTAGCATATGCCTCTTTTTGCTTTCTAGTTAATTTTGCCATGTTAAAAATTGCTTTTAAGATTTTAAAAAGGTCTTTTTCCTGAAACTTTCAATCCCATAGATCTTGCAGTACCTGCCACCATGGACATTGCGGATTCTACAGTAAAAGCATTAAGGTCTATCATTTTGTCCTCTGCAATACTTTTCACCTGGTCCCAAGAAACATTCCCTGATTTTACTCGGTTAGGTTCGCCAGATCCTTTTTTAATCTTAGCCGCTTCCAAAAGTTGCACTGCCGCCGGTGGTGTTTTAACAACAAAATCAAATGACTTGTCTTTATATACGGTGATAACAACAGGCAGAATTTTGCCTTGTTTGTCCTGTGTACGCGCATTAAACTGCTTACAGAACTCCATGATGTTAACGCCGGCAGCACCTAAAGCGGGTCCAACCGGTGGCGACGGATTCGCAACACCTCCCCTAACTTGTAGTTTAACTACTTTACTTACTTCTTTTGCCATTGTTTTAAATTAAATTTAAAGCGTGTTATATTTTGGAAGCAACACAACTTTTATATATACGTAACAATTTTCTATACTTTTTCTACTTGCATGTAACTCAATTCCAATGGTGTTTTTCTGCCGAAAATTTTCACCATTACTTCTAATTTCCTTTTCTCCTCATTAATCCTTTCAACCGTACCATTAAATCCATTAAAAGGTCCGTCTATAACCTTAACAGTTTCTCCAAGAATAAATGGTATAGCAATGCTGTCTGTATTTATAGCTAATTCGTCTACTTTCCCTAACATTCGGTTTACTTCGGCCTTTCTCAATGGAACCGGATCACCACCTTTTGTCTCACCCAAAAAGCCAATTACATTTGTTATGGAGCGGATTATATGAATCATCTCTCCTCCCAAATTAGCTTTGATCATTATATATCCTGGAAAATAAACCCTCTCTTTATTTATCTTTTTCCCATTTCTTATCTGCACAACTTTCTCAGTTGGAACTAATACATCTTCCAGATAATCAGCAAATCCATGACGTTCCACTTCGCTTTCTATATAGCCCTTGATCTTATTCTCTTGGCCGCTGACAGCTCTTACTACATACCATTTCTTTTCTAATACTTCAGACATAGGTCTCTAACTTAATTAATTAAGGTGTTAAAGTAAAGTTGTATAAATTTGCTGAATACGGTATCTACACCCCAAGTTGCCAAAGCAAACAATATAGAAAACACAGCAACAATAACCATAAGGTTAGACGATTCTGCCCTTGATGGTAACGTAACATTATGTCTTAATTCTTCTATGGACTCCTTTATATAAGTTAACATACCAATTATTTTATTCCTTATTAAGAATGCAATTTTAAAACTCTATTACTCGGCCACAAAACAAGACCAACACTTTATATCTTTCTCTGCACACTCCTATTTCTGATCTGCACGGGAGGAGAGGCTCGAACTCCCGACACCTGGTTTTGGAGACCAGTGCTCTACCAACTGAGCTACACCCGTTTATAATTACACTGAAAGGTATCCTGCCATAGCGGGACACCCTTAGTGCAAAATATTATATCGTGATTAATCTATAATCTTAGTTACCTGACCGGCACCAACCGTTCTACCACCCTCTCGGATAGCAAATCGAAGCCCTTCGCTTAATGCGATAGGCTGAATAAGATCTACAGTAATAGTTACATTATCACCAGGCATTACCATTTCAACACCACTTGGAAGATTTATTGTTCCAGTAACATCCGTTGTTCTAACATAGAACTGTGGACGGTAATTGTTGTGGAATGGTGTATGACGACCACCTTCTTCTTTTTTAAGGATATATACCTCAGCTTCAAATTTAGCATGCGGCTTAACAGAACCTGGCTTACAAATAACCATTCCCCTGCTAATTTGTGATTTTTCAATACCTCTTAATAAGATACCTACGTTATCACCAGCTTCTCCTCTATCTAAAATTTTACGGAACATCTCAACCCCGGTAACTGTAGATGTTAATTTTTCTGCACCCATACCAATAATATCTACAGCATCACCAGTATTTGCTATTCCAGTTTCTATACGACCGGTTGCAACAGTACCACGACCAGTAATTGTAAACACATCTTCAACTGGCATTAAGAAATCTTTTTCAATATCTCTTTTTGGCAATTCAATCCATTCATCAACAGCAGTCATTAATTCCATTACTGTATCTACCCACTTTTGCTCTCCATTTAAAGCGCCTAAAGCCGATCCGGAAATAACCGGTCCATTATCACCATCGTACTCGTAGAAAGACAGAAGCTCTCTTATTTCCATTTCAACAAGCTCAAGTAATTCATCATCATCAACCATGTCTACTTTATTCATGAAAACCACCATTCTTGGAATACCTACCTGACGACCTAAAAGGATATGCTCTCTGGTTTGAGGCATTGGACCATCTGTGGCAGCAACCACTAAGATTGCTCCGTCCATTTGTGCAGCACCTGTTACCATGTTCTTTACATAATCCGCGTGACCAGGACAATCTACGTGTGCGTAATGACGATTCGCTGTTGAGTATTCAACGTGTGCTGTATTAATTGTAATACCTCGTTCCTTTTCTTCCGGAGCGTTATCGATTGAATCGAAACTTCTCATTTCAGATAATCCTGCGTTTGCTAAAACAGAAGTAATAGCGGCAGTTAATGTAGTTTTACCGTGATCTACGTGTCCAATAGTACCAATATTTAAGTGCGGTTTGGAACGATCAAAAGTTTCCTTTGCCATTTTTGAGTGAATTTAATCTTAGTTTATATTAGTGTATAATAATTAATGCCTATTTTATTTGAGCCAACGACGGGAATTGAACCCGTGACCTCTTCCTTACCAAGGAAACGCTCTACCCCTGAGCTACGTCGGCTTGTGGGTCAACAGGTTTTATATTTTAATATTAAGGTTAATTTTAACCTTGATCAAAATAAGAAACGTTTACTCAATTTCTTTGAGCGGGAGACCGGGTTCGAACCGGCGACATTCAGCTTGGAAGGCTGACGCTCTACCAACTGAGCTACTCCCGCAATTTTAATTTTCAATATTTCACCAATCCTACCGAACATCTTCTAAGTCCCAAATTGCGATTATTACCAGGCTCTAAATTTATCTGAACCTGGAAATCCCAAAGCAATATTCACAAAACCGCTCTCAAAAACCAGTTGTGGGGAGAGCAGGATTCGAACCTGCGAAGGTAAAACCAACAGATTTACAGTCTGTCCTCGTTGGCCGCTTGAGTATCTCCCCTCCTTGCTATTTTATATACTTACGAGCCGATGGAGGGACTCGAACCCACGACCTGCTGATTACAAATCAGCTGCTCTAGCCAGCTGAGCTACATCGGCTTTTTAAAGCCTTTAATGCATAAAAAAGTCCGCTATTTCTAACGGACTGCAAATGTAGATAATTATTTTTTTAATCAAAACTATTTTATAAAAATTTTAAAGAGGGTTGGAACCTTGGTTTTTTCTTCTTTTTAACCAATTTTCTCTCCAGAGAACTGCAAGCAGAATCAATTGCCTCTTCAAAAGATTTGCATTGCTTTTTAACTACAAACATATCTTTTGGTATATACAGTTTGATCTCGACAATTTTATTTTCTTTTTCACTAGTATTTTCAACCTTTAAATGAACATCGGAGCTGACAATCTTATCATAAAAAAGTTCTAGTTTGTCTAAACGCGTTTGAATAAAATTTAGAAGTTTTAAATCTGCATTAAAATTCACAGCTTGCGCATTTACCTTCATAAGTTGAATATTTTAGGTTAAACAATAGAAAAGAACATTATACTATTTCTTGCTCCTTGGATGAGCAGATGCATGTACTTTTTTTAACTCAGCTATACTATTATGTGTGTAAACCTGAGTAGAGGCCAAACTAGAATGACCTAACAATTCCTTTACCGAATTTAAATCTGCTCCTTTATTAAGCAAGTGTGTGGCGAAGGTATGCCTAAGTATATGCGGACTCTTTTTAACTTTGGAAGAGACCTTACTAAAATACCCATTAATAATTCTATAAACAAGTGTTTCATAAATTTTAATCCCGGATTTGGAAAGAAAAACAAAGTCCCTTTCCTTTATAGAGTCCAATTTTATTCTTTTATCCAAATAAATCTCATACAGCTTTATAGTTGAGTCCAAGAGTGGAACAATTCGTTCCTTATTTCTTTTACCCAATACCTTCATCGTTTTTTGAGGCAGTTCAATATCCTTTAATTTAAGATTAATGAGCTCTGCTCTCCTTATTCCTGTAGTGTATAGTAATTCTATGATCAACTTATCCCTGCTGCCTTCAAATCCATCTTCAAAATGCACCTGTTGTAAAAGCATTTCCATTTCCGTTTCAGAAAAAGGAACTTCAATTTTTGTAGGAGTCTTCAGGGCCTTATGTTTAGCTAGTGGATTAACCTGAATGTTTTCGGTTTTCAATAAAAACTTATAATAAGCCTTCAATGAAGCTACTTTCCGGTTTACAGATCTGTTGGACAATCCTTCTGTGACCAATTGAACTACCCACCCTCTTATCAAATTATACTCAGCCTTATCTATTTGCTTCAAATCGTACTCCTTAAAGCAAAATTCTTTAAATCTCTGAATATCTTTTTCGTATGCCTTCACCGTATTAGGTGAATAGTTCTTTTCATGAGTAAGATAAGATATAAAAGCAGTTAAAGACATCTCACAAAGTTACCTTTAGTTATTTTCATAAAAAAATCCCGTCTCGATAGTTATCGCAACGGGAATTTAAAATGCTAAAAGCTATTTATTATATTTCTTCCTGGTCCCTTAGACCTTGAATATACTGTGCTTTCTGTATTTGTTGTCTTCTCTCTACTGAAGGCTTGGTAAACTGCTGACGTTTTCTCAACTGACGCATTGTACCAGTACGATCGAACTTTCGTTTAAAACGTTTTAAAGCTCTGTCTATATTTTCTCCTTCTTTTATTGGTATTATCAACATAGGCTACAACCTCCTTTCTTTAATGATTTTTCGTGTGCAAATATAGAATGAAATAATTAAATGGTAACAAATTATTTTAAAATATTCTTCGCTATAACTACTTTTTGTATTTCCGTGGTACCTTCTCCTATTGTGCAAAGCTTTGCATCCCTGTAGAACTTTTCTACAGGAAAATCTTTGGTGTACCCATAACCTCCATGAATTTGGACAGCTTCGTTGGCCACCTTTACGCAGACCTCAGAAGCAAACATCTTTGCCATTGCACTAATTTTGGTCATTGGACGACCTTCATTTTTTAGGAAAGCAGCCTTATGCAGCAATAATTCAGAGGCTTCTATTTCAGTAGCCATATCTGCCAGTTTAAACGAAATACCCTGAAATGAACTAATAGGTTTACCAAATTGCACGCGTTCTTTAGAATACTTTAATGCAGCTTCATAGGCACCCTTAGCTATTCCCAGAGATAAAGCTCCAATAGATATTCGACCCCCATCTAAAACTTTCATAGACTGAACAAAGCCTTCGCCTATTTCACCAAGTCTCTGGCAATCCGGAATCCTACAATTATTAAAAATCAATTCTGCAGTTTCACTTGCACGCATTCCCAATTTATCTTCTTTCTTGCCACTTGTAAAACCCAATGTCCCTTTTTCAATAACAAAAGAGGTCATCCCACGACTATCTCCCTTCTCCCCTGTTCTTGCTATAACAACAGCAATATCTCCACTTATACCATGTGTAATAAAATTCTTTGCCCCGTTAAGAACCCAACCATCACCATCTTTAATGGCCGTTGTGCTCATTCCTCCGGCATCTGAACCCGTATTGTGCTCTGTTAATCCCCAGGCACCAATCCACTCTCCGGTAGCAAGTTTTGGTATATACCTTTGTTTTTGCTCATCATTCGCAAAAGATAAAATATGATTAGTACATAAAGAATTATGAGCGGCTATAGATAGGCCAATTGACGGATCCACCTTTGATATCTCTTCAATAATGGCTATATACTCATGATAGCCTAACCCGGCTCCACCCAATTCATGAGGAACCAATACGCCCATAAATCCATATCCTCCGGCTTTTTTAAGAAGATCAGCAGGGAAAAATTGAGATTCGTCCCACTCCATAATGTGCGGCCTTATGTATTGTTCTGCAAATTTCTTAGCAGACTCGGCAATATGGTGTTGGGTCTCAGAATAGTCAAAACTTATAATAGACATAGTGTCTGTAGTCATTATTGTAATTTTTTAGAGCGACAAATATAATTTAATTCTATCAATCTTGTTTGCCGGGAAATCTTCAATTTTTGTTAATTCATTAAATGATCGGATAATCCCAACACTATCTCTATATGTAACTATTTGAATAGCAAGGTTTTGATTAATATAAATAAGCTGTTCCATCTCTCTTCTTGTAGCAGAATTAATATTGATCATTTCAATTGCCGGTTGCACCTTAACCTGAAATTCTTCTAATATTCTTAAAACAACTTCTTCCTCAAGACCGTATACATCATATAGTTGTTCGTTTACCATAAAGCCCCCTAATCTGTTTCTGAACTTAACAATCCTAGCCGATAATTTATCGCCAATTCCATAAATGTCTTTAAGTTCATCTGGAGTAGCCTGATTCAAATCTTTATGTTCCGAGGCTGCTACTACTAATTTTTCCGTTCTTTCTTTTTTTTTGTTTTTTGGTCGATTTGCCCATTCAGGAAATTTAAATAATGGAGCTAATATTTGTAGTAAGGAATCTGAAATGAGGGTAAGCTGTTGAAATTCTTTTGCGGAATATACCCACCTGTTTTCAGATCTGAATAAGTGTAGTCTATCTATCTCTTCATTAGACATGCCAAGGGTATAACCCTTATAATCGGTTATAAAGTTTGGATTAAAAGGATAAACCTTCGGTGATTCTTCCAATTTGCTTTGTTCCCTTATTGAATCCAATAGTTTTTGAGCTTCGGTATCCAATGCAAAGCTTGCCTCTGAGCTATAAACCACTTCATTTCTGAACATCATGTAGATAAGCTGTAAACTGAAAATGATTACCAATAAAAAGAAAATCCCACTGCGTTCCTGTTTATTGAACTTAAAGTGGGATTTAAAACTTTTCAAGGAAATTCTTATTTACTTACACCTTTAATGTCTGTTACATACTTATTAAGCTCTTCATTCACCTTGGGAAACAAAAACAGTAAGCCTATCATATTTGGGAATACCAATGCCAGAATCATGGCATCAGAAAACTTAATTACTGCATCTAAAGTGGCTGCAGCGCCAATAACTACAAATAATAAAAATAATATTTTGTAGACAACGTCCGCTCTTCTGCCTCGTCCGAAAAGGTATTTCCAGGATTGAAGACCATAATAGGACCATGAAATCATTGTGGAAAATGCAAAGAGAATAATTGCAATGGTAAGGATATATCTGAATCCCGGAATAACAGATTCATAAGCCATTGATGTTAGATCAACTCCACCAATATAATTTCCGGATTCAGTGATCAAAACAGTACTGTTAACTGCATTGCCATACTCAAAGGCCCCGGAGTCCATATTAAAGAAAATAATAACTAGTGCAGTCATGGTACATATCACTACCGTGTCTATAAATGGTTCCAAAAGCGCTACAATGCCTTCACTGGCAGGGTACTTTGTTTTAACGGCAGAATGGGCAATGGCTGCAGATCCTGCACCAGCCTCATTAGAAAAGGCAGCTCTTTGGAAGCCTACAATAATAACTCCAACAATACCTCCTAAACCTGCCTCTGGGGTAAACGCTCCATTAAATATCATGGCAAAAGCATCACCTATATATTTGATATTCGCAAAAATTATTATTAAAGAAGCCAAAACATAGACTCCAGCCATAAATGGTACAATTTTTTCCGTAACACTGGCAATCTTTTTTATTCCTCCAATGATAACAATGCCTACAAGAATAGCAAGGATAACTCCAATAATAACTCCGGTTGCTCCACCCTGCAGATTTAACATAGTAGAAAGTTGAACCGCCGCCTGATTAGACTGAAATGCGTTACCTCCTCCAAAAGAAGCACCTACACACAACACAGCAAACAGAATACCTAAAACTTTACCTAAGCGCGTAAATCCTTTTTCCTTTAGTCCCCTGGACAAGTAATACATTGGTCCGCCATAAACGGTACCATCTACACCCACATCTCTGTATTTGACCCCAAGGGTACATTCAACAAATTTCGTTGACATCCCAATTAAACCACAAGCAATCATCCAAAAAGTGGCTCCGGGCCCACCAAGAGCAATGGCCACAGCTACTCCAGCAATATTACCAAGACCTACTGTTCCGGAAACGGCAGTAGCAAGAGCCTGAAAATGACTTACCTCACCCTCTTTACTTTCATCCGCAATGGTATCAACCAAATCACCATCTACAATGTTTAATTCGGCCTTTTCCACGCTATGATGATCCAGTTCATCGTACTTACCACGTACGGTATTGATGGCCAATTTAAATTTTGTGATATTGGGAAACTTAAAATAAATAGTAAAGAAAGTAGCTCCAAATATTAATAGGAGTAGAACTATCGGCAGATTATATCCAGCAATAGGAACTGATGTAAGGATAAAGCCTTCCCACCAAACTGCAACAGGCATAAATGCGTCATTTATTTTTTCATCAAGTCCTTTGTCCTGAGCAAATGTCCAAATTGGCAGAAGCAGTAATAAAATTGAAAGAAGTCTATACTTCATAAGAGTTGTATTTGGTTTAATTTGGTCCTTAATGGCGGCAATATCCTAAAAAATAGTAATACAAAAAAATCTAATTATCTCCTTTGGTTTAGTTTATATGAAACATTTCGTTAAGCTTTTTAATCTGTTCGGGCCTTCCTAAAACGATTACTTTACTTTTTGGCTCTAAAGGCAAATCCGCTTCAGGGTTAATTATATAATTTCCGCCGGGCTCTATATAGCCAATGATGGTACATCCGGTTTTTCTGCGAAGATCAAGGTCCCTTAAGGAATTACATTCCATTTGATCTGCAAAATCTTCAATGGCAACTTCTTCCAGGTTGGTGGTGTTTTCACCTTCGGTAGATAATTTATCCATAAATGTTATCAAATCTGGTATTACAACCAAAGATGCCATATGATCGCCGCCAATTTTATCCGGCATGATAACATTATCTGCTCCTGCTAATTTCAATTTATTTTGCGAGGTAACCTGGGAAGCCCTGCTTATAATAAATAATTTTTGATTTAGTTGACGTGCAGATAACACAACAAACAAATTTGCTGCATCATCCGGCAAGGTAACGATAAGAAATTGAGCGGTATGTACCCGGGCCGTTATTAAGGTTCCATCCTCATTGACATCACCCTCCACAAACAAGATATCTTCTTCATATTTTTCAATAATATCTTTGTCCTTTTCAATAACAACATAAGGTTTTTTGTATGCCTTAAGTCGTTCCACCGCTTGCATTCCATTTCGTCCATAACCACAGACAATAACATGATTGGATAAACTGTTGATCATTTTTTTCACCTTTTTTGTTTTTAGAAGCTGTAATTGATTTTTGCTGAATAAATATTCTGTAATCACAGAAATGGAGTAAGCAAATATAAAGACACTGGATATTATTAAAAATATTGTAAATATTTTACCTTCTGTTTCCAAAGGAGCAACCTCATTAAAACCAACGGTTGTAACCGTAATTATGGTCATATAAAAGGCATCTATCCAGGATAATTCGGATATAAAATGATATCCCATGGTCCCTGCGAGTAATACCGATATCATTAATGCAATTGCTATGTAAATTCTGGAGCGAAAAAGTCTAATCATATCTAAAGATCAAAAACCGAATTCCTTTTGGTGTAGATCAAATCCTTTATTCCCAGCCAAAATGCCAAAAACAGGTATAATGCAAAACCAAAGCCCAAAGTTACAAATGTTAGGTAGATAAAAGTGGTTCTAACAACACGAGCCCTAATACCGAGACTTTCGGCTATCCGTCTGCATACCTCAAAGCCGCGTTTCTGAAAATAATATAAAAGACGATAGAAAATATTCATTTTTTAAAAATACTATTTTCCTTTTAATAAACTATCGCCCACTACACATTCCAGACATCTATTTTTAGTACAATATGAATTATAAAGTTGCAGTATGGCCTGACTACACATAGCATTGCTACAATTAACTCCAATGTTATTAAATTTTCTAATAATTTTATTATCCTCGCTTTTTATTCTGTTTATAATCATAATTATCTTTGAACTTACATCTATTCCTTGCCATTTGGAATAACAAAAAATCATTGGGAGTATAGTATTTATAAGTAATAAATTAATAAAACTCTTTGTAAGTTTATTTTCTCTTTTAGGTGATATCTTACCAAAAACATAATGTTTTTGCCAGTATATACTCGTAGATATATTAAAAATTTCATAAATCTGGTCTATTTCCTTTATGGCGATAATATTGCGAAATAGTTGTGGTTGTCTGGCATATAAATTAGCAAGTTGTGATAGGCGGATAGTAGGAAAGCTGGCAGGGCGTAATCTAAAAAACGACGGAATCTGAACACCGTTCTCTTTAATCTTGAATTTATCTCTCAAGTAAGAATATTCCCTTTTCATTTGCGTTAAAACCTTGTCCTTAGATGATTCTTTATCCAACAGCCCTGCTAAACCAAATAGAACACTTTCCAACTGAAATACATTTTGGGTTAACTTCCGGACAATACCAAATTCTAGTGCTCTACCTAGACTTAAAAAAGCCTCGCTGTTTAACTTTAGTCCAAAGTTTTTCAATAATAGTATAAAGAGTACATTTTCCCAATCGTTTTTCGCTTCTGCCAACAATCTGTTTATTTCATTTGATTTCTCCTCCAGCCTCTCAAAATATAGCCGTTCCAACCAAACTGAAAATTTAAATTTATCGATAGAATATATTTCCCTCTCGCAATTGATAAAGTTATCTTTAGATGAATTGAATAATTTAAAATAATTGGCCAGTATATTTCCCGGTATAAAATTTATAAGTTCAAGAGCGGGTATTTCTTCCTTGTTTTTCCTATATACTACTGTATCTTCTTCCCAAACTACATGTAATATTACATTGTCATAATTACGATCTATATTATGATGATGTACATACCAATCAGAAGATTTTACATGGATTTCTATATTTCCTACCCAAAGTTGTCCATCAATTTCCAATTTGGCATGAAAAAAATCAGGTCCTGCATCATGGTTATGAATTCCCAGGGATATAATTTGAAGTGTTTTCTGTCTGGAGGTGTATAGATTGGCGAATGGAATTTTTCCATTTTTCCATATGTAGTGTAGGAGATCTTCGCGCATGCACCTAAAATAAAAGATCCCACTGAAAGTGGGATGCAGCATTAAAGGTTTAAGATAATTAGATTATATCTCCGTTCCATTCCAGTATTCCCCCCATGAGGTTGTAGGCATTCGGAATGCCAATATTATTCATTATCGCACAAGCCTGCCGGCTTCGCTGGCCAGATCTGCAGTAAACATAATAATTTTTAGATTTATCCAATTTCTCCAGCTCCTCTAGAAATTCTTGTCCCAAATAAATATTTATATTGATCGACTCAGGAATTTGACCCTGATCTGCTTCTTCCGGGGTTCTTACATCCAGAATAATAGTGTTATCATCCTTCTCCAGTTGCTCAACCCATTCCTCTTGTAATAAATCTGCCATTCTATTTTTATTTCTTAGCGAAGGTACAAACTCCCGCACTTTTCACAAACATTTACCATTATCGCGACTTTATTGAACAGCCAATAGCCCGCGTAGTTGTAATTGATATTTCCTCCCCTTTTAACATGGCATCTACAGCATTTTCAACATATTTGGTCTTAACTGCAGACGCATTGGAGTAGTTGTCATCAATTGTTCCAATATAGCGCACGACATTTCCGAGTTTATTTTTTTCGAGTAAATACACATGTGGTGTTTTAGTTGCTCCATATTGTGGGAATATTTCCTGTCCAATATCAACCAAGTATGGAAAAGTAAACCCTTTTTGCATTGCTCTTTTTTTCATATATTCTACACCATCTGAGGGCTGTAAATTTGGATCGTTAGGGTTTATGGCAATTACCGGTACTCCCTTTGTTTTGTACTTTTTGTCGAGGTCAATTATTCTATCTTCATAGGCGATGGCATATGGGCAGGTATTACAGGTAAAAATCACTAAAAAACCCTTGGCATCTTTGTAGTCGGCTAAAGAGACCTTTTTACCATTTATATCAGGAAGACTGAAGTCTGTTGCATAATCTCCAATACTATAACCCTTGTCAATTTCTTTAAGATAACCAGTGTAGCTCAAAAAAAATGTGATGAAAACAAAATTTACCAATATATATTTCATGTTTACTTATTTATCTGAATTCTTGAATTTCTTTTTTTAGCATTTCATAGGTAAAGGGCTGTTCATAGAACTTTCTTTTTTTACGATTGTAGATCAAAGTAGCTGGAATTGACCCGGACCAGTTCTTATCAATTTTTGGGATCCAGTTATTTTGATCCGGGTCATTTAATACGACTACTTCCGATCGCAGATTCTTGGCTTTTATAAAAGGAACTAGCTTAGATTTCCACATGGAAGGCATATCCAGGCTTACCAATATTACCTTCCAATTATTGGCCTTTCCTTCCTGGTTTATTTTTTCAAAATAGGGTAATTCCTTTATGCATGGTGCGCACCAGGTTGCCCAAAAGTTGATGATATGTATTTTGTCATCCATCTTATTCAAGAGAGGTTCCAATTCATCAAAATTATATATAGGGATGCCCAAACTATCTGGAGAAGTGAATTCATTTTTAACTAATTCTGAATTCTCCGATTTCGTTTTCTTACTTTCTTTAATTCCGCATCCTATAAAAAGAAGGATACTAAAACATAGAATCATACGAATCATGGCGATTGTTTCTTAATCCCATAAAATTATGCAACGAACTATAATGAAAAATAGATTTAACAAAATTTTATAAGCACTCATGTTGTAATCTATTATTGAATACTTACATTTGTATATACAAATATTGTAAGTACATGAATGTTGAAGCTTTAATAAAGACGGACAAGAAGATTCCCCTTAGAAGTAGGACTCTTATTCATTTAATGCTAATACACAACAAGCTTACCGAAAATATATCACATGCCTTTAAACCTTTTGGAATTTCGACACAACAATT
>Ga0265309_10000652_pt1 | contig 14186 bp, 12 predicted proteins | sample Helome_FD_192492 | JGI IMG/M metagenome (GOLD analysis project Ga0265309, IMG submission 192492) | Marine sediment microbial communities from subtidal zone of North Sea - Hel_20160524 (Illumina Assembly) | ecosystem: Environmental > Aquatic > Marine > Subtidal zone > Sediment ...
GGTACCGAGCATCAAACCTGAGGGTAAACGCGTGTCTTCAGAGGTTTGCGCGCCTACCTGGCGCAGGTTCTGGTACAAAAGATCCTCGAACGCCGCGCGCGATTGCTTGAAGCCGGTGGTGCTGACATTGGCGAGATTATTGGAAATCACCGTAAGCCGCGTTGCCTGCGCATCGAGCCCGGTTTTTGCAACCCAAAGTGCCTGGTTCATATTACTTCTCCATCGATAAGTTCTGGTGAAGAACTATGCAGTTACCATGCCAACTAGATATTTGAACTCATTCCTGCTAGGGCGCTATCCCCCGGTAGTACCCTGCCCTGATGTAAATAACTAAAAAGGCTGAAATCGACTTGTTAAACGAGAATCACAAGAGCGCATTAAAACGAGAACAGGCGCTGTTAAAACTGGGAGAAACGAAGGCCCGGATGATGATAGCGGCCGGCCAGCGCTGGGAGAAAAAGCAGGTTGCAAAAATCAGGAAATTCGCGGCAAAGAGGTCCAAATAAGGCGAGTCCAGGTTCGCGCTAGCGCCTGTTATAGAGCTGGCAAACAGGAAAAGCTGGGATCTAGATCGGCTCGAGCGGAGGATCCAGGAGATTGAACAGGCGCTCCATGTGTTCGATTGCCTCGCGCCCAGTATCGGTGAGCTGTCCACCCTCGGCAGTGCTAATCAGGCCCTTTTCGAACATGCGTTCGGCCGCCGCAATAACCGCGGGATCCGGATTATCGTGTACATTCATCGCCACCGGGCCGCCCATGCTGAAGCGCCGAAGCAGGTTGAGTTCATCAATGAGTTCTGGATCGATATGCATATTCTTCCTCCCGCGCTATGGCCTGGCCATATCCTCGCCTTCTTTATCCGGCAATAACAGGTCGCTGCGGCTGATACCGAGGGCCAGTGCTGAAGTGGTGGCAACATAAATCGAGGAATAGGTCCCGACCACCACACCGATTATCAGCGCCAGGGCAAATGCGTGTATCGCCTCGCCCCCAAGAAAGAAAAGCGATAACAGCACCAGCAAGGTAGTAAATGATGTCATCAAGGTACGTGAAATGGTCTGGTTGATAGACGTGTTGACGATTTCGATTGAAGTCTTTTTGCGAATTTTACGAAAATTTTCACGCACCCGATCGAACACGACAATGGTGTCGTTAAGCGAGTAGCCGATAACCGCGAGAATCGCCGCAAGTACACTCAAGTCGAAATCGAGTTGCAATACCGAGAAGATACCGAGGGTGATTATCACGTCGTGTACCAGGGCCGCTACCGCACCGAGTGAAAAACGATACTCGAAGCGAATTGCAACGTATATCAGGATCGCGATCAACGCGTAAAGTACCGCCAGCCCGCCGTCTTCAGTGAGCTCCTCGCCAACCTGCGGGCCGACAAAATCGACCCGGCGTACATCGATCGAGGTATCACTGGCTGCCTGCAACAGGCCGATGATCTGGGAACTTATTTCGGCTTTATCCTTGCCTGCTGCAGGTACCAGCCGAATCAGGACTTCTTGCGCACTGCCAAAATGCTGCACGATCGCATCGCCAAAACCATCCGCTTCGAGCGCCTTTCGAATCGGCTCCAGTTCTACCGCCTGTTGATAACCGACTTCTATAATGCTGCCACCGGTAAAATCGATGCCAACGTTTAATTTAAACGTAGCCAGGCTGAAGATCGAAATCAGCACCAGCGCCGCCGAAACCACCACCGCCGGTTTACGCAGCGCCATGAAATCGAAATTATTGAATAGTGTCCTGGCCATAATCAAATTGCCAACCGGGTAACCTGTTTACGACCGTAAATCAGGTTGATCAGCGCGCGCGTACCAAAAATTGCGGTGAACATCGACGATACGATGCCGATCATAAGCGTGACCGCAAATCCCTGGATCGGGCCGGTGCCGAAACCAAATAATACGATTGCCGCAATAAAAGTTGTGATATTGGCGTCTGCAATGGTCCCGAAGGCCTTTTCGTAACCGACATAAATGGCCGCCTGGGGGGTATTGCCCAACCGGAGCTCTTCACGAATTCGTTCGAAAATCAAAACGTTGGCATCGACTGCCATACCCACTGTCAACACGATGCCGGCGATTCCTGGCAGCGTCAGGGTTGCCTGGAATATCGACAATATTGCCACCATCAGTACCAGGTTCAGGCTCAGGGCGACGTTAGCAACCAGGCCGAATACCTTGTAGTACACGGCCATGAACAGCAGTACCAGTGCAAACCCAACCATCACCGACAGGAATCCACGATCGATATTTTCCTGTCCGAGGCTCGGACCTACGGTACGCTCTTCGACGATTACCATCGGTGCGCGCAATGCGCCGGCACGGAGTAACAAGGCCAGGTCGCGCGCCTCACGGGTGCTGTCGAGCCCGGTGATATGAAATCGCTTACTGAGTTGATCGCGGATCGTGGCAACATTAATGACCTGTGATTCAGTGGTTCGAATACGCCGCTTTTCCCCGTCCACATCGCGGAATTCGAACTTATCCTCGATAAAAACCACACCCATCGGATTGCCGATATTTTCGCGTGTGATTTTAGCCATGCGATCGGCGCCCTTGGCATTCATCGTGATGGTGACATCGGGCGTACCACTTTGCTGATCAATACCCGAGGCAGCACCAACAATTTGATCACCCGTAACAATAACGCTGCGTTTCAGCAAAACCGGGGAACCATCGCTTTGCGTATAGAGCCGGGTACCAATCGGGGCCTTGCCGTTAGCCTGGGCGGCACTCCATTCAGTAAAACTGCCATGCACGAGTCGAAATTCCAGGGTTGCGGTGGCGCCGAGAATTTCCTTTGCCCTGACAGTGTCCTGGACCCCGGGTAGTTGCACCACGACACGCTCCGCACCCTGGCGCTGTATCACCGGTTCGGCAACACCGAGCTCGTTGACCCGGTTTTTCAGCGTGGATATATTCTGCTCGATCGCAGAACGTCTTTCCTCTTCGAGTGCGGTAGGATTGAAGCCGATATCGACAAACCAGCTGCGGTCATCGTTACTATCGGCAATTACGAAGTCCCGGTACTCTTCTTCCAGCAGCAATTTTGCCGCATCACGATCTTCAGGGCTGCCAAAGCGTACACTTATATTTTTAGCTCTAGCCTGCACCGCTTTGTAGCGAATTTTTTCCTCACGCATGTAACTGCGCAGCTCGCCTGCTGCACGCTCGAGTGATTTTTCGATCGCGGATTCCATATCGACTTCCATCAGGAAATGCACTCCGCCGCGCAAGTCCAGCCCGAGATACATCGGTAACGCGCTCAGGGCGGTGAGCCATTCTGGGGTAGCCGGTGCAAGATTGAGGGCGATACTGTAGCGACGATCACTCGCATACAAAGCCTCGCGCAGTTGCGTCGATGCCTTAAGCTGGGCTTCTTCCGAGTCAAAGCGAACCAGCACATTGTTTCCGTCAAGCTCTAGCGAGCGAAACTCGATAGCTTCGGTTTCAAGTGTACTCCTGATATTGTTCAATTCACCTTCATCAACCAGATTTACCCGATGGGTAATCTGCAGCGCCGGATCCTCGCCATAGAGATTGGGCGTAGCGTAGACTGCACCAATGGCAATAATCAGGATGAGGAGAATATATCTCCAGGGAGCATAACGATTAACCATCGCGATTACAGGTTCTTGATCGTGCCCTTGGGCAATACCGAGGAGATCGCGTGGCGTTGAATCTTGACTTCGACGTTATCCGAAATCTTGCAGGTCAGAAAATTTTCGTCGACGTCGCTAATCTTGGCCAGAAGCCCACCATTAGTAATGATTTCATCACCCTTGCCGAGTGCTTCAACCATGGTTTTATGTTCCTTGGCTTTCTTCTGCTGGGGACGGATTAACAGGAAGTAGAAAATACCGAACATCAGCAGCAACGGCAGAATCAACTCCAGGGTGCCACCCGCTCCCCCGCCATCTTGCGCCAATGCATCATTTATAAAAAAACTCATTTTTGATCTACCTTTGGTTTGCGATTTACTGGCCCAGGGCCCTACCCTGAGCGGCGCGTATTATGGCACTAGGACGGGTAACCCACAAGGCGGAAACGGTAAATTCGGGTTTAATTTTCAGACCGGTAACGCTGGTAAAAGTTCTCGCTAAAGCTCTCGTAACAGTCGTCCTCGATGGCGGCACGAATCCGATGCATCAATTCCTGGAAGTAATACAAATTGTGGATCGTGTTCAGGCGAGCGCCGAGAATTTCGCCGCATTTATCGAGGTGGCGCAAGTAGGCGCGCGAGTAATGTTGACAGGTGTAACAACCGCAGTCCGCGTCCAGCGCTTGAATATCGTCTGTATAACGGCTGTTGCGTATGCGAATGATGCCATCATGCGTGTAAAGGTAACCGGTACGTGCATTTCGTGTGGGAATGACGCAGTCAAACATATCGACGCCGCGACGCACGCCCTCGACCAGGTCCTCGGGCTTACCCACACCCATCAGGTAACGCGGTTTGTCGATCGGCAAAACCGGCAGTAGCGCGTCCAGCGTGGCATTGCGTTCGTCGGCCGCCTCGCCAACCGACAAGCCGCCGATGGCATAGCCGTCGAACCCGATTTCGATAAGTCCCTGCGCCGATTCGGTGCGTAAGTCCGCATAGGTGCCGCCCTGCACAATTCCGAACAGCGAATTGGGGTTATCAGCAAATGCGGTCTTGCTGCGCTCGGCCCAGCGCAACGATAGTTGCATCGAATCGCGCACAATATCCTCGGCAGCCGGGTATGGCGTACATTCGTCGAAGCACATCACGATATCGGAACCCAGATCACGCTGCACCTGCATCGATACCTCCGGGCTGAGGAAAACTTTGGCACCGTCGACCGGGGAAGCGAAGGTGACACCCTGCTCCGTTATCTTGCGCATCTTGGCGAGACTGAACACCTGGAAACCACCCGAATCGGTCAGGATCGGGCCCTGCCAGTTCATCAGGTCGTGCAGGTCTCCATGTTTCTTGATGATCTCCGTTCCCGGCCGCAACATTAAATGAAAAGTATTGCCCAGGATAATCTGCGCGCCGATATCGGTCAGTTCCTCGGGCGTCATCGCCTTCACGGTGCCGTAGGTACCGACCGGCATGAAGGCCGGGGTTTCGACCGTGCCGCGCGTGAAAGCCAGGCGCGCACGACGGGCCAGGCCATCGATTTTATCGAGCGTGAACTTCATTCTTAGTCTCGCACTGTTCGAGCATTTATATACATCGCATCACCGTAACTGAAGAAACGATATTGTTGCGAAACCGCATGCGCGTAGGCCAGGCGCATCAGCCCGGTCCCGGCAAACGCACTGATCAGCATCAGCAAGGTGGATTTCGGCAAATGAAAATTGGTCAGCATCGCGTCTATGACCTTAAAGCGGTAACCGGGTTTGATAAACAACTTCGATTCTCCCTGCATCGGCAGCAGTTTACCAGTTGCCGCTGCAGTCTCGAGGCTGCGGACCACGGTAGTGCCGACCGCAATAACGCGACCTCCCTGTTCGCGGGTTTGTGTTATTGCATCGACCACCGATGCCGAAACCTCGAACCGTTCCGCATGCATGACGTGGCTGTCAATATCGTCTCCCCTCACCGGTTGAAAGGTTCCGGCACCCACATGTAATGTGACGTGGGCGGATATGACACCCTGTTGGTGCAGGGCATCGAGCATGGCGTCGTCAAAATGCAGTCCCGCGGTTGGCGCCGCCACGGCACCTGGATTTGTGGCATACACCGTCTGGTAGCGTTCACGGTCGGTATCGGCGTCGGCACGCTGAATGTAGGGAGGCAAAGGCACGTGGCCGCATTGCTCAAGCAACTCGAGCCAGGGTTTGTCGCCCTGATGCAGCACAAAAAGATCTCCCTTGCGCGCCTGCATCACGCACTCGATCTTGTTTTCGAGAAATAGTCGCGTGCCCGGTTTTGGCGCCTTACTGGCGCGTACATGCGCGAGCAGGGTTTCATCGTCAAGCACACGCTCGACCAGGACTTCGACCCTGCCACCACTTTGTTTCTGTCCAAATAAGCGTGCCGGAATAACACGCGTATCGTTGAATACCAATAGATCACCGCTTTCAAGCAAGCTCGGGAGATCGGTGAAACGTTTGTCCATGAATTGATCGCTGAGCGGGTCAACCAGCAGCAAGCGCGAGGCGCTGCGTTCGGCCAGCGGTGCCTGCGCGATCAGCTGCTCGGGGAGATGGTAGTCGAAATCGCTGAGTTGCATCATCAGGTTAGATTGAAAAACGCCGTATCATAACGCCTAGGCTACCACTTGGATATATTTTGAATTAGAATGCGCGCTCCTTGCCGGGGTGGCGGAACTGGTAGACGCGGCGGATTCAAAATCCGCTGGTGGTAACACCTTGGGGGTTCGAGTCCCCCCCCCGGTACCAATCGATGCTGTCAATGTGAGTCGGGTCACGCTAAATGAATCCTGGATAACAGAAACTAAAGCAGTTTATTCGGGCAAAAAAATAGCGTGGTTAAAATAACAGTGATCCTGCCCAAGATTCTCCTGGTACTGCTGTTACCTTTTGTCTTAATCTGGGCAATCGTTACCGATATACTGGGCATAGCAGTCTCTGAAGGATAACGCAAAGCAGTCAACCCCCCAGGAACCCTGCTTTGGCAGGGGTCGGAACTGAATTCACGATAAAACTTAAGAAATACAAGCTATCCATCCAATTCACGGGTAGCCACAGGCAATGGAGAATCGTTTCATCACCCGAATGAAAAACGAAATATTCAGGCAATGTCAAAAACTATTCCCCGAGTGGTCTGCACTCTCGATGGCAGATTTCGAGTTTGACGATCCCAGGGGTTTTTCGTCTTTCACGATGGGCATTCGGTCTACCAAACCGGTACGACCATCCGCGGTCCTCTACCGTCGACTCGAGGGTAAGGAAAATGCGATTCTGGACTTTGAAACCGAAAAGGAAGTGTTTCTTATCCTGGGGACACATAATATTGCTGCCCACTGCCATTACTACGATAAGACCTGCCGCATCGAGAGTTTCTATCAAGGGCGCAGTTTGACCGCCAATGATTTATTCGAGCCGGAAAACCTGCGCCAGATAGCCAATCAGCTTTACCGCTTGCACCAGTTGATGCCACCGAGCCTGCCCCGACAATCGCTTTTCGAACTGCTGCACAACAAGTGGGGCCAATTAGCAAGACAGGTTCTGGAAAATGAAATCGATTGCTTTCCGCCCAATGAGCAAACCATGTGCCAAGCACTGCGCGAAATTTACAGTCCGGCTACTCTTGAAAAGGTCAGGCAATGTCTGCCTGATGGCGAGCTGACTTTTTGTCACAACGACACCTATCATGGCAACATCATGAAACTAGACAGCGGCGAGATTAAGCTGGTTGATTTTGAATTTTCCTGTCTCAACAACAAGGCTTACGACTTTTCCAACCTGTTTGCCGAAACCGTGATGCGCCATCAGCAAGCGGATTATCCTTACTTTTGGATAGCAGAGCCGGAATTCGATGACCATGAACTCGGCATGCTAATCAATTTTTACCTGGACAACGCCGATTTTGAAAACCCGCAGGCAAGAATAAAAGAGTTTGAGAAACTGTTGCGTGATACTAACGCGATGCTGATGCTGTCTGACTACAAATATGCCATGGCTGCACTGCCATTAGCTGTTAATCCAATCCAGAAGATTCGCTTTATCCCGTATGCCTACCAGCGATTTAACAAGTTCCTGGCATCCTGTGAACAGCTCAACTCCTGATCTAAATCAGCGGGAAATTATTTTATGCGGCTAATAAATATTGAGGTTACGGGCTGAGCTAATAAAATTAATCTGACACGCAAACTCCGTCGGTTGATTTCCTTTCCAGATTTGCGTCAGCAGGAACAGGATTTGTCATGAATTGCACCACATCCTCTTCGATGAAAGCCGGGCCTTCCATAGTCTTGCCCAGCAAATACCTTGTCAGGTTTGCGGGCGTAACTTTATTTAAAGCACCTTCTTCTGAATCGTTAAGGCCTGCAGTCACACCCAGTTCATAGGCGTTCGTGCATCCGGCGGTATAACTTTCTGCTAAGGGATCTGCCAATGCTATCCCTCTTTCATAGATTCTCCACAACTTGTCGGGTGAAATTTTATTGCAGGTATCCCTAAGCAGTTCGAGCTGTAGTGCCATATCGTTGCAGCCCTGGCGATTTAAAACGCTCCAGAAGAATGACTTAAGATAACCTGAAGTAAATGCGACTTCCTCCGGGGCTTGAAATAACTGCTCATGACTAGTCAGGGCATCGAGTATTTGGCGGTGGATAAGCACACCAAGTTTGCTGGTTGCCTTTTTATACTTGCGATTACCTCCAAAACCAAACATACGCCCTCTTATCTCGAAGTAACTATTTTATCTTAAGTGACCGGTGAGAGATTACCATAACCGGTAAAAACCAAAACTCTTTTCCCACTGTTTTTCAAATCGATTTAGATACAGGGTTGGGAGTCAATTTGAATCTGACGGTATATTTCGCGATCCTTCCCTTTGTCAATTGATAGAACTGGGGATTCGCCTCCGGTAGCAATTAATACCCTCGATAACCGTGGGCAATCCACGGATACCGCGAAAATCAATTCCAATTCAACATCACGGTTTGTCGAGATTCAGCGTGCAACTTGTTGATTTAAATATATAAAGATCAACCAGATTGAAAGGTGGCACCATCATTGCTCTATCCCTGTAGAGGACTTCCACGAACTGCAGCCAGTCTGCAAGACATTTCATCAGACGGCTCAGCAAGAGGCAGGCAGCTCTATCTAATCACTAATTTAGAAGGGGATAAATCTGATGAAAGAAATTTTACAAAACACGCAACTAGTCAAAGCGGTAAAGCGAGCCACGCTTTGTGCCGCGACGACCGCCCTACTGACCTCCGCTGGTCTAGCGAGGGCGGATCATGGCCACGAATATGCTACCAAGCACGCTTTCGATGTGGAAATTGGTGGCTATGTCAAAACCGATGCAACCTATGACCTGGACGCCGATCTTGGTCCATCGCTGGCAGTTTCCGCCGTGCCAACCGGAAGTGGTGCGTCATCCGATCCATCGTTTCGTATTCATTCGCTGCAATCGCGGCTTAACTTTTCCGTGACCAAAGATGACATGAAGGTTTTCATAGAGGCAGATTTTTTCACTGGTGATAGCAGTGAACTGGTCTCAAATTCGCGTCATGAAAGGTTGCGTCACGCCTATTTCAAAATAGGCGACCTGTTGGTCGGCCAAACCTGGTCCACGTTCATGGATGCCAACTGGGTGCTCTACCCGTCCACGGTCGATTTCGCCGGGCCGGCAGGTGCAACTTTCATCCGACAATCACAGTTTCGCTGGACGATTAAAGACGGCCTGGATTTCGCGTTGGAGAATCCTGAAAACCGCGTCAGCGGTGCACCGGATGTTCGCGACACTTTGCCAGATGTCGTACTACGTTATGCCCACAGTGGGGACATTTCCTGGCAAGTCGCCGGGCTGTTCCAGCAATTTGAAGTAGACGGCGGTGCTGCCGATGGTGAATCCGAATCCAACCTCGGTATCACTGGTGGCGTCAACTTCAAGGTCGGCGACGGTAACTCGATATCGGTCAAGGCCAATGTGAACTCGAACCGATATACCTATTATGGTTGGCTCAATCCGGCAGCTGTTGTCGATGGTAGCGATATCGAACTAATCGATCATTCCGCGGTTGTTGCTGCCTACAACCACGACTGGGGCGATGCCACGACAACAATTGCCTATGGCGCGGTTTCGTTTGACGATGATCACCTCGTCGGAACCGATGTCGATAATGTCAATACATTTCATATTAACTATCGCTGGAGTCCTTATGAAAATGTCGATTTCGGTGTGGAAGTAAGTCGCGCCGAACAGGAGCTGGTTAATGGTGACGATGGAGACGCGACCCGATTACAGTTTGGGGCGCAGTACAACTTATAGCGCCTATCGTTCTGGATGGAACTTCATGGCCGCCCTTGCGGGGTGGCCATGCTGAGGGAGTATCAAGTGAACTAAGTCGAAAACCATTGTCGAATACAATCATAGCCATGCCGAAAAATAACTTACAGATCAAGCCTACGAATACGATGGCATTGACTCAGCTGTTACAACAAGCTATCAGACAGCAGCGCGAGGGGAATCTGGCAGCGGCACAACGTAAATGTCGAACTATCTTGAAAAAGGTTCCCAACCATGGTGAAACCCTGCAACTGCTGGCGATTCTGATGCAGCAGTCGGGTAACTCGAAATCTGCGCTGCATCTCATGCAAAAGGCGCAAAGGGCTGACCCGGAAAATCCAGATTTATTAAAAAATCTCGCAGAAATTTATCGCAGCTGTGACGATCTCGAACAGTCACAGCATTATGCCAAACGGGCGCTGTCTTTTGCGCCGGATCATGCCGATGCCCTTTTTATTTCGGGTGCCGTTTACCTGGAGCAAGGCGATCAGCAAAAAGCCATCGAACAATTTTCCCGGGTGGTGGCAATTAATCCCGATGATGTTGAAGCACATAATGAATTAGGAAATTTGATGTGCACCAGCGGGCAGCAACACAGTGCAATTAAGCACTATGAGCAGGCCCTTTGGTACCGACCTGGATTTACTGACTGTCGAATTAACCTGGCCGATACCCTGCTTGAAATCGAGGAGTTTGAGGAGGCGATCGATCACTACCACCGCGTTTTGGAGGCACAACCGCACAATGCGATGATCCATAATCGCCTGGGTCAGGCATTTGAAAAACAGGGGAATCTCGATAAAGCGATGACTTGTTTCGAGTTGGCATTGGAACAGAATCCACTAATGCTTGAGGCGCGATTAAACATGGGCAAGATAATCCTGCAAACCAACCCTCGACAGGCCGAAAACTGGTTCAAATCGGTGCTCGATATCGACCCGAAAAACGTCGAAGGATATTATTGGCTAGGCATCTTGTTTCAAACCATGGGGAAATTTGAACGGGCAACCAATTACCTGCAACAGTCGGCACGCCTGGATCCAGAGTTCACATTTACCTGGTTTCGGTTGTCGCTAGACCAAAACTTTCATGCGTCGGACCAGCAACTGGAGATGCTGGAGCACCAGTTCACGCATCGTACTGAAAACGGAAGCCCCGATGACCAACTGGTTTCGCTCGATTTCACCCTGGGTCGATTTCACGAACAACGTAACGATCACGTATCAGCATTCAAGTACTATCAACATGGCAATAATATCAAGGCAAGCCGCAATCGATTCGACAAGGAGTTACACGAATCTCAAATCGACAACGTTATCGAAACATTCAATCCCGAATTCTTCAGCCAGAGACGCGATTGGGGTAACGCTTCCAGTGTGCCTGGTTTTATTATTGGTATGCCCCGATCTGGTACCACCCTCGTTGAACAAATACTGTCAGCACATCCACTGATACATGGTGCCGGAGAATCACGTTCGATGCTGGAGCTGGCATCGTCTCTGAATCCGGATCAGCAGAGCACCACAAAAAGCCATACACGCCGGGTCGCGGCACTGAATCAACAACAGGTAATGGACATTGCACTGGAGCAACTCGAGCAGATGCATAGTCTGGCGCCGGAAGCCAACCACGTGGTGGATAAACTGCCCGGTAATTATTTTCGCCTGGGCCTGATTCGACTGCTGTTTCCGGAGGCGAAAATTATCCATTGCCAACGCGACCCGATGGACACCTGCTGGTCCTGTTACCAGCAAAATTTTGAAACGGGTTTAAATTTCACTAACAGCCTCGAAAACCTGGGGCATGCTTACTGCGGTTATCGACGATTGATGGCGCATTGGCACCGGATGTTCCCCAATCAAATTCTCGATATACGATACGAGGACCTGGTACAGAATCCGGAAACCGTCAGCCGGAAATTACTGCAATATTGTGGTGTGCAATGGCAGCCGCAGGTACTCGATTATCAAAAGCTTGAACGCCCGGTCAATACAGCCAGCCTATGGCAGGCGCGCCAGCCAATTTACCAGTCATCCATCGGACGCTGGAAATCCTACCGTAAATTCCTGGAACCACTAAGTGAGCTGATATCTGACTGCGCTTGATACTGTTAACAAAAAAGCGCCCGCCGAGGGCGCAAATGCCAGATACGCGTGTCTGGAACTGTTAACCCGAATTGGCGTCCAATGAATACGATCTGCTGCGAAAGAATTTCAGGAGAACGCCTGGTGTCGATCAGCTCATTGAATAAGTTTCCTGACGAAAACCCAAATCCGGTTATGCGCCTGTCAAAACAGGGGCTGGTACTCTACGGCAACAAGGCAAGTGAGGTACTGTTGGCTGACTGGGGTCAAAGGGCCAGTGAGTTCATACATGGCAGAGCGTTGGGGGTACTCTATCGCGCGATTGAGAACCTGGGCCCCATCTCCGATGATTTCGAATGCCAGGGCCGGGTTTATACGGTCACCTTCATGCCAATCGCCCATAGCAATTATGTCAATATTTACGCCCTGGATACTACCGAGAAAAAGGAAATTGAAAACGCCTTGCAAGCAGCGCTCAAGGAAGTTCGGCAATTGCGGAATCGCCTGTTGCAGGAAAACAGTTACCTGCGGGAGGAGATCAAGGAGGAGATCGGTTTCGATACCATCATCGGAGATAGCGATATACAGAAAAAGCTGATGCATAAAATCGATCAGGTCGCAAATACCGATGCAACGGTGCTGATTACTGGAGAAACCGGAACCGGCAAGGAGCTAATCGCCAGAGCGATTCACGCCAACAGTCATCGTCGTGGCCTGCCGTTAATCAAAATTAACTGTGCGGCACTACCAGCCGAATTAATCGAAAGCGAGCTTTTTGGACATCAAAAAGGGGCTTTCACCGGCGCTCTATATAACAAGAAAGGTCGGTTCGAACTGGCCGATGGCGGCACCCTGTTCCTGGATGAAATAGGCGACATTCCGCTCGAGTCCCAGTCGAAGTTACTGCGCGCACTGCAGGAGCAGGAATTTGAACGCGTCGGGGGCAATAAAACTATCAAGGTCGACGCACGCGTCATCGCAGCCACCAACCGGGTACTGGTTAACAATATCGCCCAGGGCAAGTTCCGTGAAGATTTGTACTACCGCCTCAACGTTTTCCCGATTCAAAGCCCGCCGCTGCGTGAGCGCAGCGAGGATATTGCCACCCTCGCCTATCATTTCCTGGACAAGTATTCTAAAAAAATAGGCAAGCGGATTAATCGCATTGAAGCTGCGGTCATGCGGCGACTAGAGACATATCACTGGCCGGGTAACGTACGTGAACTGGGAAATATCATCGAGCGGGCGGTGATACTCACCGAGGGTTGCAACCTGCAACTAGACGAAGCCTTCGAACTTAATACACCTCCATTGCAGGTTACACGAAAAACGCTCGGAGAAGTCGAACAGGAAATGATCCAGTCCGCGCTTCAAGAGTGCGAGTGGAAAATTGAAGGCGACAAGGGGGCCGCTACGCGTCTCGCCATGGCTCCCAGCACACTGCGCGAGCGCATCAAGAAATATGGGCTCGAACGTCATTCCCCCGAAGAAATGACGAGCGTCGACTAGCCCCAGCCTGGCGGCGCTTCGCGTTTTGCCGATTTGGTTGATTTAAGTGTTACTGCAGCCGTCGTAACGGCTGCAGTAACATACTCCTGATTAAGCTGCTTTTTCAGCTTTATCCTGGTGCTCGAGGGTGGCGCCGGCAGAGCCGATCGTAATCGACTTCGGCTTCATTGCCTCGGGGACTTCCTTGACCAGGCTGATGGTCAACAGACCATTTTTCAGGTCTGCGCCGCTGACTTCGATATGGTCGGCAAGGTTGAACTTGCGTTCGAAGCTGCGGTTGGCGATGCCGCGATACAGGTAGGACTTTTCATCGCTGTCATCGGCTTTTTTTCCACGCACCCGCAACTCGCCTTTTTCGACCTGTATCTCGAGTTCGCTTTCTTCGAAGCCCGCAACCGCTAGCGTAATCGCGTAGCGATCGTCTCCGGTCGCCTCGATATCGTAAGGCGGGAAACCGACTGTCGCCTTTTGGCTACGCAAGGCGTTATCCAGCAGGGAACCCATGCGGTCAAAACCGATACTGCTGCGGTACAAGGGGGATAAATCGATAGTTGTCATAACAAATTCTCCTAATGAAGCAATTGGTAAATGTGCCGCCACTCTCTTTGAGACCTGGCGATCACAGCT
>Ga0265309_10000655_pt1 | contig 14155 bp, 22 predicted proteins | sample Helome_FD_192492 | JGI IMG/M metagenome (GOLD analysis project Ga0265309, IMG submission 192492) | Marine sediment microbial communities from subtidal zone of North Sea - Hel_20160524 (Illumina Assembly) | ecosystem: Environmental > Aquatic > Marine > Subtidal zone > Sediment ...
GCGGATCTATGTCACTCCCAAACTCATCCATTGATTGCCCCAGCGCATCCCATGTCATCGCATCCATTCGGTTAGGGTTCCAAGGATTGGGGTCAATGCTTTTGATAGGAATCCGCTTAAATTCTGCTGATTTTACTGTATGTTGTTTGCGGTTAGCCATTAATTCTATTACTCTAGAGTATATAGTATCCTTAGATTAATATACACTATGGTGCGGGCAATTAGATTAGAGCAGCCAGAACTACCAAAGCAGGTTCGGGGGGAGACGGATGACGACTATATCCTTTTTATCGACTGGATAGCCTATAAAAGAGAGAATAGGCTATCTAATTATAAAACCTTTGCCGCTTATTACTACTCATGTGATCACAATGAGCAATTCACGTCTAAGAACTCATGCTATGACGCAATCCGAGGTAAAGCCACTAGGAATAGATGGCAAAAGCGCAAGGCTAAATATTTCCTTGAAGAAAGGAAATTAAGAGAACGGTATTACGCGGCAACACAAAATAAAAGTTTTAAAGAACGAATACAGCGCCAGGATATAGTTGATAAAAAGATATATCGATTAAGTCTAAAGATTCTGATGGGGACTGAGTTAGCAATCAATGGGAGCAACTTAAGTCTTGCTTCAACTACTCCAGATGATACTGGTATGTCAGAGCGAGACCGTGCCTTAGCCGCGTTTAACTGGACAGATGAGAGCTATAAACCAGCATCTCCAGAGAAACTGCAACGGGTATTAAAAGGGGCTGGTTCTACAGTTCGGGATGTCTATGAAGCGGTGGCAGGGCACGACCTATTAGCGGCTAAAAAGGCGGCTGAGGACATTGCTAGAGAGATTCAGAAACAGACTAAAGTAGCTGATCCCGAACTAGCAGGGACGGAACTAGATTACCGACAGGCGATTGCAGATGAGGAAGAATAAGTTATAATGGAGATCCTTTTTTCAGTAAAAAACCACTCGAACCGTTTTACAGGCTTCGAGTGGTTTCCTTTAGGCAAGGATATAACCCCGTGTTTTTGGGTATCAATCGGCGAAGTTTCGTTCTGCACTAGACCCTTTTATAGCTGTGCTGTAAATTTCACCAGTTTCACGTCACCACTTTCTATTCCATCTGCATTGCAGGAGTAAAAAATAGCAATTAGGTCCTCCTCATTCTCTATTGCCACAATATCGTTCGCTGACTCAATATAGTAGAAGGATTGATACTGCGGTAGAGAGTCATTTGCGAGGCGATCGATTTCATCTAAACAATCTGTGTCTAATTCCCATTCCGCAATGGTTTGTATTTCAAGCATTTCTTGGTTAGTCATTTACTTTCTCCTTTGTTTTTCAGGTTGACTGATCACTAAATAATGTTAGTAATCAGTCGAGGATATAAACCCGTGTTTTTGGGTATCAAACAACGAGGATTCATTCATCACTGTTTTGCTCTTCTTGTAGTAACCAGTGGACGACTCGTTCATCACTGTTTTGCTTGTAGTAGTAACCAGTGGACGACTCCCCGGTTAGCTCCTTGATCTTGCGAATCATCATGTCGCTAACGATAACCTCTACAGGGAAGTACCCTGCGGCTTCTGGATGTTCGCAACCGGAGAGTAGGAATAGCTCTACTACCTCATCTGCTGAGTTTCCGAACTCGTCAGCACATAGTTCTGCCTTTACTCGGTATTGGAATTGGTCTTGTTCTTGTTCAATTTCAATCTTGCTGATTATGGCTTGTCTCACAGTTTTTTCTCCTTTGTTTTTCAATCTATATACAATATAACCTGTCTTATAGGATGTTGTCTACCTCTACTGGGTAGTATTTGCCACACCTTTTGTTACGGGTATTACACCTCTGAACATACCCTACAAGACAGGTTATACTAGGCACATAAGTTAAAGACACTACCGAACGTCATATTTTCTTAGCGATCGCCATGAAAGACAAGCCAGGATTCCCAAAATGCCCCTACTGTAATCAGAGTTGCTTCGCAGTCACTCGTAGCAGGGCGAGAGACAGGTATCATTGTAAGCTGTGCGAAAAAGACTACAAAAGGGTGTACAAGCGATTCCCTGCTGGTATCTCTATAGAAAGGAGTAAGAATGCCGAATACTGTCGGCGATATCGAGAAAGGCAAAAACCCTCTGGAATAGAGGGTTAGTGGTGGGGTTAGCCATCTGCGATCGCAGCGAGTTCGGCTTTTACCCTTGCTTCTAGCCAAGGGTACTTAGCATAGAGTCGGTCTGTTGATTCTTGCTCGGTTCGGGATAGTTCACCCAACTCATCTGCAATCTTACCGAATCGCGTTTGAGGAAGTAGTGAGGCTTCTGATTGAATTCGTTGATCTGTGGTTTCTTGGCGTGTCATGGCTTGTCTCCTTTTCATGTATACCTCCAATGTATTCTATTTGCTCAAGCTTGTCAACAGCCCCAAACACCGTAATCTCGTTGAAATTACCCTAGACCCTTTATGAACCCATTGCCTAAAATTAGTTTGCTAACCCTATTCAAATTGCTTATAGGTATTCTCACTTAGTTCCCCTCAAGCTACGCAAACTCATTAAGTACGGGTGTACTAAAGCTTATCAGTTGTACGGGTACTACTACCTTGGAGATACGGTTAACCGTCATATAGTATAGATGTACTAGATTTTAGCAGTGCTGGCAGTAGCGCCGATGACAGTAGATTTAGTGACAAAAGCCTGTTGTAGCGAAGTAATACGGGCGTACTACTCTAGAACAGATATACTAGAGATGGTGAATGCGCGACTACAAGCCAGAACCCCATCAAGTAACTTAACTTTCCTGATGGGGTTTTAGCTATTTTTGACCAACCAATCTTTGACCACAATCCTAACCAAGTGAGACCGACTCGCCGCCTTCCCGTCGGATATCTAGTGCGCTCTCCTCTTGCAAAAATTGTAAGTGTGCTGAAATGTCATCTAACTTTTTTCTGGTAAGGGAAATAGCGGCATCTAGTGCGCTCTCCTTTGTTTCAAATAACCATTTGTGAGAATCCGGCTCGTAAATGAAGAAAAGACCAGCAGTAGTCTTCACTTTCAACAAATAATCTTTTCCATGCCCTACATCTGCCGTCCAACTGGTCACCTTAGTGCAACTTAACACCTTATGGTAATAAGGGAGTAGCGCCCGATCATCCAAAACCCAGTATTTATTGCCATGATATAATTCCATTCTTTCTATTTTCCTTTTGAAACAAGCAAATAGGCTATTTCAAGCTAATCTTGAGGCCGAATTCAGACTTCATCCGCAAGAGCGCTTCGGCATTCCCTCTAGCATCATCTAGGGCGTGGTGTGTGTGTGCGGTTTCCCGTAAATGTTTAAAATTTACGAAAGTATCTTTAACCAGACCTTTGTAAAGTGAACCGAGATTAGTTGAGGTATGTCCAAATGGGTTAAAGCCAAGAAAATGATGAAAATACCAATTAACAAACTGCCAATCAAAACCATTGTTATCGGAGATGAAAAAAGGCTTTCCTTTGCTACTAGCTTGAACCCAATCGGCAAACCTTGTCATGGTAACTTTAGGTTCAGCAAAACTTAAAGTTTGTTTACGGGTAAAGCCACTAACTTTTAGAGATTCTGGATTCCATTGTTCGGAAATGGGACGAACTTCTTCATAAAAGGTGTTACTTAATGAAGGTTCGACGATGATTGCCCCTAAAGATATCATCGAATAATCTCCTGGAATGGGTCCATCTGTTTCTACATCAATCATAAAGTAACTCATATCATACCTCCAGTTCGTGTATATGCCATTAAATGATTGAGACACACTCGACAGGAACGCAAGAGGCTATTCTCAAAAGAGCTAAGGGAGTTATTAGGAGTCTCAATGGCTTTAAAGTAGAAGTTGGATTCAAGACCAGCAATCAGGCAGTTGTTCAAGGCGACTCGGAGGTGTTCTATGTCCGTTGTCTGATCAAAGAAACACACTAGCAAAGTCAAATATTGGAGACAATCACCTGTAGCATATGGGATGACTTCTGGGATTAAGCTAGGGGCAATCGTTCCGATCACTGCGGCTAGGCCAGGGGTGACGTTCATGTCCGAAAGCACAGACTCGGCAAGGGATTCTGCTTTGTCGAAATCCCCAAACATCGCCCAGGTGACGGCACATTCAAGCATTAAATCATTCCGATTTTCGGGAGGAAGTGATGGGGATTGGATGACTTCATCAAGGATTAAGGCAGCTTCTTTAATAGCGTCATAATCTGGATTCGGGGAATCCTGGGCGAAACTCAGATAGCCTTCAGCTTCAGCAATTTTGTTTTCTATTAGATTGTCCATTGTGGTATCTTTTTAGCTATTTTGTATGGCGACTAATCTTATCTTATTCCCTATTTTATCATGTGTCAACCCCTACACGACTATTCGCTATTGACGCCTGCCGTAACAAGTGCTAGGATGATTGCAGAATAGGAGGAAACCATGAGGAAGAGTTACAGAGACCAAGTAATCACAGCGATTGGGGATTGGCTAAAAACGAATGATATCAGGCTAATGAGCCATGAAGAGGCAGCGGAAAACTTAAATGATGTACGCCCGTCATCGCTCCCAGTTCAATTTTCGAGTATCTGGAATGATGAAGTATTAGCAGCAATCCGTCTATTCCCAGGCGGGGACTACCGATTGTGGAGAAATAAGGAAACGGTAACGGGGCTACGAACACAGCTAAATCTAAAGCAACGATGAAACAAATCGTATTCACAAAAAAAGGCGTTGTGGCACTTAGAAACCTTGGCTTTACCATGCCTGAGATTGGTGAGGTTTGCAGTTGTTATTTCAATGAACACCAGGAGGAGCTAACGCCTACTATCATATTGCTACTTCTTTCGTTCGGGTTTAGCTTGACTGATATCGGCGTTCGGTGGGGCATTAGCCGCCAACGAGTTCACACCAAACTCCATACAGAATACAGCCATGAGGATGTCCATCGGCATTCCTACTGGCATAACCGAAGGCATTACCCTATCTGCTCTAATTGCCAGGGGAATAAGTATGTATATCCCTATCCTCGTAACAATGGGGGGAGCGAATGGGAATGTAAAAAATGTAAACAACAATTTAACAATGAGTAGAAAAACAAAGCTCTTGCAATCTGACTGCAAAGAAGTTATTGAGAGATACCAAAACGGAGAGACTGCCGCCACGATTGCTAAAACCTATGGAGTTACGCCTCAATCGGTTATCGTGTTACTACGCCGTGAGGGTGTTGGGATTAGGGTCCGCAGGAGCAAGTTAACCCGCTCTGAGTATGATAAACAAAACAGGCAAATACTAGAAATGTTTGGGGATGGGATGCCTCTGTACCTAATCGCAGATAAACTAGGGATAGCAGTAAGCCTATTGGGAAATAGACTTGACTCTCTAGGTATTCAATTCCGTAGCAAACGGCGAACATCGGATGAGATTGAAACCGTAAAGCTACAGTTCAAGGCTATGTACAGTAATGGAACACCTTACAATCAGATCAAGGAAGATTTAAGGGCATCATCGGCAACACTTAGCAAATGGAGAAAGGAACTAGGGATTGTCCCCAGGAAGCCTAGAAGGAAGTAGTACAATCACATCCATATTGTAACTTTAGCCATACCACGCGGCTGGCAGCAAGAATACACTAAATAGGAATTATCCATATCAGCTATAGTAGTGCTAGGCATTTGCCGTCAAAAAGATGAAACTGAAGGATATCTGTATGGATGAATCACCGCCTACTCTAGACCGCGTGGCTCATCGTCAGGATGAGATTGTTGATGTATTAGCTAAAACCGATGAAGAGCTTTCGACTTTAGATATTGCTGTTTCCAAAATAAATAATCAGATTACTACAATAACGGACTCTCTCAGGCGGATAGAGACAGAGTTGTGTCCCCCCAATGAGGGGAATGTCTTAACGAAGCTGGCATTAGCAACTAGGCAAATTGAGTATATTGAGAAAAAGCATAGTAATGATTTGAGGACACTTGACCGAACTATTGAGGTATTAGATAAGCAAATAGCTACCCTCAGTAATAACATTGACCAATTAAACAAAGAGATTGAAACAATCGGGCAAAGCATCATTCAAGATAAAGCGGCTTCTGCAAGTAACGCCTTGTCCATTTGGCAAAAAACTTTTAGAGGTATTCTGGTTTCGCTTCTTGTGACATCCCTGGCGGGAGCTACCGCATTTATCGTGCGGAGTTTAACATCCGATAAGGCAGTAATGATTGAGCAGTTCGACAGGATTAATAAGCGCATTGATGCGATTGATAAGGATATCAGTAAATAGCTCTTGCTGCCTCTATCACAAACACCATTGATACGAGTCACTTGCCTTAGTGATAATAGCTTAACTTAGGATTTTTGCGCTTAACTTCTGGCTTAAGATCCTAAACTTAGGATAAACTGAGTACGGGATCACGGTAAACTGGAGCAAAAGTGCGTGACTAAATCGGCGAGGTTTCTAATGACTGAAAGTGGTGGCGTTGACGGCGCTCAACTAAAATGCCTCCTGGAGGAAATCATTGGTGACCAGCAAGATATTAACGAGAAATACAATGATCTCTTAAGGCAGTCACAAGTGGCCCAGCATCAGACAAAGCTAATCCTAGCCAATCAAGCGCGGGTTGCTACACAGATAGATAAGTTGATTGGACTCGAAGATAGTAGCCTGACTACTAGAGTCCAGACTAATAATCGAACTATCAACAGAATCCACGATAGGATAGACAGCCTATCATTGAGAACCGACGACAGGATAGACAGCCTATCATCGGAGGTTAGCGGATTGAAAACAATTATACATGGTACAATCGCGCTTATTTTAATGGCCGTTGTAGTAGCGCTCCTCTCCCTAGTGGTCAAGGGAACGCCGGATAATATACCGTTGAATCCTCCAGATTTGCCAGGGAAACAGTCGTAATGTAATATAGAAAGATGAGTAAATAGAACTGCAATTCCTGTCGATTTAGATGAATCTAGAAATTCAGGGGCAACCTTTAAATGAGCATAAATAATGATTGGGCGTGGAGGACACCGATAGACAACCTCAACAAGTTTACCGCCGCATTCAAGCTTGAGGCAGAGCAACAATTGAAGCTTTCAATTGAATACTGGCTGAAACAAATCTGGGGGAATAAAACCATTGGATTTAAACAATCCTGGTATAAGGCTGAAAAATTCGCTAGTAAATACCACCAGATTCTTAGCAAAGTAAGTCCTGGGTTTAGATTTTGGATCAGGGACGGGTATGCCTATATCATTCCCCAGGGAATCACAGCGATGTTTCTCGTTGAGGGAGCGGAGGACTGGGGATACCAAGATCAGGTAGACGAACCTGATCCAATCCCCAATAATTGGCAACAAAGAGGCGAAATATGAATAGAGCTGATAAATCAACCAAGTTATGTCTACTGTGCTGTCCCTATGGAGAAAACTAGCGAAGTCGCCGTAGTTGTACTAGACTCCGCGTATAATCTGAACCTCTGGGAATTTGATGAATTAAACCCCTTTGAGGAGCAATAGAATCATTCTAAAAAAGGCTTAGTTGACCTCCCATGTCGATGACAATTTTCTCCGTATTTCGACGTTTCCTGACTAGCAACAATTCAGTTCTCTTTGGCTTATTTTCGCCGACAGTAGATTTGGTAGAGGTTGCAACGGTTTCTTTGTAGTGAAAGTCCCAATCAGACTCGGAGTACAAGTTGATGATCTCCTTGACTGGGTAATAGCTCAAGATGACTTGTCCCTCTACCTCATGGACGGTCTGAGCCAGTCTGAGATGGTCATCTTTAGTAAATTCGTGAGCATAGAGGTGTTCCGTCCCATAGTAGGGAGGATCGACGTAGTGCATTGTTTCTGGCGTGTCGAATCGGCGCATCACTTTCTCGAAGTCGTCGCATTCTAAGAACACTTGTTTGTATCTGTCTAGGCATTCCTGTAAATGTGGCGAGGTTGCAAGTATTCGAGATGGGACAGAGTTGAATACATCATTCGCCCCCGACCCTGGTCTGGTGCCCTTTTCATAGCTCCAACCACTTGTCATGCCCTTTTTAGCGAATGACTGCCAATTGTTAGTCAGATACCGCCTAACCCACTCAACACGCATATCTACAGACGGCTTGACGAAATCCCTACCAACTTCGTTTAAGCAGGTTAAAGAATCAACCGCCGCTAAATTAGTTGATTCTATATCCTGTGGCGATTGATTCATTGGCTTTTGTCGGCTGTCCATGAATTCAGCCCGACTGTAAGGGGTAAAGTGGATAGCGTAAGCCAATAGTTCAGGATAGTCTCGAACCATTTTATATGTATCCACAATGGCTCTGTCAGCATCGTTGAGAACTACATTAAGCCGATTATGTCGCTGTTTAACCAACTCTGGGATACCTTGGTTGACCAACTCACAGTACACCGCCGCACTACCTACAAACGGCTCACAGTACGAACAGAAATCATACTGACGCATGAATGAGACAATCCAACGGGCTAGTCTAACCTTGCTTCCTATCCGCCCTATAATTGGTCTTACTTTTTGTTTCAACGGTACTTTAGCCCCCTAGCCGTATTGGAAATATTTTGCAACGCCTGATTTAGTTTACCATTGCAGTAGTAAACCGTCCCTGTCGGGATGTGTAGCCATGCGGACATAATCTTCCCTGAATTTGAGACTGTAGCCGCACCCAAATATTTATACTCGCTTAGATTTAGATTAATACTAGGCATTGATGTTATAAAATATAAGAGTAGTTTTATCATAGCGAGATATCAAATGAGTAAATGCGAAGGTAAAGAAACCAATGCCAAAACCGTTGAGGAAAGGCTAAAAGTGTTGGAGCATAATAAAGAGGCAATTCGACTTAAGAGGATTTTCCAAGCGCTTAACAGGAATGGCTAAGTTAATGGAATGAGGCAATGATTGAAGCAATGATTGAAGAAAACGTTACGCCTATATTTGGGCAAAATTATTTTCGTGGTGACATTGGATTTACTTACAATGATCAAAACATTATCAGCCAAGGCATCGCCCTACTGACTCAATCCGATAAACGCGGGGAATCTGTTGCCACACACGTGTTCATAGTGGAGAGTAAATGGGATTGTTTGGAGGCGCACCTAGAAACAGGTGTAGCTAGGAATCCAATTCAACATTACTTCGATGATCCCCACCAAGTGGTCTTTTTTAGGCGACTTCGTGGCCATAATGAGATCATGATTGACCGTATCATTGAGAGGGCAATCCCCCTTATTGGATCAGAATATGATACGTCATTAATTATAGCGGCTGCGATTAATGGATTCATTGCCAATAGGATTAAGAATAAAGCAATTAGGTCTAAACTGTCTAAGGCAAGGGATGTAGTTGTGGGTTTATTTAACAATCCAGATTCCTACATTTGTTCTGAGTTCATTGCCAAGATTCTTAGACCGGAGTTCGTAGATTATGATTTATTCAGCCAACCTGTGGCAGCGATTACTCCACAGGAGTTGCTGGAATCAGATATCTGTGCAGAAAAGCTTTACAGTGGATAATATATGCTAGCTTCTGTAATTTAAGGGAATGTCAGGCAGTTGCTTGACGTAGGTGCTTGCGCGGGGACGGTAAAGCTTGCAGCACCTCGCGCTTGAGGTGAAGTGGCGCGGCAAAATACGAAGCCATCGATATAGCCTTGTAAGCCTGAATTGGGAGACGTGGCTATATACATACCAAGTCGAAAGACATCGGTTGGATTAAAATGATAATCAACACTACCGTTAGGCCCAGTCAAAGTCTCTTTGACCCCACCGATGTAAATGTTAATTGTTCCTTGATAGCGCTCAACCAGGATATGAGTCCAAACGTCCTTAGAGAGTGTGCCGTTAGTTATCACATCGGTTGTAGTTGTACCTGAATTTGTGTTGAAAAACCTTATTTCATTGTCAAGTGTGATCAAACACATATAGAACGTTGGGTGACCGCTACGGACTCCAAAAAGACCCTGGTTAGCAAAATCTAGAGTTGGATACACCCAGAAGTGAAATGTCCAGTCATCCCCAAACAGACTAAATAAAGGGTCGCTAACTGCCGTACTGATTGAGTCTGTGCCACGATTACAGAATAGGCTAGTTGAGCCCCATTTAGATTGAGTAGAAGATATCTTAGCGTTTGAAGTCTGGGAGAAAGGAATCAGTAACGGCGACTCATTGACGAACCGCGCCGAATCATTTACCTCCTCAAAATTAAGCAGTGCTACAACTCGATTGGGGTTACCAGTACCGCCGCCACCCGCCCCTATTTCCTCTTCACTCCCTCCAGTAGGAAATTTGTAGACATTGCCGTCTGACTTTGCATATATGGCCGTATTGCCAGCCCCAGGGTCACTAGGGGTAGAGATGTGTGGCAATATAGCGGGGTTCAGGACAGCATCCTCACCGTCCTCTCCAAATGTTAGCTGCATCCACTCAGGGTCTGTTCCTGGTGTGTTGCCTAGATTGCTGCCTACAGTCGAAACCCAATTCTTGGTCGTCGTCGGATCATAAATATAATCGTGTTTGTCATAGCTTGTCCCTGCATTGTACTCTCCGGCCGGATTCAGTTGTGATGCTGGTAGATTCGATAATGCTACCTTTTCTTCTGTCACACCATCATTAACCCTCACAAAACTAGCAAGGTCGGGAGTTGTGTCTTCTGTTAGCCCAACGATGTCAGTATTTCCAGTCGTGGCAACCGTCCCCGCCATATCCCGAAACGTTATCGTGCGGTTAGTTGTAAATGCAGATAAGTCGAAGGCTAATTGATTCCCAGCATCCTCAATAGCGAACACACTGCTATCAAAAACATCTACAGCAGGGATTTCAATATCGATATTACAGGCAGCTCCGTCATCGGGTAATATGTTCCCATCACTATGAGTTATGGGAACCGTCCACCAGCCTGTATTGTCAGTTGCTACTCCGGTTGTCTCGACTAGGCAGCCTTTACTGTTGTCATCCCCCTGCACAAATCGGATGATAGTCCCTGCCCGAATTTTACTGTACAGTACCCCTAAGTCGATGCCAGCTACCACTAGGTCGTCAAGGTAGAGATTGGTGATTGAAGCAGGGGTAGCATTATCAGCACGAAAACTATAATCACCAGGGTCGGCTGCCGATGTAGTTGTACTGAAGTTTAACTGGTAGGTTGCAGTTGTACCCGTAGCCGAAGATGGGGCTAATGTTGTACTGTTCCAGTCTGTTTGACTGGATACGATTGCCAGACTTTCCTCATGTCCATCATTACTTAATATTTTTGTCCCAGAACCGTTGATAGTGTCTGAACCAGCAGCATCAATGGTTAAATTGTTAGTGGCAAAGTTTCCCTTGACTACAATCTGTCCATCACTTCCACTTGCCGGAAGGTTGACAGTAATTGCACCGCCGGATGTGTCCGCAATAATTAGTTCACCGTTGCTGGCTGAATATGGGCTATCCCCAAACGCTATCGCTACAGGTGTTAATCCTCCACTAACAGGTATATTTGTTAGTTGGCTGCCATCTACGGCAGGAAGCTTCCCACCGGAGTCAAGTTTAACTAACTTATTTGCGCCATTGAATAAAGCATTAATGACCGTAGTTCCGTCAGGATTGAATATAGGAAAGACCATTATGTAACTCCTACCATATAACTAAAATAAGCATATATATCTTGATTGGATTCGGCTGTGACCTTATCCCCTGCCTCAAGAGTAAAGCCAGGAATAGTGAGCCTTTGATTGGCTGCAAAAGTGACCGTATCAATCAGCTTGGCGGTAGCAGTTGAAACGTGATTAATGGTAACCGTCCCCCCAGTTGCCCCGCCCACCAATTGCACAGATGCAACCTTCCACGACTGCCCCGCCGGAGCAATCAGGATATCGGCTAACGCTCCGATCGTCACTGCTTTGCTCTGGAAGAGAACCCCAATAATATTGGTAGCGTCCTCCATCTCTGTGTAATCAATATGAACATCTACAGAGGTCGTCGACCCCAACTGCAACTTAGCCGGATTGGTGGCATGGTAGGGAAGGATTAATTGCCCATCTGAAAAGTCTAATCTGAATGAGTAATTATCAGCCGCGAATGGCCATGCAGCCAGCCAAGGTACTGACGTAGGAGTAGTATCAACCAAATTCCCTGTAATCGTTCCGGCGGTTCCTGATACGGAGAAATTGATAGAGGTCACATGAATAGTCTTACTGCTGGCAATCAGCTCAGAATCGCCAGCAGTAGTTGTTAGGGTTAGGTTGATACTCTTTGGTTCCACAATTAATAATTAATTCCTAATACCGCGATTAGCCCTTTACTCCACTCGTTCCACAATACCATTTGCCATAACTGATCTCCATCAGTAGGGGTAACAGGATACCGCCTCCCTTCGCCATTGGAAAACTTGACTCCAGTTGGGAATCGTAGGTCGATAGTATCTGTAGGATGTGGCTTAATCGTAAAGTAATCGATACGATCTACCATTCTTTCTACTGAGTTCGGGATCTTGAACGTTATATCGATTACGGTTGGGGTCGGCGATGCTAACTGCAAATCAATCTCAGTAATCGTCGCAATATTTCTAAGCAAGTTTACCTCAACAGTCACTTCATTTGTGATATTGATAGCCCCTCGTGTTGCCGGAGCTAGGTTTTTGCTTTTTACCTTTCTCGTTTCAAGAATAGGATTCCCTTCCCCGTCCAAGATTGGGGGGTCGTCAGAATTCTCTTCGAGGATCAGCAGAAACGATTTTGCCCCGACTGTTTTCTCTGTTTCAGGAACAGAACTAAGCGGTACGCCTGTAATTTCTGGCATTTGATTATGGAAGTGTAATTTTGTTCGACTCTTCTTCTGAGTATATCAACATTTCAGTATCACTCAACAGAAGTGGTTGCCCATTCTCATCGAGCACCGCAATCCTAAACATAAACAGTTCGCTATCAATTTCCTCATCTGTCTTTACTAAAAATGAAAAAGAAGTCCCTAGAGCATGATTCAGTAGTGCCGACATATCTAGACTAAACCCGCCAGCGACAGCAGGGGCGTTGGCTATTTCATCTAAAAAGTCTTGTTCCTGTTGTACTGTGGGTAGAAAAATAGTTGGGTCTCCTCTTCCAATCGCAGTAGTGGCGGTGTTGTAGTCATTGATGAACCCTAGAGCTATTTCATCCCATATCCTTTGATGGTAGGATTTATGCTTTTGTTGAATCGTCAACGGATTGGGCAATCTAATCGCCTTTAGTAGATTGCTATTGTAGTCGGTGGGTACAGCAAAGGAGACAATGTCCCCAAATTGACGGTCTTGCTCGGGTGTTTTGCTTCCCGTAATCGCTGTTTGTTGTGCAGGTGTTCGACCGATAGATGGCGTGGTGGGATCGGAGTGAAAGTAACAAATTAATTGGTCTAATCGGTCTAATGCCTCGCCTGAATAATCTAGAAGGAAAATAGTCATAATTCAATCAATAGAAAGAGTAGAACGAGTTTAAGTCGGTGAACATATTCGCCAGATCTGACTGACTGCTGACGCTGTATAGATACAATTCTTGCAGAGTGCCTTCACTACGAAATGTGCCACTACTACCCCGCCCACCAATATAGATAGCATCATTAGCATCCCCTGTCATGGCATAAGCTTTGGTAGCAACCAAACTTCCGTCCCGCCACACTTCGTGATTGCCACTATAGGTAATCAATGCCCCAATATATGAGTCTCCTTCTAGCCAGCTTGAGCCAGCAGCGGTAACGTTTTGCGTCCCCCCGCGCTTGACATTACTCCCTTCATCCCCGTAAAAATAGAACGCGTCGTCGTGGTTATTGAGGTTATCAGTATGCTCAACAAAGCCGTCCCCATTGGTAATCCAGTTTGTTACTGTTATTAGTAAGAGAAAATTGCTCAAATTGATTGATGGTGTAGCTAGGATATCATCAGATCCATCAAAACTTATAGCTGGCTTCCCTTCATTAGTAATGATTGTCCCCGCACTAGCAATGGTAGGCTGTGCTGCGATTGTTGTTTTAATAGCATCGTTTCCTTTGCCAGATTGGTCATAAATTACTTTAGTTGTGCCGTCATTGCTGCCAATATGGTCGGTAATGGCAACTTCATCTAGCAGTTGATCGGAGCCAACAGTCCCAATAATCTGCTCTCCGTTACTCCCTGACTCAACTACTCTAAGAATA
>Ga0265309_10000656_pt1 | contig 14133 bp, 15 predicted proteins | sample Helome_FD_192492 | JGI IMG/M metagenome (GOLD analysis project Ga0265309, IMG submission 192492) | Marine sediment microbial communities from subtidal zone of North Sea - Hel_20160524 (Illumina Assembly) | ecosystem: Environmental > Aquatic > Marine > Subtidal zone > Sediment ...
TCAAAATTGCTCTGTGCCTGCGACGTATTCTGAGAAAGTATATTGACCCTTTTTAAATACTTCCCCGTGATACCCAGGCCAATAAAAAACCAAAACAATAATCCCCAACCGGAGATATAGTTAACGTAATAAAGGCCAATAGCTCCCAAGGAGAAGAGTGAAAAAATATTAGGTAATATTTTCATCATTTTAGGAAGGAATGGCTGATATGTTTTTAACCAATTAATTAAATTCTCCGAGGAGATTTCCGTTTTTATCAATCTGGCAACCGCTGAAAATTCCTGTCTCCATTCTGCTATTGATCCCAGTTCTTTTATTGCTTCCTGCTTATCTATTACATTTTCGATATTGTTTTCCGTAAGCAGTGTAGCTAATTTTATACTGCCATCCGGTAAAGCTGTGCGATTACTATATTGGTAAAAAGACCCTTTTCCAAAAAGATCTATATCCTGACTATAATAATGTTCAAGGTATATGAATTCATTTCCATCCGGCAAATGATAAAATTTTCGATCCAATACCTTCAACTCCGTTTCATTGATGGAGATCAAGGCAAGTAATTTATTTTTTTGGTAATTCAGGTCTGTATGTCTCGAAACTAAAAAAAGGAACAGAATTGAAGCAAATAGAATAATTAAAAGGATGTAATCTGAATTGTCGTAGAATATATATACCCCCAAAATTGTAAGAACAAAAACGCTAAGCCTGATCATGCTGGAGATCATTAATTTCCTATTCACGTGAACAAGCAGTTTGCTCAATTTGTCTATTCTTTCTGAGTAGAATTTAGTGGGATTAAGCATATAAACTTGCTCTTTGAATTTAGATGGTAAAGATATGGTATTCTTAAAGGGGTTTAAGGATTAAATCATACTCTCTAGTGCTGCTTTTTGTTTTTTTGTCAGCTTAGAAACTACCAATTCATAGGAATGATTGAGTAATTGGGATATCAGATTTGCAGGTAATTGTTCCAGAAATAATGTATTCCAATGTACTTTGCTCATATGATAGCCGGGCGTGATAATTCCGTCATAGGTTACCCGCAACTCTATGGCTCTTTCCGGGTCACATTTTAAATTGACTTGTGATGGAATCCGTTCAAGTGGGGCAATAGTAAAGATTTTACCCATAACCTTAAAGACCAGCGTTTCTGCATCAAAAGGAAATTCCTCCGTAACTCCTTTTTTATTCAAACAAAGTTCTCTGAATTCTTCAATATTCATGTTAAACGCAATTAAACTTAAAGTTTAGTCAATAAAAACTGAGAAAAAAGATGGATTATTTCTTTGAAAGATCATAGTTTGATACCCTCGGAGTCATATACGATTACTTTATTCCAAAGGCTTTGTGCTTCTTCAATAAATTCCAGATGTGCTTTTTCATTTTGGTACTTCTCCTGTTCTTTGGCAGATTTAAAACTTACTATCAAGGCATAGGTAAATGAATCGTCCACCACATCACGCGTAGCCTTTGGAGGTTTCCCAACATAATGAGTATTTGCGTGTTTGGATTTTTTCATGAATTTTTTCATCGCCTTTTCAAATTGCTTCTGGTCATCCTCGCTATCGGGATTATTGAGCCAAAAATATACCGTGTGTACAAAACGTGGATCTAAATTCTTCATGTGCCTATCTTGTTGGCTGAAAGCGTTTATTGAGATCAATATAAGAGTTAAAATACAAACTGTCTTTTTCATTTCCTTGTGATTTAAATTTAATATCTATTTTTTAATAAAAGGTTTATTATTATCGCTTAATTCCAAAGTGGAGTAATCTAATTTCCATCCTATTGTTTCGACAATTTTTTCGATCAATAAAACTGCTTCCAATGCTTCACGCCGGGCTGTATCCATCAGTCCACTTTCAGGGATTTTTTCCATGACATGTTTTTTAGCTTCCTGGTTTAATGACGTCAAATCGCTTGGAGTAAATGAATTAAAAAGCCCATTTTTAATATCGTAAAATTCAAGTTCCGGTTCTATTGACAGAACTTCCGGTTGGGGAAAGTTAGAAAGGATTATCTTTTTTTTATCCGTGTCGGCATGCATAAGAACCTTTTTAAGATCGTACCCTATTTGAGCTTTTGCATTAATTACAATCAGAGCCTTCTTTTTGCTGCTAAGCAGGCTCATAAAGTGTTCCCTCGTATTTTCATACTTGTAAATTTCAGCAAAATCTCCTTCCACTGATATCAATTTACAAACACTTTTAATCTTTTCTAATATGATAGTAGATTGATGTTCTGTAAGTTCCTTACTCCTCTTTATCCGAAATAATGAATACATCCAATACATCAGGATAGCGCCCAATACCAATCCAAAAAAAAGTTCAAAAACACTATCCATTGCTCTCACCTAAATCACCTAAATGCGTATACTTAAATCCTTTCTCATATTTTAAACCATTTCCCTTAGCTATGTTCATAGAGGAATAAGAAAATAAAATTATACCAATTCCTTCTAACAAAGAAACAGAAAAATATGCTCCTAATAGATAAACAGCTATAACCAATTCTTTATGATGTAAGATATTATAACTAATCGCCCCTGCTTTGTTTCCAAAAATATATCCCGGCATTCCTAAATTCGTTGCGAGAATAAACAAAAATAACCACCACCAGTAAAAAGGTAGTAATGTAAAAAGATAATACCCAATTAACAACATAGCCAGTTCCTCTAATTTAATACTGGTTTTCATAATTCTAAAACTTTGTACAAAACCGGCCTGCTGGGGCTGGCATCATTTTCAATAGGAGCCAGTTGCAAATTCAAAAAATACGTTCCGTCCTCAATAGAATTGCCTACAAAAATAAACTCTGTGATCGTCGCCATTGTTCGTCTCTGGCTCTCCAATTGCCAGAAAGCATTGTGAGCCAGAAGTGCGCCATTGTCTTTTTCTTTATCAACGGAGGGGAGGTCTATCAACAAATGATTTATCCCTCGATCTACTAAATATTGGGCCGCCTCTTCCAGTAAATAAGGCGGATTGGTATCGGAATATTTCCTAGATAATTTTTCTTTTAGATTAGGCAAGGTTCGAATGACAAGGGCTTCACATTTTTTATTTCCAATTACATATTGAATTTGCTTTCTGGAGACCACAAAATCATTCTGATACTTTTCGGGGGCAATAGTTACAAGCTCAGCAAGGAAAAAGTAGTTAGTAAGTTGTTTATTTATGGAATAGCTTTCTTTTGTGATATGTCCCAGGCATTCTGTATGTGTCACATGTGCATGAGGATTAAAACTGATGTCGTTAAAATTGACGGAGGCCCCTTCTGATACTTTCCCAATAAATCCTTCCTCTATGTGCGGAGCTATTAAAGGTGCATCCAGATTCCAGGCCCTTACATTGGATTCATTTCCTTTCAAAGAAATTGAAATATCCATAGGTTTTGAAAGATCTATCTGATAGTCCCCACTCTTGTGTTTTATATGTGCCAGCATAAGTCTTAAGGTAAGAATCTTAGTTCAATTTAATCATAAATAAATCACTTGCGATGCCGTCGCACAAAAACTTTCCTTTTTTGGTAACACATAACATATCCCTATCGGTAAAGAGTAATCCCTCTTTAATATGTTTATCCGATTGCTCCAAAAGGTATTTATAATACGAGTTTCCGAATTCTGTTTGAATTTTCTTAAGTGAGATCCCCCAAATCGTTCGAAGGCCAGTCATAACATATTCGTTATATCTGTCTGTAATGGTGAGTGTTTCTTCTTCCAATGGAAGGATGTCCTGATTAATTGCCTTTATATATTTTGAATTATTACTAATATTCCATCCCCTTTTACTACCGTTATAAGAATGTGCGGAGGGACCTATACCCATATACTTTTTCCCTTGCCAATATGAGGTGTTGTTCGTTGAAAAATAACCCTCTTTCCCAAAATTGGAAATTTCATAATTCACATAACCTTCTGTTCCCAACTTGTCGAGCAGCAAATAAAACTGCTCTTGTGTTATTTCATCATCAACATCCGGAATTATCCCTTTTTCTATAAAGGCCTTTAATGCTGTTTTAGGTTCCACGGTTAGTGCATAACTTGAGATATGTGGCAAGCTATATGATAGTGCTTTGGCAATATTCTCCTCCCATCGTGAATTCGTCATACCGGGGATTCCGTAGATAAGGTCAATAGAAATATTGTCGAAATGTTTTTTTGCTTCTTTTAGACAAAGTTCTGCTTCATTCGCGTTATGTGCCCTATTCATCAATTTTAAATCCTGATCAAAAAATGACTGTATCCCAATACTTAATCTGTTGATAGACGAATTGCCGAGTTCCTTAATTTTAGTTATCGACAAATCATCAGGGTTCGCTTCTAATGTAATTTCAGGAGTTTCAATCACCTCATAGTTCCTGTATACTGCATCAACTAAATACTCAATTTCGGAAATCTTCATGACTGAAGGTGTTCCACCCCCAAAATAGATGGTTTCAATCTGCTCATTGCTAAACACCTCTTTTCGTAACAACAACTCCTGCTCTAATGCCATAATCATGGAATCTTTTTTGGCCAGGTTTGTAGAAAAATGAAAATCACAGTAGTAACATGCCTGTTTGCAAAATGGAATATGAATATAGATACCTGCCATTAGCTATTTTGAAATAGAACTATAAGGTAAGACAAACCAAAGCTTAAGATTACATAGGCGATATAAGAAAGTATGAATACCATCAGAGACTTTATAATAATCACTATTTTATTTGTTTGTATAAAGGAAGCCATAGCATAAATAAAATAAACGAACATAAGAAGTATTCCCAAAAGCTGCATTTCCTTACTCACCCAAACCACCAAAAATAAATTTAGGGTAGTGAACAAAGTATACATCCCGGTCAAATAAAAAGAAACTGCCAAATACTCCGCGAGGGTATATCTCTTATAGAAGAATAATTTCGAAAATAGGGCCAGTGTAAAAACAAAAATAAAGAGCAGTTTATTGATGTTGAACAACATAAAATCGCGTGCCTTGGTTAAAAGCTGGTCATCCTGAGTACTTTCAACTTCAACTACGGTATCTTTAAAAGGATCAAAGCCAATCGCCGAACGAATAACTAGATATGCCACGGTGGTAAGTAAAAAAAAGGCAACTGGTTTATAATATTTTTTCCGTTTGCCCCCAAGATACTCTCTTAATACAATGCCCGGATTTACGATAAGCTGTTTTAATGTGATAAAAAGCGGAGCATTTACTGAGAAAGCAGCGTCAATAAAATCGTGTATAGTTTCTTTAAAGCTAACTTTATATACAGAGGTGCGTTGTCCGCAATTTTCACAATAATTATTTGTAACCGCGATTCCGCAATTCTTGCAATATTTTGATTCTGAAGTCAATATTATTTATTTTAACCGATCTTCATTTTGTTTTACAAATGCAGACCATCCGGTATAACCCTTGCTTACTTCCGCTCTTCCCTCATTATAGAAATGGCAGACTGCAGCCGCAAGACCATCTGTACTATCAAGATTCTTTGGAAGCGATTTTAATCCCAGTGTACTCTGCAGCATTTTTGCAACCTGTTCTTTACTGGCATTGCCATTCCCGGTAATGGCCATTTTTATTTTTTTGGGTAAATATTCGGTTATTGGGATCTGCCTGGAGAGTCCTGCGGCCATGGCTACTCCCTGTGCCCGACCAAGTTTTAGCATAGACTGAACATTTTTCCCATAAAATGGAGCTTCAATAGCAATTTCATCGGGATGGTAGGTGTCAATCAGTTCAATGGTTCGCTCAAAAATAAGTTTGAGTTTGGTAAAGGGGTCATTGTATTTTTTGAGCAATAATTCGTTCATTTGGATAAACGACATTTTCTTACCGGTCACTTTGATGATTCCAAATCCCATGACTGTAGTTCCCGGATCAATCCCCAATATGATTTTTTCGTTTGGCAATTTATTTCGTTTAATCTGAATTTAAAACAATTGGGATCCTGAACTTAGCATTTACAGGTATTCCTCTTTTTAAAGCAGGCCCTACTGGAGGCAAACTTTTAAGACTTCTGCTGATAATACCATCAAATTCGGGAATCTGTTCCTGAATAATGCTGTTTTTATCAATATTCAACACACTAATTTTTCCTACTTTATCAACAAGGAAATCTACATATACTGCTTCCTCAACATCTTTGTCTAATATGAATTCGAATTCCTGTAAGGTCATCGAAAAATGTAAAAGCAATGTATTTTCAAAGCACTCTTTTTGCGAAGATTTAGACGCTGTTTCGTCACAATCATCAAAAAGGGGGTATTGATCGACATCATTCCAATTGATTGCCTGTAATTCTTTTTCCACCAGTTTTTGCGTTTTAACTTCAGTTGATGTAAACAAATCACAGGAAGAAAGTAAAGAAAGACAAAACAAAATTAGCAACTTCCTCATACAAGCTGTATTCTTAGTGGAAAATTACGACTTTTTCGGGCAATTAAGTCTCAGAAATTTCGGATTTCTTGGTTCCCTAAAAAGACTTGTAACAATTAGGTGTTATCTTCGTCCAATTACAAATAGTATTTATGGACATCGCCTTATGCTTATTAGGATTTTTCTTTATGTTTATTGGGATCCTGGGGAGTTTTTTACCCGTTTTACCCGGCCCTACAATAAGCTGGATAGGGCTTTTGTTCTTGTATCTCACCAAGGCAGTGCCCAATGATTGGTGGTTTTTAGGGATCACATTATTGGTTGCCGTCATTGTTTTTACATTAGACTATGTAATCCCGGCAATAGGTACCAGAAAGTTTGGTGGTAGCAAGGCGGGAATGGCCGGCACCGTGGTGGGACTCCTAGTGGCAATTTTATTCCCAATACTGGGTATTTTTGGTATAATAATCTGGCCTTTTGTTGGGGCACTGGTTGGAGAGTTAATAAATAAGGCGGATAATAAAACGGCTCTTAAGGCAGCCTTCGGCTCCTTTATAGGTTTTCTTACAGGTACCTTCCTAAAATTTGTAGTAACTATTATTTATCTCGGTCTTTTTATAGCCAAGACATGGGAATACAAGCAAGATTTATTCCCGTTTTTTTTTAGTTCTTAATCAAACCAAACTACTTTATCCTGAATTGGTTTTCTTTCCCCAACAGAAATTTCTTCTTCATAGTGTCCCATGTATAAAAACCCAAGGCATTGTTCACCTACACTCAGTTCAATAAATTCATCCATATATTTTATAAGGCCGGGAGAACTCCAATAACAACCTATACCCATTTCTGTGCAACAAAGCCACATATTCTGAACAGCCATTGAAGTAGCTGCAATTTCTTCCCATTCAGGAAGACTTTCGCCTGGATCTCTTTGCATACATATTGCTATAACTGCTGCCGACCTGCTTGGGTTTTCGAGAAGTTTTTTTGCTTTAAAAGCTTTTGGGTTCGTTTCTGTTTCCTTATATTTTTTTGAAAGAAACTGCCCCAATTCCTCTTTTGAATCTTGCAAAAAGACCTTAAACCTCCAGGGTTCTGTTTTTTTATGGGTCGGTGCCCAATTGGCAGACTCCAGGATTATTTCAATCTCCGACTTGTTTATTGGCTGATTCGTGTATTGTGCGGGAAATACAGAACGCCTCTTTTTAATTAATTCAAATACCATACAAAACATTTTAATTTTGCAAAGTTAGAACTTCTAATTGTGATATAATATTCAAATTAAAGTGGGGTAGCAATCCCATTTTTCTAAAACTTATTGAATACATTTATAGTACCAAAAAATTCGATTTAATGGTTTCATCATCTCATACCTTTCTGTATGGCGAAGAAGAGCTTAGTTGCAGCATTGCATTGGGGATTGCAAGAGGAACAGTTCAAGGCCAATTATCCAATGCTGCGCGAAAACGGGTTCGGGAAAGCAGGCTTGTGGTTGAAAACATAGTTGAAAAAGGCCAAGCTGTTTATGGGATAAATACGGGGTTCGGACCCTTGTGCACTACAAATATTTCTAAAGAAGAAACAAGAATTTTACAGACAAACATCCTTAAAAGCCATAGTGTTGGTGTTGGTAAGCCTATAAATACTGAATTGGCTAAACTGATGCTCATTTTAAAGATTCACTCTCTTGCCAAGGGGTATTCGGGCATCGCAGAGGAAACTTTAGATCGAATTCTCTGGCATATAGAAAACAACGTCATTCCAATAGTACCATCGCAGGGTTCGGTAGGCGCTTCTGGGGACTTGGCACCACTTGCGCATCTGTTTTTACCTCTTATAGGTTTTGGCAAAGTGTTGTTTGAAGATGCTAGTATTGAGACCGAAGAATTATTTAAAAAAACAACACTAAAGCCATTAGATCTAGGGCCCAAAGAAGGATTGGCACTTATAAATGGTACTCAGTTTATCACGGCGCATGCCATAAAAGTGTTGGACAAATTTCACAATTGCCTTACACATGCAGATATTATAGGAGCTATGATGGTTGAGGGTTTACAAGGCTCCATAAAACCGTTTTACTCTGAATTACATAGTTTACGTCCTTTTAAGGGAAATATTCATGTGGCAGAACGGGTAAAGCTACTCCTGAAAGGATCTGAGATTATGGAAAATCATATCGATTGTGAACGTGTACAGGATCCTTATTCTTTACGCTGTATTCCTCAGGTTCATGGAGCTTCCAGAAATACTTGGTTACACCTCAAGGAATTAGTTCAGATAGAATTAAATGCCGTAACAGATAATCCTGTTATTATTAATGAAGAATTGACAATTAGTGGGGGTAATTTTCACGGGCAACCATTAGCCATGGCATTGGATTATGCATGTCTGGCAGCTTCAGAACTCGGTAATATATCAGATAGGCGGATTTATCTGGCATTGGAGGGTAATAGTCCCGGAGTTCCAAAATTGCTTATGGAAGATACGGGCATTAATTCAGGATACATGATCCTTCAATATACCACTGCTGCTTTGGCCAGTGAAAATAAAGGGCTTTGTTTTCCTTCGAGCGCAGATAGTATCCCTACTTCAATGGGGCAGGAAGACCATGTAAGCATGGGTTCTATAGGAGCAAGAAAAGCCTTGCGCGTTCTTAGAAATCTCGAAAAAATATTAGCCATAGAACTGCTGACTGCGACACAGGCTTTTGAATTTAGAAAACCTTTAAAATCGGGGATATTGCTTGATGAAGTACATAAAGAAGTTCGTAAAAAAGTGGCCTTCGCCAAAAAAGACCGTGTTTTTGCCGATGATATAGAACAAGGGATAAAATTATTGCAAAATCAAACCATAGTACAACGTATTAATAAGATTTGTAAAAGGGAGAATCTTACTTTGAAGACAACGTATTCAGAAGAGTTTGAAAACTATTAATGACTATGAAGGAATTAACACTTATTGGTCCCTTAAGCCAGGTAATTCCCATGACGGGAATACCCTTAAAGGGTCCTGTTTCAGATTGTCAGCTTCAGCTTATTGAAAATGCCGGTATTCTTTGCGCTGATGGCCTGGTTAAATCTATAGATAAATATAAAAATCTGGCATCTGAAGTAAAAGACCTGGATGTAAAATTAATTCAGTTAGAGGGAAATCATATTTGCCTTCCGGGGTTTGTAGATTCTCATACACATATTTGTTTTGGAGGATCGCGCGCAAGGGATTACGCCATGAGGAATGCAGGCAAAACATATTTGGAAATAGCAGATGAAGGGGGTGGTATCTGGGACACCGTACAACAGACAAGGAAGGCTACCCAAAAAGAATTGGTAAAGGGAATATTTAAAAGGGCCAAACAGCATCTTAGAAATGGTGTTACCACCACTGAGGTGAAAAGTGGCTACGGCCTTTCTGTAGAAGAAGAACTAAAAATGCTAAACGCAATTAAAGCGGCAGATAAGCAATCTCCGCTGGATTTCATTTCCACTTGTTTAGCAGCACATATGCTCCCCAGAGATTTTAATGGGAATTCATCACAGTATCTTTCAGAAATAAGTGAGCAATTGTTCCCGATATTGAAAAAAGATAAATTGGCAAACAGGGTTGATGCTTTTATTGAGAAAGGGGCATTTAATGAAGCAGAAATCACTCCTTACCTAACAAAAGCTGTTGAAATGGGTTTTGATATTACTATACACGCAGATCAGTTTTCAGTTGGGGGAAGTGCGGTTGCGGTTAAATTTAATGCTATCAGTGCAGATCATTTGGAGGCAAGTACATCTAATGAAATAGATTTACTGGCCAAAAGCAATGTTATAGCCACCGCCTTACCGGGCGCCTCATTAGGCCTGGGCTGTAATTTTACGCCGGCCAGGAAAATACTGGATGCGGGTGGTACCCTTGCTATTGCCAGTGATCACAATCCGGGTTCTGCTCCTATGGGAGACCTTCTTACCCAAGCGGCCATATTAGGGACCATGGAAAAATTAACGAATGCCGAAGTACTAGCGGCAATCACATTCAGAGCTGCTGCTGCTCTCAACCTGAATGACAGGGGGAAATTGAAACCGGGTTATTTTGCTGATTTCAGTTTATTTCATACTGCTGATTTTAATGAAGTGCTATATAACCAGGGGGCTTTTAAACCGTGCATGGTATTTAAAAAAGGGAAATTAATCTACGACAAACATAACCCCTAAAGGAGATGCATAATTCTAAGACACAATTGAGTTTTCGCGATGAGATCTTAATCGGAATTCCAAAGGAATTACCCGCACCAAAATCACGTATTCCTGAATTGAATCATGCACCAAAGAGAAAGGAAATACTGAGCCGGGAAGAGAAAAAACTGGCAATACGAAATGCACTTCGCTATTTTCCCGTAGCATGGCATGCTGAACTTTCTAAAGAGTTTGCTGCTGAATTGAAAAAATATGGCCGAATTTATATGTATCGTTTTAAACCGGGATATAAAATGCAAGCCCGGCCAATTTCAGAATATCCTGCCAAAACCATTGAGGGTGCAGCGATAATGCTTATGATACAGAATAATTTGGATTCTGATGTAGCACAACATCCTGAAGAATTAATAACCTATGGAGGTAATGGCGCAGTCTTTCAGAATTGGGCGCAATATCTTCTTACTATGAAGTATCTGGCTACTATGACTGCAGAACAAACCCTTCATATGTATTCGGGGCATCCGATGGGATTGTTCCCTTCTTCGTCGGACGCACCCAGAGTAGTAATTACGAATGGAATGATGATTCCAAACTATTCGTCTCAGGACGATTGGGAAAAATTCAATGCTCTGGGCGTAACTCAATACGGACAAATGACTGCTGGGTCTTATATGTATATTGGCCCACAGGGTATAGTGCATGGAACTGCTATTACTGTAATGAATGCATTTAGGAAAGTATTGTCAAAAACGGAATCTCCTAAGGGTAAAATATTTCTGACTGCCGGCTTGGGTGGTATGAGTGGTGCTCAGCCAAAAGCAGGAAATATTGCTGGCTGCATTACTGTCTGTGCCGAGGTAAATGAGGCAGCTGCAACGAAAAGATTTACACAGGGTTGGGTAGATGAGCTACATAAAACTTTTGATACGCTCATTGCCCGGGCCAAAGAGGCCATAAATAAAAATGAAATATTATCCCTTGCTTATGTAGGTAATATAGTAGACGTCTGGGAACGATTTTATGAGGAAGAACTATTTATTCATCTGGGATCTGATCAAACCTCTTTACACAATCCATGGGCCGGAGGGTATTATCCGGTCGGACTGACCTTTGAGGAAGCGAATATTATGATGGCGGAAAATCCGGAACTATTTAAAGAGAAGGTTAGGGAATCTTTGAGGCGACAAGTGAATGCGATCAATAAACATGCGGCAAAAGGAACCTATTTCTTTGACTATGGTAATGCATTTTTACTGGAGGCTTCCAGGGCTGGTGCCGATGTTATGTCTGAAAATAATATTGATTTCAAATATCCGTCTTATGTTCAGGATATTCTGGGGCCTATGTGTTTTGACTATGGATTTGGGCCATTTAGATGGGTTTGTACCTCTGGTAATCCTGAAGACCTGAAGAAGACAGATGACATCGCATTAAGTGTTATGGAACAAATCAGGAACTCAGCACCCGAGGAGATTCAGCAGCAAATGCAGGATAATATCAAATGGATTCGCGAAGCAGATTCGAATAAGCTGGTAGTAGGTTCACAGGCTCGGATATTATATGCAGATGCAGAAGGAAGGATTAAAATTGCCGAGGCTTTTAATGCAGCTGTTAACTCAGGTAAAATTTCCGCTCCTGTTGTCTTGGGGAGGGATCACCATGACGTAAGTGGAACGGATTCACCATTTAGGGAAACCAGTAATATTTATGACGGTAGCCAGTTTACCGCAGACATGGCTATACACAATGTTATAGGAGATAGTTTTAGAGGTGCAAGTTGGGTTTCTGTTCACAATGGCGGCGGCGTTGGATGGGGCGAAGTTATCAACGGTGGTTTCGGGATGGTACTTGATGGTTCAGAAGAGGCTGTTGAGCGAATAAAAAATATGCTGTTTTATGATGTAAATAATGGAATATCTCGCAGAAGCTGGGCTAGAAACAAAGAGGCCCTTTTTGCAATTAAAAGGGAAATGAAGCGCAGCCCAAATTTAAAAGTTACATTGCCCAACTTAGTAGCTGATGAATTATTAGATGGATTATTTGAATAACCCAATGAATTTGTACAAACCAACAGACAAACATATTTGGACAGGACGGGAGGCCAGTAAGGATCTGTATGTTTATCAGAAAGTTGAACAAATTGACCTGGAAATGCAAAATATCCCAATCACAGAATATAATTCTTTCGTATTTCTTGGTTATGAATGTGATGAAGGGGTAAAAAGAAACGGGGGAAGACCAGGATCAAAAGAAGGACCTCAGGCTGCCCGCCGGCAGTTGGCTAAACTACCACATCATTTAAATGAAAGTACTGCCATTTTTGATGCAGGCAATGTTGTATGCCTTGGAGATGATATGGAGAAAGCCCAAAGTGTATTGGCTGAAAAAGTAACTCAGATATTGAATAATAAAGGGATGCCATTATTGTTAGGGGGAGGTCATGATATAGCTTATGGACATCTTAATGGAATTACAAAGTTTGTTGAGAGTGACCAAAAAATTGGGATCATAAATCTCGATGCCCATTTTGATCTAAGATCCAATGAAAACAACAATAATTCCGGTACGCCTTTTTATCAAATTGCAATCGATTGCAAGGACGAAAATTTGAATTTTTCTTACTTGTGTCTGGGGATAAGAAATGATGCCAATGACAGTATTTTATTCAAACGTGCTAGAGAATGGGACGTTAAATACATAGAGGCCGAACTCTTTCATAAAGAGAATACTTCTTATGTGATAAATAAAATAAATGAGTTCTGTAAGGATATTGATTTTGTATATCTGACCATTGATTTAGATGGTTTTTCTTCTGCCTTTGCCCCTGGTGTGAGTGCTGCTTCACCTATGGGATATTCTGTAGATATCGCCCTGGTTGCAATTCACACGATAATCGCAACGAATAAACTAATAAGTGCTGATGTGGCTGAACTTAATCCATCCTTTGATCATGATGACCAAACGGCAAAACTGGCTGCAAGCCTGCTTCACTTTATTATGCACAAAGTTGCCTTACTCTAGCCAGGATTGATAGTAAGTGCCATCATCGATTTTCAACGCCTCTTCAGTTAATTGTAGAGGTTTAAATGTATCTACCATTACAGCATATTCTTCAGTACCACTCTTGCCTATGCTGGCTTCGTATGTGCCCGGATGTGGTCCGTGAGGTATCCCCGCAGGGTGCAAAGAAATATAACCCTTATCAATATTTTTGCGACTCATAAAATCCCCTTCCACATAATAGAGCACTTCATCCGAATCAATATTTGAATGATTGTAGGGTGCTGGTATAGCCTGAGGATGGTAGTCATAAAGTCGGGGACAGAAAGAACAGACTACAAATGCACTAGTCTCAAAAGTCTGATGAACCGGTGGCGGCTGATGTACCCTCCCTGTAATAGGTTCAAAATCATATATGGAAAAAGCGTATGGATAGTTATAACCATCCCAGCCCACTATGTCAAAAGGGTGCGATGCATATATCATATGATGTAACTGGCCCTGTTTCTTTACCTTAATCAGGAAATCTCCCAGTTCATCATGAGTTTGCAAATTCTCTGGCAGTTTAAAATCGCGCTCGCAAAATGGTG
>Ga0265309_10000657_pt1 | contig 14128 bp, 13 predicted proteins | sample Helome_FD_192492 | JGI IMG/M metagenome (GOLD analysis project Ga0265309, IMG submission 192492) | Marine sediment microbial communities from subtidal zone of North Sea - Hel_20160524 (Illumina Assembly) | ecosystem: Environmental > Aquatic > Marine > Subtidal zone > Sediment ...
AATCCTCGGGCTGAACTCGAAAATTGGGATCTTCAATTATTGCCGGCCACTCATCTGCGGAGGCTATTGATCGGTATTTTTTGCCGGTAACGCCGCTCTTGCGTTTTATTTCCAGAAAATAGGGCGCTTGCCCCTGGTCGCCGTAACAACGAACTCGCATATTAAAACGACCATTTTTGCCATACATGCGTTGGCGTAAAAATTCGAGACCACGAGTATCCAGATAAAGACTGTTCACCTGGTAAAAATTATCTTCGGCGATCTCCGAGTGGTGATCCAGATCACAATAGGGTTCGATGAATCGGCATATGGGCTCGACAAAGCGCCACGGGATCGTGTATTTCAGCTCGTGTCGTTCAATCGTTGCTGGCAGGCTGGTCAGGATTCCCATAAATTATCTCTATAGTTTTGGTTGTGTGCGTAACAACCAATTGGTTAGCGGTTCCTTAGCGAGATAGCCGGCAGTATGCAGGAGTTCAATATATCCGCGCAGCCCCCGTATATGAAGACGTCGTAATTCATTTTGATAGCGTAAAATTTCGAATTTTAATTTCAGCACGACTGCAGGCTGACCAATGGTGCGCAACTTTTCATACTGCTGCTTTAGCAACCCCTCGCCCGATTTAAGGATATCCGTCCGATCCTGTAACCATTCGAGTTCCGCGACTGAATCGGTTATGGACCTGGAGATTTCGAGTCGATTTCCCTGCAAAGAGAGGTTCGCACGATTGACATCGGCGGCGCGCTGCGAAATGCCAAAATCGTTTCTCCCGAGGGGAATCGAGATTCCGAGGGTAGCTTCCTGTTCTCCCGAGGACCGATCCACCAGTTTCAATTCGACGAATTCCAGCCAGCTTGCGGAAGCGCTGCGTGCCAACCTGAGTTTTTGCTGGGCCAGCTGAAAATCGACTCGACCTCCCACGTCATCGAGTTGATCGGAATCTACTAAATGAATCAATTTACCGCCGGTGTCGATGAAACTGCCCCAGTCGCTTACCTGCTGTGACCAGGTCGATAGAAATTCTTCGAGGAGGTCAACGGGTATGCCAACAAAACCTCGCAGCCTGAAATTTAGTCGCTTGCCGAGCTGGTTAAGTAGTTGTCGATCGCTATGGTATTCAAACTCGGCAGCCTGCAAATCGGCGATACGAAAGGCTTCGGTTTCGGCCAGCGATCGATTTAATGCCAGTTTTTGTTGGTCGAGCACAACCTTATGCTCGAGGTAGTCGAGTTCGTTGTAACTCTCGATAAGTTCAATTAAAGCGTGATAGCGTGGTTTCAATTCATCATTCAGCTGGGCATTGAGTGCACGCGCTTGTTGATGATTTAACAGATCTATTATCCGATTCTCGGCCAGGCGCTGGGACGCAAACCGCGGTTGAAAACGGAATGCGAACCCGTGCTCGTCTTGATCACTTCCGCTATAACGCAGTTCAGTTTGGTCAAGCCAGCCGGATTCGGCTCTAATTTGCTCGAGCTGGTAGGGAGAAGCCTGCCGGGCCTGGTTGAGATACTGGTTGGTGACCTCGCTGGAAGCATTACTTGCGCTAAACAAAATTAGTAAAGCAAGCAGGTATGTTGGCGAATACTTCATCGTACTAGAGTGCTGCCCGAATGAATTGCGAAGGTGACTTGCCATCACCATCAAATACAACGGTCGCCGCCGATTCGGTTGCTTCGATACTGATGCCCTCGGCCCTGAGTCCAGGGTACTTTGCCATCCTGGTCAATTTCTGATGAGCAAAATCGAAGCGCCACAAGTAGCTAGCAAGTTGGTCTTTGTTGCCGCCGACGGTTAACAGGTAAATGGCCGATTCATTAAGCGCAAATCCGGACAACCGGTTGCGTTTGCCCGATTCCGAGGTACCGAGATCAAACTTCATCCAGATTGAAGCATCGACTGCCTTATCGCGAAACAGTGAATTGATGTCCTGCAGTTTCAGAATGACCGTGTTCCCTTTCGCATCGAGAGGTGCCTTGAAGCCCAGATAAAGGTTATTGTCGATGACGGCGTGGCTCTCCAGGTCAAAACTCTTATTGTCAATGCCACTGCGAATGAAATCTCGCAAGGCCTCACTGGCCAGGTCACTTTCCAGTAATCCTAGTAAAGCCTGGTATAGGTCAATCGATTCGCCGGCATGGATGTCATGTCCTGCCAGTCGCAAACGCATCAATTTTCGTCGTTTCGGTTTCAACTCCTGTTTCTTGTCGTGCGATAACGAGGCAGCGAGATAGTAGTTCGAGCCATCACGACTAATGCTTTCGAGATCCGTTATTTTACCGATCGAATCGAGCGAAAATTGATTGATGATTTTTCCGCTAGTAGATAATTCGAACAGTGCCGATTGCTCATCACTGACCAGCATGAAAGATCGGGAGTCTGGATTCCATACAATCCCGGATGCTTCGATCTGGGCTGGTTTCAACTTATCGATCTGAACCTCGATATCCCGAGGACTATCCAGTGTCAATTCAGGATTTGACTTATTCCAGGCCCGTGCGGTTGTAATCGGTAAATAGCGATTCAGCAGGGCTGTCGCCGACGACAATATTGTTTGCGGTTGATTCAGCAACACCGAAACTTTCGCACCCTGCAATATATCGTTTTCGGGTGCCACGCTGATTACCACTTCCCGGCCCCAGGCTGCCACTAGCGGGTTGCGTTTCAAGCGTTCCGGGTACTCGACGATGCGGCGGCCCAGGCTTTCGACTTCACCCCGGGTTAAGGTCTCGTCACCCACCGCACTCAGCGATTGGATCCAGACAGTCTGACCAATTTGAACGTGGTTGGAGACCGCCTCGTGAATATAACCCTTGATATGCCGGGTATGATTGCCTTGAATCACAATGACGGGACTGAATGCGTCTACCTGTTCACCCTGCTTGAACATGACACTGCCGACACTGCCGGGGAAAGGGGCTTGCACCACTAGTGCTTCCGACTGTCTCAGCAATTCGTTTTTTTGCTTTACGAGCTCTGCTATACGAGCATCATCGGGTCCCGATATGTTTGCAAGCTTTTGTTTTTGTAGGTCAATCCTGGCCTGAAACATTTGCCTGGTCTGCAATTTCTCAGCCCTGAGGCCGCGAATCTTCACTTGCAGGGGGCTTTCATTTGTCGCAGCGGGTTCGACGTCACCACTAATCGAATCGACCAACGCCTGATTGTGCCTGAGTTGTGTTTCCATGCTATTAATTTTGGTTTTAAATGTTTCGATCTGTGCCCCGCGTTCGGCATTGAGACTGGCTATCTCGGCGGTCACTATATGTCGAGTTGCGGCGTGCTCGGCCCTGATTTCATTGATGCGTTCATCGAGGACCAAAAGATTCACATCGAGATCGTATCTGCGTACTTCCAGCAGGCGCGAGTTATTTTCGATCCGCTGGCCCTCGACGACTGGAACCTCGACAATTTCGACTGGATACTGGAAGCTAATTGAACGGACCTGGCTCTCGGCAATACCGTAGAATTGGGTTGCTTCACCCTGGATTTGGCTGAACAGGGCGATGACAAGAATGACGGCTAGTATCCAGGTTAATCCCAGGAACTTGCTTTTTTCGGGAACAACGCGGTCGAGGGTTCTGGTTACCAGTGAGCGTTTCGCCATTACCGGAACTGGGGGCAACACCTTCAGTTGCTTGCCATGACCCTCTGCTTCGGGTTTGATTGGTCGATTACTATTCATAGGTCGACGGTAGCCTCCTGCATCATCAGGTTTACCTGCTGGACCGAGGCTAATGTTTTCAGAGCCTGCAGGAAATGCTCGGTGCTCTCACCGCGCCGAAGTTTTATATGGTAAGCATAATCCATGCGCAGGCCCTGTTCGATTTCGCGAATAGTTATCAGCGAAAAGGCGCGACAATAGTGATCCATGATTTGCTGCAATTCGCCATTGTCCCCACCCGAGGTGGGCATATTGAAACGTAACATACCGTCGAAGTACTTGTCGGGACCCAATGGCGAAATATATAGGGCCAGACTTGCGAGGCAAAAACTGAAAGTGCCAATGACCGCAACCGTAAAGGCATATGCACCGCAGGATATGCCTGCGGCCAGCGAAGCAAACAGGAACAGGGTATCGCGAGGGTCCTTGAAATTCGTTCTGAAACGAATGATAGCCATCGCTGCCATTATTCCCAGGCCGCGGGCCAGGCTGTCACCGATGGACTGGATAATCATCGCGGCAATAATCGAGATGAGCACGATCGCTTGTACATAGTTCCTGGAGTAAGACAAACCCCGGTAGGTTTTCTGGTACACGTATGCGATTAAAGTTGACAGTATGAAAGCCAACAGAATCACAAATACAAGTGTTTGCAAGCTGGCGCTTTCTGTTGCTGTTTGGGCAGTTAATCGTTCGAGCATAATGGCTTGTCCGTCATTCTTGATTATTGTTTAAGCGGCTTAAGCACCGCTTCTGTAACGATTAAAGACAAGCAAGCTGAATTTTTACTGAACTGAATGGCTTTTATTTGCTATTTCGGCAGATTGGTGGGATAAAAAGTAACGAATGTTGTATTGGGTACCGGCCGATTTCAATTCAAGATAAAGCGCTTCGGCCGCGCGGTTGGGGTGACGTACGAATACACTGTAGCAGCGGATGGCTGAAGATGCTCAGCGCCTGGACCTGTTTCCGCTGGATCTTTAATCGCTTCCGACCAGCGTGGCCCTGGAAGCTGCAACGGAGCTGGGAAAATGGACAAGCTGGAATCACCTGCGAACAATCAGCTCGCTGATGACCTGTGTGCTCAGTATCTGGCTTTTGGCCAGCCATTAACATGCTTTTGGAGTCGGTATGAATTTAAAGTTTCGCGAAGCAATAGAGAGTGATATTACGGCGCTCGTCTTGTTGCTGGCTGATGACGAGTTAGGAATCAATAGGGAAGATCTCTCGGTTCCACTGAATCATCGTTACCTGGATGCGTTTCAGAGTATTCAGAAGGATTCAAACAATAAACTGACGGTTGTTGAATCCAATGGTGAATTGGTGGGGATGTTGCAATTGACATTTATTCCCTATTTAACCCATACCGGTTCATGGCGTTGTTTGATTGAAGGCGTAAGAATTGCGAAAACTCACCGGGAAAAAGGTCTGGGCGCCAAATTTATTAACTGGGCCATTAACCGGGCCAGGGAAAAGAATTGCAGCATTGTGCAACTGACATCCGATAAACAACGCCCGGACGCGTTGCGATTTTATGAGTCACTCGGATTCGAGGCCACTCACGAAGGCTTTAAACTAAAGATATAGGGGAAATTGGGTGGTTATATCTCCGATACTCTAATCACCGCCAAACAGGTTGAACAAGTTAAGATCGGTTTGGTATGGAACCAGTTTAGAAGATTTCGTTTTTGCCGTGATCATTTCGAGATAGAGCGGCATTTGATGATTGCTCAGATTATCTTCGGTCAGGGGTTTTTGGGTGAACCTGGTGGCACGCAACATACTATCAGTACCTTCCAATATCGCGTATTGAGTATCAGCCAGCAAAATAACTTCTTTGCCTGCATGCCAATAAACGTCGAGGTTGGTAATATCCAGGGGGTCAAACAGTGGTACTAGCGGCACGAGGTCAAAGGGAGTGACTACGCGGATAACATTGATGTGTTGAATTTTATTGGCGCCGGATATATTGGTGACCTTGGGCTGACCAAATGTGACTACCTGTTCGATATCGAACTGATAGGCATCCAGGTACATGGCTAATATTAAAGCAACCGCGCCACCCATGCTGTGGCCAGTGACGTTAATTTTATAATCAGAATTAAGTAAGGGTTCCAATTCGGCGTAGACCTTTTTTGCAGCGAAAGTAAATCCTTCGTGTAGACGTAACCCTGTGTTCTTATCTATCATTAATTTAAGTGAAATATCGACCATTGCATTTTCGATGTTGGATGTACCGCGTACCGAAATAATTTGAGTTTTGGTTAATTCGTTGGTCGCGAGGAAAAACGATATTTGAATATCTGGAATGGTGTGATAGAGCGCGAGCTTATAATTACTTGATTCGACCAGGGCGCGAATTTTGCCCTCAGACTGATACGCAGCATTGGCAAATTTGGCTTGCTTTTGAATCTCGGTAAAATTAATGGATTCCAATTCATTAGCGAATAATTTCGGGATAACGCACAAAAGCGTTAACGTCAAAACCATATTTGTGAGTTTTAGCCAGTGTCTGTTCAGCATCAGGTTAGCGAGTATGTGAATTAATCGATCTCTAAATCGTTGTGAGGACTAGGTTATAGTTTTCGAAATAACTCGCAAGATTAATAAGTCATAAAATGTTGTTATTAATCAGCTGTAAATTTTTATAGGAATGTCGGTTGAAATTCGATTGGGTTGGACCGCAGAAATGCTTCGGTCTCGACTCCTGCTATAGAGGATATCAAGGTCTGTTTTCACCAAGGGAGGCGCTCAGACTCGCCTGCTGAGCTTCGTATTTATCTCCTATCGCTACCAGCGGCTTTCAATCACGCGAAAGCATGGTAGTCTGACAGGTATCATGCAAACAAGCTCAGGGCAGCCGTGAAACTTGTCATCTGGAGCGCTGTGGCACTGCTATTGTCGACGGCAACCGGTATTTTCGCCAGCGATACCGACCTACTGGTCAAGCGTGCGAACCGTTTTTTTGAAGCCTTGCCCGATGCCATGCCGGGCGCTGAAAACGACACTCCGGAACGTATAGCGCTCGGTGAAAAACTCTTTTTTGAAAAGCGCCTGTCCATCAATGACAGCCAATCCTGCGCTTCTTGCCATCGACTCGAGGATGGTTTTGCCGGCGTGGATAATCTGTCTACTTCTCGCGGAGCACGAGGTGAGCAGGGGAATCGCAACAGCCCGACAGTACTAAATGCTGGCTGGCAGGACGCCCAGTTTTGGGACGGTCGTGCCGAAGACCTGGTTGAACAGGCCAAACAGCCAATTCTGAATCCTATCGAAATGGGTATGCCGGATGAAAAAACGGTTGAGGAAAAAATCCGCGGCATCGCCGAATACCACGAGACTTTTGCCGATGCATTCCCAGGCGAAGAGCCGGCGATCACATACCAAAATATTGCCGAGGCCATCGCGGCATTTGAACGTACCCTTATTACGCCTGGTCGATTCGATGAATTTTTAAATGGCGATGGCGAGGCTTTGAACGAAGCCGAGCGGCAAGGATTGCAGACCTTTCTCAAGCTCGATTGCGATTCTTGCCACGATGGAATACTGCTGGGAGGTGAAACCTACGAACCGCTTGGCAAAGAGCATGCTTATGATAACCAGAACGATCAGGGTATTTACGAACTCACCAAAGTCGAAGACGACCGCATGTTTTTCAAGGTGGCGCCGTTGCGCAACGTAGCCCTGACTGCACCCTATTTTCACGATGGCAAAATTACCACGCTCGATGAAGCGGTACGCAAAATGGGGAAATTACAGCTGGACCTGGAACTCAGCGATCAGCAGGTGAGTGATATAACGGTTTTTCTAAAGACGTTGACAGATAAAAACAGGGAGCAGTATCTGAAATAAAAGATCGCCTGGCAGGAAAGGTTTCCTGGATCAGAAAAACGAGCCAGCTCCGAATGCACAACTGATTCTTTATGCATGCCAGGCAGCTATTAAGGCCTTAGCAGCCCGCTCGATCTCCGCACCGGTGGAAGGCGTGCCCAGGGATAAACGCACCGCGCCGCGGGCACGGTCGGTATTAATCCCCATCGCTCCCAGAACACCGCTCACTGTTTCGTCATCCTCGTGACAAGCTGAACCAACTGAGGCAGCTACCTCGGCTGCCGCATGAGCCAACAAGTCTCGACCATCCATATCCGGAAAGGAGAGATTAAGGGTGTTGGGCAGGCGCTGTTCGGGGTGACCATTCAACAGAATTCCGGGAATAGCCTCGGTGAGCAGGGCGTGTAACTGGTCACGCAACAGGCACAGCTGCTGTGTATGCCCGGAATTGCGTTCATATGCGAGTCGAGCTGCCTCACCCAGGCCTGCAATGGCTGGCACGTTCTCCGTACCCGGTCGTAATCCCGCTTCATGACCGGCACCCACCAACACCGGTTGCAGGGGTGTGCCACGGCGCACATAAAGTGCGCCTACGCCTTTTGTCGCATAAAATTTATGCCCGGCCAGGGTGAGAAGATCGACTCCGAGATCATCAACTGAAACCGGTATTTTCGCCACAGATTGTGCGGCATCGGTATGTAACAGGATACCTCGTGACCGAGTTATGGCCGCGATCTCCTCGACTGGCTGGATTGTGCCTACCTCGTTGTTGGCGTGCATGATGGAAACCAGAACCGTATCATCGCGTAGAGCATCAGACAGCTGAGCAGGATCGACCTGCCCATATTTATCCACTGGAATTACTGATATTTCCCAGCCATCTTCACCCAGGCGTCGACAAGGTTGCTCTACGGCGGGGTGCTCAACTGCGCTGGTTATAACGTGCCGTCCCTTGTCACGTAGCGCCCGGGCCGCACCACGTATAGCCAGGTTATTGGCCTCGGTCGCGCATCCCGTAAAGACGATTTCGTCAGCTCTAGCGCCAATCAAAATGGCCACTTGTTCGCGTGCCTGCTCCACTGCCTGATGTGCATTACGACCATAAACATGGGTAGATGAAGGATTGCCAAAGTGTTGACGTAGATAGGGTTCGATAGCATCCGCGACCATGGGGTCAACTGGTGTGGTGGCGTTGTAGTCGAGATAGACGGGTGCGTTCATGTTGTGCTGCTCCTGCTTATGGTTTCATCTGTACCACTACTAGCCAGTAACCGAGGATATCGATTCAGTCTTTATCCTACTGATTGTACTGATTACATATCAGTTGAGCCCGTATTTTTTAGTGAAGACTTCGGGCCAATGGACATCGCCGATTTACGCAATCCGGGTGCTTGTTTCGTCCAATGCAGACGTTAGTTCGCGCCTTCAGGAACTTTGTAATGTCGCAAGTCAAGATCGCCTAAATTTGACGTAATAAAATAATATAAGGTCACAGACTTTTAATGCTGTTGGCGATACTAGCCGGGAGATATCATGAGAACGCTTTTTATAATTAATGACCCTCCATATGGAACCGAGCGACTTTACAATGGATTGCGATTAGCGCATGCGCTTATCAAGCATGACCACGAGGTAATCGTTTTCCTAATGGCGGATGCAGTTGTATCAGCTAAGGCCGGCCAAAAAACACCTGATGGCTACTACAACACTGAACGCATGTTACGTCGAGTAATTAGCAAGGGAAAAGTATTGTTGTGTGGCACCTGCATGGATGCCAGGGGCCTTGCCGAAAATGAAATTCTGGATGGCGCAGACCGTAGTACGATAGATGTATTAGCCCAGGAAACAGAGCGCGCTGATAAAGTTCTCGTATTTTGAATGGCTGAACTCTATGCCGTGTTAGATCATTCGAAACTCGCTCAAGACAAACTCCATAAACCGGCAATTTTCGAGCAGTGCGAAAAATCTATCACCGGGTATGTCGCATATGTTTTATTGATTGGTTTGCTAAAAGGTACTGGTTTAGGCTTACGATAGTATTAGTTAGGTTCCATCGTTTATCTTATGGAGGGTTCAGCATGGGTAGTGAGAACGCCGAGGAAGGAATTGCGCGTATACAGATGGCGCAAAAAGATGGGCTGCAAAACTATCAAAAAAGGAGTGTCCTGTATTTAGATGACCGTATTTTTACGGCTATTGTTGCCCTGGCTTTTATGGGTTTGATCGTAGTCTGGGCAACGGCGACTTCGCCCTACATCACCTATGGATCATTGGTGGCAAGTATTTTGATCGTGATTCTTTGGGGTGTAATGCGTGTTAAAAGCATTCAAAGAGTTAGAGAGCAAAGGGAACAGCAGGTAAAACAAATGCAGTCAGAATCTGCAGAGTAAAATAGCAGCAGATGAAGCCCCGAACAGAATGTACTGCTAACATTCCGCGCCTGCTTTTTAACTAGTTATCTCCGTAAGGGCGGCAATCAAGGCATTGCATTCGTCGTCGGTGCCGATTGAAATGCGCAGGCAATTGTCGATACGCGCCTTGTTGAAGTACCGCACCAGGATGCCACCCGTTTTCAATTCAAGGTAAAGCGTTTCTGCCGCATGCCCGGGGTGACGCACCAACACGAAGTTACTGCTGGATGGAAATACTTCGAAGCCCAGTCGTTGCAGCCCAGTGCTCAAGCGTTCACGGCTCGCGATCACCTGCTTGCGACATTCCTGAAAATGGTCCTCGTCAGCAATTGCCGCCAGGCCGATCGCACTGGTGAGTCGGTTTATTGGATAGGAATTGAAAGAATTCTTTACGCGTTGTAGAGCCTCGATCAGGTCTTCGTGGCCGAGCGCATAACCGAGCCTCAACCCGGCCAGGCTACGCGATTTGGAAAATGTCTGCACCACCAGCAGGTTGGGAAATTCCGGAATCAGTTGGCACGCCGATTCGGCGCCATAGTCGACGTAGGCTTCATCGATAATGACCACTGACTCGGGATTATCCGCGAGAAGTTCTCGAATCGCGCCGGTCTCGAGGGCGATTCCGGTCGGAGCATTAGGATTGGGAATGATAATGCCGCCATTGGTCGACGCGTAGTCCCGAATATTAATGCAAAACGCCTCGTCGAGTGCGGGTTGCTGGTAATCGATCTGGTAAAGCTTGCAGTAAACCGGATAAAAACTATAGCTGATGTCGGGAAACAGTATCGGGTAGTCCTGGCTGAAAAACGCCTGGAAAGCATGGGCAAGCACTTCATCGGAGCCGTTGCCGACAAAAACCTGGTTCGTCTCTACACCCTGGTACGCCGCCAGCGATTCGATTAACGCACTGCTTTCCGGATCGGGGTAGCGGCGCAGTTGATCTATTTCATAATCCTGAATAACTTTTGCAATCGTGGGCGAGGGTGGGTAGGGATTTTCATTGGTGTTGAGCTTGATGTATGCATGATCCTGCGGTTGTTCACCGGGGGTGTAGGGATCGAGCGCTTCGATTGATTTACTCCAGTAGCGGTTCATATTCATTTTCTAGGCGCTAAGCAGGCGACCACCGTCGACGCGGATTATTTCGCCGGTGATATAGTCGTTGGTTGCGAGGAATAGCGCGGTATCGGAAATTGCCTGCGGTGTGCCGCGACGCTTTAACGGGACCTGTTCCAGGAGCGCCTTTTTATAGTTCTGTTGGTCGCTGGTCTCTTCTGTTGGCCACAGAATGGCACCCGGTGAAATACCGTTAACCCGCACCTCGGGTGCGAGTTCGAGTGCCAGCGACTTGACCAGCATCTGGTTGGCCGCCTTGGCGCTGCAGTAGACGCTATGGTTTTTGAGCGGTAACGATGCGTAAATATCGATCAGGTTGATAATACAGCCCGAACTTTGTTTTAGTGCCGGGTAGCATGCCTGTGACAGGAACAGTGGCGCTCGATAGTTGCTGGCGGTTAAATCATCCCAGGCTTGCTGATCAATTTCACCAATTTTGGTGGGATAAAAACTGGACGCGTTATTGACCAGGATATGCAAGCCATCGAATGCGCTAATAGCGTTGTTGGCCAACTCTTCGAGTTCAGCGACGGAACCCAGCTCAGCGCACAGGGAGATTGCCGAATTAGCGCGCAGTTGATTGAGTTCAGCCACCAACATCTCGGCCGCGTCTGCCGAAGCGCGGTAATGGATAATGAGATTTGCCCCGTTTTGATGTAGAGTGCGGGCGATCTGAGCACCGAGGCGATTTGCCGCGCCGGTTACCAGCGCGGATTTATCAGTTAACAACATCAGTCAAGCGAAAGCGAAAAGTGTCATCATATCATCCCCGTAAGCAGACGCTAGTCCGTAGCAGAGAAACACAGAGTGCCAAAGAATCTTTTATCCGGGCATGATTCCCGGGGACTGGAGTTGCCACTACCCGACCCGGCCGCCATTGCGCACAGTGCCCGCCTGGTGGATGTTATCGCTGCTCGAATCGAAACCCGGGGAGGCGTCATCGGATTCGACGAGTATATGCAGATGGCACTGTATGAGCCGGGGCTTGGGTATTATTCCGCGGCTGCGACTAAATTTGGCGCGCCAGGCGATTTCGTAACCGCACCGGAAATCTCGCCGTTGTTTGGATTTTGCCTGGCACGACAGGCGGCTGCTGTCATTGCGCAGGGATGCGGTGCCCGGATACTCGAGTTTGGTGCCGGCAGCGGTAAATTGTGCGCCCAGATATTGAGTAGGCTGTCCACGCTTGAGCATTACCAGATTCTCGACCTCAGTGCCGATCTGAAGCAGCGACAGCAAAACTACCTGCGTGCCGAGCTGTCTGCGGAACTGTTTCACAAAATCGAATGGTTAAGCAGTCTACCGGAGGAATTTGATGGTATCGTGCTCGCCAATGAAGTGCTCGATGCAATGCCCGTGCATATCCTTTCAAAGCAGGAAGAATGGCACGAGCGAGGGATTGGTTACGATGGACAGGGCTTCACCTGGCAAACTTTTACTCCAAAGAGTTCCGTGATTGACTCGATACGAGCGGTAGAGGCCCGCCTCGGCGATTTTGCGGAGGGCTACCGCAGCGAATTGAACCTGAATTACGGGCCCTGGTTAAAAGCGCTTGCGCAAACCTGTAAACGCGCACTGGTGATGATCATCGATTACGGTTATGAGCAGGACCAGTATTACCATCCGTCGCGTCGCCACGGTACTTTGACCTGTCACTACCAGCATCGAGTGCATACTGATCCACTGCTTTACCCGGGGTTGCAGGACATTACCGCGTTTGTCGATTTTGATGCCTGTGCCGATGCCGCCGAAGCAAACGGATTTGTGCTATCAGGCCTGGTCACGCAGGCCCAGTTTTTGCTGGCCAACGGCCTGCTCGAGGAGGCGCAGCGACAGGCGCAAGGCAGCGACAGCCTGTCGCAATTGACGCTATCGCAGCAGGTTGGAACGCTCAGCCTGCCACAGGAAATGGGAGACAAGTTCAAGGTGTTGGCAATGCAGAAAAACCTGGCGCTGGAACTGCCGGCGATGCAGCGCAGGGGCGCCTATGGATAATCTGCAAATTATAATCCTGGCGATCGTGCAGGGGCTGACCGGATTTTTACCGATATCGAGTTCCGCCCACCTGGTGTTAGTGCCGCAGATGATGAACTGGCCGGACCAGGGATTGGTATTCGACGTGGCGGTGCACATCGGTTCACTGCTTGCGGTGCTGTATTACTTTCGGGTCGAGGTAAAGCGCATGCTAAAAGCCTGGACATGTTCGCTCGCCGGGGGTAACGCTGATCAGGACAGCTTGCTCGCCTGGTGGGTCATCATCGGTACCTTACCGGCGATATTGGTAGGCTTCCTGTTACAGGGGCCCATCGAGGAAAAACTACGCGGTCCCTGGATTATTGCCCTGGCGTCGATCATCTTCGGCCTGATATTGTGGTATGCCGACGCGAATGCGCGGCGTACTCGAAACGAATTCCAGTTGAATCTTAAAGATGTATTAATCATCGGCTGCTTCCAGGTGCTCGCGCTGATCCCGGGCATATCGCGCTCCGGTATTACGATTACGCTGGGATTGTTTCTCGGACTTACCCGCAAGGCAGCGGCGCGCTTTTCTTTCCTGTTGGCAATCCCGGTTATATTTGCCAGCGGAGTACTGCAGACGGTGCGCATGGTGACCGAGGTTAGCCCGATCGGGTGGGATGACCTGCTGTTGGGCGTGCTGTTATCGGCGATCAGTGCTGGTCTCTGCATTCACTATTTCCTGCGCCTTATCGACCGAATCGGTATGCTGCCGTTTGTTATTTACCGGGTATTGCTCGGCGTGGCGATTCTCGTGCTGCTGAGCTAAAAAAGTGTAAATGATGCAACCTGGTGATAATTCGCCATCGGGGTCGATGCCGCCGCTGAAGCTCGTCAAAGTCTGGTATTTTATCGGTGCGATGATGCTGTTTGGCGTTGCCCTGGCTGGAATCCTGTTTTATTTTTCACCGCTACCGCGGTTACTGAGGTTCGTCGATACCAGGTTAGCCCGAAATTTGCTGCGCTAGCGCTTTTTCCTGTTCGATTAAACGCAAACGAGCCTCGTGTATAGCCTTTCCCATGGCTTTTCCAGTCAGGCCCTGTTGCTGGATACTGGTTATATCAAGATCTCGCAGTTTAGCAGCAAGC
>Ga0265309_10000661_pt1 | contig 14103 bp, 12 predicted proteins | sample Helome_FD_192492 | JGI IMG/M metagenome (GOLD analysis project Ga0265309, IMG submission 192492) | Marine sediment microbial communities from subtidal zone of North Sea - Hel_20160524 (Illumina Assembly) | ecosystem: Environmental > Aquatic > Marine > Subtidal zone > Sediment ...
CCTATCGATGTGCCCGGTTGTGCGATGTCGTCGATGGATGGCTATGCCATTAATACCACTGATCTGGCCGCACATGGCGCAACGACCCTGCCCCTGTCCCAACGTATAGCCGCCGGAGGCGTGGCTGAAACCCTGACCCCGGGCACTGCCGCCCGAATTTTTACCGGTGCGCCGGTACCGCCTGGCGCCGATGCGGTCATCATGCAGGAACAGGTCCACCACGACGCTCAGAACATTAACTTTGAATCACGTCCAGCGAGCGGTAACAACGTTCGGCCTGCCGGGAATGACATTCGCAGCGGCACGACCATCTTAAACAAAGGCTGTCGCCTCAGGGCCCAGGATATCGGACTCGCGGCATCGATCGGGTTGCAAACCCTGCCGGTTTTTGCACCGATCAGGGTGGGTATGTTCTTTACCGGCGACGAGTTGGTCGAACCGGGTGAAACCCTCGCGCGCGGTAAAATATATGATTCGAACCGTTATACTCTGCATGGATTGCTCGAAGCGATGGGTTGCGAAATCATCGATCTCGGCCTGGTCGGCGATACCCTCGACGCGACCCGGGACGCGATGTCAAGGGCGGCGACCCAGGCTGACCTGGTGGTGACCACCGGCGGAGTATCTGTCGGTGAAGAGGATCACGTGCGCATCGCGCTTGAACAACTCGGTGAACTGCGTCTGTGGCGTCTCGCCATCAAGCCGGGCAAGCCGCTGGCCTACGGGCAAATTGATGACACCGCGTTTATGGGTTTGCCCGGTAACCCGGTGTCGGTATATGCGACCTTTTGCCTGTTTGTATGTCCGGTGATCCAGATCATGCAGGGGAGGAACTGGCACAAACCGATCGCACTGCCGGTGAGCGCCGCTTTCGACTGGCCGAAGCCCGACAGTCGGCGCGAATTTCTACGCGCCCGGCTGGTCACCGATGCTGACGAACAAACCCGGGTACAAATTTATCCCAACCAGGATTCTGGTGTTCTAACGTCGACAGTATGGGCGGATGGCTTCGTTGAAATCGCCGAAAATCAGACTGTGCGCGCCGGTGAATCCGTAAACTACCTGCCTTTCGCGCAATTCTTCAGCTAATCGAACTATGATAATCAGAGTCCAGACGGAAGATTTTAACCTGGCGTCACTGAACCGGGAATTGCTCGCCGGACGCAGCGATGTCGGCGCGATCGCGAGTTTTATCGGTCTGGTGCGTGATCTTGAGGGAGATTCGTTGCAGCAAATGGCACTTGAACATTATCCGGGTATGACTGAAAAGGCGCTACAGGGGATTGCCGCAAAGGCGCAGGCGCGCTGGCAGGTTGCCGATCTGGCGATTATTCACCGCGTGGGCGCGCTGAAACCAGCCGATCAAATCGTCATGGTATCGGTACTGAGTGCCCATCGGGGCGACGCTTTTGCCGCCTGCGAATTCATCATGGATTATCTGAAGACAGAGGCGCCTTTCTGGAAAAAAGAGGTCAGCAAGCAGGGCTCGAAGTGGGTTGAAACCCGAAAAAGTGATATATTTGCTAAAAATAAATGGGATAGTTGAACCAGATCGACAAAATATTGACAGATTTGCTATATATTTTCCCCATCGAGCACCAACAGAAAAAATGGCGAGTATGATTCGTGAATTACATTATCCCATCTAAACCTGCGCAACTCCCGCTATACCAGGACCGACCGGCAACCCGGTCCGTGGCGGTTGTCGCCGATGGTGCCGGTGAGTTTCGCGACGCCAGCAAGCAACCACCCTATGTTTATCGTGGCGAGCTGCTCGAAGGGGTTAGCAATGACAAGCGTTATCGTCCCCAGATAAATCAGCAGATCGACCCGCAAAACCGACGCGCGATCGATTCCTACCAGCGCGTTGCCTCCGAGCCACCGCTAGTTGGCCAGATTCTGGACGGATTTATTTAACCGGCAAACCGGTTTTGTATGCCAGTACTTCACTGCTCCGCTTAAAAGCACCCCGGCAAGGAAAGATTCCTGCTTACTCCGTTATGGTGAATTGATACAATGACGGATTGTGTTCGTAGTTTCTGTAAATGGACGTATCCCACTTAATTGATTCCCTGAATGAACGCCAGCGCGAAGCGGTCAGTGCCGAGCCGGGCCCGATTCTGGTACTCGCCGGTGCCGGCAGCGGCAAGACACGGGTGTTAACCCATCGTATTGCCTGGGCTTGCGAGGTCGACGGGCTGTCGCCGTTTAGCGTGCTGGCGGTTACCTTCACTAACAAGGCGGCCGCGGAAATGCGCGCCCGCGTCGAATCGCTGCTGGGCATTTCGGCCGCGGCGATGTGGGTCGGCACTTTCCACGGACTTGCGCATCGCATGTTACGTTTGCATTACGAGGCCGCCAGGCTGCCGCAGAACTTCCAGATTCTCGACAGCGATGATCAGCTGCGCATGGTCAAGCGCGTGGTCAGGCAGCTCGATCTTGACGAGGCCCGCTGGCCACCGAAACAGGCGCAATGGTTTATCAACCACAACAAGGATGAAGGTCTGCGCGCGGACAACATCGACCCGGGCCAGGATCCGATCCAGCAGCAGATGCGAGAGATTTACCGGCTTTACCAGGAGCTGTGCGAGCGCGCCGGGGTGGTCGACTTCGCCGAGCTGTTGTTAAGAGTGCTTGAACTGATTCGGGATAACGATGATATCCGCGAGCATTACCAGCGTCGCTTTCAACACATTCTGGTCGATGAATTTCAGGATACCAATGCCATACAGTATGCCTGGTTGCGGCTGATGGCCGGCAGCGACACACCGATATTTGTCGTCGGCGACGATGATCAGTCGATTTATGGCTGGCGCGGCGCACGCATAGAAAACATTCATCACTTCGAGCGGGATTTTGCCAATACCCAGGTAGTCAGACTGGAACAGAATTACCGTTCCACCGGCACTATTTTGAAAGCCGCGAATGCGCTAATCGATAACAACCACTCGCGCCTGGGTAAAGAGCTGTGGACACAAAGTGACGACGGTGAGCCGATCATGTTTTACTCGGCTTACAATGAAAAAGATGAAGCACGCTTTGTCATCGATCGTATCGAGAGCTGGGTCGCGCAGGGGCGTGATCGTAAGGACGTCGCAGTACTGTATCGCTCCAACGCACAATCGCGACAGTTTGAAGAAACCCTGGTCACCCGCGGCGTACCCTATCGAGTGTACGGCGGTTTGCGCTTTTTCGAACGCGCCGAGATCAAGGATACACTGGCCTATATGCGTATGATCTCAAGCCCGACTGCGGATAACGCTTTCGAACGCACGGTAAATCATCCTCCGCGCGGTATCGGGCAAAAGACTATCGACGAGATTCGTAACCATGCCCGCGCGCAATCAGCTTCGCTATGGAGCGCGAGTGTTGATCTGGTTGCGTCTGAACAGTTGAGCGGTCGGGCGCGCAGCGCGTTACAGGCTTATCTCGATTTGATCCACCGCATGACCGCTGAGCTCGGCGAGTTACCGCTCGGTGAGCAGATCAGGTGCGGAATCGAAATCAGTGGCCTGGATGCGCATTTCAAAAAGGACAATACTGAAAAAGGGCAGTCTCGCCTCGAGAACCTGCAGGAACTGGTCGGTGCCGGCAAGAGTTTCGAATACGACGCGGTGATCGAGGAGAATATGTCCACGCTCGACGCCTTTCTCGCGCATGCCGCGCTCGAGGCAGGGGAGGGGCAGGCCGATGCCTGGGAAGATTGTGTGCAATTGATGACCATGCACTCGGTCAAGGGTCTCGAGTTTCCACTGGTATTTCTGGTCGGCATGGAAGAGGGGCTGTTTCCGCATCAGCGCTCAAGTGAAGAGCCGGGGCGTATGGAAGAGGAGCGCCGCCTCTGTTACGTCGGCATTACACGCGCCCGCGAGCAGCTGGTGGTGACCAGTGCCGAGGTACGCCGCCTGTATGGTGGTGAGAGCTACAACATGCTGTCTCGTTTCGTGCGCGAAATTCCCTCTGAACTGATGCAGGAAATTCGTCCCAAGGCAAATTTCAGTCGTCCCGTCATACCGACATCATCGCGGATTGGTCAGGACCGAGTTGAAGAAGATACCGGGTTGTCTGTTGGTCAACGGGTCAATCATGCGCGTTTTGGCGATGGCGTAATCCTGAATCTTGAAGGACAGGGAGCACAGTCGAGGGTGCAGGTTAATTTCGAAGAGGTCGGCAGCAAGTGGCTGATTGCCAGCATGGCCAACCTGCAACCCGCATGAATTATCCAAACGCAGCGCAAATCCACGCGCTGGTATAAAATCGCCACAGTAAAAATCAACAGGAGTACATATGAGTAAGCAACAGGTCGCCTTCATTGGTCTTGGAGTCATGGGCTATCCGATGGCCGGGCATCTCGCCAAGGCCGGGTATCAAACCAGGGTATACAACCGCACTGCCGCGAAAGCCGAACAATGGTGTCAGCAAAACGAGGGCAGTTTTGCATTGACTCCGCGAGAAGCCGCCGAAGGCGCGGATTTCGTATTCATGTGTGTGGGCAACGACGATGACCTGCGCTCCGTGGTTTATGACGATGACGGTGTGCTGGCGGGTTGCAAGCAGGGCGCGATCCTGGTCGACCATACCACTGCATCCGCCAACGTCGCGCGCGAAATTGCGGCGAAGTCGAATGTCCCGTTTCTCGATGCACCGGTGTCAGGTGGTCAGGCCGGGGCCGAAAACGGTGTGCTCACGGTTATGATCGGTGGCGATCAGGCAAGCTTCGATGCTGTGCGTCCGGTTATCATGAGTTACGCGCGCGCCGCAGAACTACTCGGTGATGTTGGCGCCGGCCAGTTGACCAAGATGGTTAATCAGATTTGCATCGCCGGCCTGGTCCAGGGACTGTCGGAAGGTCTTGATTTTGCGCAGCGTGCCGGCCTCGATGGACACAAGGTTGTCGAGGTGATCTCCAAGGGTGCGGCTGGCTCCTGGCAAATGGAAAACCGTGGTGACACCATGCTCAACGACGAGTTTGACTTTGGTTTCGCGGTTGACTGGATGCGCAAAGATTTAGGGATTTGTCTCGAAGAAGCCGAAAAGAACGGTGCCGAATTGCCAGTAACCCGGGTCGTTAACGATTTTTATGGTGAAATTCAGGCGCTGGGTGGCGGGCGCTGGGATACTTCCAGCCTGATTCGACGGTTATCGCGCAAATAGATTAAATTGTATAATTTTTTTTAAAATGATCTATGTGAGCCTCTATTTATAAATTATCTTTAAAAATCAAATAATTAGCGCAATAAAATGATAAAAAAGATCAACAATACTGCCTTTGGGCACTGTTTTTCTTACCGTTTATCGATATTTTTCTGGTAATTTCGTGAATATGATCTATAAAATACATCGTGTTAAGGGTTAAGAACACCTAACCTCTCTCACGATGTCCTCCTTTGGTTATAATTGTCGATTACGACATTATGGCTGGTCTCACGACCAGCCATTTTTTTTGGCCGCTGCCTGGCCGCTCTCGACCACATCATTACTAACCATCACTCGCAGAATCGCGACGCTGACGGTAGTGATTACCCGCTTGCGTCCTTCCCGTTTTGCGGAAGTTGGTGCTCGCTGTGCGATCGAATCAACCACAGGAACAGGGCGGCGGAAATTCCGGCGGAGCTGAACACCATGCACATCACGATAATCTGGTAACGCGCCGCGATGAGCGGTGACGTCCCTGCCAGCATCTGGCCGGTCATCATGCCGGGCAGAGATACCAGTCCAACGGCCAGCAATGAATTGGTAAGCGGAATCATCGCCGCCTGGAAAGCTATATTGCGTGCCCGCGGGTAATCATTGTGATGTCCGAGCTCTGCGTAGAGGCGCTCGCCGGCCAGGCTGACGCTATTCATCGAGTTGGAAAAGATCATGCCGGCAAGTGGAATCATTATTGCCGGTTGAAACCAGGGGTCGGCGTGCAAAACGCCCTGGGTGATCAGTACCAGGTTGAATACGCCGCCAACTGCAATCGCGGCCAGGCTGTAGCCTAGCAAGGTCGAACGTTTAACCGGAAGTGCGCCGAGCGCTATCCAGCTCGCCGCGATCAACATGAAGCACAACACCGCGATAATGATCCACTGATTATTCGCGTTGAAGATAAACTCGAGTGCATAACCGATCAGCAACAGTTGAATCAACATCCGCAATACCGCGATGGTGGCGTACTTGATGCTCTGCGACCAGTAAAAGATGATAATCAGCGTGACCACCACCGGGATGAACGCAACCGCTATATCAGCCAGTGTAATTTCGTACACGAGTACTCCTGATATCGCGTGGAACCAATACTAATGGTAATCGTCCCAGTATTTGTCGTTATCCTGGTGAGGGATTTCAGGGTTTGCGCTGCCTTCCGGATGAAGTTCGGAAACGTCGATATGCATGTTGTCGCGCGCGTTGTCCTCGAGGAAACAGAAAATTGTGTTGCGCAGTGATATCAGGAACGAGTCGTCCATGACGAAATCGAGCTCGCAGAGCAGTTCGATTACAATCTCAAAGGTCAGTTTGTCGAGGGAGTAAATAATGTGGACGCTGTGTTGGCTATATGGCGCCGCCAGCAGGATGCCGTCCAGGTTGATTAGCGCCGCGCAGGCCGCATCGGCCTGGTGGGCTGGTTCGTCGCTTTGCTTCAGGTGAATGTGGCGACATCTATAGCGGTCCGCATCATCCATGTTCAGAGCCTACGCCCCGGAAATTAGATTATCAACCAGTTTAGCGATGCTGGTGCGCGGCAAATCGTTATAGTCAGTTGCGCAGTGGATTTCTGCAAATCCATGGGACTCGAGCAACTGCGCTACCATCGCTTGTTGGTCATAACCATGTTCCAGGATCAAATGCCCACCCGCAACGAGGTAATCCCGCGCCTGTCCGATGATGACTTGAATCGCCTCGAGGCCGGTTACGCCGGGTGTGAGTGCAATTTGAGGTTCGGCGGGTAAATCTCCCTGCTTCAAAAATGGATGATCCGCCGCAATGTAGGGTGGATTGGAAACAATCAGGTCGAATTTCCAATCCGCTGGCATCTGCCGGTACCAGTCGGATTCAGTGAATTCTATTCTGGCCCCATGTCGGTCGGCGTTTTCTTGCGCGAGCAGCAGACAATCCGGATCGATATCAGTGGCGTAAACCCTGGCCATCGGGCGCTGGTTTTTCAGGGTTATGGCAATAATTCCCGCCCCGGTTCCAAGGTCGCACACCCTGGTTGGCTCGGCAGGTGGTATCAATTCCAGCGCAAGCTCTACCAGCAACTCGGTTTCCGGTCGTGGTACCAGTGCGGCGTCAGTAACGATAAATTCCAACGAATAGAACTCGCGTGTGCCGAGCAAATAGGCGACCGGGATGGGTTTGATGCGCATCTGCACCAGTTGCCGGTACAGATGCCAGCAGGGTTCGCTTAATCGTTGTTCGGGCCAGCTATAAAGATAGCTGCGAGGCTTATCGAGGCAATGGGCCAGCAAGAGCTCGGCATCGAGACGCGCGCTTTCGCTGCAACTGGCGATGCGTTCGCTGCCCCAGCGAATGGCAGTGTCGATTTGTTCACTCATTGACTATGAACTGGTTCACTATGGAAATTCATGGAATAAACTATAAAGTAACCGTGTGCATCAATACCTCCCCCCCGAATTATTGATGATACCACGTGGCCAGGGACGGCCTTTCTTTTTCTGACGTCTTCAGTGCCGCGATAGCGGCGTTAAAAATTCCCGCAAAACGCTCGCATACATTGCGTATTGCTCGCGCTATTGCGGGAATTTTTGCCTTGCTCTCACGGCACTGAAGACGTCAGAAATCTTTAAGTAACCAATCCGTGTTGATGGTTGAAGCAGGTTTCATACCTTACCCTGCGTTGTTGCGATAGCGGCGTTAAAAATTCCCGCAAAACGCTCGCATACATTGCGTATTGCTCGCGCTATTGCGGAGTTTTTTGCCTTGCTCTCACGGCACTGAAGGCGTCAGAAATCTTTAAGTAACCAATCCGTGTTGATGGTTGAAGCGGGTTTCATGTCTTACCCGGCGTTGTTGCGATAGCGGCGTTAAAAAACTCCGCAAAACGTTCGCATACTTTGCGTATAGCTCACGCTATTGCGGGTTGTTTGCCTTGCTCTCAGGACGCTGGTGGCGTCAGAAAGATTCAAGTAACCAATCCGTGTTGATGGTTGAAGCGGGTTTCTTATCTTACCCGGCGTTGTTGCGATAGCGGCGTTAAAAAACTCCGCAAAACGCTCGCATACATTGCGTATTGCTCGCGCTATTGCGGGAGGTGGATCGTCGATACTTTAAGAGATGCCCTGATTGTCGTCGCTTAGACTGGCGAGTTGTTCCGCCTGGTATTCGTGCATTAGAGGGTCTACCACCTGCCCAAGACTGCCCTGCATGATGTCATCGAGTTTATACAGGGTCAGATTGATGCGGTGATCGGTAAGTCTACCCTGGGGATAGTTATAGGTGCGGATACGCTCGGAGCGATCCCCGCCGCCGACCAGGGATTTACGCTCAGCGGCTTGCTCCGCATCCTGCTTTTGCTTTTCGGCGTCATAGATACGTGCCTGCAGCAGTGACATGGCGCGGGCCCGGTTTTTGTGTTGCGAGCGTTCATCCTGACATTCGACCACAGTACCGGTGGGAATATGCGTCAATCGAATCGCCGAATCGGTCTTATTGACGTGCTGGCCCCCGGCACCCGACGCGCGGAAGGTATCGACGCGTAAATCAGATGGATTAATCTCGATCATCTGCACTTCTTCGCTTTCCGGAATAATCGCTACGGTAGCGGCTGAGGTGTGTACTCGCCCCTGCGACTCGGTCTCCGGCACGCGTTGCACGCGGTGCGCCCCCGATTCAAATTTCAATTGTGAATAAGCGCCATGGCCAGCAATACGCGCGATGATTTCCCTGTAACCGCCATGCTCGCCTTCATTGCTATTCAACACTTCCAGCTGCCATTTTTGTGCCTCGGCGTAGCGGCTGTACATGCGAAACAGGTCGCCGGCAAAAATGGCGGCTTCGTCACCGCCGGTGCCGGCGCGAATTTCGAGGAAAACATTGGCAGTGTCATTGGGGTCTTTGGGTAATAACAACTTTTGTAACTGGACTTCAAGTAGTTCGATCCGGGGTTCAGTGTCGGAGATTTCCTCTTCGGCGAGCTCGCGCATCTCGGCATCTTCCTCGTTCAGCATTTCGCGCGCCGACGCCAGTGCATTTTGCGCCTCCTGCAAGGCGTTGAAATTTTTCACTACATCTTCCAGTTGGGCGTATTCCATCGACAGGTTACGAAACCGCTCCTGATCGTTGATGACTTCGATGTCAGACAGCAAACCGGCGATTTCTTCGTGTCTGGCGCAAAGGGCTTCCAGCTTGTTTAACAGCGATTCTTTCATGGGCTTAGTTCGGGTCGTCGGGTGTGATCAACGATTTGAGTAGCTGGATGCGCTCTTCATCGTCGTTTTGCAGCGCCTTGCGCATTTCAATAGTCGGCTTATGCAGCAGTTTATTAGTGATTTCATTGGCGAGTCGTTGCAGTGCCTGCTCGGCATCGACATTCTGCTTGATCTGCGCCAGGGCCTTTCCGATCGCCTGCTGTTTTATCAACTCGGCGCCATCACGCAGTTGCCGAATATGATCGGCGGACTGGTGGGTTTTTAACCACTGATCGAACATCGTGACTTCAAGATTAATGATTTCCAGCGCCGCTTCGGCGGCTACTTCACGGCCGCGCAGATTCTCATCGACCACGGTTTTTAAATCATCGACGGTATAGAGGTAAATATCCTGCAATTCACCCACTTCGGACTCGATATCGCGTGGAACGGCAAGATCGACCATGAATATAGGCCGATGCTTGCGCTGTTTTAACGCGGACTCGGTGGCACCCTTGCCAAGGATAGGCAGTTGACTTGCGGTCGAGGAAATGACGATATCGGCGCGCACCAGCTGTTCCGGCACCGCATTGATCTGTACTGCTTCGGCACCGATCTGGTCGGCCAGAAGCCTGGCGCGCTCGACACTGCGATTGGCGATCGTAATCGAGCCGATTTGCTGGCTCTTCAAGTGCCTGGAAACCAGCTCGATAGTCTCGCCAGCGCCGATCAGCAACGCATGTAATTGATTGAGGTTACCAAAGATCTGCTTTGACAGACTCACCGCGGCAAACGCGACCGAGACCGGGTTCGAACCGATCTCCGTGTCGGTGCGGACTCGTTTGGCAACGCTGAATGAGTGCTGAAACAGGCGATCCAGAATCGAGTTAACGGCATTGTCTCCGCGCGCCTGGTCGTAAGAATTCTTCAGCTGCCCGAGTATTTGAGGTTCGCCGAGCACCATCGAGTCAAGCCCGGAGGCAACACGAAACAGGTGGCGCGCGACTTCCTGCTCGCTGTGCTGGTAGATATAGGGGGAAAGACCTTCGTCATCGATGCCGTGATGGGAGGTCAGCCAGTGGGTAATGACTTCTCTGCAGTCGGATGACGCGTCGCAATAAATTTCGGTACGATTACAGGTCGATACGATGACCGATTCATTAATCGCCGGGATACCCAGTAATTCATGCAAAGCATGGCTCATCTGCTCTGGTGCAAAAGCGACTTTTTCGCGAATATCGACCGGAGCGGTTAAATGATTGATGCCAAGGGACAATAAGGCCATGTTAACGGAAGGTTTGGTGCCAACAGGAGATTTTCGGGCATAAACCCGTCAAATACAACAACCATGGAACAAATCATGATAAATACAATCCTATAACGAGATGCTACACTCGACTTTATGCCTTTTTTAGGGAGACCCTATTGGATTCGATCAACCTCATATTGCGCCCGGTCTTAATCGCGACGACGCTTTTGATGACAGCCTGTGCCGGTCTGTCGCAAACCTCGGCGCAAGGCCCGGCCGTGCTCGAACAACAGCCAGTGGAGGTAAACCCTCTGAGTTCGCAAGCGGACGCGGTTGCGGATGCCAGCTACAACCTGATGGTGGCCGAGATCGCTTTGAATCAGGGTAATACGGAAGTTGCGATTAAACATTACCTGGACGTCGCTTTAGCTCAGGATAATCCGGAAATAGCGGAACGAGCAGTTCGAGTCGCAGTTTATGGTCAAAATCTTGAAGCTGCGATCCTGGCGGCGCAACGCTGGATAGAGCTTGATCCAAGCCGGGTCGAGGCACGCCAGGTTATCGCTGCGATATATATCCGCCAGGACAAGATCCCGGAAGCCTTCGCCTACATTGATGATCTGATCCAGACCAGTGATCTCGAGGATGCGCAATTGTTCCCACCTCTGCTGGGAATACTGGCGCGCGAAAAAAATGCCAATACCGTGCTTGCCGTGTCCCTGCTTATTGCGCAGAAATATACTGACCGAGCTTATGCCCAGTATCTGCATGGAATGCTGTCGGCGCAAAACGGGCGCGCGGAAGCGGCGTTGGAGTATCTTGACCGCTCCCTCGAAATCGCCGAGATCGACGGGGTGCATGCCACTCGTGCCAGGATTTTACTCACGCTGGGTAGATCTGATGAAGCCGTTGTCAGCCTGAACAAGGCGGTTGAAAATAACCCGGATGATCAGGCGCTACGACTGACTTATGCGCGCCTGCTGGTCGATATCAAGGATTATGATAAAGCGCGAGTCCAGTTCGAAAAACTGCACCTGGCCTCGCCGGATGATGCCGAACTACTTTATACGCTGGGTCTGTTGTCACTCGAATCGCAGCGCCTCGATGATGCCGAGAAGTACATGATGAAGCTGGTCGAGCTGAAGCAACGCGAGGGAGAGGCACAGTATTATCTCGGCCGTATTTTTGAAAACCGCAAACAGTATGACGTGGCGATCGACTGGTATGGAAAGGTTCACGTTGGTGATTTCAAGTTCGATGCCCAGCTGCGGATAGCCGATATGCTTGGCCTGTCAGGACGCACCGATGAGGCCGTCGAACATCTGGACTCAATTCTTAAGGGTAGCCAGTCGGACGGGTCGCTGGTGCGAACCTATATCGCCAAGGGGGAGCTGTTGCGCGCCGCCCGTCGCTACGAGCAGGCGATGGAGGTTTTCAATACCGCGCTTGAAATTGTGCCTGGAAATAGTGATTTACTATATTCGCGGGCATTGGTGGCGGAAAGGCTTGGTCGCATCGATTTGCTCGAGGCGGACATCAAGTTCATTCTTAAAACCGAACCGAATAACGCGCATGCACTTAACGCGCTGGGATTTACCCTGGCCGATCAGACCGATCGTTATGAAGAGGCTTACGCTTATATCAAACGCGCGATTGAAATTAATCCCGATGATGCTGCAATCATTGATAGCTGGGGCTGGATACACTACCGCATGGGTAACTATGACAAGGCCATCGCGCTATTACGCACTGCGCTGTCACGCTTTGATGATGCGGAGATAGCCTCTCATCTGGGTGAGGTTCTCTGGGTAAGTGGTAAACAGGACGAGGCGCGTAGCATCTGGCAAAAAGCGCTCAAAAAATCTCCGGATGCCCCGGCGTTACAGAGCGTATTGCAGCGCTTTAATCCCTGACCCCCGTTTACGGCTTGTTGCGACTCCTCTTCCTTGCCTGCATTGCGGCGGCCATTGCTGGTTGTAGCCAGTCCGGCCGTTTAGAAGACAAGCAACGGGCGCAGGAACTCTGGGCGGCCCGGCAACCGGCGCTGCTCGAGCTTGACAGCTGGGATGTTCATGCCCGGGCTGCGCTCAGGCTGGAGGGCGGAGTTTACAACATCGGCATTCGCTGGCGGCGGCAGGCTGAAACTTCAATGATCTTGCTGGAAGCGCCTTTCGGGCAGGGAGTCTTTCGTATCGAGTCCGATGCGGGTGGGAAATACCGCCTGCGACTACCAGACGGACGGGTGTTTGAAGACAGTAGCGCGGAAGCCTTGCTCGAGAAGATGATTGGCTGGTCGCTACCGATCAGTGGCCTCGACTACTGGATTCGCGGATTGCCGCGCCCAGGTAGTAATTACACACATCGTCTGGACGAGGGGGGGCGGGCGCGATCCATCGACCAGGATCAGTGGTCCATCGGTTACCTCGACTACTTTGCACGACAGGAAAACCTGCAGTTGCCGCGCAGGGTCAGGCTGGAAGGCGACAAGGTAACGCTCAAGCTGATTATCGAGCGCTGGCAGCCGACCGCAATAGATGCCAGCCCATCCGATCTCTTTCCCACGTTTAACTAGCATGGCCGAACCACTGATACTTTGGGCACCTGCCAAGCTCAATCTCATGTTACATATTACCGGACGTCGTGATGACGGCTACCATTTGCTGGAAACCGTGTTTCAATTCATCGATCTTGTCGATTATATCGAATTCAGTGCCACCGACGATGGTATTATCGAGCGCCTGCCAGGTAATTCTCCGGTCGCTACAGCGGACGATATCCTGCTGACCACGGCCACCCTGTTGCAATCACGGTTTGAGGTAGAAAAAGGGGTTGGTATCAGTATCGACAAGCGTATTCCGGTCGGTGGCGGCCTGGGTGGCGGTAGTTCGGATGCGGCCGCTTGTTTGCTGGCCTTGAATCGGCTCTGGGAGCTGGATTTATCGCTGGATCAGTTGGCCGGGATCGGTCTCGAACTGGGTGCGGATGTGCCGGTTTTTGTGCACGGCCGGGCTGCCTGGGCCAGCGGAATCGGCGAGGTATTGCAGGCGATCGAGTTAGAGCAGCCGATTTACCTCGTAATCGATCCAAAAATTGAAGTTTCCACGGCACAAATATTTGCCGCGCAAGAATTGACACGCGACTGCGATCCCCTCACAATACGCGCCTTTCTGCGCGGCTCGGGCAGTAATATATGCGAACCGGTGGTACGGAATCTGTACCCCCAGGTAGGCGCAGCGATCGACTGGTTGAGCCAGTATGCAGTAGCAAGGATGTCGGGAACCGGCGCTTGCGTGTTCGCGGCGATCGATAGCCTTGAACAGGCAGAAGTTGTAAAATCCCGGGTTCCAGGGCAGTGGGATGCCTACATTACCAGGGCTTTGAACTATAACCCGGTACACCAGCAACTAGGATTGCTGAATTAAAGAGAATTATTGGGCCGTCGCCAAGTGGTAAGGCACCAGGTTTTGATCCTGGCATTCGTTGGTTCGAGTCCAGCCGGCCCAG
>Ga0265309_10000663_pt1 | contig 14098 bp, 17 predicted proteins | sample Helome_FD_192492 | JGI IMG/M metagenome (GOLD analysis project Ga0265309, IMG submission 192492) | Marine sediment microbial communities from subtidal zone of North Sea - Hel_20160524 (Illumina Assembly) | ecosystem: Environmental > Aquatic > Marine > Subtidal zone > Sediment ...
GTGGCAGTGCTTTCGTCCTGCAATACCTGGGTTTGCTGGTCGAGCGCTGGTATTTCTTTATCGAGGCTGAGCATCCGCAAAACATTTATTACCAGATGATTTCATAACGATACACCGGTCTTCTCCGGGGTCGCAACATTGAAATACTGATTCGCCTGGCGATCGTCGCCGGGGCTAAAATCAGATAGACGAGAAATGTTCGAGGGCAGACCTGCGAAAGGCCTTGGATTGATTGGCGTCTGGAATAGCGTTGCCGATGTAATCGATAGCCTTGCCGACGTCGGTATTACCATCGAAGGCTTCATCAACTATCATCTCGGCTACAACACCCATGTAGTCGGTGGCGATCTCGAGCATCTGCAGCTTTATCGGATCACCGGCCGACGAGTCGGCGCTAGACACCACAGTTGCTGAATGACCCTCGGAACTGGCATTACCACCCGGATCGATAAGCTGTAAAAAGCTGCCCGCAGGCATCAATTCCGGTTCGCTATCCTCGGGTGCGGTAGCATATGAATATTTGACCATCGCACTTTCCGCGAGCATCTGAATTGCTTCACCCGCTTCTCCTGAGCGACAGTGCAGTCGCGTCAACCGGCCCTGTGAAAATCTCAGGAAAATTGAACGGTCGCCATCTGTTAATATGGTCAGCAATCCGGTTTCCTGCCGGCTGATGATTTCGTTAAGCTGCGCGAACAGTTTTACTTTAGGTACGAATTGAGACTGGACCATTGAGAATGCTACCTGTATCGACCGGTCAATGCGGGCCAATATCTGATATGACTGTAATTATGAATCATCGTACTGTATGTCGATCCACCATTGACTAACTGCCTGCCTTCATATCCTTGATACGCTTCATAATGATTGAAACGCTGGTGCGCATGCGTTCGAAGGCCTGTGCGACGTCCTGAATCTCATCATCTGAATTTACCGTTATAGTGCGCGAAGTATCCCCCTTACTTACCGAATCGGCAAGTTCACGCAGATCGAGCAAGGGACGGGTAATGGCCCTGGACAGTACACCTGCGACAAAAAACGCGAGCATAAATACTGCGATTACCACGATTACGAGGATGATAAGCATTTGTTGTTTCGACGATTGCAGGCTCGACTGCACCGTCGACAGTCCCTCGACAGGTGCCAGTGCAATCGATGTTGGCTGCTGTACCAGAACCGACCAGTTAAAACCAGGGAAACGGGTAACCACCGTTCGGTAGAGTTCCGGTCCGGCCGACTTGGCGTAACCCAGCACCTGGCCACTGCCCAATACGTATCCCTTACTGCGTGTCGAAAATACTTCCTGTATGGCGGCATCGGTACTGTTACGCAAGTTTACCGATTCGACCATGATTCGATTTTTGGCATGCTTTGAACCGGTTTCGGCGAGTAGTTGGCCACTACTACTGACAACCGTAACCGTGCCCCCATTAATATCCCGCGCGCCCCGGTCGGCAACTTCCTGGATCAGGCTTACGCCGAGCACGGCTTTCATCACTCCCAGGCTTCTGCCTGAGGCAGGATCATCGATACGTACCGAAATATCGATTGACCAGATATTCGCGGACTCATCGAACTCGACTTCGCCAACTGAAATGCCATTCTCCCAGGCCGTTTTCCACCAGTTTTCGTCGCGCTGCACGAAATCGGAGGTGGGATTGGTCAATGCGGTATTAAATCCATTCTTGTCGGTAAAAAAGACTTCACCAAAATGCGACGAACGCCTGATCTGCTGAATCAGGAAGCGGTTCGCCGCGGGGGATACGTTAAGGCTCTTGCGGCTCTTGAAACGTGCTTCAATTTCGTCGATCGATTGATCGACCAGACCAACCTTCTTATGAGCCTCCGCGGCCGATTTGGCGGCCTGCAGAATAATTGGAGCGGAAGCCCAGACGATAACATCCGAAATGCGTTCCAGCATGAAAGCGTCGAGTTCGCTGACGATGCGCGCCGAGGTGGTACTCAGATTACTGCCTACTACCGAGTCAAGCAGCTCGGTACGACTTTTATCGAGCTGTAAATTTGCACTTGAAGTTAGTTGGTTCAGACTAAACCAGGAGAATATGCCGACCAGTAACACCGGGGCAATGCCGATGAAAAGGGTGCGATTGGTTATCTTTCCACGCAGACTTTTCGAATAGGGTCTTTGTTCCATCGTCGTCACTCACTGCGGCTTAAACGAGTGTGCCGCTGTTAAAAAACTGGTTTAAATTAGTCTGCATTTGCGCTCAATTAATCAATTGCCAGGTAACCTCCATGTGCTCACTATTTATCAAGTACAGTAAAAACAATCGCTTATGTTAACTATCTCGTGTGACACATTAAATTTAGTCATCACTTAAGCGGTAAATGCATGCTGTTGGTAAACATATATAGACCATAGCGAACACAGTGTGAGCCTTTTAATTCTGTGGTATTTACGATTAGCCGTGATGAGTGAACACGCACTGAATTCAATTTCTGCAACGATTTCGTCGCCGTCATATGAGCGATATGGATATCCACTGGCAGCAGAATCTGGCAAGCTTCCTGAATGCGTTGCCGCAGCCGTTGCGAAACGGAGCGTGAACGCAAATGGCCGATACGAATTGAGACTGACCGCGAGTTAGCGTAACTACTGCGAGCGAAATCTGTATGAATGAAGACAAGGCGAACCGTTTTGAGCGATTACACCGTGACGGCAACTGCTTCATCATGGCGAATGCCTGGAATGCGGGCAGTGCGGTGGTACTCGAACAGGCCGGCTTCGAAGCCATTGGCACCACCAGCGCCGGTATCGCTTACAGTCATGGACTCGCCGATGCCGAAGCTGCATTGTCATTCGAATCGGCGTTGCAGGAAACGCAGGAAATTGCCAGTGCAGTTGCCATTCCGGTCAGCATGGATTCCGAGAACGCCTATGCTGATAAACCGCAAGCTGTGTTCGAAAACCTGCAGCGTATTGCCGCCAGCGGAGTTGTCGGTGCGAGCATCGAGGATTACAGTGGTGATCTGGAAAATCCATTTTACGATCTCGAACTGGCAGTCGAACGGGTACGTGCGGCGAAGGACGCGGTTATGGGTCTTGGTTACCCTTTTGTGCTGACGGCGCGCGCAGAGTGTTATCTTTATGGCCACGCCGACCCCTTCAGGGAGTCGGTATTGCGCGTCAATCGTTATCGCGAGGCCGGCGCCGATTGCCTTTATGTTCCAGGTATCAGGGATATACAGACAATCCGCGATCTGGTCGATGCCACCGATGGTCCACTCAATGTTGTTATGGGTCTGTCGGGGACGCCAATTTCGCTGGCCGAATTACGCCAGGCTGGCGTTGCGCGCGTCAGTATCGGCGGGTCACTGGCAAGAGCCACCCTCGGACTGGTACGACGTGCGGCAACAGAAATGCTCGAACAGGGCACATTCGGGTTCGCCAGTGATCAGATACCTGATGCTGAACTATGCAAACTTTTTTCGAAGCAATAATCAAGGGGCAGGTTAAATGCAAAAAATAGACTCGATCGAAATGCTTGAGACAATTTACAGCGGCCCCGTCGGGGAGCGCTCATTGTGGAAAGAAATCGATCATATAAACGAGCTGTATCGGCAGTTTATCGAGGCTTCGCCGTTTCTGATTCTGGCCACTTATGGTGACAAGGGTGTGGATTGTTCGCCGCGTGGTGATCTACCCGGATTTGTGCGCGTGGTGGGGCCCGATTGCATACAGATTCCAGACCGCAGGGGTAATAACCGGCTCGATACGATGCGCAATATAATCCAGCATCCGGAAGTCGGCATTATCTTCCTGATACCAAATGTAGGGGAAACCATTCGCATCAGCGGGCAGGCCGAGATCCTGGTTGACGCGGAGCTTTGCAATTCTTTTTCGATAAAGGGTAAAGCTGCTACCAGTATTTTGTCGATAACAGTGCAAAAGATTTACTACCAGTGTCAGAAAGCCATCGCACGCTCCAGGCTTTGGGATGCGGAGTCCCATATCGAGCGCGGCGAGCTACCCAGCGCCGGTCAAATGGCAAAGTTTTTCAGCGCACAGCATGGAGTCGAATTCGATGCCGAAAGCTACGATGAAAACTACGCTGAACACATGCGGCAAACGATCTACTAGGGCAGCTGCCCGGGATGTTGTCGGATTAACCAGACAGGAGTTTGAAAATGCCACCCCGTCGATTTATTCAATGTGATGTATTCACGCCGACCCCGACACTCGGTAACGCGCTGGCAGTCGTCGTCGAGGGTGAGGGTGTAACGGAGCAGTCGATGCGTCGATTTGCGGCCTGGACCAATCTCGCTGAGACGACTTTTATACTGCCGCCAGAAGATCCTGCCGCCGATTACAGGTTACGCATCTTCACCCCGACGCGGGAAATGCTGTTTGCCGGGCATCCGACGTTGGGGAGTTGCGCCGCCTGGTTGCATTGTGGTGGTAAATCCAGGGAGCCTGGCGTTGTTCGTCAGGAATGTGGAGTCGGCATTGTTGAAATTGATACCAGTGACTCGCAGTTACTCGCTTTCACCGCGCCGCCAACTGCCATTCGAGCGATGCAACCGGATAACTTCGATGCCATCACCACAACTCTCGAGATACCAGTTGATCAAATCCTGCACAGCGCCGAGCTGGAAAATGGTCCTTTGTGGCAGGTTATGCAACTGGATTCTGCCGATGCCGTACTCGCGCTGGATTCTTCCCGGGTACGCTGGCCTGAATTCAACTCGATTGGCGTGATCGGTGCGCACCCGCCAGGCAGCGAATGCGATTACGAAGTCCGTATGCTCGCCCCGTCGAGTGGCATGAGCGAAGACCCGATAACCGGTTCGCTGAATTCCGCGCTGGCACACTGGCTGCAGGCGCAAGGGTGCCTGGAGCAGCCGGTTACGGTCGCCCAGGGGACCTGTATCGAACGCCATGGTCGTGTTGCGATTACGCCTGTCGATGCTGTTACGGTCAGGATTGGTGGGCAGACGCATATTCTGATTGAAGGCACGGTTTGCCTGTAGGGCGGGGGAAAGATGCTCGAATTGTGGGGACGAAAAAACGCCTATAACGTGCAAAAAGCGGTCTGGACGCTGGCCGAATTGCAACTTGAATATGTGCATCGGGATGTCGGCAGCACGCCAGGCGATCTCACGAGCGCAGATTTTCTCGCGCTTAACCCGCATGCGCGCATTCCGGTTCTGACGGACAATGGCGCGATAATCTGGGAGTCGAACACGATTGTACGTTATCTGTCCGCCACTTATGGCAAAGGAAAGCTGTTCTTAGAGATTGCACTCGAACGTTCCTATGCGGAACGCTGGATGGACTGGGAACTGACCAAATTACAACCCGATTTTATTGCTCTGTTCTGGGGTTATTATCGAACTCCGCCGGAAGCGCGCAACCGGCAGGCCATTAGCGATGCGCAACAACGTTGTGCGCAGCATTTTGAACTGCTGGATCGACACCTGGCATCTCAACCATTCCTTGCGGGAGATAGCTTCACCATGGGTGATATTCCGGTAGCGGTGTGTCTTTATCGCTATTTTCAGATGGGTCTCGCAGTCGATCAACCGGAGCATGTGCAGCAGTGGTACCAGCGCCTGGCGCAACGCAGAGCTTTCGCCGATACGATAATGATTCCTTTCGATGAACTGAAAGGCAGGCTTGACTACTGATATGCAGGGGACGGGTATGCGAGGTAAATGCCTTTGTGGTGCCATTGAATTCGAGTTACACGGCAAGCTGCCGAATCTTTATCAATGCCATTGTTCCCTGTGCCGCAAGGTAACAGGAGCTGCGGCCAATGCCGCTTTCAGAATTGCAGCCGATCAGTTGACGTGGATCAGTGGCAGTGCCCAGATCCGGGAGTTCGTCACCGAATCCGGTTTCAAATCACATTTTTGCGCTACCTGTGGTTCGCCGGTGCCGAATCTGACCAGTAACGACAGCGCATACTGGATTCCCGCCGGGTTACTCGAAGACAGCAGTGAAATCGAGCTCGTCGCGCATCTCTACGTTGCGTCGAGGGCGTCCTGGGATGTGATTGCCGATATAGGTGAGCAGTTCGACGAAATGCCGGATGCAGAGGCTCTGGACAGGTTACTTCATCACGCAAAATCAGTAACATAGCCGGCCAATGATTTACCGTAACATGCAAATCTCGGACTACGCTCCAGTTATCGCCCTGTGGCGTGATTGCGACGGCGTCAGTTTGCGTGATGCGGACTCGTCTCAGGGCATCGAGAGATACCTGCAGCGTAACCCGGGACTCAGTTTTGTTGCCCTGGAAGGAAGCTCTATAGTCGGTACTATTATGGCCGGGCACGATGGCAAGCGAGGCTACATTCAGCATCTGGCGGTAGCCAACGATGTACGTGAACAAGGTATCGCCAGTAGTATGGTTGAACTTTGTCTTGAGGCGCTGAAATTGCAGGGCATAGAAAAGTCACATGTACACGTGTTAGGCGATAACGAAGCGGGGCGGAAGTTCTGGTCTGGTCGTGGCTGGTTTCACCGTGCTGAAATCGTTATGTACTCCTTCATTAACGGGGAAAATAAAAATGCCTGACACGGATATCGAATACCTCGACCCGGACTCTCCCGAGGTACAGGATCTGATCGCCGTGTCTGATGCCTATTATGTAAATCTCTACCCGGCGGAGAGTACTCATCTTGAAAGCAGTGCCGACCTGAAAAAGCCGAATGTATTGTTTGTTGGATGTCGTATTGATGGCGAGCTGGTTGCCAGCGGGGCCGCCAAGATTATGCAGGACGATGGCAGTTATGCTGAAATCAAACGCGTGTTTGTACTCGATGCGCATCGTGGCAAGAGATTGTCAAACCGGATAATGCGCTTTCTTGAAACCGAGTTGCAAAACCGTGGTGTCGGCCTGTTTCGTCTCGAAACCGGGATTAAGCAACCCGAAGCGCTCGGTTTGTACCGCAAACTCGGCTACCATGAGCGGGGTCCGTATGGGTCCTACGGTCCCGATCCATATAGTGTTTTCATGGAAAAACACGCTGTTGTCAGCAGATGAGTAAATCTCCGATGAAAACCGCCCTGCCTGACGATTACGACGAAGCGGTTACTGTGTATCAAGTCATCCCGCAAGCTATTGATCTGGAGGCACTATAATTAATTCCTATGCCAGTTGAAATGTACAAGATCGGTTCGATCGGCGAGGGTTTTGTCGCGATCATGGCACGCCCGTCGCTGGAAGCGGATGCAGCTGCGTCAATTATCAATATTGCGCGGCTTGGCATTCAGCAGGTGGTTTCGTTGCTCGAACCCAGCGAGGCGCGTAATCTCGGTCTCGACGGCGAGCGCGAACAGGTCAAGGCGCATGCGATGGGCTTCACATCCTTTCCAATTCCGGACATGGGTTTGCCACCCTCGGTAGAAGATTTTGCGCGGCTGTCAAAAAAGCTGTTCAACCAGGTAAATGGGGGGGTTAATACGCTGATACATTGCCATGCGGGGATTGGACGATCTGGTTTGCTGGCAGCGGGAATATTGCTGCACTGTGATATGGATCCGCAGCAGGCCTTTGCCTATGCCTCCAGGATGCGGGGTATTCGGGTTCCTGAAACGCCTGCACAGGAGCAATGGTTGATCGCTAATTATGCCAATATCGTCAACATCGACTGCGGCCAGCAATCGCCTGACAGTGACGCAAGTGTATGAATCTAGCGCTCGAACGATATGCCGATAATCCGATAATCGATGAACTGGTTTGCTGGCCACCGAGGGCGCACAGAATGTGCAGTATTCGCGCCGGTAACGTGCTGTTTCGCAGCCCGTTTATCGAGGTCGAAATGGAGAATGGAGAAATTTTTCAGCGTCAATTTGCGCGCGATTCTTTCCCCGAGTACTGGGCCGAAGCCGCAGTCATTCTCGAAACCATGACCGATATCAAAATCATCTCCGACTTCAGCTTTGTGCCAGTCGCTGATCGGGCCAGGCTCGTAGCGGAGGTATTGGCAAACCGCGACGAATGTATCGAAGAATGCAACCAGATGTACGAAGAGGGCATGTATACGCAGTTTCTGATGCAGTATGGCGAAGATTGTGCAGATCTGCCTCAGGATGTTATGCAAAAAATCGCTCATGCCAGACAGCATCTCGGAGTCTCAGCGTAAATCAGCAATGCTGCGGCTAGGTCAGGAAAACAAGTCGCAGCGCGATCGCCCACATAACACAGCCAATCAGGAAATCGAGTACCCGCCAGGCACGTGCCTGGGCGAAAACCGGTCGTAGCAGGCGCGCGCCATACCCCAGCGCGAAGAAAAACACGAAAGAAGCTACCATCGCACCGCTGGCGAAGTAGACGATTTGTTCGCTGAACTGGGTCGACACTGAACCGAGTAAAACTACCGTATCGAGGTAGACGTGCGGGTTGAGCCAGGTGAAGGCAAGGCAGGTCAATGCTGATTGCCAGGCGTTGTTACTCTTGATGTCGCTGGGTTGTAGCCCTTGTTGTATTCGCAGTGCGGTAAAAAAACTGATCAGTCCGTAGATGAATAGAAACGCGGCGCCACCAAAGCGGGCGATCATCACCAGTGACGGGAAGGATGCCACCAGTGCATGGAATCCGCTGACCCCTACCAGGATCAGCAACGCGTCGGAGAGCGCACAGATCAGGCAAACCAGAAAGACGTGTTCGTTTTTGAGACCCTGTTTCAGGACGAAAGCGTTTTGTGCGCCGATCGCCAGAATCAGCGAAAACCCGAGTGAAAAACCGAACAGCAGTGCATGCATTGAAGATAACCCGATTAAGGTCCAGAATGCGCGCATGTTAAAACAGCATCTGCAAAAACCCGAGGTCTTTCTCTACCTGTTCGCCGCGGCGGTGCCGCTCAGCTTTGCCAGCTGGCAGGCGCTGATTAATAATTTTGCGGTTGAACAGGCGAGCTTTACCGGGGTTGAAATCGGTATCCTGCAAAGCCTGCGCGAAGTCCCCGGTTTTCTGGCCTTCGGAGTGGTGTTTCTGCTGGTGATGATGCGCGAACAGACCATTGCCTTTGTATCACTGCTGGCACTGGGTATCGGTACCGCGATCACCGGCATGTTACCTTCGGTGCTCGGTCTTTATTGCACCACGGTGCTGATGTCGGTGGGTTTCCACTACGCGGAAACCATTTCGCAATCGTTATCTTTGCAGCTTGTCAGCCACCAGCGCTTGCCGCTGGTGCTCGGCCGACAGCTTGCAGTCGGTGCGTTTACCGGACTGGCGGTATTCGCCGTCATCTATCTGTTGGTGGAATGGCTGGCGCTGGATTACCTGTGGATCTACCTTTTGTTTGGCTGCTGTACCGTCGTGCTTGCCTGCGTGATGTACTTTGCCTGCCCGCATTTCAAGGGTGAAGCCGAACAACACAAGACCATGGTGCTGCGCAAACGCTACTGGCTTTACTATCTGTTGACGTTTCTGTCCGGTGCGCGGCGACAGATTTTCGTTGTTTTTGCCGGGTTCCTGATGGTGGAGAAATTTGGTTTCACGGTATCGCAGATGACGTTGCTGTTCCTGGTCAACGGAGTGTTGACAATTTACCTGGCGCCACGCATCGGTCGCCTGGTGAGTTACTGGGGCGAGAAACGCACGCTGACACTGGAATATGCTGGCCTGGCAGTCATATTTACTGCCTATGCATTTGCCGAGAGCGCGTGGTTTGCAGCGGCGCTTTACATCGTCGACCATGTCTTTTTCGCGATGGCAATCGCGCTCAAGAGTTACCTCAAGAAAATTGCCGACCCCGCCGATATGGCCGCCACCGCCGGGGTCTCATTCTCGATCAATCACATCGCGGCGGTTGTGTTGCCGTTTGCACTGGGCCTGCTCTGGGTGGTTTCGCCACCATTGGTATTTATCATCGGGGCTATCATCGCGGTTGCCTCGCTATTGCTGTCGCAGCTGGTGCCGGGCGCACCTGTGCGCGGCATGGAAACCGTATTTTCTAACGGCTAATCGTTCGCGTTTAAGCCGCTTCGAACTGGCAACTCGGTGTCGATGCGGATAATTCCTGTTCCGCTGCGGACATCTCGGCCTCGATGCCATCAAACAAGGGTGTCGTCAGGTAGCGCTCACCGGTATCGGGTAGCATGCACAGGATGTTCGCCCCGCTGGGTGCAGTCTCGGCAACTTCCAGCGCTGCCGCGAGAGTGCCCCCGGCACTGATACCGACAAAAATACCTTCCTGTTGTGCGAGGTTGCGTGAACACTCCATCGCGCTCGGATTGGCAACCGTTAACACCTGGTCAGCGTATTCAGAATCCACCGCGTCACCGGTGAGCTTCGGAATAAAGTCGGGAGTCCAGCCCTGCATCGGGTGAGGACTAAAGCTCGGATGACTCTCGGCGGGTGATCCGTCAGCATTGCGCTTCTGCTCGATGCCACCGCTTAACAGGCCCGCTAAATCAGGTTCGCAAACAATTATCCTGGTGGCCGGGCTTTTTTCCCTGAGCACTCGGGCAACGCCTTTCAGCGTCCCGCCGGTTCCGTAACCCGTTACCCAGTAGTCCAGTTGCATACCATCGAAGGCTTCGAGAATTTCCGGTGCCGTGGTTCTGGAGTGCATGTCGGCATTGGATTCGTTTTCAAACTGGCGAGTTTGAAACCAGCCATGCTGCTCGGCGAGTTCCCGCGCTTTTTGCACCATGCCGCTGCCTTTCAGGGGCGCAGGTGTCAACACTACTCTGGCGCCCAGGAAACGCATCAGCTTACGTCGCTCGACACTGAAACTTTCAGACATGGTAACCACCAGCGGGTGTCCTTTTTGCGCACATACCATGGCCAGGCCGATGCCGGTATTGCCACTGGTTGCTTCGATCACCGTTTGCCCGGGTTTAAGATCGCCCGATTTTTCGGCGTCTTCAATAATGCCCAGTGCCAGCCGGTCTTTCACTGAACTCATGGGGTTAAAGGACTCAATTTTTACGAACAGATTGACATGTGACGGTGCCAGTTTATTTATTCTTACTACCGGGGTATTGCCAATGGTACTCAGAATATTGTCATGAATTTTCATAGCGACTCCTCAATATTTTTATATTGTCTAAAGCATTATGCGATTATTATTCTCGATTACTATTCGTATTTGACTAACAGAACCGAGGACCCCATTCTCAAAAACTATCCAGGCATCGATGATAACTAAGTGGTTACCTTACAACGATTGCTGAGCACACCGAGGCCCTCGATCGTTACGGCGACGACATCATCATGTTCCAGCCAGATCGGGGGATTACGAAACGCGCCCACTCCATGAGGGGTACCGGTGGCAATCACGTCACCTGGCAACAGGGTGAAAGCCTGGCTTAAATAATTGATCAGGTAGGGGATCCGGTAAATCATCTCGTCTGTGTTTGAATCCTGCATCACCTGGCCATTGAGTTCGCATTTTATCGACAGCTTGTGCGGGTCGTTGATTTCATCACGGGTGACGAGATAAGGTCCCAGCGGGCAGAAACTGTCGAGACATTTGCCGCGTAGCCATTGATCGCCAGGCTTGAATTGCAGATCACGGGCGCTGACATCATTACAGTTCATGTAGCCGGCGATGTAGTCATAGGCGTCGGCCTCGCGCACGTTTTTTGCCGTTTTACCGATCACTATCGCCAGTTCCGCTTCGTAATCGACCTGTTGTGTGAGTCCTGTCGACCAGCGTATTTCGTCCCCGGAGCCGATGATCGCCGAGGGATATTTGCAGAACATGGTGGCCAGTTCGGGGACACCGATGTCGGCTTCGCGAATGTGGTCCATGTAATTAAGGCCAATCGCGACAACCTTGCTCGGATTGGGTATGGGAGACACTAGTTTCACCGCATCTAGTGGAATTTCTCCCCGGGCCTGGTCAAGCAGATCTTTCGCGACCTGCAGCGCGATATCGCCGGATTGCAGAAACTCGAGCATACTGTCCGGCAGTTCACCTGCACTGAGCTGATGCAAATTAACAATCTTATCCTCGATTACGGCGCCGAGATGGATGTTTTCATCGTTGCGCCGATAGCTGACCAGTTTCATTCTATTTCACTCCGTGTTGTGCACTAGGCGTTCAGTAAAAGTAAATCGGGCTATCCGGTGTTCCGTAAACCCGCGGCGATACCATTTATCGAACTCAGCAGGGCCGACTCCCATTGCTTGCGGTCGGCTGCCGGGCGGGTTTCGTCACGATACTTGCGCAGCAGGTCGATCTGCAGATAGGCCAGTGGGTCAAGGTATGGGTCGCGCCGGGACAATGACAGCGACAGCACCGGCTCGTTAGCCAGCAACTTTTTTATATCGGCGATCTGGAGTACCCCGTCTATGCTACGTTGATTTTCCTGTTGCAGCATATGGTAAATTAAATCTGCCAGCTTGCGGTCGCTGCAAAGCAGGCTGTAATCGAGGGCGATCCGCATGTCGGATTTATATAGCGACATCTGTAAATTGCTGATCATTGCGGCAAAGAAGGGCCAGTGTCGATTCATGTTGCGTAATTGTTGCAACGCATCGGGGTCGCTCTCCAGCCATCGATGGATTGCATAGCCGACGCCGTACCATGCTGGCATGGTGGTGCGTGACATGCTCCAGCCGAAAACCCACGGAATCGCGCGCACGGATGACTTGGATAAATCACCGCTACGACGATGGGAAGGGCGCGAGCCTATATTCATCAGGCCAATTTCACTGACTGGAGTAGTCGCGTAAAAATATTCGAAGAAACCCTCGGTATGGTCGGTTAGCTGGCGATAAAACTGTTCGGAAAAATCAGCCAGTTGCTGCATCACGGGGTGGAATTCATCGCAGTTGGCCTTGTCCCGCGGCAATGATCCTATGCTGGCTTTCATCAGCCCGGTAATGCCCATCGCCAGTTCGTAGTTTGCAGTTTCCGCATTACCGTACTTATGCGACAGTACTTCACCCTGTTCAGTGAACTTGATTTGCCCGAGTACGGTGCGCGGCGGTTGTGCCATTATCGCTTCATGAGTAGGTCCGCCACCCCGTGTGATGGTGCCGCCACGACCATGAAAAATACGGCAGCCGGTAGCATGGCGGGCGGTGATCTGAATCACCTTTTGCTGCGCCTGGTAAAGCCCCCAGGCAGCCGACATGATGCCACCATCCTTGCAGGAATCGGAATATCCCAGCATGACTTCCTGCATGCCTCCGCTTTGTGTCAGTAACTGCTTGTAAACATCGTTTTGCAACAATGCGTCCAGTACGTTATCGATATGATTGAGGTCATCGATGGTTTCGAATAGCGGTGTGATTTCGAGGCTGCAAAAATACTTGCCGCCTTGCCAGCCAGCCAGCCCGGCAATATATCCGAGATACATGGCCTCCATGATATGACTGGCATTATGAGTCATCGAAATGACGTAATTGCCGATGCAGTGCTGACTGATCCGGACACGCATCTCGCGGATTGTTTCAAATACTTCCAGCGTCTGACGATTTTCGTCCTCGAGCTGGCCCCGGTCGAATGCCGGCATCTGCCCAGATTTGATTTGATCGGCAAGAAACTGCAGACGCTGGCTTTCGTCCAGTTGTTCATAATCGACGCTGGCCGACAAGCGTAATATTTCGCTGACCGCGCGGGTATGTCTTGACGACTCCTGGCGCAGATCGAGGGATACCAGGTGAAAGCCAAAGGTTTCAGCGATTCGAATAACATCTTTCAGGTCGCCATTGGCTGCGGCATAGTCGCCATGGCTAAGCAGCGAATCACGTATCGAGTAGAGGTCGTTGAGATAATCCTCCACATCCGGGTAAGCGTGACTGCTATGCGGCGTTTCCATGTCACGCATCTGGTTGCGAATCACCGCCAGATTTTTCTGCAGGCGATAATGCATATGATAAAGCTTGCGCCGGTAGATTTCGTCTTCGAACTGATCCCGGCGCTGGTCGAAGGACTCGATTCCCATGGCTTCGTCCAGGCTCAATCTGTCCATAAACCCGGCGCCCGGAGTAAACCACCGGGTAGACATGGTTAAGACCTGGGTCAGTTTGTAAATCAGGCGTACATGCTCCCCGAGGATTTCTTCGGCTTGCATGCGCAAGGCCATGCGCGTGACCTCCGCGGTAACAAAAGGATTGCCATCGCGATCGCCGCCAATCCATGAGCCGAATTAATGAAGCTTGGAAT
>Ga0265309_10000664_pt1 | contig 14095 bp, 15 predicted proteins | sample Helome_FD_192492 | JGI IMG/M metagenome (GOLD analysis project Ga0265309, IMG submission 192492) | Marine sediment microbial communities from subtidal zone of North Sea - Hel_20160524 (Illumina Assembly) | ecosystem: Environmental > Aquatic > Marine > Subtidal zone > Sediment ...
TTTCAGATATTCAGAAGAAGAAAAAGGGGCAGTCGAAAAGTTAGCAGAATCTAATAAGGATAAAGAACAAGAAGTGATTGATAATTTAAAACAAAACTATAAATAATCCAATTTAATTCAAAAAAACTATTATGAGAGTCGAAAGCATTAATTTCTTAGGTCCTATTGAAGATATCGATGATATTTTTGATTCTAATATGGATGTGTCCGTCAATTTAGAAAATGGTCGAAATTACGTAGTAGTTGTAGGGACTCCGAAAAATTTATTGAGATTAATGGAGAACGAAAAAAGTGATTTTCTATCTCCCGGAGATCCAATTGTAATCGTTAAAAAAATGACTAAGGAGGTTGTTGAAGAGGCAATTAAAGCTTATGCAAAAGATGATGCATATTGTTTAAAGTTTTATTCTGCTGAGTTAGATACTAAGACATTAGACGTATTAAAAAATCGTTCTATTGCGAGAGATAAACTTTTAGATGATCTTCTTGAAAAGGGTGAATCAATTGATATTGAAAACTACGATCTTATAGATTTTAATATCAATAATTTGTAAGAAATCTAAGATTTCTTACAATATCCTTTTGTCAAACAAAATTATTTTATCTAAAGTTTTTAGTCCTTCATCTCCTAAAGCTATTTTTATATTATTTAATATTCAATAAATTCAATATTCTATTTTTTTTTGAATTATTTGTCTTAGAAACCACAAACGAATAAGGGGGAAAGGGATTCATTCTCATAATATTTTATATTTATGTTTTAATAAGCCTATTAAAGATTTTTTCATAATTGGAATTTCAATTGTTGATAAAGTTTTGTGCGTCGTATATTTTCGTACTTAATTTTATACCCTTTGGATTGAAATAAGCTATATGGATCTGTACTTTCATAATATTTCTTCAAGGATATTTTGCCTTCTGCTTGAAGTTGAAAACCTAATTTAATAATCTCAATCTGTTCATCTTCTAAAATCTTACCCAAAGTGCGGAAATTTGACTGATTTTGTTGTTTTTTTTTATTATACGATATACAACTTGAGATTGTAACGCAAGAACTTCAGGAACGAAAGAACCTTCGGGATAGTAGGATTTGAACCTACGACACCCTGCTCCCAAAGCAGGTGCTCTACCAAGCTGAGCTATATCCCGAATCGAACTACTGAATTATAGATTAGAAATCTTTTCTCGTAGTAAAAGAATCCTACCAAATTTTTAGGAATAGTACAAGCCTTTTTTGACTTTAGCATTTTACCTCCAAATTCTTTGAGAAGTTCCAGTGAAAAAACACTATAATAATAGTTTAAACAATAATATAAACGAAAAAATTATGGAAAAGAAAAAACTATTAAGTGATGCACTTTGGTATTTTGTGTTTTCAACCACCGTAGGATTTTCTTTCACTTCCATTCTCATACTGTATGATTCTACAAATCACATTGATTGGATTAGTCTTGAATTATACTCACAAGAAAAAATGATCGGTCCTATCAAATTTAACTATGATAATTTTATTGAAAACTTACTAATATCATATAAACAATTTATAGATGGGAAAAATGCTGTCAGTAATCATAACTACAAAATTTCTAATAATCAAACCCATTGGATATTGCGAATTCGTGATGGTAAAATATTTCGAAGATTGCCGCAAAATTTAAAAGATGTCCAACCACAAAAATTACTACCACAAAAAAATTTGAAAACAACAATAGCATTTCTAGCTGCTACTACTATTTGTGTTATGGGGGCTGCAAGGTTAGCAAAAGATTTGAAATATGGCTTAGGAAATCTTAAAGATCTTAAAAAATTCTCACCCGAAGATATTGCTGAGTTCGGTAAAATATTGAAAACATTTTGTGAACTTACCAATACAAATAAATTAGATATACTCTATAAAGAAGATGTTTGGAATTCGTTCATAGATTTTTTATCGTGGAACTACTCTTCTAATCCAGTTACTAAATTGGAGTATATTTTTTAACATTAGAAATCCTACAAGTTCCGAAATCAATAATTGCTTTATTGATTACAACATCTACGATGACTCTTCTTGCATCACCTTTTGTTGTGGCGGCCTTCGGATACAGTTTGATACTACTCACTCCTGTGGTGGTAGTGATTATAATGGCTTTAGGGGGACTTGGTGATGTTATATTCGACCTACTTGAAAATCAAGGAAAACTTTTACTACAGATATTAGATGATTATACGCGAGTATTAGTGCAACTAAAGCAATTAAGTATAAAATCAGCGCTGCCAATCTTGGTAGTACTAAGTCGGTTACGTGGACAAGATACTCTTCCGTCGCCGATATTGACTCTCAAGCTCACCGAAAGTAATCTAATTGTGCCAAAAATTTCCCCACGTAATGAAGACGATTCTAAAGTTGTACTTCCGCCAAATCCATTTAAAATATATAATTAATATAAGGGTGCCGATCGTATAACTGATATACCAGCTATAGTATCATAAACGTCAATCAATCGAAAATAATAAAGTACCTTAGATTGAGCCAAAATATAATAATCCTGAGGTTGAAGAACTAGATTTTTAATAATTGGTAAGAAGCACTAGCTTATCCGGATTCTGTTGGATTCCAGGACTCAATATAACAACTCTTCTTACTATGCCTATATCTTGGGGATGTAACATTTTTGTCTGAAGTTGCAAAAATAAAACGCTTCTATGGACAGGAAATTGGAATTAATCGATATATGTACATAAACATTAAACTTACAAGAATTGGTGATTGTTAACATTATTTTTCGTTAACTATGTTTTTAAGATATTTAAAATTTAATCAATTTATTTAAATTAATTGATTAAATTTTTTTATTAAAACTACCTTACTCATATTTTTAATTCTTTAAATTAAAGTATTTAAAAGCTTCTAGGAGTTTCCATTACTTAAAAACTTATCGAGCTAAAATTTTTTCGAGTAAACTTTATAGTATATAAAAATCTCTGTGAAGTAATTTAAATTATTAAAAAAATGACTCTTATTTTTGAAAAAATTCGCAATTTATTACATAAAAAATATAGTTTTCAATATGATCAAATTCAATTAGATACTGATTTTGAAAAAGAACTTGGAACTGATTCGAGAGAAATGCTTGAATTAATAGACGACTTTGAGACTTTATTCAACATCGAAATTAGTTTAGATGATATAGATGATTTTATATTCTCTGGAAAAACAATAAAAGTTCAGGATGTTGTTGATTATATTGGAAAAAAATATCCGGACTCGAGAAACTAGACAATACCTATTGTTCAGATTATTTTGTTCTTTAAATAGATATCATAAAAATAATCATTGTGTTATAGTCTACATTCTAAAATGACCAATTCATAGAAAATGAAATTTAACTAATTTATAAAACGGGTTATTAGTAAAAGTCGAATGGAGACCTTTCTTATTATGTCCTAAATATAGATATCTTTTTATTACATAAAAAAGCTACTTAAAAAACAATAACAATTGATATTTTTTTGTTTTTAGAGGTCGATCTATTAGAATTCGTTCTTGACATATCAGTGTTTATAAATTGGTTACCGAATTACGATTATTAGTTTTTGTTCGAGGATTAAACTATACCCCTGGAAAATTATCATCTAAGTTTCGAAAATATAACTTCCGACTTAGAGACTTTCTAAAATACAACAAGAAAGCACCGAATCAACATCAATTAGAAAAGCTCAAAGGCTTTTTTGATCTGGTAAAAGAAAACTTTATTATTGAGTCTTTTACTGATACTCATTATCGCATGCTTATTACTATTCCAGAATGTTTTGTTACTAAGTCAGAACAACATATTTGGAACGTAGAAATTTGGATTGCCGAAGAATTATTTGATTACTTCCATCCTTTTTTGTTTCCTGATATCTTTAAGACAAAGTTATCCACGGATCAATTTCAAGTCTTATTTGAAATTATTAAAGTATATAGTTCAACTGACATTCGAAAAGAGTTTCATATATAACAATTCTTAGACAATTATACATCGAGTTTAAATAGTAAACGAAAAAAGCAAATTAAGCAATATTTTATTTATTATTTACAAATTTTGAATCAACAATTCAAACTTCGAGATAAAGTCTTAGATCTTTCTTCTAATAATATTTTACATATTCAGGACTTAAATACTTCTCATTTAAACATTGTTGTTTTCGAGAATCTTGATATTAAATTTACTTAATTCTAATTAAAAATTTTAAACTTTACTCTTAAACTTTAATTTATTTAGTTTAGTTCGGGGCAAAAGTTGTATGGGGTAAGACTACCAATATAAAGTCGCTTTTTAGGAGTAAGAATTTTTAAAAACCTTGGTATTACTGGATAAGGTGTACTGGACCATGTTAAAAAAGTGTCTGTCAAGAGACACTTTTTTAACATGGTCCAAACGGTTTTTTTTTCGGTGAAATGTGCGGTCTTATGTGACGTTAACTTCTCACCAGAAACGAATCCAAGAGAAAAAATTAAATTAAATTAAAAATGAACAAAATACAAAAAATTACGAAATTCAAAAAAGAAAATAATAATCTAATTTTTAAAAAAGTAGAATCTCAACTTGACCTAATTTTAGAAGGACAAGAAATTAATCAAAATGAACTTAGACGAGGGTTTATCGGATTAGCTACACAGAACCAAAAGTTATTCAATTTAAATCAAGAATTGGAAACCGTTGTCGAAGAATTAAATCAAATTAAGAGAGAGCGTCAAGAAAAAGCCGCTCGTAAAGAAGCACGGGCAAATCGAAAACGTCTCCCTAAACGTGATCCAATGACCCCTCAAATTTACAAAGAATTAATCAAGGAGGCTGAAGGACCAACTTATCTAAATGTGAGATTAAGGCTAGCTCTTTGTCTTTTAGCTGTCACTGGTGTCCGCATCAATGAACTATTAAATATCAAAGTATCAGACCTAACAACATTGATTCAAGAATCTTGGATTGCTATCGATCGATCGAAACGTGGACCCAGTAATCATAAAGCATTTCTTACTAAGGAAGGCAAGAAAATTATTCAAGATCGAAAAAAAGATTTTCAACTTATTTTTTTAATGAAAGAATCTGATTGTTACGTGTTTACCTCGGAATCGAATCATGATCAAATGCTTACTCGGGAAACAATTACAAGAGACGTTAACAAGATCATGCGATCGGTTTCCAAGCAACTTCCTGGGCAACCAAATGTTACCAGTCACAGCTTTCGAATTGGCTATATTACCCAGTTGTGGAAAGATTCCAAAGATATTGAGTTTGTTAAACAATCTATAGGTCATGAAAAATTAGATACTACTTCTGCTTACGTTAACAAATTATCTGATCAAGAAAGACGAGCGCGGATTTCTCAATTAGATTAATGTCCTCCAAAAAGCATCTAGGATTCGATTTAAGCACATCTAATAACCGTATGGTTAGTATTCCTCAAAAAAGGAGTTTTATGTATTACAACAGGATTTTACGCGTTTGGGTAGTTGATCCATTGGATTATTTTTTATTAAGTGCTATTCTTGGAAGTATTGTAGCTTTGCGTTTGAAAGATTACTTATCTGAAAAGAAAGCTATGGAACGATTAAAAAATTCCATTGTTAAAAAATCAAAATTAGTAATTAAATCGGATAGACCCGTTTCCAATTCTAAGGAAATAAGAATAAAAAAGATTTATAAATTCGCTTTAGAAAATCGCGGCGGGCAATTTGAAAATTTTCAAGCAGATCATGAGTTTTCTAATGAAGTTTTTAAGTTGGCACAAGAAATTAAAGGATTAGTTGAACGACTAGCTAGCTTTCTTAAAGAACGAGAATTAAAAGGAGTAGCTAGAATTTTCTTTAAAAATGGTAGGTTACTTCTGGAGCTTATTTTATATAAGTGTAGAATTGACATTACTTATTCGTTGTTAACTGAGGGATTAAGCACTCAAGTGATTGTAATAACAGCCACTGCAGGCGGTGCTGCAGGTTTTACTCTTTCTTGGTTTTCAGCAGGTGCAAGTTTAGTTGCTCCGCCAGTATTAATTTCAATTTTATTAATACGAAGTGTTGCACAACAGATTGTAAATCAGAGAGATTATTCGAAGTTTAAAAAGCTGGTTAATCAAATGTTAGAGGATGATGAACTAAAACAAACAATCCGAGCATTCTTTATCGAGGGGGAAGTCCCAACAACTACTGGTATAGAAATGAAACCTTGGGATTCAGATAAAAATCCTCTACCAGAGTTCAATATTGACTCAGATCAAACTTTTGAAGAATTTATAAAAGCGAGAATGAAAGAAGAGCTTGGACTTGTTGAAAATCCTACTCCAGAACAGCTTGAAGAAATAATCCAAAAAAAAGTTACAAGAAAGCGAAAGCCTAAAGGAAAGACAGTTTATCTCAAAGATTTAATCGACGAAATAGCTGAAGATCCAGATGATATTATAGATGCTGAAATTGTCAAAGAAGCTATAAGGGTTAAAGTAAAAAACGAAGAACTCTAAGATTTATTTCAAACTTCCTTTAAGATTTTAAGGAAGTTTGAAATAAAAATTTTTGAATTTTTTTAAATAATTTCTATTGCAATTTTTATCGATGTTATTGTTATTTGTAGCTAACTAAATCCCCGAGCTCTCTCTTTCACAACGTTCCAGAAAAATTCACTAATTATTTTTCATTTTAACTATTGATAGATCAGATAATGTGGGGTAACATGCGAGTTACCCATTATTTAATAGCCCTTCTGTTATTCTATAATTTACCTTTCAGTTTTTAATTTTAAAATCTAATTATGACTCTCAATAAATTTAGCTTTAAGTCTGAAAATCTAGTTGTTGATTATTTTGAATTGAAATTTGATGGCTTATCTGAATACAGAAAACAAAAAATAGTTGAGTTCTTTTTTAAGTTAGGATTTAATTCTTTTGACGTTGATAAAAAATATCGCGAATCTCGGTCTACTCCCATTCAAATCAATTCTAAGAACCAATATCAGATTCAATTTGTGCTCAATGTAAGTACGTATTGGGATGGTGTTTGTGTAGTTTTCCCCTCGAAGAGTGCAGCCTTTTTTTATCAGCTCTTAAAGGAAAAAAAGATTGACTGGAACTTATTTCCTGCTGCCAAGATTAATCGATTCGATTTGAATTATCTTCGACCAATTCATCCTAGTCAAGAATCGCTAGTAGTAGATTTTTTTAAACAAAGTGAAGAAACCATTCGTGCTAAAGGAATTAATGCCCGTATTAATTCTACCAAAAAGGAGTTAAGTTTAAAGATTGCTTCGAAACGTAGTAACCGATCTGCTAAAATTTACGATGTTGGACGACAAGGTAAATTTTTGAAATTTGAAATGGAAATTCGAAGAACATTGATTGCAAATTATAAACCTGATTTTCTAAGCAATAATTTTCAACAAATTGAAGATTCCTTAACAAGGGAATTTTTAAATTATTTTTGGAAATTGTTACCTCTAGAAAACCAGTATGCTGATTGGCTCCTGAAAAAGGTAAGACCAATAGCTAATAATGCTAGAAGTTCAATTGTAACTAACATCTATACAGATTATATAGCATATCAAAAATCCGTAGTATTAGCTTTATCCATCAAAAATTTTATAATGTTTTTAAAATTTATAGCATTTACTAAAAAGTTAGAATATGAGATTCGAACGTTTGATAGTATACCTTATCGAGTCATTCTATTTAGAGTTAAGGATTTTAGTGATGAATGTGATTCTCTTTTTAATTCTTCTAATAACTTTTATAAGATTGACCAGGTTAAAAAATTTCTTAGACAATTACAACAAAATACTTTTGTAGAAATTTTCAATGATTCTTATTATATGCAAACCCTTGCTTCTCACCATCAAAACATAGTTGAGATGGATAGACTGGCTGGGATTCATCGAGTAACCATTTTTAAACAACCAGGGTCTAAATATTTATTAGCACGAGTAGTTATGATGGATGATTTGTTTTATTATTTATACCCTTTTAAATTACCTGATTTGTTTCAGGGAAATCTTACGAAACATGAAAGGTTGGTCAGAGTTGAATTCATTCAAACTTTCAGTTCCAAAAATGTTGAGAAATACTTTTATCTTAGACAATTCTTTCATACTTATAAAATCTCTAATCAAAAAATAAAAGAGATTAAACAAATCTTTATTGATGTTATTCATATTTTCCAACAACATCAACTTATTGAGCAACATCTTTTACTTATATCCAATCGAAGTAGGATAAATATTCATGACTTGACTACTGCTAATATTTCGGATGGTATTATCCTTTACGAAAAATTTGATACTAATTCTTTTATTTTAACGTAATTAATTTTATTTTAACATATTTTAATACCGACTTTGGTATGGGTTAATAGCGTATAAATTTCCTTGATCGTTGATTTTTTTCTAATAAACACTTAATTTACGGGCTTTTAGCAGTTTTTCACTTAAAAAAACAGTCCGTCATGACGGACGGTTTTTTTAAGTGAAACATGACGTATTATGTGAGGTTTAAGTTTTACCAGATACTTCAAGATAATCTAAAAAGGAGAAAAATTTAAGATGAACAAACTACAAAAAATTGAAAAATTCTATCAAGAAAATAATAAACTAACCTCTAAAAAAATAGAATCTCAACTCGACCTTCTGCTAAAAGGTCAAAAAGTTAATCAACAAGAGCTTCGATTAGGCTTTATTGGATTAGCGACCCAAAATAGTGAACTTCTAGAGTTGAATAAGGAACTAAGTCAGCAATTAGAGATTGTGGTAGACGAATTAAATGCCATCAAGAAAGAACGAGAAGAGAAAGCTGAACGGAGAGAAAAATGGGCCAAGCGAAAACGCTTATCCAAACGTGATCCGATTAATTCGGAAATCTATAATCTGTTAATCCAAGAAAGTGAAGGGCCAACTTATATAGCAACACGAACAAGAATTGCAATTTGTATTCTGACAGTGACAGGAATTCGGATTGGGGAACTTTTACCTTTGAAGGTAGGACAACTGGAAACTTTATTTAAAGAAGGTTGGATCTCCATTAATCGATTAAAGAGAGGCCCTGCCAACCATAAAGCTTTTCTAACTGCGGAAGGCAAAAAAATAGTCAAGGCTCGCCAAAGAGATTTTCAGTTTTTGTTTCTGATGAAAGATAAGGACTCCTATGTCTTTACCTCAGATCGAAAACCAAATCAAATGCTGAGGCGAGAAACAATTACCATTGATGTCAATAAAGTGATGCATTCTGTTTCAAATCTTCTTCCGGAAAAACCAAATATTACAAGCCATAGTTTTCGAATTGGTTATATTTCTCAATTATGGAAGGACACCAAAGATATTGAATTTGTTCGGCAAACCATCGGTCATCGCAGCTTGAATGCAACTTCAGGTTACGTGAGTGAAATGGGGGATGAGGAGCGTCAGGATCGCATTTCTAGGATTCAATAACAATCTCTCACGAAAGGGGTTTAGGTATCCTTAAATTCAAAAATTAGAGCTATTAAGGAGGTACTTAGATGAAGTTTTCGGGGAGCACCTTAATTTTTTAAAAAAGAAACAGATATGATATTCAAAAAACGTAAAGGTAATAAAAATAAAATGAAACGTCCCGGTAGGAAACGAAAAATAGTCACAACTATAGTATTATCATTGAGTTTACTGTTTGGTAAACCACGATTGAGTTCTCCTCAATCATCGAGTCCAAATTTTGGTAATCAAGAAGTTCATCAAAGACTTATCGACGACCGAAAGTTTAATTTGCTTGAAGAGAATGATCAACAAGTGATTTTGGCCAAAGGCGAGGGTAATCCAATTACTCCTCCAACTAATCGTGGACCGAGTAGTTTTCCTACACCGCCTTCTGGAGGTCGACCTAGCCGGCCTGCAACGGGCACAAACCCTTAGATTTACCGTACACCGGCTAAAGTAGTTAATCAAGGATTCGGTGCAGCAGCCAATCCAGCTGGCGCAGGTAACAACGGTGGTGGAGCTGATTGGGATGATCAGTGTCCTGTTCCAAAAAAAGAACAATCACAAGAGTCAAAAATTTTTGATTATGATTATCGTTCAAATGATCCAAAAAATAAAAGGCAATCAGCCGAACAATGCTCAATTTATGAGCAAAATAAAGGTGGCATAGATGAGTTACCAGATAGTTCCAAGTTCATATATAGTCTAGAAACTAAAGCTGCTAAACAAACACTAAGAAAAGTTTGGAAGAATTCTGAGGCCAAAAAGGAAGTTCTTGCTGGACTGGATAAAATGAAGAAGGGTGAACTTCTTCCACGAAATCAAAAAGATTTTAAAGGCTTTAAAACACTCAAAGAAATTAAGCTAAATAAAACTCGGATGCTTGTCCAGCCAGGAAAAAACGATGCTCCTGACACAATAGTAGCAATCTTTATGCGCCGTGATATGAATGACATAAGTTTGGCGTTTAAAAACAAATATAAGTAACAACTAAAACAAACATATGAAGATTAAAAGAATTGAATTTATGGAAGACGTAAGAGATGTCAGCAAGGATAATATTGACGTCCTTGTTGAAAAGGAGGATGGTTCCAATTATATAGTTACCGTGGGTACGCCCCAAGATTTACTTGAAGAAATGAGTCAAGAAAAAACGAACTTTATCAGACCTGGTATTCCAATGATCATTGTAAAAAAACTAACAAAAGAGATTGTTATGGAAGCGATACAAGCTTACGGGGAAGATAATGAGTATTGGTTAAAACTGTACCATTTTGCCGATTCGATTGATATCTATATTTTAAATAAATTAGAAGCTGAATACCGGAAAGAACGGAAAAAATTTGCTATACTTCGTGACTTGGAGGAGTTACAAGATGATATTAACAAACTCGAAAAATTAGATAATTTCGAGAAATCTAAGCTAGTTGATCGTTTAGATAAGTTATCTGATGAATTATTTGAGGATTAGGTAATTTAGTTTTATTTTATAGTTATGTAGGGTTAGCTGAGAGCATATTCTAACATCTTAGTTAACCTAACAAGCGCCCTTGCTGGTCAGCCCTCTCAGACGATATTTCAATCCCTATAAATATTGGATTAATTTCTACTCATATTATGATTTATATTGTACTTCAAAATTATTTCTTTTTTAGTTTTAATTTTTTATTGCCATTTTATACTATTGTGTGCTATAATGATATTTAAGAAGCACTAAATGACTCTTCAGTGGCCCTTAAAATCCCTCTGAAGGTGCCTTGATACCCCCCGGTTAAGGTCTCTTTCTCAAGTCGAAAATAAGTAGGTTTTAATGCTGAAGATGAAAGATAAAATAATTCGGTTGGGAAGATAATGAAATATGCTCTTAGCGGCCGATGAAGGGGTCTAGAATGGGAATAAATTACAGGGGTGATAAAAATTCTAAAGTATTAATAAATATTTTAGAATTTTTATCAAGCCAATTAACTAGTACATCTCCAAAGAACAATAATACCTATTGTTAATCTGTTTTTAAAAATCCAATGATTTGAAATTTTTTGAATTTTCCGCCAAAACTTCCGGACAAATGAAAATTTCTTGAAGCAAACATATATAATTGCTCCACAGATTAAAATAAAAGAAATTTTATTCTTATTTTCTAATATCAAATCAAAGAAGCTTTTTTGATTTTTAATTTCATTAAATTCTAATGAGATTGAGCCACCTCTTATAGAATTTGTAGAATTAAAAGATCTTCTGATTTCGGATGGGGTGGCTTCTCGGCAAGACCAATACTCCTACCTGTACCTTTTGGACCACGTAAACGAAGTCTTATCCGTTTTCGACTTTCTTTAAATTCTTTTAAAGAAGAAAGTGGACCAGCCATCGTTTCGTTTTTTGAAATAGCTGTAGTCATTTGCTCTATTCTATGAGCGGAGTACCCTCCGGCTATGCCTGCGCCAACATCATCAGTCAATCCCATTATATTGCAACAGGTAGTGTCTACAACTACTTGAGTAGTACGTGTTGCAAAATCAGAAACGTTATGAGATTTTCTTAAATATTTGCCAATGGTTGAATAATCAACCACGCTTTCTTTTAAAGCTGCAGGAAAATCAGTTTCAGAGTCGACTTTGTGTAAAGCTTTTCCAACTAGAAAAATAGGATTTCGACGTGGTACAAAAAGAACGTGTTCGTCCGCATCAGGTATCAATTGAAAGTTCTTGTCTAACTCTTTAAATTTTTCAAAGAAATTTTCAATTTCGTAAACCATATCAATATAACTTTATTTTTATCGACCATTCAAAATGGTCCAGATCATATAACAATCTATTAAAATCACTAAAATTCTATCACGCATAATAAATTTAACTTTTTAGTAAATCTTATAAATCTTATAAATTTTAAAAACATTATAAAATTTTTGATTGATATAGCTGATAATTTAGATTTCTCAGATTTTATATAATCTGTGGAGATGTAAGGCACAATTGAACTTCTAGTATTATTAACTATTGGTCTTACCTTTTGAGAGAGCCAATCGGTATATTTACTTTTTAAAGGTAATAGTTTCCAAAAATAATGTAAGAACTCTCTTATTAAGGAATCTTCTAGTTTTTCGAAATTATTGGTTAGGAAATCAGGCTTATAGTCTACAATCAATTTTCTCCGAATTTCCATTTCAAATTTCAAAAACTGCCCTTTCCGGCCAACATCATAAATTTTGGCAGATCGGTTGCTCCTTTTGGAAGCAATCTTTAGACTTAAATCCTTTGTTGTAGAGTTAATATGAGCATTAATTCCTTTAGAGTGAATGGTTTCTTCACTTTGTTTAAAAAAATCAGCCACTTGTCGTTCTTGACTGGGGTGAATTGATCGAAGATAATTCAAATCAAATCGATTGATAGAAGCACTATCGAATAAGTTCCAGTCAATCTTTTTTTCTTTTGAGAGCTGATAAAAAAAGGCTGCACTATTGCCCGGAAAAGCGACACAAACTCCATTCCAATAACTACTAACATTTACCACAAATTGAATTTGGTATTGGTTCTTAGAATTGGTTTGAATCGTAGTCTGAATAGGATCGCGATATTTCTTATCTACGTCAAAAGAATGAAATCCTAACTTGAAAAAGAACTCAACTATTTTTTGTTTAGTGTGCTCGGTTAAGAGATGAAATTTGAATTCGAAATAATCAACAACTAGATTTTCAGACTTAAAGCAAAATTTCTTCTGATTCATATTTGTATTTTAAAAATAAAAAGTCATAAAGCCAAATGAGACATAACAGAAGACCCATTATGTTATTTTTAATTAACATTAAAACACACAATTAACTAAATGTCAATAAGATTTTGAAGAGAAAATATTAAACTTTTAAATTCTGATTAAATATTTCAGAATTTAAAAGAATTCGAGACTATAGATAGGGTTGGATCTCCCGGAGAGTATTTCGAACGTAATCTTTAACCTCTTGCTCGGTACACTCTTCGTCTTCCAAAACTTCAAATTGACGGTAGACAGAGGTTACCAAAGTGCCAAACCCATCTGATCTTGGATCAAGCTGCAAATTTTCTACTCGTTTCAAATCCATTTGGAATGCACTGTCTGCCCTGAAGGTTTCCTTCCATAATCGGGAGAAAGTAATTTCAAATTTTTCCATATCAATCAAACCATGGATTAAATTATCCATCAATAGAACAAATTGCTTTCTATTCTTCCAAAAAGCGTGGTCTTCTAACCTGCCTCGGTAATGGAGTAATTCCATATACTCGTTTCGATTTTCCCTATATAGATCTTTGCCCTGGTTTTTGAAATCCAGGAAACGTCTTAACAATTCTAAATGTCGAATCTTATTGTAAGTCATTGGTATTTGTATCGGTAATTGTTAATGCTTTTTGATTCTTCAGAACTGCCTCAGTAAGATAATTTCCACCACTTTCAAGTAAGTGGGCTTCTTCCTTACCAGTTACTTCACAGGTAGTAGAAAAAAGATATTCCCCATTTTCTTGTTTTTTATAAATCGCAATGACACGCTTATCTTTATCATAAAGATTCACAGAATCATAACCTCGCTCGGTTCCTTTTTGGTATCCACCATTATCAAACCATTGAATACCTTCTCTCTCCGGCATTTTAACTAGGGAGTCTCGAAGAGAAAGAGC
>Ga0265309_10000665_pt1 | contig 14084 bp, 17 predicted proteins | sample Helome_FD_192492 | JGI IMG/M metagenome (GOLD analysis project Ga0265309, IMG submission 192492) | Marine sediment microbial communities from subtidal zone of North Sea - Hel_20160524 (Illumina Assembly) | ecosystem: Environmental > Aquatic > Marine > Subtidal zone > Sediment ...
TCCGACACATGCCGTTATCGATCCCGAGTTGATGCTTGGGCTACCCAGGGAATTAACAATAAGCACCGCACTTGACGCTCTTTCCCATGCCCTTGAAAGTATCTGGAATCGCAACAGCAACCCGGTTTCGGCCAATCACGCCGTGTTTGCCGCGACCGAGATTATGAAAACTTTACCGCAGCTGGTTGGCGATCTCCAAAACCTCGAATTGCGTTCCCGGGTGGCAAGAGCCAGCCTGTTTGCAGGCCTGGCTTTTTCGAACACGAGGACCGCGTTGGCGCATTCGGTGTCATATCCCATCACGCTGAAGTATCAGGTCCCGCACGGATTGGCCTGTTCCTTCAGCTTGCCAATGGTGCTTGCCAGTGTCATTGGCGAAGATGATACTTGTGACGCCAATCTCCGCAGGATATTTGGTAACGATCTTGACAGGGCCGTAACCGAACTGGATCGTTTTTTGAATGGTCTGGACGTTTCAACAAAGGCTTCGAGTTATGGAGTACAAGTTGAGGAATGGAAAGAGCTTCTAACCCTGGCGCTTTCTGGTGAACGTGGGTTGAATTTCATCGGTACGCGTGAGCGTGTGATGGAGAATTTTATAATTTAAGGACTGATTTGTTTTTACGATACTGCCATAGCGTGGTGTCACTTAACCAAAAGAGAAACGAGGAGCGTAACAATGCAAAAAAATATCTCGAAACTATCATTGTCGATTGCGGCATTTGGTAAACGGGTGGCCGTTGGCGCCACCGCAATAGCAGTAGCAATGGTTCTTGGGTCCATGGCTAGCACCACTGTGATGGCCGCCGAGTGCGAAAATCCCGACAGCCTGACGTTTGCGATTATCCCCACCGAGGAAACCGTGGCGGAACTCCAGCTCTACAAGCCGATTACCGATCGGTTGGCTGAGCAGACCGGCAAGAAAATCGAATTCTTCATGCCGACATCCTATGCTTCCGTGGTCGAAGGTCTGCTGAGCAAGTTCGTCGATGTCGCGGTTCTGGGTCCATATTCCTACGTGATTGCCAGCAGTAAGGATTCTGACATTGAAGTGTTTGCTACCTATGCCAAGAAGCCGGGGCACTTGCAGGAAGAGGGCCCTGGTTACAGAGGTGTACTGGTTTCAAAGAAAGGATCTGGGCTTGTAAAAATCGAGGATCTGAAAGGCAAACTGATTGGATTGACCGATCCTGGCAGCACCTCCGGAAACCTGGTCCCGCGGGTGGTTTTTTCAAAAGAAATCGATATGGATATCGACGATTTCTTCAAAAAAGCGGTTTACACAGGCTCGCATGAACTTTCTACCGTTGCTGTTTACCAGGGAAAGGTGGATGCGGCCTTTGTTGCGTCACACCGCTTCGACAATGTCGTCGACAAGGGAGAAGTCAAACTCGAAGACTTTAATATCATCTGGTCCTCACCACCGATTCCCCAGGACCCATTTGTTTACAGAAGCTCACTTTGCGAAGACATCAAAGCAAATATTCGTGAAACATTCCTGGGTCTCAAGGATGATCCGAATGCGCAAGCCTTTTTGGCAAATGTAAAATCAAATACCTTCGTTCCCATGACGTCTGCGGATTACGACGTGATTCGAGATTTGAAAAAAGCAAAGGATGCGAAAAAGGCTGCAAACTGAGCGTACAGACTGTGAGGCTGCGTTGCATGCTCGTGAACGGGTTGCAACGCAGTTCTCCCGTTACGCGCAACGGCTACAGCTAAAAAGTTCCTTAGTTTACTCACCGGATGTATGAGAGATGGCGATTCTTGAAGTCGAGAACCTGAGAGCAAAATACAGTGCCCGTGGGCCGGAAATTCTCAAGGGTATTAGTTTCGAAGTCGAAGACAATGATTTTTTCGCAATTATTGGCCCAAGCGGTGCGGGTAAGTCAACCCTGATCCGTTGTATCAACCGGCTGATCGAGCCGACATCTGGAGATATCAGGCTCGACGGTACGGATATGCTGTCGCTGAACCCGCGAGCGTTGCGGCGCAAGCGTCGCCACATCGGAATGATTTTCCAGGAGTTCAATCTGATTAACCGGATGTCGGTGATGGACAATGTACTGTCCGGACGGCTGGGATATGTCGGTGCAATCCGAAGCATATTCAGGGTATTCACAAACCGTGATATTCAGCGGGCGCTTGAGCTTCTGGAGCGGGTTGGATTGCAGGATCATATCGACAAACGGGCCGATCAGCTTTCCGGGGGGCAACGCCAGCGAGTTGGCATTGCCCGTGCCCTGATGCAGGAGCCGAACCTGCTTTTACTGGATGAACCAACCTCGGCACTGGATCCGAAAATTTCCAGGGAGGTAATGGAGCTGATTCGCGCCATGGCAACCGAACTGAAAGTTCCGGTGTTGTGCAATATTCACGATGTCGAACTGGCCAGGGAGTTCTGTAACAAAATTATAGGCCTGCAGGACGGCTACAAAATGTTTGATGGTCCGACCGAGACGCTCGACCAGAGTAGTCTTGAGGAAATCTATGCTATGGAAGTCCTGTGAGCTGAGCGATAAGACGTGCAAGATCTAGCCACACCCTTAACACTGGATGACGTCATCAGGCTGCGACGCAAGAAAAAGGGCGTGCAGTTTGGAATCTTTGTAGTTTTGATTGGCCTGGTGCTGTGGAGTGTCCAGGCCACCGTGATCGATGATACGGATTGGCAGAGAATTGGAACGCTCGCCGATATCGGTGAATCCGTGGCGCATTTTATCGGTATCGACTTTGCATTGATCCCCGGCTTGTTGGGGCCGACGATTGAAACTTTCATGATCGCCTGCATCGGAACCTTGCTCGGGCTTGTTTTTTGCGTACCAATGATCTGGTTCGGGGCGCTCAATGTAACGCCCTTCAAGCCGGTGACCTACCCGATTGCCAGGGTGGCCATGACGCTTAGCAGGTCAATCCATGAAATTGTCTGGGCATTGATTTTTGTTTCGGCGGTTGGACTAGGGGCGTTCGCCGGTATTCTCGCCATTGCAGCCCGCTCGCTTGGCTTTATCGCCAAAATGTCGGCCGAAGCAATAGAGAATATCGATCACAAGCCGGTTGAAGCCATTCGGGCCATGGGCGGAAGCAACCTGCAAGTGATGATATATGCAATTTTACCGCAGGTTTTGCCGGTCATTCTGGGCATCGTAATTTTCGAATGGGAAATTAATATTCGGCGCTCTTCAGTGCTGGGTCTGGTGGGAGCGGGTGGCCTGGGACTGGTATTTTTCCGGCAGATGAATACGTTTAATTATCCCGGGGTTACGACGGTCATCATTGCTATTCTAATGCTGATCCTGATAGGTGAAGTGGTTTCGCATTATTCGCGCAAGGCTTTGATCTGATGGCCAAGACTCATGCAGGTATCAGCATATGACGATGCCCGAAAAAGCAAAGCCTGATACCTTGCGGGGAGACAACGTCCATCGCGAGTGGAGCCGGTTCAAATACCCCCAGTCATTGATCAATTACGGGGTGCTTTTTGGCATTTTATTATTTTTCACTTATTCCGTTCATTACCTGAATATACCTCTGGAAAGGATTCTGGGAATGTTCGGCCGCCTGGGTGATGTTCTCGCTAATCGCTACTATCCGCCAGACCTCGATTATATTGTCGACAAGGCATATTTCGAATCGGTTGTTGAAACCGTGCAGATGGCCTACCTGGGGACGCTGTTCGGACTGATATTGGCAATATTTTTAGGATGGTTCGCCGCCTACAACGTCAGTCCTTCACGAAAGTATATTTATCCGGTCGCGCGGCTGGTGGCGATGGGTTGTCGCTCGGTTCACGAAATGATTTGGGCGATCCTGTTCGTGACAATACTGGGTTTCGGTTTGTTGCCGGGAGTACTGGCTCTCACCATGTTCTCGATCGGATTTGCCGGTAAATTGTTTGCCGAGGAGGTTGAATCCATCGATATGGGTGAAGTGGAAGCCATTCGGGCCATGGGCGGCACCAATCTACAGGTGTTTGTATTCGGCGTTTTCCCCCAGGTACGGGTTGCTTTCACCGGAATTGCCATTTACACCTGGGACGTTGCCTTTCGAGCCGCGACTGTAGTGGGATTTGTCGGCGCTGGTGGCATGGGCTGGTATCTAAAGCGCAACATCATGCAAATCGAGACAGAACGTACTGCGGCTATCCTGCTTTCAATCGTTGGTCTCGTGGTCATTTCGGAACTAATTTCAGCCTGGGCCAGGTCACGCGTTTCAAGAGCAAAATAGTCGCTATTTGTGGTGACTTCAATGCCGGCCACTGCAAGCAACAGGTAGCAACCAGTTCAGCACCGGAGAACCGCAGCGATAATGAACCAACTGAACTCTCCTCGGTTGGAAGTTTCACCCGGCAAAATGTCGGGTTTTTTTTGCCCTGATTTTCCCGTGAAAGAACGATTCGGCCCGCGGCCAGAAGATCTTCGAAATCTTGAAAGCTAATGCAAGACCTGAGACACAACCAGGCCGCGCGACCGACGGTATTGCGAGGAAACGGTAAACATCATCCTGATAAAGCGGCTTTGCGTTATTCAGGCTATTATTTTCACTGATTATTCGTTAAGTTGACGGTGTCCTGGTGGTTGCGAAAATGCGCAATATGGCCGACGCCGCACATTTCGATGTAAATGACTATCGATACCCGGGCACCTACTCGAGGGCAATGGTGATGACTGGCAACGACGCTCCATCATGGCAAAAGGCATACGAACAGGTTACTGGAAGCTTCGACAGGGCCAGTAAGATTCGCTACGGGGATTCGGCCGTCACCGAACTCGAACACGCGCTGCAATGTGCGGAACTTGCCGATCATGCGGGTGCGGACGATGAACTGGTATTTGCCGCAATGCTGCACGACGTCGGGCGTTATGCGGTGCCCCAGGAACTGGTTTCCGACACTTTGCAGGATGTGGAGATAGCCGACAATGCGCTTGGGCACGGCGAACGGGGAGCGCAGCTGATGGCGAACATGTTGCCGGCACGCTCGCTATTTTGCATCAGGTATCATGCTGAATCGAAGCTGTACCTGTGCCAGACAAATCCGAATTACAGGGCGAAATTAGCCGGGGCATCCGTCAAAACACTCGCCGTTCAGGCCACGAACTATGATCAGGCGCGGCTGGATGAATTATCCGGGCACCGATGGTGGCAGGACGCGATCAGGGTTCGCGTCTGGGACGACGCGGCGAAAGTCAAGGCCAGGATTACCAGGCCTTTGGACTACTGGGCAGGCCGGCTCAAAAAATTCCTGGATGAAATTCATCCCTGCTAAAAGCCGGACGGGCATCCAAATTCAGGGAGTGCCAGCGGTTTTCTAGAGTGACAGGGGTACCCGTAAAACCTGGTTGAATTCCTCGGGCCAGCGCACGGAAATCCGCGCATGGACCTTACCTTGGCGGCCAAAAATTTCCACCGGGGCATGTTCCGGTTTCACATAAACCGCGTTATGCCACACGCCGGGGTGGATGTATAACCCCTTGCCCGCCTCAACATAGAATGCGGTAAAGTCCTCGGGTCTCACAGTGTCGCCAACGGCCGGTGCCAGATTGGCGACAAAAGGGCTGTTTTTCGAATAAAACATTTGCCCGCCATCTGGATGGTAATCAGAATACCAGACATACACGCAGTCGACAGACTGGTCACTGGCATCGTTTGACGGTGAGTTGTTCGTGGCTTTTTGGCCGGGCAGTGACCCGAGGCCTAGCAAATATTTGTTGGCGGTAGTCGCCAGCGCGAGGTTTTCACCAAGCAAACTACCCTCGTGCCAGAATAAACGAAAACTGCCTTCAGTTGTGCCACCCTCATCACCAGTACCTGGATCGAGGCCTCGCCACCCGTTGTGCGGCCAGGGAACGATTTCAAACTTGCCGTTTTCGACGGTGAAATCTTCCGGATCATCGACCACGCAGCCGTATCTATCCAACGCGGTATTCGTTGCCCTGACGATCGGAACCTCGTGTATTTCGATACCCGGTGGAATGGTTGGATTCCGATAGGTAATTTCGTCGGTACCCTGATGTTTTTTCAACTGAACCATGTGACCCGAATGTGAATTCCGATTAATTCCGGATTCAGCAAGTATACCAATTTGGAGCTGGATGTCTGTTTCGGTTTTAAAGAGATAAATTGGTTTTTGCTGGGGAAGCTTTTTCAATAAAAGCAACAAATGTATTTTATGAATGAGCTGAATAAAAACCGGTGGCGAAGAATGAAAGGCAGATATGTGATGCAGAGGATTTTATTCATCCACGTTTTTAGCCTTCTACCAGCTAATGCCTTTTTGAACGCCCAGTGGAGTAAACCATAGAGGCTAGACTATTCAGTCTTTTAATTAATTCCAGAATGAGATGCGAATTCAACGTCCGCTTCTGCCCAGCTCAGAAGCCCAGGTAGCGCAGCTGAGCGTCAGCTTAGGAGAAACAGACCCTTAGATTCGGTTAATCAGCGACGATTTTCGACCTTGAACAAACCCTGAGTCTCCCATACTGCAAGTCATTCCCGCACAACGAGGGCTCACACTGGTTACTCGTCGACATCGAAAAACCAATTTCTTTAATCGAACTTGATCGCTTGCAATTTCCTGATTTGGTCGCGCAGATGGCTGGGCGTAAAAGCGATGGCTGCCGGATCATTCTGTACCGCTTGAGTGCAGACTACGGGGCTGCGCAGCAACAGCGGCACGTAACGTAGCGTTAAACCCGATTTGGAAACCGCGGTTAAACAAATATTTTCGGTGATCAGCTCTTCGGGTAGGCTGGCAATGATACGGCTATCGACCTTGTGAATCATGCGATCGAGAAACTCGTCATCCCAGAATGTCGCCCACGCGCGGAAATAAATATTCGCGTAATGGCGCTTTCTCTCCACGGGATCGAGCTCAAGACGTTTCAACGCTTCTCTCGGTAGGCGACTTTCCAGGTAACTGGGTTTATGCCGGTTGCGCATTAGTTGCCAATGCCGCCTCGACTCGCCAATGGAGTAAAGGTTTTCAGCTAGCTCAAAAATCTCACTTGTCATGGTGTAACCGGGCAGTTTGTCGACCTCATCAAGGCTACTTGCGATGACTATCTGGGCCACTTGCTTGATAGAGACATCGCCCTTTCTGCACAAATCTGACAAATCGTATGCTTCACCGGTTTTGACGTACTCGGCCAGCAAGCTCGCGTCCAACATCGATGGTGGCAGGCTTCGTACTTCAACGGCCAGGATTCTGGCATTGTCATTATTCATATCCGAATTCTTTAGCGTGGCAGCAGAATGGTTTCAAACCAGGCTCTCCGGTTTAGCCCAGCCCGTATTAAGTTATTTGTAACTAACTCTGGCACTTCTCTCCAATAGAAAAATAAATCCAGATCCTTTGTAAATCTTGCCCTGGTCATTGCTCTCTCTATCTCATATGCCTTAGTTTAAAGTATACGAGTGTCCGACGGATCGGGGGAAGCCCACTTTCCGGCTTCGCGAATAACGGCCGCAAAAGAACTGATAACCTGTGCGGGCGTGATACTTTTGTGAATATTTTGAGAAATAATCGGGCATCCTTCAACACAGACAATAACCAACAGGAGAGATTTAAACATGATTAGCGTAAAGAAGACTACCGGTGCCGCCCTTGCTATAGCTGCGGCAGCAATGTTGACGGCAGCACCCATGGCTGCACATGCAGGCAGCGAAAAAGGCAAGTGCATGGGCGCCAATTCGTGCAAGGGACATAGTTCCTGCAAGACCGCCACCAGCAGCTGTAAAGGGTTGAACTCGTGCAAGGGCAAAGGGTTTCTTGAAATGAGCAAAGCCGAGTGTGATGGCGCCGGAGGCGAGTTCGAGGCATAAGGATTCAAGACACATTACCCGGTAAAACCGGGCGTTACCCGAGGGGTAACCCCGGTATTTAGTTCGATTACTGCCTGGCCACCCTGTGCAGTAAGGGCTGGTTTATGCCTGCCCCGGCGATGTTCCGTGCAACCGGCGACGTCAAAGTCGGTACGCTATGGTCTTTTGGTAAAGCCCTCCGAAAAAAGTTTGTTTTTGCCAACGGTAGTTTTCCGGGTCGGTCGCAAAATCGGCGACCTGGTGCTGCCACAGGCTTTCCGCAAAGGGCTCCAATCGATTAAACAGCAATCGTAAAAGGCCGCGCAGGGGGTGCCATCTGGCAGGCTGGTGATAGTCCACGAAAACCACTTTGCCACCCCGGTTGACGCGCAGCAAAAGTGCGTCGACCACCGAGCGCTTTAGATCGTCCGGGATTTCGTGCAGCAGGAAGAAGCAGCTAACCACATCGTACATTGCTTCGCCGGGATTCGCCGCGTTGGCGATTCTAACCTGCGCCTGTGAAAAATCACGTAATTTTCGACGGCACAGGGCAACCTGCAAGGGTACCAGATCGATAACCTCGAGGTAGCCGGCGGGACCTACCTGTTGAGCTATTTCGGGTATCAGTCGCCCATAAACATGCGCCACCTGTAATACGCGTTGCCCGCTCCTGATTTCACTGATCAGAGAGCGTCGCAGGCGGGCGTTATTCCCCAGCAGAATGGCGCTGACGATTGCGTCGTGATCGAGAAAACGGGCATTGGTGGAATTGAGGTAGGCCCAATAATAGACTTCGCGCATATAAGCAGGGATGGCCGGGCTCGCGGGATCGACTGGCGGGGCAGATCGATCGCTGGATGCTGTATCTTGCAGACCTGCCTCGGCAATCAAGCGATTGTTAGCCTGTATTTTCATTTTCCGTCCTTGCCGCCCAATCCTGACCAGCGATTTAGTTTTAGTTCTTGATAGTGTTGTTAAAAAGTTTTCCCTGGGCTCGATTGCTGAACTTCCCCTTTCTCTATGTCGGTTAGCATTCGATCAGGTGGTGCATCGAGCTAAGTCATGAGGTAGAAGTCCTCGTAGATATACCTGGCGATCGCCTCGACATCGTTGATATCCAGCACTGGAATAGTAACCTCCGCAGCCAGTTCGGTATCGCAGGCGATCGCGATTATCGAGTCGTCCTGCTGATGCAGGTAAGGCGTTTGCATCGTTTGTCGATGCAACTCTATTTTCGGAAAGCGAATATCCTTGTAGCCTTCGACCAGCACCATGTCCACGCGCTCTGTATCCAGGGTAGCAATGATTTGCTGCAGGCTGGGTTCTTCAGCGGGATGGTTGAATTCCGTCACCAGGGCCATCCTGGTGGTGGTGCAGATAACGGTTTGCTCGGCGCCGGCTTTGCGCAACTCGTAAGAGTCCTTGCCGGGAAAATCGAGATCAAAGTCGTGATGGGCGTGCTTGATAACGGAAATACGCAGGCCGCGGGCTTTGAGCAATGGTATGAGCTGGCGTAACAGCGTGGTCTTACCGGTGCCACTATAGGCGCTGAAGCCGAGTATCGGTACGGAGTCGGTCACGGCTGTACCTGCATCGCTTCCTGGTCGGAGGGGGTGTTGATGTTACGAAACATGTCGGCACAATCGGAAAAATCGGTTTGTACGAAGTCATGCATTGCATACCAGCGGTCGATCTTGCGATCACCGGAGTCGAGAAATGCGTTGAGGCTGCTGAGTAAATCGACCTTGATCAGCGCATGCACCGGCTGCAGCCGTGCGCCGTCATCGGCGACGCAAATGGGGGCCCCGGTTCGCTGTTGGCTGGTGATGAATCTCGCCACATAATCTGCCGCCAGTGACGGTCCGTCACAAGGCAGGGTCAGGATGAAATCGGTATCGACTGTAGTCATCGCTGAGGCAAAACCCGCCAGCGGACCCTGGTAATCGTTGAGCTGGTCGCTGACCACCGGGTACCCCATAGTCTGGTAACGCTCAAGATTACGATTTGCGTTTATTAGAATACTGCTGATTTGTGGTTTCAACTGGTCAACCAGTATTGCGACCAGCGCTCTGCCATTGATATCGATCAGTCCCTTGTCCTGGCCGCCCATACGTCTGCCCTGGCCGCCGGCGAGAACTACCGCGGTGATATCTCTTGTGCTGATACTCATCGTTGTTTGGACTGGCGCACCGTATCCAGTCTGACGACTTCAGATGTCTCGATGTCATTGCCATGGATTTGGTGATCCCGCAACCGCAGCCTGCTGGTCGCGAGTTCACCGAAAACTTCCGGGTCATGGCTGACGATAACAATCGCAGTACCGCTATCGCGAAATTCCCGCAACATTTGCATGGTGTGTTCGCGGCTTTCGCTATCGAGATTTGCGGTAGGCTCGTCTAGCAGCAGGACCTGCGGGTCACGCAGGCGCGCACGCGTCAGGGCGACGCGTTGTTTCTGCCCGCCCGACAGCGAGGCCGCCGACTGGGATTCGAGACCCTCGAGCTCGGCCCACTGAATTGCCTTGCTGACGCTGGATTCGCGATCGACGATGGACGGATTGAGTCGCGCGGCGTATTCGATATTGCGCCGCAGACTGCCGGCGAGCATATAGGGCTGCTGATGCAGGTACATGACTGTTTTCAGCAGGCGTTTGCGCGTTTTGTGCCACGACGCGGGAGCGGCGTCGTCGAGACTGACCTCGCAGTGACCCGGTTTTTCGAGCCCGGCGATGATACGCAGTAACGTGGTTTTACCGGCACCATTTTTGCCGGTGATAAGGATGCAATCGTGGCTCGCAATACTGAGCGCAGTCTGGTCGAGGATCAGGTTGCCGCCAAAGCGTTTGCTGATATCACGAAAGCCGATACGAAAATTTTCAATCATGGGTTGATACTGCCTTTTCCCTGTACGTACTGCAACAAACCGTTGAGCAGAAAGGCCAGAAACAACAACACCATGCCCAGCGCAATGCCCTCTGCGAAAGCGCCCTTGCTGGTTTCGAGCGCGATCGCGGTCGGGATGTTACGCGTGTAATGCGCGATATTACCGCCGAGCATCATCGAGGCACCCACTTCTGAAATGATGCGCCCGTAGCCGGCAAGTAACGCCGCCATCAAACCAAAGCGGATTTCGTAGAGTACGGTGAAAAAAGCCTGCACCCGGTTGGCGCCGAGGGTGCGTGCGGTCTCCCAGGCGGCACGGTCGGTGGCCTGTAAAGATACATGCGCCATGCAGACCAGGATTGGCAGGCATAGCAGAAACTGGCCCAGGCCCATCGCGGTCTGGGTGAACAGCAGTTTGAAATCGCCCATCGGTCCCTGACGCGACAGAATGATGAACAGCGTCAGACCGATGACCACAGCCGGGACTGATAAAAAAGTATTGAATAGCGAAATCAGGAATCGCCGACCGAAAAAATGACCGTAAGCAAGGCAGAAAGCGATTACCAGTGCCGGCGGTATCGCGGCCAGGATAGCGAGGGTAGAGACCCGAAACGATATACCGACGATTTCCCAGATATCGGCGTTGCCGCTAAACAACAATTGAAAAGCTTCGACGGTGCTGGCAATCAAGACGTCCACGACTAGTTAGGGTTGACTGCCGATGGCACAAACAATTGCTGGCCCTTAATTTTAAACTCGCCGATCATTTTCTGTGCTTCGGGCGTGGTGATCCATTTGATCAGTTTGCTGGCGCCCGCATAGTTCACGTCCGGATACAGTTCGGGATTCACCGCGATGATACCGTAAGGGTTAAACAGGGGTGGATCATCTTCAAATAACAGTTGAATGTCCAGTTTCGCCTGGTAGGCAAGCCAGGTACCGCGGTCGGTCATGGTGTAACCATCCACCTCGTTGGCAATCTGCAGGGTCTTGCCCATCCCCTGACCCACTTCGCGATACCAGCTTCCCGCGGGGTTTTTGCCTGCACTTTGCCACAGGATAAGTTCACGCTTGTGCGTTCCCGAATCGTCGCCGCGCGAGATAAACGGTTGCTCACTGTCATAAACGCGTTGCAGAACCTGGGCCACGGAATCGCTGCTGGCGGCGCCTGCCGGATCTGATTTTGGGCCGGCGATAATGAAATCGTTATACATAACGTCGGCACGGTCGACACCGTATCCGCCTTCGACAAACGCATCCTCGGCCGCGCGGGCATGCACCAGCACGATATCGACATCACCTTCCCGACCCAGGCGTAAGGCCTTACCGGTGCCCACCGCGATCATGTGAACTTCGATAGCGGTTTCAGCGCTGAATTCCGGTAGCAGGTAATCCAGCAATCCCGAGTTTGCGGTGCTGGTGGTGGTAGCGAGCCGCAATAGCGACTCATTGGCTGTCGCCTGGCCTATGATGAAAAAGCTGGTGATCAAAACGAACAAAAAGCGCAACATTAAATGACATTCCGTGCCGTAGGAAAATGGGAGTAGAGTGTATCAATCCAACTCGGGTTGCGTCGAATATTCATTGGGGTGAACCATCAAAACAGGTAAACTGTTCTATCTGTATCAAAACACAATCAGGTTAATTAAAGATGGATGAAGAAGCGCTCAACATGTCGATCCGAAAATTCCTCAAGAAGGTTGGTATCACCTCGCAACGTGAAATCGAAAGAGCGGTTGACCAGGCCAATACCGAAGGCCGACTCGATGGCAACCCGGTCAGGGTCAAGATCACGCTGGAGTGTGATCTGATCGATGACGCGTTGTCGATTGAAGACGAAATCAGGTATTAGCGGTTGGCAGCCATGAGTCAGGACAGGGCATTCATTCCACTCAACATTGCTGTATTGACGATTTCGGATTCGCGTAATGAGAGCGATGACAAGTCAGGGGCTTTACTGGTTAAGTATCTTGTCGAGGCCGGGCACCAGCTCGCTGAAAAATCGATCGTGCCGGATGACAAGTACCGTATCCGGGAAGTTATTTCACGCTGGATCGCCGACGAGTCCCTGCAGGTGGTGCTGACCACCGGTGGCACCGGGGTTACCGGTCGCGATGGTACGCCCGAAGCGGTTTCACCTTTACTCGACAAGATTATCGATGGCTTCGGTGAAACCTTCCGCAGTCTTTCCTATCAGACTATAGGCACTTCGACGCTGCAGTCGCGCGCCATTGCCGGCGTCGCCAACGGTACCTACCTGTTCTGCCTACCGGGTTCCTCGGGTGCCTGCAAAGATGCCTGGACGCAGTTGATCAGCACCCAGCTCGACTATCGTACCCGACCCTGTAACCTGGTAGAGCTGATGCCGAGGTTACGAGAAAAATAGCCGTTGCGAGTCTACTGTAACGATGTATGTCGAGGTGTGGCGGCGCTGTGTTAAATCAGGATTTGCGGGGTACTGGGTTCGGACCGGCAGCTATCATGTGTCGCTTTTTCGGTGCGCTCTCGGGGTTGGCATTTCGTCGAATTCGATTAATTCACCGCCATGATAAACCAGAAAATGTCGGCCCTTGGCACGGGCAATCAGCGTAACGCCGACTTTTTGTGCGATTTCGAGCCCCATCGCGGTAATTCCCGAACGTGACAGCAGCACCGGAATCTCCATCAACGCGACCTTGATCACCATTTCAGATGTCAGGCGCCCGGTGGTGTAGAAAAGTTTGCCCTTGCCTTCGAGATCGTTGAGCCACATGTAGCCCGCTATCGCATCGACTGCGTTATGTCGACCGACGTCCTCGATGAATTGTTCGATGCCGTTTGCTTCGCTACACAGCGCACAGCCGTGCACGGCTCCCGCGTTTTTATAGATTTCGTTGTACTCGTTGAGGGTATTCAGCAGCGCGTAAATCGACGATTGCTTCAATACGGGTTGATGCAGCGAAATCTGGTCGATGTTTTCCATCAGGTCGCCGAACACCGTCCCCTGACCACAGCCGGTGGTAACGGTTTTGCGTCCCAGTTTTTCATCGAGATTTTCGATGCCGTCATGGGTCGTGATCGCAACCGCTTCGGATTCCCAGTCGACCTGTATCGCCTTGATGGCTTCGATATCGTCGATCATGCGCTGGTTGCGCAGCCAGCCGAGAATTAACAGTTCCGGGTGGTTGCCAAGCGTCATCAGGGTGACGATTTCACGTTTGTCGAGATAAATGGTCAGGGCACGCTCGACCGCAATGGCACCCTCGACCGGTTGGTTGAATTCGTTGCAGGCGACCACGTTGGCGGTGGCCTTCTGGCCAGCGTTACTCAGTTCGGGTAAACGACGGGAAGTGCTTACTTCCGGAGAGGAGGGCATATCAACCTCCGGTGAGGTTCATATGACGCAGCAGGACTTCCTGGGAA
>Ga0265309_10000668_pt1 | contig 14060 bp, 10 predicted proteins | sample Helome_FD_192492 | JGI IMG/M metagenome (GOLD analysis project Ga0265309, IMG submission 192492) | Marine sediment microbial communities from subtidal zone of North Sea - Hel_20160524 (Illumina Assembly) | ecosystem: Environmental > Aquatic > Marine > Subtidal zone > Sediment ...
TTTAGTTAGGACTAGACATATGAATATGCAACAATTTAAGTGGAAGGTATGCTTGTTATGCTCCTTCTTCATCCTGGGAATAGTAATAACATCTGAAGCACAAACAGCTACTATACAGGAAGGAAGAAAGGAAAGAAAAAAAGTGGAAATGGTTACCAACCATGGCACTCTGGTCATGGAATTTTATAATGAGACACCACTGCATCGCGATAATTTTCTAAAGTTGGTTAAAGAAGGTGCTTATGACGGCCTGCTCTTTCACCGGGTGATAGACAACTTTGTGATCCAGGCTGGCGATCCTGACAGCAAAGAGGCCAAGGCAGATGCTGCCCTGGGAAATGGTGATGTTGGCTATACCATAGATGCTGAATTCCGACCCGATATTTTCCACAAAAGGGGCACAATTGGGGCTGCAAGAGATGGCAATCCAGAACGCGCATCAAGTGGCATCCAGTTCTATGTCGTGCAGAGAGGTGTACAGAACGACAGCCTGCTGGAAGTAGCCGAAAAGCGGATCAATACTATGCTGGCCAGGCATTTTGCTTATAAAGATGCCGCTTACAGTGAGCTTATCACATCCATGGAAAAGGCACAGGAGGCTGACGACATGAAGAAGTACCGAAAATTCAATGACCAGCTGGATACCATCGCAAAGACTTATACCAATTTTAATAGATATACGCTCCCAGAGACCCACAGGGCAGTTTATAAAACTGAGGGCGGCATCCCACATCTCGATCAGAATTATACCATTTTTGGAGAAGTCGTTCAAGGCATGGAAATAGTTGATGCTATAGCCAAAGTTGAGACTAATAAAAGGGACCGACCTGTAGCGGATGTCCGGATCATTTCGGCCCGGATTATAGACTAAAATAGCCGAATTTTTACCTCTCTATTTCATAAGCTGATATTCATCATAGGATGAAAGAATATCTGTAATGATATTTGTAAGGTTGGAACATAAAACCTGATTATTATGGAAACTTTAGAGAATGTTCACTTTGTTGACAAAGTTGTAAATGCACTGAGAACTGCGGCTATTGAATTAGAGGAACTTCAGGTTCAAGCTGCTTTGGGTAAAGCCGAGGCATCGGACAAATATGAAGATATCAAGAAGAAATTCAATATGTTCATACATGAGAGCAAGAATAAATATGAAACAGGTAAGGATAAAATAGAAGATCTCCATACCCAGTTTGATGAGCTCCGTGTGCAGCTAGCCTTAGGTAAGGCCGAAACTATTGAGGCTTTTAAAGAACAGAAAAAGCAATTACTGGCTACGATCCATGAGATCGAGCTTAAGATCAAGACTAATGAAAGGCTGAATCGCGCCTATAGCTTTATGCTTGTTGAAATCGAAAAGTTTAAAGCACAACTAGAACTTTTGGAACAGCGATTTGACAAGGGCAAAGAAGGCACGACTGCTTCCTTTGAGAAAGGGAAAGAGGAATTCAATGAATTCATTGAAAGGATGAAGGCAAAGTATTCCAATAAAACGGAAGCTACCCGCTGGGAGCATTTCCAGGGAGAGATATCCGAAGCCTTTTCTCATTTTAGACATGCTTTTTCAAAACCTTAAAGCGTCAGTGCTAATAAAAAAACACAGTCGGCTTGACTGTGTTTTTTTTTATAATATAATAATTCAAAAGAGCTGAAATTATATCAGCTTACTTAGATATTGTCATAATCCCCTTTCCGTATATTCCTCAGCATACCGTAACCCAGGATGACGGTAATTATCAAACATAGTAAACCAAAAACTGAGAGGCCGTTCCACAAGGGTTTTACATCAGAAATGATAAATAACGATGCCCCTATTATTAAGGCAACCATTATAAATGCCGTCACCAGCTGTTTGGTTACACGCTGTATAGTGTGTACCATCGGGTCTATCCCTTTATGCGTCAGATCAACTTTAACCTCTCCACTGTTGATCTTACGGATGGCATTCTTCAGATCCCTGGGGAACTCTTCCATATAATTCCCCAATTCGTAAATTGAATTGATCGCTTTCTCACCCATTTTCAGGGGACTGAAACTTTTCGTAACAGCACTTATTAAATATGGGCGAGCAATCGCAAACTGATCGAGTTCGCCATCCAACTTCTTTAGTACGCCTTCTAGCGTAACCAACGATCTGGCAAAAAGGAAAAAATGAGTCGGTACTTTCAGGCCATGATCGATAATAATGTCCTTAAGCTCAAGCAAAATAGTACTCATTTCATTCTTATGAAATGACCGTATATAGTGCTTTTCAACAAACTCATTAATGTCGAATTCCAGTTGACGGATATCCTCAATGGGAGAATCATTTGAGAGAGATTGAAGTGCTTTTATGATCTTATGGACATCCCTCTTGGTAATGGCAAGGAACAATTTTCCAAAGATCTCAATATCCCTGGGTAAAATACTGCCCATCATTCCAAAATCCAGGTAGCAAATATGACGATTCGGCACTACTAATAGATTACCAGGGTGCGGATCGGCATGGAAGAATCCGTATTCGAATATTTGTTTAAAGTAGCTGATAGTCAGTCTTCTGGCAAGCACTTTAGTGTCAAAACCATTTGTCTCAAGTTTCTTGATCCGGTCTATTTTAATACCCTTCATGAATTCCAGCGCTAATATTTTGGTCGTAGTATATTCCTGGTAGACCTTAGGCGCAAGGGCAAATTGATCGTGGCCGTCATCCGCGATGATATTGTTGTAAAAGCGTTGAACATTGATGGATTCGTTGATAAAATCCAGTTCCTGCATAATAGACTCCTCAAAATTCTGTACCAGTCCTTTGAGGTCAAAACTTTTTAGAGAGGGCATACGTCGCTCGAAGGTATGGGCGAGTTTGTACATGACCTTTATGTCCTCAATAATAATATCTTTTATCTCGGGTCGCTGAACCTTCAAGGCTACACGTTTGCCACTGTGCAATGTTACTTTGTGCACTTGTGCCATGGAAGCCGAGGCGAAAGGAACAGGATCAAACCAGGCAAATAAATTTTCAACCGTATCCTCTAATTCTTCTTCTACAACTTCCCTGGCAATTTCTTCTGGCAAAGGGGGAACATGGTCCTGTAGTTTTTCTAATTCTAAAGTGAGTTCCAGCGGGACCAGATCGGGACGATTGCTCAAAATTTGTCCGAATTTGATAAAAGTGGGACCCAGATCTTCACAAACCATGCGCATTCGTTCCCATTTAGAATATTCCAATGCGTGACTACGCGACCCTTTAGGGATAAAACGCTGATAGAATGTAAAGCGTTTATTCTGTTCTATATACCGAACCAAGTCCTCAAACCCGTACTTTACCAGTACTTTTAAGATCTGGTTGTATCGGGTGACCGATTTGTATTTGCGCTCTATATTTAAGGTGAAAGCCATCTTATGTGATCTTGATATCCAGTTTATTTAGACGTGCCTCCAGCAGGGCAATTGCCATATCAGCATTCTCTACCTTTTCCTCTAATGCCTTAATGTCGTCTAAATGGGCCACATTGATCTTCTTATAGAATTTGATCACTAATTCTTCAATTTTTTCTTCAAATTCTTCCTTCAACTGACTGGTCTTGTAAATGATCTTATCCATCAGCTCCAGGGGTTGTCCATCGTCGTCTAATATGGTTTCTGAGGCTACTTTATTGATATTATCTTTCCCTTTTTCGGACATTTGGTTAATCCGCTCTAAAACCTCTGCATCCTTGGCCAAATGATAAATGCTGGACGATAACATGACTAATTCTAATAAAGTCTTGGTCTTCATAACTTAAATATTTGAATATTTACCTGAAACAAAAGGTTAAGTTATAGTCTATTGCGATCATTTACTATGACTAAAATCAGTTTTCCAATGCGGTCATTTATTAAAAAGTCAGGCCTGAGAAGCCAAATCCGTATTCTGCAGAAACATTAAATTGAGGATTCTCAGGTGTAAGAGATACAAAAAATGGAGCTGTCTAAAACTTCGGAGCTCAAAGTGAAATTAGCGCCTGGTGGTGGCTTTACCATAAGTCTGATAGAAGCGGAGTAAGGTATAAAAGCTCTCTAAGGTCTGCGGAATAGCATAACATAAAGTTGATTTTTTTGTAAATTGAAGAACTTCCCCGCAAGCTGTATTATTCCAGTTTAATAATTCAACTGATTGTTATGCAAATACTTACCAAAAGATTGCTTTATTGGTTCCTAGGAGTAGCTTTACTGCTTCTGATCCCATTAATAGCCATGCAATTCAGCTCAGAGGTCAATTGGGATTTCACAGATTTTGCCATCATGGGAGCTGTTCTTCTCGGCATTGGCTTGGCATATGAACTTATCGCAAGAAGATCACAAAAAACTACGTATCGTGTGGCCTTTGGTTTAGGCCTGCTGGGTGCTTTCCTCTTGTTTTGGGTCAATGCAGCGGTAGGCATTATTGGAAACGAAGGCCAAACTGCCAACTTATTATACGGAGCCGTGTTTGTGGTGGGTCTGGTCGGAGCTTTAGTCTCTCGATTTAAGGCACGGGGTATGTTTTATACCTTGATAGTAGCGGCAATAGTCCAAATGTTAGTGCCGGTCACAGCCTATTTTATCTGGCCTCCTCCTGCTACCTCCTGGTCACCCAGTGTTTTAGGTGTATTTGTTCTTAGCGGATTTTTTGCCTTGATCTTTCTCCTTTCAGGTTTGCTATTTAAAAAGGCTTCGACCAGGGAATAGATAGAAAGGACGATAACCGGTGTGTTTTAAGCTTATTTATCTCAAAGTGCTTATAATTTTAAGGTAACCATCTATATATTCTACGTTCCTTCCGTTGGATACACTTATTGTCAAACGCCTAAAAAACCCTATATTTAATTAAGTCATTCCCCCCGGAATGATTGAATTTCTCCCACAAACCGGCATGTAGTCCGGATCATTGAACTTATAAGGTCAGCGTATCTATTGATTATAATCCTGAAGGTAAAGGTATTATGAGTTCAACGGTAACGCACCATCTTACTCATTGAACAGCAAAACGAAAGCAGAAGGAATGTTCTTGCTGCAAAAGTTAGGCAGGGTATAAAATGTGAATGATAAATTATTCTTAAACAAAACCCTGAAACTATAACTAATAATGGTAGATGTTATGAAAAGAAAGATCAAAAATTTAGCTTTAAAAGGTGGAGGAGTAAAAGGGATAGCCTATGTAGGTGCCTTAAAAGAGTTGGACAATTTAGGTCACTACAAAACTATTAAAAGGGTTTCCGGAACTTCTGCAGGCGCTCTTGTCGCCTTGATGGTCGCCTTAAAATTACCACCAGCAAAGATCGAGGAGCTCATGCGAGACCTTGATTTCAATTCGTTTAAAAGAGGATGGAATCCTTTTCGAATATTTACTAAGTATGGCTTGTATTCCGGCGATGCGATCTTGGATTTTGTGCATGATTGTTACCATGCCTCTCCTCTATTACTCGACAGGAAAAGTACGTTTAAGGAATTCAAGGAAGCAGGTGGTAAGGATCTGATCGTATTTGCCTCCAACCTGAATGAGAATACCATCAATGAATTTTCAGAGCACCATACACCGGATTGTATCGTTGCTGAAGCCGTAAGGGCTTCTATGTCCATCCCATTCTTTTTCAAGAGTTGGAAATTCACCAATAATATTCCCAATGACCATATCTATGTAGATGGAGGGGTCACGTTCAATTATCCACTATCGTTTTTTGATCATCCTAGGTTCAATGATGATCCATGGACTCCTAATGAAGAAACTCTCGGACTCTTTTTAGAGCAACAGAACGTATATGAAATGTTCCAGAGTAATCCGATTACCAAGGAAGAGCACGCTAAGCACAGGGCAAAATTTATTGTGAGGTATCTCAATAAATTCAAGTACTACCAATGGATCACGATTTATATAAAACACCTGTACCATACACTAATGAATTCTCAGAACATCGCACTTTTTGAGGAGAGTTATTTAGTGAGGCGAACTGTATTTATAGATGACCTGGGTATACCGGCGACAAAATTTAACTTGACTTCTAAGGATAAGAATGATCTTATTACTGCAGGCCGAGTGGGTACAGAGCGATATTTTGAGTACCTTAAAACCTTAGAAAAAAAGAAGACCAACTACCAAGATTTAAAGAAAAATGAGCCGTCAAAATCCACTGACCGTGATCACGCCTATAAGGCCTGATAAACTAGAAGAGTTACGCGAAATATTAGATTACATGAAATATACCCTTGAGAATATCCAGGGGTTTGACGAGCGCTCTAAATTTAAGGATCTATATGAGGAAGTACACTATTTGCGATGGATCATAATTGACGATAAAGAATCTGAATTCTTCAAGCATAAAAAAAATGCGGATTCATTAAAACCCAAGTTAGTCTTCTCCTCTAATTTTGATAAAAGTGTCGATCATCATTTGGATGATCTTTCTACAGATAAATTGGCATCTATTCAGAAAATGGGCGGTATGGCCGTGTATTCAGATGGTCATACTTTGACAGACCAGATATATAGTTGTTGCATGGATTACCCAGAATCCAGTAATAGAACTCTTAAAACACGAAAAGACTATTTAAGTGATCATATAGTCAAAGTTTCAGCCTTTTATAAAGGCAGCCCAAGGCGCAGTGTAAGCCAAATCAAAGAAGAGAATGAATTAAGGGTGCGTTTGCGTAAAGAGTTGGATGATAACAAGGATAATTGGAAAGATCTGTCTGCAAAAGAAATTCATCGAAAGTTAAAATTGCTGATTTCAAATGATCACAATATTACAATTACGGATACTAAGTATCGCATGCCAAAGAACAGTGTGTTTAAACTATGCTTGCTCGTATTTGTAATTGTCTTATTGCTACCAGTAATCATTATTTGGCTTTTTATCGTACAGTTTGGTCATGAGAAATATGACAAATATTTTACTACTTACCGGAGTGATATTCCAAGGAAACAGACGGAAATATTGGAGGAATACGAGGACCTTACAGACGGGGAGCGACCCCAACCCGTGCAAGGTTATGCAGTTGAAGAAGCAAGAGCACAGCCTAAAAAGGACATGATTATTAATTATCAAAACCAATTTAGCCAGCTCGTAGATATGAAGCCGGGGAAAGTACGCCTCATCACCTTCAAAGCGATGATGTTATTTGCGAGAGTAATAATTCCGATCTGGTACGTAGAGGGGAAACTTCTAAATATTCCTACCATACATTTTGCACGCTGGGTCTTGTTTGATGATAATAAGCGCGTCTTATTCTTTTCCAATTTTGATGGAAGTTGGCAACAATATTTGGGTGATTTCATCGATCAGAGCGGATGGGGATTATCGGCCATCTTCTCAAATACAACCGTGTTTCCAAAGACCAATTGGCTGGGAAGTACCGGTTTTTTCTCTATGAAAAATATTCTGCCAAAATCGAAGATGTTCTTTCCGGGCGGGGCCTATGATGAAGAACATTTCCTGGCTTGGAGCCGGTCAACAGAGTTACCAACCAACATTTGGTATTCGGCCTATCCGGACCTATCCATAAAAAACGTAAACAATAACTCAAGGATCCGTGTCATGCTCGCTAAAAACCTGAGCGAAAAGAAGGCAAGGCAATTTTTCGAACTTATCTAGCAACCCATGTATACTATAGAATTAGAAGATGTCCAGGGCTATGTCCTAAGAGAATACGGAAATATGGAGTATTCCCGTTTTGTCTTGCTAAAGATCACAGATGATAACCGGGCCAAAAAATGGATCAAGACCATTTGTGATAAATTGACCAATGCCGTTAAAGTAAATAAAGATGAGTTGCGGGATAGAGGTCTCAATATCGCATTTGCCAAAGACGGGTTAACCGCTTTGGGATTAGATAAGAAAAACCTGGATTCATTTTCACCTCCCTTCAAGGAAGGCATGGTCACAGACCACAGGCACCGGCTTTTAGGTGATATTGATAGCAGCCATCCGGATAATTGGGAGTGGGGCGGCAAGAATAATGAAGCTGTAGAGATCATACTGTTAGTTTTCGGCAAAGACAAAAACACATGTATGGCCTATTATGAGGAGCTAAAATCAGATTTTGAAGCTAGCGGACTCAGAGAAGTTCGCAAACTGGATGGATTAACTCTCCCAGATAACAAGGAACATTTTGGTTTTAGGGATGGCATAGCACAACCTATCGTAAAAGGAAGCGGGAGAACTGGACCTGAATACAATTCTGTGAATCCCGGAGAATTCATTCTGGGATACGAGAATAATTACTTTGTCTTTCCCGATTCTCCTGCCATATTTAAAGAAAAGGAACAGGGTGATGTTAACTTACTGCCTCCAAGTGGCGCTCGTCCCGGTTTCAGGGATCTGGGGAAGAATGGCACCTATCTGATCATACGTCAAATGCAGGAGCATGTAGACCGGTTTTGGGGCTTTATGAATAAGGAGACTCAAAATGGGGATGATTCTATCAACGAGGAAGCCAGTATAAAATTAGCTTCCCAAATGTTCGGTAGGTGGCCCAGTGGTGCACCCCTGAGTAAATTTCCAGACAAGGATCCAGGAGGTGCCAGTGACGACAATGATTTCCTGTATTATGACGATGACCGTACCGGAGCAAAATGTCCGTTTGGATCCCATTTAAGGCGCATGAATCCCAGGGACAATTTTGAACACGATTCAAAAGAGAAGTCCATTATCCTGAGCAACAGGCATCGTTTAATACGAAGGGCGCGATTATATGGTGAACCTATCATCAGTTCCCCAACCAATCATGATCCGGAAGGAGAAGTGGGCTTGTATTTTACATGCTTTGGGGCTGATATCAGTCGGCAATTTGAATTCCTGCAATACACCTGGTCCAATTACCCTAAGATCAAACAACTCTATATTGATCCGGACCCAATTATTGGTGTAGTGGAGAATACGGAAGAGGGGCAACAACAGCAATTCACTATTCAAGGGGAGCCATACAATAAGACGGTGAAAGATCTAAAACGTTTTGTGACAATTCGAGGAGGGGCGTATTTCTTTTTCCCATCTATCACGAGTGTACGCTACTTGTGTACACTACCTTCTAAGAAAGAGAATTAGTCTCCGTTTTCAATGTAATCCTTGGCATTCTCGAGGCTCTCTTCCATGAATTCCTCATATTTTATCAAGCGCAATATAAACTTGAGTAAGAAGCGTGCGATAAAGTTTTTAGCCGTATAAATATAATTCCATGTTATACGCGTCTGATCATCCATGGTGTCAAACCATACCTGGCTGTAGGCCTCATCGGAAAACTTCTTTAGCACATTGGTGAACTTGCTGGCCTTATAGGAATAATTAGCAAACGGATTAAATGTGAGTAATTCTTCATGTACCGATTCTCCCCCGTCAAAATAAACGATGCGCTGATCGCCGCTTTTGTTATAAGTCTTACCCAAGTTTTTTGCATTTAGGGCGGCAGGTATCTTTCCCACTTTTTTTAGCCAATTGGGAAGTTCTGCACCACTCGTAATGAAGTTAAAGGCTATCTCCTTGCTACAGTCCACAGTGATCTGGGCCTGCATTTCTATTACCCCTTTAGTCGGGATCTTAGGCGGGATCGTACTACCTTCCGGGATACGGGTACCGTCTAAAAAATCGGCAGAATCCCTGGGCTCCTTATCGGGTGTTCCATTGTACTCATGGCGAAATTTGGACATGGCCACATACGCCCGTTTTCTTGCCCGGTTAAAATTGCCAAGTGGCCTGTGCTCCGGAAGTGCATGCCAGGCGTTGAAAGACATGTTTTCACCGTATTCCATTTGTTCCTTGCTATCAAATTGCTGCGCAGGAATGACTAAAGTGCCCACTTGTACAAACTCAGAATCCCATGGGACGGTAGGATCTTCTATGGGCATTGTAACAGCATCATTTTGGAATTGCACATAGAATTCAAACTCTTGTGCATGGACACTGAGCGTTTGTGCCATATTGATCCGCAGATAGGAATATTCATTTACATCCTCATTGAGGATCTCATTCTCTTTGGAAGGTTCAAGGTAGTATTTCACTGCCGTGTCCTGGTCACCAAAACGATAGGGCTGTGTACTCCAATAGGGAATATTTAGTGGGTTATCGCATGCAACTCGCGACTTCACCAGTCGCATGATCACCTTTAAATGGGTAAGTGCATATTTTAGCACCAGTTTTTTACTATTCTCTGCCGTTGCAGCCCTTAATAGCGGGCTGAATTCCTTGATGTCCTTGGAAAAGAAGGTTTCACTACTCATTAGCAGGAAATCTTGGGTTTCCTCATGCCGTTTACCATTCAGTATCTTTTCACCCTTAACACCCATTAGCTTAATAGCGATGCCGCGAATATCTTTTTTCTTATCGCTTTCAGGGGGAAGGTTGGCATTGGAAAATCGCACCCAACAATGGTATTCTTTTTCCTCTTTAAAAACACCTACTTTGTATTTCTTGTCAAGATTTGGCTCAACCTTGAAGATCCCTTTTACACAACCATGGCTTTTAGTATGCACTTGTCTCGGCATATGCTTGCCCTCATCGGCATACAAACGCAACATTTGATCCTCCATCTCATTCACCATTTCCTGAATGATGGCATCTTCATTGGACAGTAAATATTCACGTCCTCGTTCTGGTGTCGTATTGCCTGGTTTGCTCATGTTGGTCGGTTAATGGATTAATACAGAACTCTATTGAAAAACAGTTTCCGGAAAACCTATTCGCTCGAGGAGGACATCAAATCGAGGATCTGATCGGAGCGGTTTGTATTCCGGGCCATGCTTAAGGGAAACTAGCCAAGTATCTTTGTATTCTATTGCAATGTCGAAAAACTTAAAGGCATTGTCAAAATCGCCCAGATAGGCATAGATCAGCGCAATTCCCAAGGGAGAAACGTTCACTTTTTCCTGAGAAGCTTCTAATTTTTCAAGGATTTCCCTGGCTTCTGCTTCCTGGCCGTTTTGAGCCAGGGCAATGCTATAGGTAATCTGCGCCCATCCAAGTCCCTGAGCCATTTCCACAGCTTTTTTGCCTTCTTTAACAGCTCTTTCACTATCCCCTTCAATAAAGCTGTTATAGGCCAGTAAGCGTTGGGCCTCAGAATAATTGGGAACTAACTTCAACAAGTTGTTGAGTACTTCCCGGGCTTTTTCATGATACTGGCCCCAGGTAAAATAATAACCTAACAACACTTGATTGTAAAAGGACAGCGGATCAGTTTCTATGATCTTCATTGTGTTGATGATGGCCGTTTCATAATCCCCATTTGCAAATGCATTATACCAGGGATCTAAGATTACCCCTGTAAAATAATATGGTACACGGGCTTTGGCCGCATTTTCATAGTGTTCCTTTGCCTGATCAAAATCCCAGTCGAACCAAAAAGCTGCTTGCCCAAGCACAAAATGTGCGCCTGCGATCTCCTTGTTGATGGATAGCGCCTTATTGGCAAAAGATTTAGTCTTTTTGAACCCTTCCTGAGGTGGAAGGAGTAAATGCATTGTTTGTAAGAAATGAATATTGGCCAGGGCAGCATATCCTTCCGCATAATCAGGATCCAGCTCAACTGCCTGGAAATAACAACTCTGCGCCCTATCAAATCCCTCGATGAACATTTCTTCAAAATACCGACCTTTAAGAAGCATTTCATAGGCTTCCAAACTAACGGGTTTAGCCTTGTCCGTATTCTTGACAAGGCTTACTTCAAGTTCATCGGAGATCTTTGCGGCAATGTCGTCCTGAATCTCAAATATATCATCGAGCTCACGGTCGTATCGCTGGGCCCAGATCTGGCTTTCTTCGCCCACACTGTATAACATGGCATTGATCCGTAACCTGTTACCCCTTCTTCGTATACTCCCCTGTAGAATGTGATTTACATTCAATGTCCCGGCGATCTGTACTTCCGAGTATTCGCTGTTTTTGAATTGGAAGGAGGAACTTCTCCCTACCACTTTCAGCTCCTTAATGTTAGAAAGTGTGATCAGAATTTCCTCAGCAATCCCTTCGCAAAAATAATCCTGATCTTTATCGCCCGTCATATTCGCAAACGGAATGACTGCAATACTGTTTTTAGTTTCCAGGATCGATCTTTCCGTATAATCGCTGGTTCTGGATGCCAGATCCTTGATGAACTTTGCCTTTGCCTCAACAGAATAAATTTTGATCTCATCGCTTAGATTCCGTAATTCGAAACCGCCAACCAAGTCTATTTTTAAGCCTTTCTTATTTAAGAGATTGTCATATACTTCGTGAGAAATATGGGTGCCACAAGTTGGCGCCGTGGGCTCTATCCGGGCAGCTATATTGACCCCATCTCCAAAAATGTCTCCTTTCTCCAAGATAATTTGGCTGTAATGCAAGCCGATCCTGAGATTAAGATCTTCATTGTTTTCTGCTGCAGCATGAATCTCACATGCCGCATATACCCCATCAGTAGCCGTATTGAAAATAGCCATGATACCATCTCCCATTTCCTTTAGCAATTCACCACCGTATTTGCTGATAATGGTTTTATGGATATATCTGTTTTCATCTAAGGTTTGCAGGGCTTTACTTTCATTTTTACTCATCAATCGAGTATACCCCACAATGTCAGTAAACATGATGCACGCCAAGTGCCTTTGCTTTGGTGGACTATTCTGCATTTTAAAACCCAGTATTAATAAGGGAGATCTTTTGGTTGTTTGATTTTAGTATGAACCTTCTTATTTATTATGATTGGGGCAAGGTTTTGGCATGAGTTCATACTTTCTCGCATTAGTAAATATACTAATTCTTATCAAATCTTAATGGGGAATCCGATCTAGGCTCAGAGCCCAGTTTATTTAGGCTTAAAAGACTGTCTGAATGATTCAGGACTTATGCTTGAATAGCAACCCTATACGAACACCTTAAACTTCATTCAGAGATGCCAATGTTCATGATATTACATTCAATCCCCATATTGGTATTATGACCTTAGACAGGTGAATATTTTGTATTTTCCATATTCTAAATTGACATACCATCCTAAAAGACCTTGATTCCAATGGGGAACAGAAGTAGTATCGCTAAAAATTATTTGAAATTCCTCCAAAACGGCGATATATCGCAACTCTTAAATCTATTCAGTCAGGATGCCATTGTAGATTCACCACTTTACGGCATTAAAAAAGCGACTGATTTTTACCGTGGCCTGCAGGCAGATACGCAAAGCTCAGAGCTTAAACTTATAGGGATCTTTGAAGAAGAAAATCGTTCAGATATTGCCTTGTATTTTACCTACAAATGGACGTTAAAGACTCGGGAAATAGTATCTTTTGACGTGGTGGATGTTATTGAATTCAATGATTCTGATAAAATTAAAAAGTTGAAAATAATTTACGATACGGTTTTAGCTCGTACGCTTGTAAACCAATTAAAAAACTAAACAAATAACATATGTATACTGGGAAGGTTTATAGATTCATCGACATGGTGAAATGGACGCGTTTTGAAACATTATTATTTCTGTTCATTATTTTGTTTTGGGTTGCAGGCTATTATTTTCTGGATATGGAATGGCTTCGTATTCCCTGGACACCTATGGCACTGATCGGTACGGCCGTAGCCTTTATCATTGGATTTCAAAACAACGCAGTATATGACCGCATATGGGAAGCACGTAAAATATGGGGTGGTATTGTTAATACGTCACGTACTTTTGGTGTCTTTGTGCAAGACATGGTCTCATCTGAGCATGCCGAGGAAGATGTCTCTTCTGAAAAGCTCAAAATAGAGATAAAGACCCTAACCTACAGGCATATTGCCTGGATGACAGCTTTACGTCATGCGATGCGTAATAGAAAAAACTGGGAAACGGCTATCTTGCATAAAACCAATAAAGAGTTTGGTGTACGACCTCCTGAAGAGAAAGCAGAACTCCAAGATGACCTCAAACCGTATTTATCTGCTGAGGATTTGGAGTATGTTCTGAACCACGATAATCATCAAACTGCTGTTCTCTATTTGCAATCTCATCACCTTCGGAGATTAAAAGAGATAGGGCTTGTCTGGGAATTTTCATTTCTTGAGCTGGAAGGTATTATTCAGGAACTTTTCACATTACAAGGGCAGACAGAACGCATTAAG
>Ga0265309_10000669_pt1 | contig 14054 bp, 14 predicted proteins | sample Helome_FD_192492 | JGI IMG/M metagenome (GOLD analysis project Ga0265309, IMG submission 192492) | Marine sediment microbial communities from subtidal zone of North Sea - Hel_20160524 (Illumina Assembly) | ecosystem: Environmental > Aquatic > Marine > Subtidal zone > Sediment ...
CGTTGGTCGCCATAGACGCGCGGGAGACAGTGGAACGAACCCCGATTCTAGCAAAGCGCGGCGCCATCACGCGGCCTCATGACTGAGCCTGGCGACGCGCGGACGGCGGTGATTGTTGCAGCCCACGGGCGCCGGGGGCGCCTGAAAGACTGGCATGCCGCGGAGCACCCCTACGTGGTCCGCGGCCGCCGGCTGCGCGTCGTGTGTGGTGACCGGGTGCAGTGGGAACCGGGGCAGCACAACGAAGTCACCGTGACGGCCATACAACCGCGCGCCAACTCCCTGCGCAGACTGGACACTGCGCGCAACAGCACCGAGGTCCTGGCGGCAAACCTCACCCTCGTGGGGGTAGTCTGCGCCAGCGAACCCCAGCCCGACTGGTTTGTGATTGACCGTTACCTGTGCGCTGCCGCCGACATGGGCGCCCGCGCAATCCTTGTGGTCAACAAGTGCGATCTGGCCCGGCCCGATCCGGCGGAGCTGGACACCTATCGCCGGGCCGGCTATCGCGTGCTGGAAGTATCGGCGCAGGCAGGCCAGGGGCTCGCCGAGCTGGCCAAGGCCTTCGACAGCGAGACAGGTATCCTGGTCGGGCAGTCAGGGGTCGGCAAATCGTCGCTGATCAACCGACTCGTACCTGGCGTAGCTGTCAGCACCAGCGGGCTAACCCGCGGGAGTGCCGAAGGTCGGCACACAACCACCGCGTCCGTCATGCACACATTGCCTGGCGGTGGGCGCCTGATCGACGCGCCGGGCGTGCGCGACTTTCTGCCCGCGATAGACGATGACCGCGCGGTGCAGGTTGGCTTTGCCGAGATTCTTGCTGCGGCTGCGCAGTGCCGATTCACGGATTGCCGGCATATGCGTGAACCAGGTTGTGCGGTAAAGACCGCGGTGGACGAAGCTGCAATCAGCGCGCGACGATACGAAAGCTACCGGCGTCTGCTACGCAGCACGCAGTCGGCGCCATCACGCTGATTCGACCGCTGTGCGCGACGCAATAGCGCGATACAGGGTACTGCTGTCGACATATTCAAGCTCGCCGCCCATGGGCACGCCGTGGGCAATGCGACTGGCCGCGACGCCAAATTCCGCCGCCAGGCCGCCCAGGTAGGCCGCCGTTGCCTCGCCTTCCACGGTCGCACTGGTAGCGAGCACCAGTTCCTTGATAGCTCCACCCGCCAGTTGCTCGCGCAACAGATCAACACCGAGCTCAGCCGGCCCGACACCATCCAGGGGTGACAGACGTCCGAGCAGCACGAAGTAGCGGCCGCGATAACCGCCGGATTCCTCTACCGCCACGAGGTCCGCCGGCGATTCCACCACACAAACCAGTTCGTGTTCGCGGCGGGAGTCAGCACACACCGGGCAAATATCTGACTCCGTCAGCATGCGGCAGCGAGTGCACAGCCCGACTCGCTCGGCCGCGTTACCAAGGGCGGCCACGAGGCGAGCTGCACCTTCACGGTCTTTCTCGAGCAGGTGCAATGCCATGCGTTGGGCGGACTTCGGCCCCACGCCAGGCAAGCAGCGCAAAGCGTCGAGCAATTCCTGCAGGCTGGGAGAAAAATTCACGCTGCGTCGCTGTCAGAACGGCAGCTGCAGGCCCCCGGGCAGCCCCATGCCCCCGGCCATGCCCGAGAACTTGTCCTGCACCGTGCGCTCGACCTTGCGGACGGCGTCGTTAAAGGCCGCTACCAGCACATCTTCGAGCATGTCGCGGTCATCGCCGACCAGGGATGGGTCGATCTTTATGCCGCGCACCTCGTGCCGACAGGTCATCGACAGCTTGACGAGCCCGCCACCAGCCTCGCCCTCCACTTCGAGATTGCCGAGCTCTTCCTGAGCTTTCTGCATCTCGGCCTGCATTTTCTGAGCCTGCTTCATCAGCTGGCCGATATCCGCCTTCATGGGTGAGCATCTCCGTCTGGGTGTTAGGGATTGTCCGGCGTTCGTTTAATGGATTCCGGAATGAGTTCGCCCTGGAACATGTCAACGATCTCACGAACGTCTGGATCCTGCTCTATGGCGGCGCGCGCGCGGGCGGCGTCTGCTTGGTCCGCCCTCGCATGGTCGCCGGCCAGGGTGCGCCCCGGGGCATTGGCGACCTCGACACGGACCTGCATATCACTCCCGAGCCGTTCCCGGACCGACGCACGCAGCCGGCTCACGAGCTTATCTGTAACGAGGTGATCATTATGCGGCTCAACCCGCAAGCGAATTTCACTGGCTGTGGCCGACTGCAGCGCCGTGTGCTCTGCCAGTTGGCGCGCCGCACCGGAAACCGACAGACCGGCGACAAAGGCCGGCCAGTCTTCCGGATCGTGACTCGTACCAGCAGCCGGCGCCGCAGCAGGGGCCGCGGGCGCAGCGGGCGCAAGCCGCTGGGGAGGCGCAGTGCCGGCGGCGCGGCGTCCGGGTGTCGTTGCCGGTTTTTCAACTATGTCACCGGGCGCATCCAGCTGAAAGGCCAGCATGCGCAACAGGACCATTTCAAAGCCCAGTCGTGGTTCCGGCGCCAGGCTGAGATCACGTCGCCCGGTGATAGCAATCTGGTAGTACAACTGCACTTGCGCCGGCTCGAGCCGGCCAGCCAATGCCTGCATGGCATCGAGGCTGTCTTCGTCCGGTAATGCGTCGCTGCCGGCCAGCTGAAGCACCGCCAGACGCTGTAACGCGGTGGCCAGCTCGTCGAGCACGCGTTCGTAGTCAGGCACGTCTTCGTCGAGGCCATCGATCTGCGCCAACAACGCCGCCGCGTCGCCCGCCACCACGGGGGCCAGCAATCCCAGCACACGATGTCGTCCCATAGACCCCAGCATGGTCGCCACGTCTGCGTCGCCGACCGAGTTATTGCCATAGGCCAGCGCCTGGTCGAGCAGACTTAGACCGTCGCGAACGCTGCCGCTGGCGGCGCGGGCCAGGCGCGCGAGTGCGGCAGGTTCGGCTTGAAAGCCTTCCGAATCGCAGATCTGGGCCAGCCGCGCCTCGATCAGGGCCGCTGGCAGACGCTTGAGGTTGAACTGCAGGCAGCGCGACAGTACGGTCACGGGTAGTCGCTGCGGATCTGTCGTCGCAAACAGGAACTTCACATGCGGCGGCGGCTCTTCCAAGGTCTTCAGCAGCGCATTGAAAGACTGCCGCGACAACATATGCACCTCGTCCACGAGGTAGATCTTGTAGCGCCCGCTGGTGGGTGTGTACTGCACGTTTTCCAGCAGCTCGCGGGTATCGTCAACGCCAGTACGCGACGCAGCGTCTACTTCGATCAGATCGACGAAACGGCCCTCGTCGACGGCGATACACGCACTGCACTTGCCGCAGGGCTCCGCCGTGACGCCTTCCAGGCAGTTCAGCGCCTTTGCCAGTATCCGTGCCAGGGTGGTCTTGCCCACACCTCGCGTGCCGGCGAACAGGTACGCATGATGCACCTGGTCGGCACCGAGGGCATTCTGCAACGCGCGCACCACGTGGTCCTGGCCGATCACATCGGCGAACTGGCGGGGGCGCCACTTGCGGGCGAGGACTAGGTAGCTCATTCGGTCAACCGTTAGGAAAAAAGATCCGCGCCAGCCGCACCCCGGCGCCCGGCATCACCGCTACCGCTGCTCCCTCCCGGGCCTGACGGGGTTCACGGCTGGCCGCCGCGGGGGGACCGGCGCGGACCCGAGCAAAGATTATGCGGTGCCGGCGCAGCGGGCAAGCATGTCTTGTTGCGCAGCCGCGGCGCGCGGTGAATAATCGCTGCCTTCATCAATTCCCGCCGATCCATGTCCATTCGAATTGCTCCATACACGGTGCTGCTATCGGTGCTGCTCCTCGCCGCCTGCACGAAAGGCACGAAGATCACCAAAGTCAGCCACGAAAAGAGACCGGCCGAGGCGCCCTATTCCCGAGTGCTGATCGTCGGCGTCACGCCGAATGAGGGCCTGCGCTGGCGCTGGGAACGGCTGATGGCCTCGACCCTGGAAGGTCGCGGCATCACCGCCTGGGCCAGCGTGAAGGAGATGGGCTATGACACGCCGCTGAATCGCGACAACGTGGTGGTGGCAGTGCGCAAGACTGGCGCTGACGCGGTGCTGGTGAGTCGCCTGATCCGCCAGGATGTCGCCGCCAGGGGTGTAGATGCCCGCAAGGAAGCAAAATTGCGCCGCCGCGACGAATACATATTCGACTTCTTCCGCTATGACTACGAAGAAGTCGACGTCCCCAGCTACACGCTGCTGACCAGCACCGTAGAGATCAACACTGACCTCTACGAGGCGACCGAAGGCCGGCTCATTTACAGCCTGAATTCAATCACCTACCAGAAACAGACCGAATGGGAGGTCCTGGATGAGGTCACCATTGCCATTGCCAAGCGCCTGCGCAAAGACAAATTGGCGCGACCCGGCTCTTGACCCCACCGGCCTGCTCCGCCAAACATGGGCCTCTGCAATCCAGGAGTCGCTGCAATGCGGAAGTTAACCGCTACCCTTGTCGTTGGGATCTTGATGCTGGGCGCCAGCGGCCCGGCCCTCGCGGCTGATCTGCCGAAGGTTACGGTCTACAAGTCGCCTACCTGCGGGTGCTGTGTGAAGTGGGCCGATCAGCTCAAGGCCAGTGGATTTCCGGTAGAAACCATCAACGTGCGGGACGTGGTCCCGATCAAGCAACGCTATCGCGTGCCGCCCCAGCTGGGCTCCTGTCATACGGCGGTGGTCGACGGCTACGTAGTGGAAGGCCATGTCCCCATCGAGGACGTGCTGCGCCTGCTGCGCGAGCGGCCGGATACCCAGGGCATTGCGGTCCCGGGCATGCCCATCGGCTCGCCCGGCATGGAAGGGCCGAACCCGCAAGCTTTCAAGGTCTATGCCTTCGATGCTTCAGGCGCCATCGAGGAGTACGCGGCGCATTCGCCGTAACGGCGTCCGTCACCCAAGGGGCAGCGCCTCACCGTTAGCGGCCGCTGCAGTAGCCGCGCCGTCGACCGTGGCTAAGCACCATGCTTGAACTCTATGCCCGCCTGGCCAGATGGCTGCAACCGCGCGCCTGGTTGGGCTGGGTCCTGGTGGCGGGTGCCGTGCTCGCCTTCCCGGCGGCCATTTTCGTGGTCAAGGGCGAGACCGGCCAGTACCTGGGTCTGGCGGCCATCGCCATGGTGCTGTGGGCATTGACGCTCAGCGCATTCATCCGGGCCTTTGCCGGCACGCCACCGGCGCCGGACGCAGGCTTGCTGGGACGCCTCCGGGCACTCCTGAGGCGCCTCTACCGCGGGTTCCTTGCCCTGCTGATCACGCTGCTGCTGGTGGTGGTTATCTGGTTTTCGATTCGCGCCGTGTTGCTGGTGACGGACCTGCCGGCCTGGGACCGGACGGGAGATCAGGGGCCTGGGGAACCTGCCGCAATCGCGGGTCGAAATCAAAAAAAATAATTTTTAAACATTTAGTTAGGTAACTTTCCTCGAAACGTTTTCGATCTCGTCCAGGTCATTCTCCTCGCAGAAACTGCCGGCTTCGCCAGTCTTCCGCGCGAATCCAGGCCCATTCAAGACCAACGAACTTCGGGCAATACGTAGAATCGCGGACCCTGTTACGAGGATGCCCGAGTACCTCGCTACGCCTGGATTGGTTAGCGTTAACGCTCTTCCCCCGGAGGCAGGACTCCCCCGGTCCGATAGCCTCACCCGGCCACCCTCGCGGTGGCCGGGCTTCTTCGGCCCTTCTGAATACCCGTGGCTTGTGCCACAGGCACTGCCAGCCAGCCGTGCTAGCGTGTCGGACCATGCACAGAAATCGCCTGTTGCTGAATACGGCACCAACGGCGCCAGCGAATACTCTGTCACGGTCTCAGAGGAACTTTCACCATGTTCTGGGTGGTCATCGGCCTGATTCTGCTAGTCGCCATTGTCGGCCCCGGTTTCTGGGTGCGCCGCGTGCTGCAGACATACAGTGAGCCCGCGAACCGCTACCGTGAACAGGGCACCGGCGCCGCGCTGGCAAGACACCTGCTCGACCGCTTCGAGTTGAGCGACGTGAAAGTTGAAGCGACCGAGATGGGCGATCACTACGATCCGCAGGCCCGTAAGGTGCGGTTGTCGCCGGATAACTACAACGGCTACTCCCTGACGGCGATCACTGTGGCCACCCATGAAGTGGGGCACGCCATTCAGCACGCTCGGGGCGAGGCGCTGTTCGACTACCGCCAGCGGCTGGTGCGCACGGCCATGGCGGGTGAACGGGTAGGTGGATTCCTGCTCCTGGCCGCGCCGGTCATCGTGTTGCTGACGAAAGTGCCACAGGCCGGGTTAGTGCTGCTGCTGCTGGCGGTCGGCACCATGGCCCTGGGCACGCTGGTGCACCTGGTCACGCTGCCGGTGGAACTGGATGCCAGTTTCAACAAGGCCCTGCCAATTCTTGAAACCGGGAACTACCTGCAGTCCGGTGACCTGCCCCATGCGCGGCGGATTCTGAAAGCCGCCGCCCTCACCTACGTGGCCGGGTCGCTGGCCAGTCTGTTGAATCTGGGCCGGTGGCTGGTCATTCTGCGCCGGTAGGGTGCGCTGTGCGCACCGTCTTTGAAACGGCGGAATTCACGCGGTGCACGGAGTGCACCCTACAAATACGCAAGGGCCCCGAATCCGGGGCCCTGCTGCGGTTCGGTCAGCCTTCGCCTTCAGGTACAGGAGGCCTCGAAAATCGACTGAATCGACGCGTCCAGCATGGCGTTGAACTGCTCGTCTGATTGCTGGGCTGACAGACCTTCGGTCAGCGCCCGCGAGAAGCTCGCGATCATCCCGTTGTTCTGCGCGAGCCGGCGGTTGGCCTCGTCACGAGAGTAACCGCCCGACAGGGCCACCACCTTCAGCATGTTCGGGTGATCCTGGCAGGCCTTGTAGAAGTTTGGCTCTTCCGGCAGCGTCAGCTTGAACATCACCAGTTCACTGGCGTCGAGCTTGTTCAGGTGCGCCAGCAGCTGCTCTCTGAGCAGCGCCTCGGCCTCGGCCTTGTCCGGCGCATTGATGTCGACTTCTGGCTCGATGATCGGCACCAAACCTGCGGCGACGATTTGCCGGCCAATCTCGAATTGCTGCGCGACATTTTCTTCGATACCACCTGCGTTTGCAGACTTGATGACGGAGCGCATCTTGGTACCGAAGACGTCTTTCGCGGTCGCTTTCTGCAACAGCTCGTCGAGATTCGGGATGGGCTTCATCAGCTGCACGCCGTTAGCCTCGTCGGCCAGGCCCTTGTCCACTTTCAGGATCGGCACGACGTTCTTGTCCTGCCACAGGAAGTGCGATGTGGCCTTGCCTGCAATTTCCCGGTCGAGGGTATTCTCGAACAGGATCGCGCAGAGAATGCGCTTGCCGTCGAAAGCCGGGCTGGTGATGATGCGCGTGCGCATCTCGTGAACCAGCCTGAACATTTCCTCGTCGTTACTGTAGGCATCTTCCTCGATGCCGTAGATCCGCAACGCCTTCGGCGTGCTGCCGCCGCTCTGGTCGAGCGCAGCGATGAAACCTGGATCGTTGCTGACTTTTTCGAGCTGCTCTTGGAAAACTGACATCGAGAACCGCCTGCTATTTCGTTAGTGGGTTTTAGGTTGCCGGACGGGACCGGCGGCCGGTGGCGGAGTATATCAGTCGAGGCCGCCGACACCGCAGAGGCCCCGCCAGCGCAGCACTGCCACGCGCCGGGATGCACACGTTTGCAAAAAGCCACCGCCCTGCGCTAGGCTAATCTGCATCTAGCCCCAATTCGCAGCTGGTCCCAGGTCAACTAATGAGCGTGACGATCCCCGACAGTGAGCGTGTCCCCTGGCTGACACGCCTGGCCTATAGCCTCGGCAACGTCTGCGAAACGGTCCTGAGCCGCTCCTTCGAGCTGTTTGTCCTGTTCTTCTACACGCAGGTGCTGGGCTTGTCCGGCACCGTGGCCGGCACGGCCATCCTGGTGGCGATGATTGCCGACGCGTTTACAGACCCGCTGGTGGGTGCGTATTCAGACAGCCTGAAAGCCCGCTGGGGCCGGCGTCATGCACCAATGTTCCTTGCGGCCCTGCCATCGGCGTTGTTTTTCGTGGCGCTGTTCTATCCGCCGAGCGGTGCCTCGGCCCTGGGCCTGGGCGCCTGGCTTGCGTTCACCGCCATCGGCCTGCGTGTATCTGTGACCTTTTTTCACATTCCCTGGTCCACGCAAATTGCTGAACTCACCGAAGAACCGCGTGAACGCGTCACGCTGGCAGTCCTGCGAAATATTTTTGGTGCGGCCGCAAACTTTGCAGTCGTTGCGGTGGCCTTTGATATTTTCTTCGTGCCTTCACCAGAATTCCCGCGGGGCCAGGAAAACCCGGCCAACTATCTGCCATTTGCTGCTGCCATCGGCGGCAGCCTGGTCCTGGTGATACTGCTGTCAGCGGCGGGCACCTACCGCCGGATTCGTGCCCGCGAAGCGGCTATCCCGCCCAGCCCCCGCTTCCAGCTGGCGGCCCTGTGGCCGGCCTGGCGGGACATGGTTTTCAGGTTCAAGAACTTTCGCTGCCTGTTCCTCGGCAGCCTGTTCATCCTGACCGCATTTTCCATGTACAACTCCATGGCTTTGTACCTGGGCAGCTATTTCTGGGACTTGACCGGCGATCAGATCAAAGTCTGGCAGTTTGCTGTGATCCTGGGGGCCGCCATCACGTTGCTGGTGGGCAAGCCGATCGTCGACCGGGTGCCGCATCCACTGCTGTTTGCGGGTGGCATTGGTTTTAGCGCTAGTTTGTTTGCCCTGCCCTTGCTGCTGCGCCTGTTCGGCTTTGTCGAGGTCGGCACGGATGCGGTTATGCCGTTGCTGCGGGTAACCAACGGACTGGCCGGCCTGTCCCTGGGCGTGGTGATGATTGTCTCGGCCGTGATCGCATCGGAAACTGCCGACGACTACCAGCGCCGTACGGGGGTGAATGCAACGGCGCTGCTATTCGGATTCGTGTTCCTGGCCATGAAGACGGCGTCGGGCCTCGGCAAACTGCTGGCGGGCCTGATCGTTGACGCCATACAGTTGCCCACGGCAGAGAACATCGACCTGATCACCGCCGCGCAGCTCGACAGGCTGGGCTGGTGGTCGGCTGTCACGCTGATCCTGCTGGGCGTGCTGGGTGTCGTGTCTTTTTCCGGCTACCGCTCAGTGAAACCCGTGGACAGGACCAAGGTCACCGCCCCCCTGTCTGCCAAGCCCGGAACTGCCACTTGAGGTACCTGCACACGGCCGTGCGCGTCAGCGACCTGGATGAAGCCCTGGACTTCTACCGCAATACCATGGGCATGGAGGAATTGCACCGCTTCCGGGGTCACCGACGCCCCTGCACCATCGTGTTCCTGGCCGCGCCCGGCGACGAACGGGCGCAAATCGAGGTCGTGCACTACGACGACCCCGAAGAACGCGCGCGCACACTGGGCTTCAGCCACGTCGCCTACGAAGTCGACAACATCTATGAGACCTGCGAAGACTTAATCGCCAAAGGTGCCCAGGTGCCGATGCCGCCCAGTGACGGCTTCATGGCCTTCGTGCGCTGCCCCGACGGCGTGGCCATCGAGCTGTTGCAGAAAGGTGGCGCATTACCGCCCGCCGAGCCCTGGGCGTCTATGACCGAATCGGGCGACTGGCAGTGAACGCAGCCCACCAAATCGCTGGGTCGCCGGTGCCTCTGCCCTGGTCAACGGCCGCTGGTCCCTGCAATCGCCGGCCGGGCGCCGGCCAGAACAACAATCAGGCACGCAGGTGAATCATGATCAATCGACGGCAATCATTAGGCCTGATGGCCGGTGTCGTAATGGCGGCGAAGGCCCCAGGCACTGAGATGGAGGCAGACACTGGCGTGGGCGTCGCAGATGACCCACGGGCCATGCTGCAGGCCCTGATGAAACTCCGAGCCTCGGTCGATGACCGGCTAACCCTGGAATGGTTTAAAGGCGTGGTGTACGGCGTAGTGGATGCCGCATTGACCCCTTTGTTCTCGCTCAACGCCGTGGCCTTCGCCAGCTTCGAGGCCCAGGACGACAGCAGCTTTCTTGGCCGACGAATCGAGGTTGTGTACCACGGTGACCTCGCCACCGGCGAACGCATCAGCGAATTTCGCAATCCCTATAACGGCAAGTTGATGGCCGTACCCCTGTCACGCACGCCGTTACAGCCAGTCACCATCAACACCAATGGCCTGATGCTGCCGGCGCAACTCGGACCGCTGCGTATCGAGGCCGAATCAGAACTCGGACCTGCGATCAGCAACGGCGGCCGCACCTGGATTCGCCTCGATACCCGCAGCCGCATGTTCGCGCCGAATGCCCGGCAACCGGCAATGGTTTATAACGAGTCCATCAGTTACACCGGCAGCAGCGCCGACCTGGAGACGCCGGAGAAGGTGTCGGTGCCCAGCCAGATCAGTTACTACAACCTGATGAGCTGGCGCCCCTGGATGATGATGGATGGCGTGGCCGGGCATTCGATCTCCATTGCCGCCGGCGAAAAAGTCTGGCAACTGGCAGAACTGCCCGCAGACTTGCGCCAGTTTGTCGCCGCTGAGCACCCGGATCTCGCCGCAGACGCGCTTGCAGTGCTGACCGCGGAGCCGTCAGGTGCCGGCTAAGGCCGCTGGCGCCCTGGCATGGCACGACGACCGCGAACGCCCATGGCCCGCTCATTCGTCCACCGTCGCCGTAGCCTGCTCAAAGGCCTGGCGGGCATCAGTCTGGCAGCGGGCTGGCCCCGACTCACGGGCGCGGCGATGACAGATTCACACGCAACGACGAGCGCCGGAGACATTTTGCAGCCAGGCCTGATCCTGCCACTGGGACCCGCCGGGGCGTGGGATTCTGCACAACTTTCCAACCCACGCGTCATCAGGCTCGGCGCCACAGACTGGCGAATGTGGTACTACGGCCGCGACCCTGACTTCGACTCGCTGGTGCGGCTGCCGACCGGACGCATCGGTCTCGCCGTGTCCACTGACGGCCGGCACTGGCAGCGGGTTGCGGGATCGGCCACCCGGGGCGCCGTGATGGACCCGGCCCCGGATCCCGAGCGCTTCGACTCGGCCCATATCGGCGTGGGCGATGTTCATGCCACGGCCGATGGTTTCGACATGTGGTATTTCGGCGGGCCACAAAACGTGCAGCAGCTTGGCGAACTTACCTTCAATGGATTTCCGCTGCGCATTGGCCATGCCACTTCCCGGGATGGCAAGCATTGGCAACGGCAGTCCGGGCTATTCAGCGGCGCGGTCCTGAATCACGGTGCGCCCGGAGAAGCCGACGCGTTCATGGTCGGCTGGCCGCAGGTACTGCAACTCTCCGCCGAAGTTCGGCGCATGTATTACCACAGCGTCAATCCGGTCACGAACAAGTTCTTCATCTGTGCTGCCGAGTCGGTTAACGGCAGCGACTGGCAGAAACTCGGGGTGATTTTCGGGCCGGGCGAGCCCGATGCCTTTGACGTGGATGGACCCGCCACCCGCCATGTGATCCGGCGGGACCAGGAGTTCCTGATGTTCTATGAAGGCTTCCGGGCGCAACGGGCATCCATTGGTCTGGCGCGATCCGCGGATGGACTCAGCTGGACTCGGGTTCCCGGCCCGGCGCCCGGGGGCGCCGTCTTTGCGCCGGCCGAGTCTGGCCCGGGCGCATGGGATTCGGGCGCCGTCGGCACCCCCTGGATAGTCCCGGCACCGGAGGGTGGCCTGCTGATGTACTACGTCGGCGCGGGATACCGCGGAGAAGATTTCAGCGACCTGGTCGAGGCCGAAGCCTCGGCCGTGCACCAGATCGGGCTGGCCAGCTGCGACGGTGAGGACCTGACCCGATGGACACGCTGGCAGGCGCGCGACTAGTCCTGGCTTAGCTCGGCAAATTGCGAAGGCCACGCATCCACAGGATGCTCCGGGTCATTGTCACTGGTGAGCATCCCGTACCGGCAACATCCGGCGCAGCGTTGCATCCTTGAGCCAGAACTGGTGCCAAAGCGCCGCCAGCACGTGAAGCGACACCAGCCCCAGCAAGGCCGTATTCAGGTACAGGTGCGTCATCCGCAACGGCTGGCTCAGATCTGGCTCCGGACCCAGCCAGTTCGGCACGGTAAACCAACCGAAGTAATTGACATCGATACCCTCTGAACCCGCCTTGACCCAACCCACCAGCGGGATGCTGATCAGCAACGCATACAGCAGCCAATGGGTGGCCCGGGCAATAAACCGCAATGGCGCAGCACTTGCTATCTTGCACTGCCGAAGCGATACCGCGCCGTCACACCCCAGCGGCGTGGGTTGAGGTTATTCGCTGTTGTAACGAAGGTGGACGCGTTCAGGTCCGACTGAAAGGTCTGCGTGGACTCAATCGCGTCTTCGTCGGACAGGTTTTTAACCCAGAACAACAGGTCAAAAGCGTCGTTCACAACGCCGAGGGTCAGGTTCGCCACAGTCCGATTGGGAGAAAACTGCACATTGACATTCGTGGTGCTGATCTTCGACCTGTAGCCCACATCAAAGCGTAGCAGGACATCAAGGTCCGCCGTAATAGGCTTCACGGCCTCGGCCCATAATGACGCCGTACGTTTGGCCGTGCGGATTGGCCGCTTCCCGCTGATATCTGGCGCTTCGTCGTCAAAAGTACCGTCGCCGTCGCTATCGATGGGTGCGCACTTCACAGGTACCAGCGCAAACGCCGTCGAACCCGGATCCTTCAGATCGCAAAGCGATGCATCACCGTCAGCGATCGTGCCGCCGTCATAGTCGGGATTCGCATAGCCAAAATTCGCGCCAACGGTCAGCCCTTCGGCCGGCGACGCGACAAGCTCTGCCTCAAAACCGTAATTCTTGAGGCCCGTCGCGTTGGTGGTCACTGTCAGGAAGCCGGAACTGGTGTCCGATGATGGAATACGCTGGCGAAACTGGGCATCGTCCCAGTCGATATAGAAGCCCGTCAGGTTAAAGACCAGGCGATTATCGAACCACGCGGACTTGAAGCCCAGCTCCGTGGTCCAGTTGGTCTCTTCGTCGAATGGCACGGCATTGGGGTCGGCAATTGCCACGTTCAGTCCGCCCGATCGGCTGCCCTTGGCCAAAGATGTGTAAACCATCAGGTCATCGGTAGCCTGGTATCGCAGGATGAAACGCGGGTCCCAGAAACTCCAGTTCTCATCGTACTTGGTCCTGGGGGTACCAAAGAAATCGTCTTTCACGTTGTCGAGCTTGCGCTCTTCGTACGTGTAGCGAATTTCGGCCGTGCCAGTGAGCTTGTCCGTGATGTCGTACTCCAGGGAACCAAAAGCTGCGTACTGATCGGCTTCGGTCGTCGCGAGCACGAGTTCCGTCACCTGGTTCGGATTGTCAAAAAATACCGAGTTGGGCAACACCGGGTTCGGCAACGCAAAGGTCGTGCCGCCGATGCCTTCACCGGGAGAAACCAGCAGGAACTGGATATCTTCCGTGGCCAAACCGAGGGCCTGCACGGCCGACGAAGCGTCAATACCGAGGTCGGTCGTATCTGTGTTTTCCTGGTGAAAATAAAACGCGCCACCCAGCCAGCGAAAACGTCCCTCGGGCCGCGAATTCAGCCGGAACTCCTGCGAGTAGTATTCCTGGTTGAGCCCGATGCTGCCGATCAGTGTATTCATGGAGGAGACGCCGGAATTGTTGGGGAACTGGCCCTCCAGCGAAAAAATGAGGGGAACACCTGTCGCTTCGAAAGCCGCCCTGTCCACCCAGCCGTAGTAAGGCTCACCGGCCTGTGTCCGATCGAGATCCGGCCGGCCATTGCTCTTGTTGTCCGTGTAGGACGTGATCGAAGTCAAGGTTGCCCCATCGAAATCGAACTGCGCATCCAGCGCCACGCGCCACGTGCGGTTTTTGGCGGCATACGCAGACGGCGAGGTGCTCAGGGTGCGGGACTCCGCTGGTGGGACGGTGCCGCAGTAGTAGGCGGGCACGCCCAGATCGTAGGACGCCAGTTGGCGTGGAAACTTGTCCGGGTCCAGCTCGCCGCAATTGTTGGCCACTTTGTTCAGAGGCCGACTGTCCAGGTCTTCGTTGGAAATCACGCC
>Ga0265309_10000670_pt1 | contig 14035 bp, 14 predicted proteins | sample Helome_FD_192492 | JGI IMG/M metagenome (GOLD analysis project Ga0265309, IMG submission 192492) | Marine sediment microbial communities from subtidal zone of North Sea - Hel_20160524 (Illumina Assembly) | ecosystem: Environmental > Aquatic > Marine > Subtidal zone > Sediment ...
GTACCGATTGCACCCGGCCAGTGGCATAGAGCCTGAATCCCTGGCGCTCTCGCAAAGTCAACAGTCCGGCAACGTGGTCGACGTCCGCATTGGTTAAAACCACTGATGAAATTGGTGAGTCTCGCGTACCGTGACGCGGATGCAGTTCGGGTGTCGCTGCGATTTGCTGGCGAATATCGGGTGACGCGTTAAGTATTACCCAGTGCCGGGAATCGGCTGAAATCGCAAGCGATGACTGGGTTCTGGATTTAACCCTGTCGGAGCCTTGCCATGCTAGTTGGCAGTTAGTGCAATTGCAGTTCCATTGCGGGAATCCGCCACCAGCCGCGGCGCCAAGTACGATAATCTGAGGCATAGTTTACTACTAAGTAATAGAGCTGGTGCTCCGCTGCAGGCACCTACACGCCTTTGAATTATTTTGCCTTTACGTAGATTTGAGCTATCGAAAAGACCGGCGACCTGATCGGGTTTTCCTGGCCTGAGAATCTAGAATTCCGCGCTACTAGAGTTCCGCGCAAACATAGCAGTTAATTTCCATACCTACTGCAATCTCAACAACAACTGGTTTTTTCCAGGTACGCATAGTTAGTCCCTCTATTTATAATAATTAAATTTTAATACACATCGCTATATGTTGATTTTTTGACGTGTATAGACAAACGATTATACTCCATCGACGCCCTAACGCAAACCGACCAAAAGCAGGCAAAATAATATCTCGCGCGTGGAGGCCGGCCTCCTCCATTCTCCGGGGCAACCTATTTTCAGCGACCAAAATAAACCTTCCCGAAAACTATTATTACTAGTTCGCCTGGCTAGTTGACATCAATTGCATAAAGCATCGCCAACGTCTCCAAACGGCCTTCAGCTCTCGCCAGTTTTGTGATGGTTGCAGTGGCGAAATTAGCGAATGGTAAATAAAGCTCGCTGCGATTCTCCGGTCGTGCCCGGAATGCGAACCACGAAATTGCCTGGACGAATCGCAATGAATTTAATGGTAGCCGTGCCTTCGTCGTCGAACTCGAGGCTGCTCAATCCGAGTGGCCTGATTTCGATATCATTTATTATTATTTCATCGATCCAGATATTTCGGAAGAACTCGGCACCACCCAGGGCTAATTCTCCCGATCCATCGCAGACGATATCTATTTGGTAATACTTGCCGGATTCGAGTTCGTATGGCGCCTTTGCCAGAGGTGAGACCACCGACAGGGTCAATGGCTCCAGCGCTTTCGCGCCACCGCTGAACAGCCCGGCAGCGGCCTGAGCGTGGCCGATAACAATAATTCCAACCAGAAATATGGTGGTGCTTATCAAAAGACGACGGATTCCTGCCGGGGGTATATTTTGCATGTCTAACCTATGTTGAGTTGGTCTTGTAAGTTGGGAGATTTTGTCTCCATCCTGTCAAAAATTGTATTGGCATTTTAATCTTCGAGTGTTTGAGCCTGGCGCTGTCCCTCGGCCGGGGTCAGCACTTCGATATCATAGCCTTCAAAAAACCAGTCATCGATTCCATTGCGGAACCAGTGCACGTTAGTGTAACCGTAACTCAATGCTCGTTTTGCGGCGTTCCAGGACATCCAGCAGTCGGTACGGCAATAGAATACCACATGGCGATCCTTGTCACCGCCAGTCGCTGCGCTCAGGTGGTGTTTAAAGTAATTTTCGGTGACATCTGACAACACCCCGTAGCCGGTATCAGGCAGCCAGATAGCACCTGCTACACCCTTGTGTTCGACGGGATACCAGATCTGATTTTCTGATAGAACCCTGGGGCGACGATGCTGCGGAATGACGTCGATCACGACCGCGCCATCACTATCTCGTAACGCCTTCAATTCTACCGCTGTGATTGTGCCGGCACCGTCCAGTCCCGTTGGCACCGTGTCGTCATAAAACTCCATGCGATAGCCATCGGGTTGCCTGACTTCTGCTATCACAATACTGGCGCACAAACCAGGCGCTAGCACGAGGATTAGTAGAAATCGACCGAACTGGCCGCCTCGAACCCGATCATGTCCGGCTGAGTTGTCGTCTTTTAGCATTGCCGGTCACTCCGTTATGACCTCGCCACGATCATTCAGTAACGGAACATCAAACTCCTGCAGGATATCGTAGATTTCAGCTTGGGAAGCCCTCAAGGCCGAGTTAATGGTCCGTTTCCAGTCGTTTTCGTTATAACGCACGGCCATCGAAACCCGAAAACTTAGCCGAACTCTTTTATCTTCGTTGACCAGGGGCACCATCACTAACTCGCTGTCAGCCTCCCTGGCATAGTAAGCGGCTATAGGTCCCCAGATAAATGCGACGTCGGTTACCCCGCTACCGACATCCAGAATGGCCTGGCGGGCGGGTTTGTCGCGTCGAGTATCGGCTACCAGATGGTAGGGCTTCACGTTTCCCATTAGACCGAGTTGGGCCACAATGTTTGCCGGGGGCGTGCCGGCGACTACACCGAGTGTCAAACCCTTAAGCTGTGCATCCGACATACTAGTGGCGTCAATACCGGAATTTCTGCGATAAACCATCGTGTATGCAGAGTGATAATACGGGTTTGTGTTCTGTACCCGTTCGCTGGTAGTGGTGATGCCGGATATCAGGTCGCATTCTCGCAGGCGCAAGGTGTTGCGCACAAAACCAATAGTTTGCGGAAACCAGGTGTAGCGGACTTCGAGTCCGAGATTCGCACCTATCAGATCGATAATCCGATTCTCGAATCCCTGCAACGCCCTGTTGGAGAAAGGCAGGTTTTCTGGGTCGGCGCATACCCGCAGGATCGAGGTCGTCAACGCCTGTCTGCCGCTGCCTTCGGCCGCTGAAGAGGCAGGTGGCATCAGCAAGCAGATGGACGCCATAACCATCAATGCCGGTAGCTTGAACCGTGATGGCCAGCTTGTTTGCATGGTTTTACTTGGGAATCTTTTTGGGCCTGCCCGGTGCCAGCACGCCATCGGATCGAGCCAACAGGTAACGATAGATATCGTCCAGATGCTTGGTAACATTGGGGTCTGCCCCGAACGATGGCATTGCGTTTACGGCACCTGACGCATCGGTTACCTGGCGGCCTTCCAGCACCGTTTTTACAAAGGTGTCGTAGTCTACCGCTTGTAACGATTCGACCAGGGAAGGGGCGAAACTGCTACCCATTGCATCCTGTCCATGACAGGCGTGGCAGGTGCCATGAAAGCGGCGATAGCCGTTGTAGGTTCCCTTGTCGACCTTGCCATCTTTGACAGTGTATTTGGGTACTTCGGCCGCCAGGGTTTCGGTAGCAAAGCCCAGGTTGGTGATGGCCAGGGTGAAAACAGCCAGGGGTAAATATCGAACTAATTTCATAATCCTTCTCATCGGACAGTGGTTGTAACAATATACCGGTTTAAGCCGAACATCGGCTGAACAGGTCTCAGGCAAAAAAAACCGCAGCTCTGTTTCTGCTGCGGTTCTCTGGATCTTGACGGCCCAGCCGGGCTTTTAACCCGACTGAGTCGCATTTATTGCATCTAGAGTGAAAAAACCGTCAGCACACCGCCCAACGAAGTATAGCTAGACAGCGACTTGTAGGCGCCCACAGCACCCAGGCCGTCGGTATCACCCGTCAGGCCGGCGGCAAAACCAATGCCCGCCCAGCCGCCAAGGCCGGATAAGACTCCGATATACTGCTTGCTACCGTGTTTCCATGTGGTGACGTTACCGATAATTCCGGACGGTGTCTTAAAGCGATAAAGCTCTTCGCCGGTTTCGGCATCTACCGCTTTCAGATAACCCTCTAGAGTACCGTAGAAGACAAGATTACCAGCGGTGGCCAGGGCGCCACTCCAGACTGAAAACTGCTCCGGATTAGACCACTTGATTTCACCCTTGGTGGCATCCCAGGCAATGAAATTACCCAGGTTGTCGGTACCGTCTTTGGTAACCTTGCCCGCAGGAAACATTGACAGGGTCGCACCGACATAGGGTTGCCCAGCGGTGTATTCGACTTCAAACGGCTCATAGTCCATGCAAACGTGGTTGGTCGGCACGTAGAACAATTTTGTATCGGGCGAATATGCCGCTGGCTGCTGGTCTTTGGTACCCAGTGCTGCCGGACAGATATTGGTAGAATTGACGTCCTCACCATTTTGATGAGTACTGTATTCGGCAACCACCTGCGGGCGGCCAGTCTTCATATCGACGTGCGTGGCCCAGTTAACCGCCGGATCGTACTTTTCGGCAACCAGCAGTTCGCCGGTTGCGCGGTCCAGGGTGTAGCCAAAACCATTGCGGTCGAAATGCACCAGTGTCTTGCGCATTTTTCCGTCGATGGCCTGGTCGGCGAGAATCATTTCATTGATTCCGTCGTAATCCCATTCATCGTGCGGGGTCATTTGATAAACCCACTTGGCCATACCTGTATCAGCATCTCTGGCAAAGATAGTCATCGACCAGCGATTATCACCTGGGCGTTGTACCGGATTCCAGGTGCTCGGGTTACCGCTACCGTAGTAAACCAGGTTCAGTTCCGGGTCGAATGAAAACCAACCCCAGGTAGTACCACCACCGATTTTCCACTGATCGCCTTCCCAGGTTGCGGTGCCGGAATCTTTACCGACAGCCTTGCCTAGGTGTGTGGTTTTCTTAGGATCCATCAAAGTCTGGGAATCCGGGCCGGTGGAGTAACCGCGCCAGGCCATTTTACCGTCGGAGATATTGTAAGCCGTCAGGTGTCCCTGCACTCCGAACTCACCACCCGAAATACCAACATATACCTTGTCTTTGTATACCATCGGTGCCGCGGTACCGGTTTCACCTTTTCCGGCATCGCCATTGGCGGCCGACCAGACAACTTCGCCGGTGTTTCTGTCCAGTGCAACCAGGGTTGCGTCGGCCTGGTACAAAAAGATTTTACCATCGCCGTAGGATACCCCTCGATTCACCGTATCACAGCACATGACGGGTATAACGGAAGGATCCTGCTTGGGTTCGTACATCCAGTTGATCCGCCCTTCATTTTTCAAATCCATCGAATAAACGCGATTTGGAAAGGGAGTGTGAAGAAACATGGTGTCGCCGATGACCAGTGGGCCACCTTCGTGTCCACGCAGTACTCCGGTAGAAAAAGTCCACGCCACTTTAAGATCACCGACGTTATCGGCATTAATCTGGTTGAGTTTACTGTAACGGGTATTCGCGTAATCGCCGGTGGGCATTGCCCAGTTAGCCGGATTAGATGCGAGAATTGTAACCTCTTCGTTTGCGTTAGCTGTTGAGATACCTAGTGTCATCGCAGTCACTATTGCAACGATAAGGCTCCTGAATATGCTGGTTTTCATCTTAGTCTCCTGATTATTATTTAACTTTAAAACCACTTAACATTTACGTAACACGAACAGATCAACTCAAGTTCTTACATGACTAGCCAACTTCTTTCTTATTAAACTCTCTAATTGAAAAGCAACTAAGATCTCAAGTTATTTCATTCACCGTATGTACTATTGCTATTTGTCACCGAAAATCCAGAAATAATGAGGACCTTGGCGACTTCAGGGGAATCCCGGGGATTAGCAATAGGAGATTGGTCCTATCAAACGCATTGGCCTCGAGACTGGGATTATATTGCAAATTCGCTTTTTAACGCCCCCTTTTCATCCTGCTAACCTGCTTTAATTCCCTTGATTTTTTATTCCTTAAAGCTTAGAGGTAAGGAAACAATGGGCTAGAGGAAGGAAATAACTCTAAACCCAATATCCGCTGTAGTCAACAGGTGCACTATTCCCATTCGAGCTCGGTGTGAGCCTTGGTGACGTTCCCACGATGATGGCTGGCAAATAAAAACCAGCTTTCCGATTCTTCGGCGGCGACCTGCTCAACGGCCTCGGATAATCTTATATTGTGCGCAATCGTATCCCTGGTTTCGCGCAGCAGCAGGTTTAAATAACGCAGCTGTGGCAGCGCGACTGTCGCCCAGCTACCCGGCTGACCATGCCCGGGAATAACCTGGACGGCTTGCAGCGCCGCCAGCTCGTCCATCACCTCGAGCCAGCCGGTCAGGCTTCCATCCAGCGACGGAATTCGCTGTGCAAATATCAGATCCGATGCCCACAGGGTTCGAGTAGCGTTATCAAAAACCGACAGATCGTTATCGGTATGGGCTGTCCTGTGAGCTCGCACGGTCAGCCTTCGTCCACCGAGTTCGATGTCTAATTCATCAGCGACTGTAAGTGTCGACTGCAGCGATGTCGGTATGCTTTGGTCAACAAACAATGCGTTATATGCTTCGCGGTAATAATTTCCGCGCTGCGCTAGCGCGCGATTGAAGTTCCGATGTGCGACTATGTGCTCCACATCAGCAAACGCGCTGCTGCCAAATATATGGTCGGGATGTATATGCGTTAAAATCACATGCGAGACCGGGAGGTCGGTCAGGTCGCGGATCGCGTCCCGCAATTCTAATCCCAGCTGCGGACTGCCACCGGGATCGATCACCGCAACCGATTCGGTGCCGACGATAAAACCTATATTGGCAATATCACCCAGGTTGTCGACACCCATTTCCTCGTGTTTGCCGAGATGCAGATAAATTCCAGGCGCAACTTCGACGAACTCCAGCTTCGGGCTGTTGGCCTGCACCGTCAGTGCGGCCTGTAGCATAGACACTGTCAAAAACCACAGGACAATGAGGCGCATTGGCGTTCCTGATTGATAGCTAAATGACAACAATTCAACTCCTTTCCGCTGCCCGGTTTATGAGGACTCTTCGGGATATCGGCAACGCTGGGCCACCCGGCTGGTTGAGGCAGGCAGTGCAATCATAACCTCCGAGGTTGCCTGATGCTACGCGGCATGCGTTAATACTGAGAAAATTACGTCAGCCATCGGGAGCGTTATATGTATTCAGTTGTTCTATCCAGCCGAGCCAACCGGATTACGGGGTGGCATGGGCGGGACCGTAAGTTCTGTATTGTAACGATACGAGCTGTACTGATTGGCCTGCTTGTCGCAAGCGCCACGGCGCATGCATTCGAGCAACTGGCCCCGGCGCAAAATCGGGTGTACGGCACATCACATCTGTCCAACACCCGAGCCGGACAGCAAATCCTTTATCGATATCGTAGCCAGAAGTCTGCCGATGACAATGTCAACGACCGTGTATTACTGTCGATTAAGAAATCTCATGGCGATGACAAGCGGGATGTGGCACTCGACTTTTTATCCGCCGATCGACATATGGCACTCCCCGATTTTAACGATTTTCGCGGCAATCCCGTCATTATCGCGATGCTCGAACATATCGCACAAAGCTTTGGGCGCGAAACGGGTGGCGGGGTTTTGTATTTCAGGAATCGTATCCGTGATGCGCTCGCCGATAGCAGCACTGGCGTTGAGGAAATCACCGTGGATTTCGGCGCCAAGACGATCGTCGCGACGCGAGTGTCTTTCGCGCCTTTCATCAAAGACAGCTACCTGGCGGAAAAGCCGGAATATACCGGCGCCAGGTTTTCGATTCTGCTGAGCGAAGAGGTACAGGGCGGTGTGGTTGGTATCGCCGTTAAATCCGGCCTGAATGACGCCGTTTTTTTTGAACGTGAAGTTGTTTTTGAGAAAATTATCGACTAACCCGGAGAACAACATTCATGATCAAGAATATCAACACCGGCCTGGCGCTGGCCTGCCTGATGTTAAGCCCTTATGCATTGGCAACCGAGACCAGTTGTAAAGACGACTTCCCTACCGCCGTGATTGCGGATTACGTACTGGGTTGTATGGCGGCAAACGGGAATACCTTTGCCTCGCTACACCAGTGTTCCTGCAGCATTGATTATATTAAATCGAAAATGTCTTATAACGATTTCGAAAAGGCCCAGACCGTCATGCAAGCCCAGCTCGATCGTGGCCAGCGTGGAATTTTCTTCCGCGATTCAACCTGGGCCAAGAAACGTGTCAAGGAACTGGAAACGCATCAGGCGGAATCCACATTGCGCTGCTTCTAGTTGAAGCTATTGCAGGGGCAGTTGTTTGTTTTCAACCTCTAGTGACTTTTCGTATCGGTTGCCTTTCGAGTCCACCGCATAGACCAGCATTTCGGATGCGGATTGCCTCGTACCGAGGTCGGATTTGAAGGAAAGGCGTACCACCGGATTTTCGCTCATCGAAAAGTTCGTTTCGACATCGATCAGGGATTGGCCGTCAATTTCTGCTGAAATATTCTGTACAAAAAAGGCGGGGATATAGTTCCTCGAAATCTGATCAAACTGCATACCCGAATTATTGGGGTGACTTATTTTTATTACGGCTTCGGTCGAAGATCCGATACCGTCACTACTGGCGTCGAGCATAAGCTTTATTCTGCCCGCGCGTTTCATTGCAACCTCCATGTCAGCCATGGCCGGGGCTGAACAGCCCCCCGCCGCTTTGACAAAACGCGACGTCATGTGCAGGGTGCCATCGCCCAGTTCGGCAATAGCGCGCACGTCGGTGTATTCGTTGATTCTGATACGTGTTTCAAGCCATTCCCAACTGCTCGCCACGTCATTAAACTTGAATATGCCAGCTAACGGCAGCGGATTCATGTCGACGAAAAGGTGCACCTGCTTAATTCGGCTATCCAGATCGACGGCCCTTATGACAATCGGGACGGTGGCCGCATCATGCGCCCTGCGCGGCGCCTCCATGGTGATTACATTATCGCCACTCGAGATATCGCGATCACCAAAATAAGCGCTTTTCAGTTCGGTCCAGCGATCATTGTTGGCGCGTGCATGGGTTGCGAATCCTGCGGCGAGCAGCGCAATCAGAAAAATTTCTATGCAGCGCCTGAACCACGAATTAGTTGTCGCACTATGTCCCACGACAGATTACCTCCCGGGTAATAATCTTTTATCCTTTATTCAAGTAACGTAAACCGCTGATTATACACCCGAAGATGGCGATCATCCACCTCGCATATAAGTAAGTGAATCCACAGCCGGGGCAGATGCATAGTCCGTGCCTGTACGGCTTTTTGGGAGTACCGACCAGGCAGCGCGGAATCGCAGGCTCAGCTGTTCCTCAGATCCGCCCAACGAACCAACGACCGCCATTTATGAGCTTTACGCTAACCGCTTTGAGGGTGCGGAAATGAGTCAGAAACGATTGAGACAATACCGCTATCTGTTAAAGTTACCGTATAACCCGTTCCAAATAATCTTATCCGTGGAGAATGTACGCCGATGAATTGCCGAAAAATTCAAGTAAGCCTTGTAACCATATTCTTATTGCTCAACAGTCTGTCTGTATCCGCGCATGGGCCGACCCGGCAGAAGGTTACCGAGTCCATCGAAATAAATGCGCCGGCTTCTAAAGTATGGGCTGTAATCAAGGATTTCGACAAGGCTCACCTGTGGTTACCCATGGTCGAGAGTAGCTCCGGCGAAGGCGGCAATACACCGGGTGCGACGCGGGTGCTATCACTCGGTGGAGATGCGAAGGTATTCGAAACCCTGAAAGCGTACAACGCCGAAAAGATGATGTATTCGTACAAGATTCCCGTTAAGACACACGATGTCAAAATTCTTCCGGTTAACAATTATTCGTCTACGATTTCCGTCAAGAACAAGGGCGACATGAGTGTCGTCACCTGGAAGGGCGCCTTCTACCGCGGCTATCCAAACAACGACCCACCGGCGGAGTTGAATGATGCAGCCGCTGTTGCGGCGGTAACCGGGCTGTATCAAGCCGGTCTGACGCATCTGAAAAAGGTAGCCGAACAGCAATAATGGTGTCGATTCGACTCGGAATCGCCCTGCTCTTGGTGCTGGCTTCAGCTGCGGTAGATGCCGCGCCACTTGCCTTTGCCACCAATCAGCAATCCGGTAATGTCAGCGTCATTGACACCGAGAAAAATACTGTTATCACCACGATAGCGGTTGGCAAGGAACCTGCCGGCGTCAGCGTGGACAACCAGAGTGGCCATGTTTTCGTCTCGAATCCGGGCGACGGTACGGTATCGGTCATAGATATCAAAAAACTCGCAGTTGTGCACACACTGAAGCTCGGGCCCGGTCCGCTAGCCATCCTGGCCGGCAAAAAAGCCCTCTACGTTGCCGACTGGTATGAGGACTATATATCTGTAATCGATCTGCGAAGCTGGAAAGAACTGGACAGAATCCCTGTCGGCAGGTCGCCATCGGGGCTGGTGTTGAGCCCAGACCAGCACAGTCTGTATGTCAGCAATCGCGACGACAATACGGTGATGGTGGTAGACACTGAAACCTTAGAGGTAACCGGCATCGCAGTAACCCAGCAACGGCCTTTTGGCATGACTTTGGACGTCAACGGCAGTCGGCTGTACGTCGCCAACGTTAAAAGTAATTCGGTTACGGTAATCGACACCAGGGTCATGCAAGCGATGGCGCACATTCCAGTCGGCGAAAGACCTTATGCGGTCAGCCTGGCGCTTGCCGGTAGCCGGGCCTATGTAACGAATCAATACGAAAATAATATTAGCGTTATCGACACGCGAAGTTTCGAGTTACTGGATACGATAACGGTAGACGAATACCCCGAAGGCATAAACACGCTACCCGACGATCGACATATTTATGTTGCGAACTGGTTCAGCAATACGATATCTGTGATTGATGCCATCTCCGGGAAACTGGTGAGTACCATCGATGTCGGCGATGGGCCACGCGCCTATGGAAATTTCATCACCGATTAAGCCAGCAGAGCCTGAAGTTCACCGGACGGTAAGACCCGGCGAACTGGTTATCGGTCTTAATTTACTCGGCGCCAATCGATTCGAGTGCCGAGTAAATTTGCAGGGCCAGAGCCTCGACGCCCTTCTTCGTCAGTTTTTTCTGTGGACCCTTGATCTCAACCACGAAATCGGCCGCTATCTGCCCGCTTCGGGTATTTATCAATTGCGCTTTCAGGTAAACGAACAGGAAACTCGCCTTGTGCAGGCGGCCGGATACAATCCAGTCTACACCAGCTTCGCGGCCGATTTTTGCGGCCACGGCGGGACGGTCAAACAGATATCCATGGCCCTTTTCCGCTTCGACTCTGGCGCTGGCCGGATTTTCGACCACGCCGATATCGTGATGCCCGCCAAGCTGTTCGACCAGTAGCGGCCGCAAGCTTGCGGTGCGCCTGGTTTCCTCGATCAAATCGGGATTCAGGGTCAAGTCGTTGAGCTCGAATTCCAGTACTGCGATTTCCGTCGCGGACAGCTGCGTCGCGATCAACAACAGCGGGAAGCCTAACCACAGCGGGAAGCCCAACCACAGGCGGCGGCGATTTTTGCTCGATGGACTAGGGCCTGATGCCTGCCTGGAGTTATATCGGAACTGTCTCATAGAATTGTAATTTTACTTTTATCGAGGCTTCTTGCAATGAATGCAGCTTTCGGCTCGCATCGTATTGTTTGGCAAGAACATAGCTGGCGATACCACCCGCAAATAATCTGATAGTATCGCCGGCAACAATAATTCAGGGAGTCACCGTCTTGTTTTCTGAACAACAACACAGCGACTGGCGCAACACTGCTCTGGCGCTGGAGTCCAGCATCGGCAACGCCATCATCGGTCAGCAACATCTCATAAGGCTCATAAACATCGCCTTGTTCGCGCGCGGGCATGTTTTGCTGGAAGGCGATGTCGGGGTAGGTAAGACCACTGTGTTGCGCGCTTTCGCGCGTGCGGTGGACGGCGAGTTCGAGCGTGTCGAGGGGACTATCGACTTGCTGCCAAACGACCTGGTTTATCACACCTATGTCGACGCCGACGGGCAACCGCGCATCGATCCTGGTCCGCTGCTGCGGCATGGGGACAAATTGACAACCTTCTTTTTTAACGAAATAAACCGCGCCCGGCCCCAGGTCCAGTCTCTATTGCTACGCGCCATGGCGGAGAATTCGGTTTCCGCTTTCAATCGCGAATTTGCCTTTCCTCATATGACCGTGTTCGCCGATCGGAACAAGATTGAAAAAGAAGAAACCTTCGAACTCGCCTCTGCGGCCCGTGACCGATTTATGTTCGAGCTGAACATGGCAACCCCTGTTGAAGAATCCGTGCGCAGGGCGCTGATCGTCGATACCGCCTACCATGATGCCGACGCTTTACTCGAGAGCATAGAAGCGGGTATCTGCGCGGGTGACGAGCTCAATCGCATCGGCGCCGCCATTCAGCAATTCGTCAAGGCCAGCCCGACCATGGAAAAGTATTTACTGGAGTTGTGGCAGGCGACCGAAACCCCGCAGCGCTTCGGTGTCGCTATCGACAATGTTGAAATTGAACGGCTGGTACTGGCGGGCGCAAGCCCCCGCGGCATGAGTGCACTGATGCGCGCCGCGCGGGTCGTTGCCTGGTTCGAGGGTCGTGATCATATTCTGCCCGAAGATGCGCATGCTGTATTACCGGCCGCACTAGGGCACCGAGTCTTTTTTACTCCGATCTACGAACTGCGGCGCGCCGATATCGCGCCAGCATTGATCACCCAGATCATGAATTGTGTCGCCTCGCCCTGATGTCTGCCGGCGCGCATGAATTTCTCTACAAGATACCAGGCATAACCGATGGTCACCGGCCGGGCGCGCATCGCAGTCGCAGCCGTGGCGCGGGCATGGCCTTTGCCGCGCATGCGCGGCTATTCGACTATCCCGATCCGCGTCGTATTGACCTGCATGCAAGCCTCAGCAGCCTGCATCGCGATTGGCTGGTGCGCATCAGTCAGCAACACTCGGCGGTCGTGGTTAAAGCCGTGGTCGACGTGTCGGCCTCGATGCGCTTCGGTACCGGGCAAAGCAAACTCGCCGTGGTTGCAGATTTTCTGTATGCGTTAGGCTACAGTGCGCACCGCTCCGGCGATTCAGTCAGCCTGATGGCGTTTGACCATGCGTTCCGCGACGATCTTTACATGCCGGCGCGTTCCGGTCGGGGTATAGGTGATTTCATGGCGAAATCGATAAACGCCAGCACCGCCAGCAGCACAGCTAGCCACTCCCAATACCGTTCCCCGGACAATCTTGCTGGACTGGCCGAATGTGTCGAGCGCATAGCTGGCACCAGCGGACTGGCGTTCCTGGTCAGCGACTTTCATTACCGGCTGGAGCATCTTGCACCCATCCTCGAGCGACTGGGCGACCAGCTCGTGGTACCCCTGGTGGTGTGGGACAAGGCGGAGATCGAACCGCCTGCACAAGGCGGCCTGTTATCGCTTGGTGACGCCGAGTCGGGGCAGGTTCGCCGCATGTGGTTGACCAACAAGCTACGCCGGCAGTGGCGGGACAACGTGACGCGTCGGCGTGACGAGATTGGTACGCTGTTTGCAGCAAACAATATGCGTGTGCTGCACCTCGAAGCCGGGTTTGATCCCGAGATTCTGTCCAGGCACTTTCTGGAGCAGGTAGTTTGAACCGTCGCCTCGAAATGCTGCTGGGTATATTGTTGCTAAGTCCGCTTGCCGTCGATGCCGCCGCGCTAGTTGAGCAGCCGTCGAGAACTTTTGGCTATTTTATCGGCGATATACTCGAGCAACGTATTCTAATGGAACTGGACGGAACAGCACTCGAACTGAAGGCACTGCCGGCCAGTGAGCGAGTCGGAGCATGGTTGCAGCGACTCCCGTCAAAACTGGTCGCTGATAAACGGGGACAGCGTTGGCTGGAGTTGAAGTACCAGTTAATCAACGCGCCCACCGAACTGCAGGCGGTATCGCTGCCCGCTATGCAGCTGGCGGTCGTCAGTGGCACTCCGCTGGCGATAGAATCCTGGTCCTTCAGCGTTGCCCCGCTAACCGCCGCGGTGTTGTCTGCGGACGCGGGCCCGGTCCTGATGCGACCGGATCGGCAACCCGTCCTGGTCGACGATCAGCTTGCAGCCAAACGCTTAATTCTTACCAGCCTGGCGCTCGTGGTGACGCTGCTGCTATGGCTGGGATGGTGGCTGTGGAGGCGTAATGCCGATACCAGTCGACTGCCGTTTGCACAGGCCTGGCACCAGCTGAACAAGCTGGACCCGAACCAGTTGGATGATGATCCCCAGGCCTGGTTGGTAATGCATCACGCCTTTAATAATGC
>Ga0265309_10000672_pt1 | contig 14006 bp, 9 predicted proteins | sample Helome_FD_192492 | JGI IMG/M metagenome (GOLD analysis project Ga0265309, IMG submission 192492) | Marine sediment microbial communities from subtidal zone of North Sea - Hel_20160524 (Illumina Assembly) | ecosystem: Environmental > Aquatic > Marine > Subtidal zone > Sediment ...
CCAATTAACATTAATACACCGATCATAGCAATGATTGAAAGTTCCATGTTAAATATCCATAGGATTCCTAATGCGCCAACTGCTGCTGATGGTAAACCAGAGAGAATTGTAATAGGGTGGATATAACTTTCATATAAAACTCCGAGTAAAACATAGATAACTAAAAGTGCAGCTATAATTAATATTATTTGGCTGGTTTGTGAAGATTGGAATGCCGCTGCATCTCCTGCATAATTTGTGAGTATACCTGCAGGTATATTAAGTTCCTTTTTAAATAGTTCTATCTGTTTGGTGGCTTCGCCCAATGAAGCGCCAGGTGCAAGATTAAATGAGATAGTTTGTGCTTCAAGCTGTCCAGCGTGATTGATTGATATTGGTCCTGCTTCACGTTCTACGGACGCAACGGTTGATAGTGGAACCATTGAATTATTTTTACTGCGCACATATATCTTTCCAAGATTACCTTCATCAATACGATTATCATCTGAAACTTGCATAATAACTTGATAACTGTTACTTGGTGTATAAATTGTCGATACCTGGCGTTCACCAAAAGCGCTATAAAGCGCCGAGCGGATATCAGAAATTTCGACGCCCAGCAGATTAGCTTTATCGCGGTTGATATCCATGCGTGCTTGAAGCCCTTTTAATTGTGCGTCACTGGTCACATCACGGAATATATTCTTTTTAATGGTCATTAGTGACATAATTTTGGCTGCTGCTAGATTTAAATTTTCAGTATTTACGCTACGCAGAACGTATTGATATCTACTTTTACTTGATCGCCCTCCTAGTCTAAGGTTCTGGATTGGCCTAAAGAAAACTTTAACACCTGGAATCACATGAACTGCATTTTGCAAATCTTTCAGAATTTCTTTCATCGGCGGACGACTATCTGGTGATTTGAGCTGCATATATATAGTAGCGTTGTAACTATCATCAGCATATGCAACAAGAGTTTCAACAGCCGAATTAGACCGAATTATTTTACTTGTTTGTTGTAATAACTTAGTCATAGCAGGAAAAGAAATATCTTCTACTGTTTCTACAGAAATTCGGACTCTTCCAATATCCTCTTCTGGAAAAAAACCTTTAGGGAGAACAATAAATAGTGCAGCTGTAGCAATAAAGGTATCTATTGCTACACCAAGTATTATTTTTCTATGGCTTAAAGCCCAATCTAAAGTAGATTCATATATAGATAATATTCTATTAAATCCTTTTGCGAACCATTCAGTTAATTTTATACTTCGTTTCTCTTGGTTATGTTGAACCAGATAACGGCTAGCCATCATCGGAATCAAAGTAAGTGAAACCAGAGCTGACACTAATACCGCTACCCCTACCACAAAAGCAAACTCATGAAAAAGTAATCCGATTACGCCCGGCATAAAGAAAATAGGAATAAATACAGCTACCAGTGAGAGTGAAATTGAGATAATGGTAAAGCTTACTTCCTTAGATCCTTTTAGTGCCGCTTGCATTGGAGTCGCGCCTTTTTCAATATGACGGACAATATTCTCAAGTACCACTATGGAATCGTCCACTACTAGGCCAACTGCAAGAGTAATAGCAAGTAATGAAATATTATCCAGACTATAGCCAAATACATACATTAGGGCGACTGCGCCTAGCAACGAAATAGGTAATGAAAGTACAGGAATAATTGTGGCAGTAGTTTTACGAAGGAATAAGAAAATTACCAGTACAACCAAAGCAATAGTAAGAGTCAGTGTCAGTTCTGCATCATGAATAGCATTTCTAATTGAGGTTGAGTAATCTCCGGTTATACTTAAGTGTACTGATTCCGGCATTTGTACGGTTAGCTTAGGTAACAATGATTTAATGGCATCTACTGTTTTTACTGTATTTCCTCCGGGTAAACGCTTTATACCTAGTGTGATAGAACGGTCATCATTGGTCCAGCTGGCAGTCTTGACTGATTCAACGCTATCCATAACTTTCGCTACATCAGAAAGTCTGATCGGCCCACCACTTGGAGATGTGGCAACAACTATATTTGCAAAGGCATCGGCATTATTAAGCTGGCGATTTGCCTGAATAGTGAGTGACTGACGTGGTCCATCTAGTGTGCCAACCGGGGAATTAGGATTTGCATTATTTAAAGCTGTAGCAATATCATCTATACTTAAATTACGTACAGCCAGTGCGTCAGGATTTACCTGTATCCGTACAGCATATTTTTTTTGGCCATAAATATTAATTTGTGCGACACCAGGTAGACTTGAGAGTGTTGGGGAAATAAAATTTTCTGCATAATCATTTAGCTCAGGAAGTGACATTGAAGGTGATGATAATGCAAGAAATAAAATGGATGATTCAGCCGGATTAATCTTGCGGTAAGATGGCGGGACTGTCATTTCAACAGGAAGCGTTTTCTGTGCTCGTAATAAAGCCGCTTGCACATCAATAGAAGCACTGTCAATATCTCGGTTCTGTGCAAACTCCAAAGTAATGGAAGTGCTACCTAACGTGCTGGTTGAGCTAATTACTTCAAGTCCGGATATGATAGAGAACTCTCGCTCCAGTTTTGTGGCCACCGATGAGGCCATAATCTCAGGGCTAGCACCAGGAAGTGATGCTCTGACAGAAATAGTAGGTGAGTCGTAACTAGGTAATGCGGCTACTGGTAAATTTTTATACGCAATAATTCCTGCAATTATGGCAGAAATTGATAACAGTACCGTCATGACAGGACGACGGATACATAATTCTGAGAGATTCATTATATCCTGTTAATCTATTGTTCTATCAGTGAATTAGTAATCTGTAGGACTATTTGTTATGTTGTCACTTAAATTTTTTTACTTTCTAATGGTTGTGCTTCAACCACAATACTCCCAGTTTTGATATTCTGGGATCCTTCCACCACTACCCGTGCTCCCCGAGTGGCGCCTTCTACTACAGCAAGGCCATCCTGCACTAAGCGTACCGTGATTGTCTGAGATTCCACTTTATTATCTTTTCCAATCACATAAAGAAATTTACTCTCAGGTCCAGTTTGTACTGCTTGTACAGGAACCGTGAGTGCATCAAAAAGTATTTCTGGAGCCAACGTTACTGTAACAAACATACCTGGCCAGAGTTTTTTGTCCTGGTTAGTAAATTCTGCTTTAACCAGAATACTTCCACTTTGCACGTCTACTGTATTATCAACAAATACTAATCGTCCTGTTATTAAAGGTTCCCCAGCAACATCAAGCCTTGCATTGACAGTTACATCCCCACTAGAAATCGCCTGTTGGAGTATGGATAGTTTGCGTTCTGGTAATGTAAAGTTAATATTAATCGGATTAATTTGTGTGATACTTACTAAGACTGCACTACGAGGCTGTAACACGCTTCCGGGAATAGAAGTATTAGGCTCTACGAGGCTACCGGGATGTACCGGAATTGACCCAGTACGTCCTGAAATAGGAGCGGTAATAATAGTAAAACTATGTGACACACGATTTGCCTTTACTGCAGCTTTATCAAAATCAAGCTGTCCTTTCAAGCTATCTACCTGATTCTGGGCTGTATCAAGAGCAGCTTGTGAAATAAATTTTTGATCAAATAATTTTTGTTGGCGTTTAAGGTTACGTACCGCATTAGAAAAATCCGCACTAGATTTAGCAAGTTGCGCCTCTGCTTTACTTAGATTAGCACTCTCAGTACGTGCATCAAGTGTGAATAGTTTGTCACCCTTGCGGACGAATTGTCCTTCTTTAATATGTACTGTTCTAACTATGGCGCTAATCTGTGGGCGGACTTCCACTGTTTGCTGAGAAGTAACTGTACCGTTAGCTGTAAGTTTTATCTGGACATTACTTTTTCCAACTACTGCACTTACAATCTGGATTCTTTTTTGTTCTGTTGATTTTATACCAGCTACTGTTTTCTGGTTGAACCAGGCCGAACTAGTAATGATTACTATAATAACTAAAAAGCAGAATACTAGAATCCATATATTCCTCTTTGCATGTGTAGTCATTTTAGCCTGGTGAGCTGTATCCATAGGTACTTAGTCTTCTTTCTGCTTGGATTACTTAAATGAGTATATTGTACAGGTGTGAACAAGCGTAGGCTCAGAGATACTAGTATTAATCTATAGGAAGCAGTATATGCCTTACAAATCCATATTCTAGCATTCATTGAGAGAACAATGGCTGGTTCATAGTTGTAGGGAGCATGTGCTCATACCTTGTTCAATACACAAATATTTAGCATAAGCTAAAGGTTCAGGATTTAGATTGCTTATGCAGTTTTAAAAAGAATTTACCTCATTCATTTTGATTAAGAGTCGATATATATATAGGGATTTGTTTAGAAGCTAGATGAGATTGTTTAATTGAATATATGTATTGGTTACATAAATTGTGAAAAACCTTATTTTGGTTTGAATTTTTAGTTCAAAATTTTGTCAAATGGCCATAGTGTTTTGATAAAAATACTATGTTTTTTTGAGAGATTTTTTCTTTATTTAGTCATGTTCGATAAATAGGTTAAATTGTGTTATATTTATGGGGTGCGACAAATTGTCGCACCATGTAAACCGCCTGAATTAGCCATTTCTTATCTTGAAATAAAAGAAAAGACAGGAATGCTATAAATGTTGGTTAGCTAAGATAATACAAAAAGAGTAAAAATTATTTACTGTTAAGGAGAAAATATCATGAAGTCAATAACCTCTACTTTTGCAATAGCATTTTTTGCACTTTTCATGAGTACACAGGCAAATGCAGGGCATCATACGGCAGAAGCATTGGAGCATGCAGGAATGGCGCAGGCGCATGGAGAAGATGGTCATGGAAAGGTGCTAGTTAAACATGCTACGGTAGCACTTAAGCATGCAAAAGAAGCTGAAAAGGTACATGCGGATGCACATAAACATATGACAGAAGGTGTGAAACATTTAGAGGAAGCAATTAAGCACGGCAATAAAGGACATGCTAAAGAGGCAGCAAAGCATGTTCAAGAGGCTAATGTACATATTCGTCAGTCTATTCGACCATAAGAAAATTTATAGTATAAAATCTTGGATAGGTAGTGTGGCAGGGTAATAGTAGAATACTTTTTAGCTACAAATTATTGTTGGTCTCATGAAGTGCATTTTTTACTACCTTCTGGACCACCATACTACCTACCATATCTCCTTCAACATTGACCGATGTACGAAAGGCGTCAAGTAGTCGGTCAATGGGAAGAAGGATAGCAATAGCTTCAACTGGCAGACCTACAGATTGTAAAACCATAAGCATAGTTACCATTCCTGCACTGGGGATTCCAGGTGCCCCCATAGCAGCAAGCATGGCTGTAAAGAAAACGATCATTTGCTGTATGAGATTGAGATCAACTCCTACCAGATTGGCAACAAATAACGCAGCTGCAGCCTCGTATAATGCTGTGCCATCCATATTTATGGTGGCTCCAAGAGGGAGGACAAAACCAGCAATATCACGCTTGACGTGAAGATTCTGTTCAACACACCGTAAAGTAATTGGTAAGGTAGCTGAGCTTGAGCTAGTAGCAAAAGCTGTTATAAGTGCTTCTCGGGCTCCCTGCCAGAATTTGATAGGTGTCATACCTGTGATCAGATAAAGAATCATAGGCAGCACTATTAAAGCATGTAGTAAGATTGTACCTATTACCAGGCTGATAAATTTGATTAGTATCATTAGTAATGATGAATCTTGTGTTACTACCAGTTTTATCAATAGTGCCATGATACAAAGTGGTGCTAGTTTCATAATCCAACCCACTAGCATTAAAACCAGCTCTAATAATTCCTGTAAGATTAAGCGGACGCTTTGAAAGCGTTCACCTCCAATTATTAAAGCGATACCCATTAGTAGAGCAAAGATCACTATTGCTAGTATATTGCCCTGAGCTAGAGCTGCGACAGGATTCATAAACAGTGAGTGTAGGAACTGAGTGAAGAATTCAGGGAGTGTCATTTTATTTGCCTGAAAATTCTGAATGGCATCCTGGAACATGGGTAATTGCAGTCCTTCTCCAGGCCGGAATAGATTGGCAGCAGTTAATCCCAAGATAATTGCCACCGTTGCTGTTAAGAAAAAATACCCCAGTGTTGTCATCCAAACTCGATGTATTTGCTGATGTGCACGTAAATTCGCTACTCCCACCACAATGGAAGTGAATACCAACGGAATCATAACCATTTTCAGCAAATCGACGAATAGCATCCCGAGTAATTCAGCAATATATAGACTAACTTGTGAAGTCGCAGATTCTTTATCCAGTATTGAGAGTGCTAGTCCTAACAAAATGCCAGCTAGTGAACCGATAAGAATTTGCGAATTAAGAGAAATCTTTTTCACTTATTAATTCCAATATTAGAGAGTAACTTTCGATAGAATATATAGGTTGAGACTATGCTGATACTCAGCTCACTTGAATAAGTGAATGAATAGATTGATAAGAGAACCACATAACATAAAGTTACTTGTGTAGGATGGTTTTGAATAATGGTGCCAGATTTATCAGTCAACAAAAATGAGTTACAGTTTATTGGATATTAAAGGTAAATATTAGATATATATCTTCAGAATAAATATACGCTCATTATTTATACTATATCATCTGGGCAATATAATTATTACTGATCATAAGCCAATAGATGATCAATCATAATCAGGTTATTTCTGTAGTCTGTTTAGAAATGTCATGATGTTAGGTAAAGTCCATTCCAGGAAATCTTTATCATCAATAATTGAAGGGAGTTTCTTTGCTAGTTTCTCAGAATTACCTTGTAGTAAAAGAACTGGTATTCTTCCATCATAGGCACATTCTAGCTCCCACCGTTGACCATCAGCCTTCAAAATATTATTTGTAATCAGCCCAATTACACCGTCACATTCTGTAACCTTTGATCGGCATTCATCCTTCCAGGATGGTTCCCATGAGGCCTTTGTGGGTAAATATTCCAACGAAAATGGTGAATTCTCATTTTTTACCTGCTCTATTAGGGTGTCTCGCAGGTTAATATCTCTTAGTGCGAAGCTGATAAAAATTTTATTAGATAGGGCCATACTATTTTCCTTAGAGAAGAGAGTTTTATTTTATAAGACTATATTTTAAGTGTGAATACTAATATTGGAAAGGGTAGTGTAATTTCACTCTATCTGACGTTAAGACTAATACTTTCGTTCATAATCTGTCTAGCAATAAAAATTCGATTTTAGGAGATCTAAGGTAATAACTATTGAAAGTCTGTATATTGTATTATGACTGAGAAACACAATAAGTTTGTGTCATTGTAGATCAAATTCTCGGTATTTATGGACTAATTTTTTCTATAAGCTGTGCTACTAAATATAATACTTGATAAGATCAGAACTTTCTCAATTAATAACATATACTTTATGGCTAAAATTTCTCGCAATCTGACTGAAAACCAGATTAGTAACCAATGTGTATACAAAGGCAATTTTCTGCACATGCATGCAGATAAAGTAATTATGCCTGATGGTAAATTATCTATTCGTGAGTATGTTACTCACCCTGGAGCTGTTGTAATTATTCCACTTCTTGAAAATGGAGACTTGGTATTTGAGCGCCAACATCGTTATCCGTTACATCAGGATTTTTACGAATTACCTGCTGGCAAAATAGATCATAACGAAGATGTATTAGCTTGTGCACAACGTGAGCTGTTAGAAGAAACAGGCTATGTGGCATCAAAATGGTGCTACATTACTACGCTGTATCCCTGTATTGGTTATTCTAATGAGAAATTATTATATTTTCTGGCTGAGGGGCTTAGTCTACGAGGTGCATGTCCTGATGATGGAGAGCATTTAGAAATATTTACTTTAGCTTTTTCTGAGGCACTTGATTGGATTAAGACAGGGAAAATTACAGACAGTAAAACCGTCTCTGGTTTATTCTGGGCAGAAAAATTGATATATGGAGACTGGAAATAGATTCGATAATATTAGTAGCAGATATTGCCGGAAGACTATTTTTATTCAGTAAAAAATTCACGAACCTTATTCATCCAAGATTTCGTGCGGGGGCTATGGCGAGAGCTATCTTCCTGATTTAGTACTTCGAGTTCATGGAATAGTTCTTTTTGACGGGCTGTTAATTTGACTGGAGTTTCCACAACTAAATGGCACATTAAATCACCATGAGCGTGACTACGAATGCCTTTAATTCCTTTTCCTCGCAAACGAAAAACTTTTCCACTTTGAGTTTCAGCCGGAACTTTGATTTTTGCATAGCCATCAATTGTAGGAACTTCTAATTCCCCTCCTAATGCAGCTGTGGTAAAGCTGATTGGCATTTCACAATGTAAGTCATTATGATCACGCTGAAAAACAGAGTGCACCAAAAGATTAACGACAACATATAAATCACCTGATGGCCCACCATTAACTCCTGCTTCACCTTCCCCACTTAAACGGATACGATCCCCATCATCTACACCAGCTGGAATTTTTACAGATAGTGTTTTGTGTTGTTTTACGCGTCCTGCACCACTACACTTTCCACAGGGGTTGGATACAAATTTTCCACTACCATGACATTTTGGACAGGTTTGCTGGATTGAGAAAAATCCTTGTTGCATTCTTACTTGGCCATGACCGTTACAGGTAGGGCAGGTAGAAGGAGAAGTGCCTGGCTTTGCTCCACTACCATGACAAGTTTCACAAGATTCCATAGTAGGAACCCGTATTTTCGTTTCAGTTCCACGGGCTGCCTGCTCCAACGTGACTTCCATGTTATAGCGTAAGTCTGCACCACGATAGACGTTAGAACGGCTTCCCTGTCCTCCAAAAATATCACCAAAAATATCACCAAATGTATCTGAGAAACCTTGGGGACCGCCACCTCCCATACTTGGGTCTACTCCGGCATGTCCGTGCTGATCGTAGGCTGCTCGCTTGTTGGGATCCGAGAGTATTTCGTAGGCCTCTTTAGCTTCTTTAAAACGTTCTTCCGACTTAGGATTGTCTGGATTTCGATCCGGGTGATGTTCCATCGCAAGTTTACGATAGACCTTCTTAATTTCATCTTCTCCGGCATTACGGTTAATGCCTAGTACATCATAGTAATCACGTTTACTCATATAAATACTTCCATTTTTATAGCAAAATTAATATTACCTAGTACTTTCCTATATTGAGACCCGTTTTAAAGTACATAAAATTTCTAACAATGGTTTTTTTATAAACGCCAAAACGCAGAGAGCACAGGAGAGTTACAATTGTATTTCTCCACGCCTCTGCGTTCTTGTGGTTCAAATATTTATTTATTTTTTGTCTTTTACTTCCTCAAATTCAGCATCTACTACTTCTCCTTCCGCTTGATTCTCACTACTGTCATTATTTGGTGGCGCTCCAGTACCAGGCTGAGCTTGCTGCTGAGCCTGTTCCTGTGCCATCATTTTTTCCGTAAGTTTCTGGGAAGCTTCTGCTAATGCCTGAGTTTTTGCATCGATGGTGTCCTTGCTATCTGTTTTTAAGGCTTCTTCAGCTTCTTTTAGCGCAGCTTCAATTTTAGACTTCTCATCTCCTTCAAGTTTGTCCCCATGCTCCTTTAGTGTTTTATTCACAGAGTGAACCAGTGCATCACATTGATTACGGGCTGTGACCAGTTCTAGCGCTTTATGGTCTTCCTCAGCATGAGCTTCTGCATCTTTTACCATCCGTTGCACTTCCTCATCTGATAGTCCTGAACTTGCCTGGATTTTGATCTTATTTTCTTTTCCGGTTGCTTTATCTTTTGCTGATACGTGTAAGATGCCGTTAGCATCAATATCAAATGCAACTTCAATTTGAGGCATACCTCTAGGTGCTGGGGGAATATCAGTCAGGTTAAATTGCCCTAAACTTTTATTTCCGGACGCCATTTCTCGTTCACCTTGTAATACATGAATAGTTACTGCAGATTGATTATCTTCAGCAGTTGAAAATACTTGCTGTGCTTTGGTCGGAATAGTTGTATTTTTTTGGATAAGCTTAGTCATAACACTACCCATAGTTTCAATACCTAGAGACAAAGGTGTTACATCTAATAGCAGTACATCTTTTACATCACCTTGCAAGACACCACCCTGAATGGCGGCGCCTACCGCAACTGCTTCATCTGGGTTCACATCTTTACGTGCCTCTTTTCCGAAAATAGCTTTAACTTTTTCCTGAACTTTGGGCATACGAGATTGCCCTCCTACCAAAATAATGTCATCAATGCTATTGGCATCGACGCCTGCATCTTTCATTGCAGTACGGCATGGTTCAGTAGTTCGTTCAATCAATTCCTCAACCAAGCTTTCTAGTTTTGAGCGTGTAATTTTGACTGCCAGATGTTTAGGCCCTGAGGCATCTGCTGTGATGTAAGGTAGATTGACTTCAGTTTGCTGGCTTGAAGAAAGCTCAATTTTAGCTTTCTCCGCTGAATCTTTAAGACGCTGTAAAGCGAGCATATCTTTTTTTAAATCAATGCCGTTTTCTTTCTTAAACTCATCAACAAGATATTCAATTATACGCAGGTCAAAATCTTCCCCACCTAAGAAAGTATCGCCATTAGTCGCTAATACTTCAAACTGGTGTTCACCTTCAACTTCTGCAATTTCGATAATGGAGATATCAAAGGTGCCGCCACCAAGATCATAAACAGCAACTTTACGGTTTCCTTCTTTCTTATCCATACCAAATGCCAGAGCTGCTGCAGTTGGTTCGTTTATAATACGCTTTACTTCTAGTCCGGCAATACGTCCCGCATCTTTAGTAGCTTGACGCTGAGAGTCGTTAAAGTAAGCAGGAACAGTGATAACCGCCTCAGTAACTGGTTCACCTAAATAGTCTTCAGCAGTTTTCTTCATCTTCATTAAAACTTGTGCTGATATTTCGGGGGGAGCTATTTTCTGATCGCGTACTTCTACCCAGGCATCATTATTATCTGCTTTAATGATGCTGTAAGGCACCATCTTTATATCCTTTTGCACCATTTCTTCATTGAAACGGCGGCCAATTAATCTTTTTACAGCAAATAAAGTATTTTTTGGGTTTGTAACAGCCTGACGTTTAGCAGAAGCACCTACCAGAATCTCGCCATCCTCAGTATAAGCCACTATAGAAGGGGTAGTACGAGTTCCTTCAGCGTTTTCTATCACTTTAGGCTTACCATTCTCCATGACAGATACACAAGAATTGGTGGTGCCAAGATCAATACCAATAATTTTTCCCATAATTCGGTCCTTTTCGGGTTAATACTATAAATCTACAAAAGTTTAAGTGGGGTCTCAGACAGTTATTTCAAGTCTCTTTAGCTTTTGAAACTGTCACAAGAGCTGGTCGGATTATCCGATCATTCAGTACATAACCTTTTTGCATTACATGTACTACAGTATTTGGGGTAAGTTCGGAATCAACTGTGCACATAGCCTCGTGCTGATGTGGATCAAATTTTTCACCATCCGGGTTAATTACTTTGAGATTAAATTTTTCAAAAGCTGCAGTAAGTTGTTTGAGGGTTAGCTCCATGCCATTCTTAAAATTTTCTACTGTAGCATTTTCAACTGCTAGAGCTGCTTCTAGGCTGTCCATTACCGTCAATAGTTCTGTAGAAAAATTTTCAATAGCATATTTGTGTGCGTTGGCGATATCAACTTGAGCACGTTTTCGTATATTTTCTGAGTCTGCCTTAGCACGTAGCCAAGCGTCATGGTGTTCGGCGGCGTCAAGCTCGGCTTTTTTTAGTAATTCTTCTGTGCTTGGCATAACTTCTACTGTTGACTCTGTAGCACTATGTTCTGGAGCTTCTTCTTTTTTATTAGCCTCATTTTCAGTCATTTTTGACTGATCTGACTGTGGATCATCAAGGTTTTCCATATGTATATCTTCTCCTAATTACTGTTGGAAACAAATTGGGGTGAATTTGTTAATTTCAATACAGAAGAATTATTTTTTTATTTTTGTTCTTCTATTTTTACTGAAAAAAATCGTGTTTGGCTGGAGTGCCAACAGAATGTGTACTGGAGGACCAAAAGGCGGTTAGAGATAAATAAATGTTTTTATTTTATTTTCCAACATTTAGGGCTAATTCTGCAGCTTTACCAATGTAGTTCTGCGGAGTTATTTCACGTAAGCGTTTTTTTTCTTTATCTGGTATAGCAAGGCCATCAATAAATTTATGTATTGTTTCTTTAGAGATACTTTCCTTTCCTCTGGTTAGTTCTTTTAGTTGTTCATATGGGTTAGGTAATCCATAACGACGCATTATTGTTTGGATTGGTTCGGCTAGAATTTCCCAGGCATCATTTAGATCATCCGCTAGCAGGTCCGGGTTGGATTCCAATTTGTTTAGTCCTTTATTACATGATTCATACGATAGCAGAGAGTGTCCTAACGCAACGCCCATATTACGTAATACAGTAGAATCTGTTAAGTCTCGCTGCCAGCGTGATACAGGTAGCTTATCGCCTAGATGTCTGAGCAACGCATTAGCAATCCCAAGATTCCCCTCTGAGTTTTCAAAATCAATTGGGTTTACCTTGTGTGGCATGGTTGATGAGCCGACTTCAGAATCTTTAATTCTTTGCTTAAAATAACCTAATGAAATATATCCCCAAATATCACGATCAAGGTCAATTAGAACGGTATTTATACGGGCATAAGCATCACATATTTCAGCAATGGCGTCATGTGATTCGATCTGAGTAGTATAGGGATTAAACTTTAGTCCTAATTTTTGAACGAAGGATTGCGAAAAATTTTCCCAGTTTAAATTTGGATATGCTGCAAGGTGTGCATTGTAATTACCAACCGCTCCATTAATTTTTCCTAATATTGGAATATCAGTAATATTGTCATGCCCACATTGTAAGCGGTGTGCAAAAACTGCAAGTTCTTTTCCCAAAGTAGAGGGAGTTGCCGGTTGACCATGGGTACGGGCCAGCATGGGCACATCTGCTAGATGGTGAGCCATATCAACAAGAGTTTTGATTACATTACTCAATGCAGGAAGCATTACATTATCTCGGCTGTTTAGTATCATTAAACCGTAGGAGAGATTATTAATGTCCTCAGAAGTACAGGAAAAATGAATGAACTCAGCAGCTTCAGAAATCTCTATATTTTCTGCCGTACGTTCCCTAAGCCAATACTCAATTGCTTTAACATCGTGGTTAGTGCGTGCCTCGATAGATTTAACTGATTTTCCGTCAGACTCAGAGAAATTCGTAACCAAGTCTTCAAGTTGTGCAATGGTATTACTAGAGAATGGCGAAATTTCAGTAATAGTAGGCTCATGGCTCAATGCTTTGAGCCACTCAATTTCTACTTGAACACGGTAACGAATTAGTGCAAGCTCACTAAAATATGGTCGTAGAGTTACAACCTTACTGTGGTAGCGCCCGTCAAGGGGGGAAAGAGCTATAAGAGGGGAGAAATTGCTCATATTATTGATGTTTTGATTCTCTATTATTTTAACATAGCTGAGAATATACCTGTGTAGGTGCTGTAAAGTGTCGAAAGTTGATATACTGCGTACCTTTATTAGAACGTTATTTAGGAAACTATGAAGCTTGTTGGATCACTTACCAGTCCATTCGTACGTAAAGTACGAGTTGTGTTATCTGAAAAACGGATTGTCTATGACTTTGATGTAGATATTCCATGGGGATCAGAAACTCACGTGTCTGAATACAATCCTCTGGGTAAAGTACCAGTATTGATTATGGATGACGGTACCACGCTATATGACTCAAGCGTTATCGTTGCTTATCTTGATAGTGCTAATCCAGTTTCAAGACTGATCCCTAAATTCAATAGGGAACGCAGTATGGTCAAACGTTGGGAAGCTTTAGCAGATGGTATATGCGATGCAGCTGCCGCCATCTATTTGGAACGCAAGAGGCCAGATGCTTTACAAAGTACAGAATGGATTGCACGTCAACAGAAGAAAGTCATGCTAGGACTTGAAATTGCAGCCCGAGACTTAGGTGACAAGAAATGGTGTGAAGGTACGTCTATACCTTA
>Ga0265309_10000673_pt1 | contig 14006 bp, 13 predicted proteins | sample Helome_FD_192492 | JGI IMG/M metagenome (GOLD analysis project Ga0265309, IMG submission 192492) | Marine sediment microbial communities from subtidal zone of North Sea - Hel_20160524 (Illumina Assembly) | ecosystem: Environmental > Aquatic > Marine > Subtidal zone > Sediment ...
GGTGCGCGCCTGCTTTTCCTGGTCGAGCACGTAGGGGGCAACACGCCGGACCATCCCGGGGAAATCCTGGTCTGCAAAGGCGTCCATTGTCACGATGGCCGACTGCCCCTTGCGGACCGCCGGCGCATCGACTTCGTCGATGGGCGCGCTGATGTAGAGACAGGCATCATCGATCAGGTCGATGGTCGGCGGCGTGGCAACCCCGACCGGCGACGGCGTCACATACTCGCCCAGCTCACCGTTGATTTCGGCCACGACGCCGTCGAAGGGCGCGCGCAGAATTGTGCGTTCCAGTCGCGCGACCGATACCTTGACCTGCGCGTCGCTGACCTTCGCTGATTCCCGTGAAGCCTTGCAGCCGGCCGCCTTGGCTTCCGCATCGCCGCTGGCGAGATCGGCGTCTTCTTCCGACGTCAGGCCGCGCTCGCGCAGATTCGTGAGGCGCCTGGCTTCGCGGTCGGCCACTTTGGCGCGCACGCAGACCTCGTCCGCCCGGCGCCGGGCCGCAACGGCATCACGCTGGGCCAGCAGCACTTCGGCCTTCAGATCCTCATTCCAGAGTTCCACCAGCACCTGGTCCCGGGTCACCGCATCGCCCTCAGTGACATTGAGCTTGGCCATCTGGCCTCCCAGCGCCGGTGACAGGCCGGCGCGCCGGCAAGCATCTACGGTGCCCGCCCGCGTGTTGGCAACCGTTGCCCGCACCTCGCCACGATCCGCCACGACCACCGCAACCTGCAATGGCCGTGGCTGAAGCCACCAGGCCACGGCGGCGCCAATGCCAGCCAGCACCAGCAGTCCGATCAGCAGCTTCTTGTTCAACAAAGGGGCCCGCCAGGCAAAGACAGCGGGGAATTATAGCGGCCGGGGAGGCCCAGCCTGATACGTAGCTTCCGGTGCAATGGATACAGGTCGAACTCCGCCGGCGCGGCCAGGACCTTGGCCGTACTGATTAGCAGAATCCTGAAAGCTTGGGACGGCGCCAAAGGCGAGTGACGTGGGCCGACATTACTGCCCGACCGTGCGGGCCACCAGCCGAAACTTCAGTTCCAGTTCATCGCGCACAGACAAGGCGCCCAGGCCCACACTGAAGGGCTGCAACCCGAGATCCGTCTGGCGCACAGTGACCGCACCCGCTGCCACCAGTTGCCCCGGACTCGAAGTGACGGTGACCGGAATTTCCACCAGCGTGACCTGGTTCCGCACCTTGACCTCCATCAGCAACTCCAGTGCCGGCAACTCACCCCGCAGCTCGCGGCTGCGCAGGCTCACCCCCGGGAAGTTCGCCGCATCGAGCAACTTCTCGCCCAACATGTTCGCACGCGTGCCGTCGATCGCAGACTGATCGAGTGCCGTCGCAAAGTCTGCACCTTCCTCCGCACGCTGGGCCGGAATATCAACCTTCAGGGATTGCACCGGGAATGCCAGGCGGACGGTGGAGCGGCTGACCGGGGAGGCCAGCGCGAGCGTGCCGTCGATGTCCGTTGTGCTGATCACATGATTGTGGCCCAGCGAAGCCAGCGGCCCGTCGCGGTAGGCCAGGATCCGAATTTCCGACTCACCCGGCACAACGCGATACTCGATGGCATCGGCCGGTGCCGCCGCCGGCCGTTCGTCCACCGGTGCGCGGGATACGGGTGCGCGGGGCGCGCAGGCTGCAACGCAGAGCATCAGGGCGATGCAGGCGGTGCGCCGCAGAACGGGTTTACTGGTGATGGCGGCCAATCGCCTTCCTCGTTCGCCTCGATGCGCAAAGCCTCAACATACACGGCTTGGGCCACGGCGGAAAAGCCGGGCCGGGAAAGAGGCGCTGCGCCGCTAGGCGCTCAGGTCTGCGGCAGCCGGCTTGACCGGGGCTACCCAACCGGCGGCGAAATCAGCGGCGGATACCGGGCGGGCAAAATGATAGCCCTGGCCGACATCGCAGCCCATATCCTGGAGCACCCGCACTGCTTCAGGGTCTTCGATGCCCTCGGCCACGACCTTCATATTTACCGCGTGGGCAAGCTGGATGACGGACGCGACGATGCGCCGGTCGCGTTCGCTGCTGAGCATCGGGGCGATGAAGCTGCGATCGATTTTCAGCTCGTCGGCAGGCAGGTCGCGCAGGTACGCGAGGCTGGCGTGGCCGGTGCCGAAGTCATCAATGGCCAGGCGCACGCCGAGTTCATGAAGCGCCTGGAGCCTGGCCGCACTCGCGCGCGGATCGCGCATCAACGCGGTCTCGGTGATCTCCAGCACCAGCCGGTCGGCGTCCAGGTTCCAGACCCCCAGCGCGCCGACTATCGTATCGATCAGGTCCGGATCTTCCAGGTTACCGGGGGACATGTTCACCGCCATCGCGAAATCCGGTACCCGCTGGCACCACTCGCACGCATGGCGCAGCGACGCATTTAAAGAGAATCCGAACAGCGCGTGAATTCCGCGGCCGCGTTCCACGCCGGGCAGAAAGGCCGCGGGCGGCAGGACACCATCGTTGGGGCTGTTCCAGCGAATCAGTGCCTCGGCTCCGGACAGTTTCCCGGACCCCAGGTCTACCTTGGGCTGGAAGTACATCTCCAGCGCAGCTTTATCGAGGGCCTCGTAGATGTCGAAGTCCGCCCGCGCGTGCGCGTTGCCTGACGCAGCCAGGCCGTCGGTATATACCGTGTAAGGCTCGTCGCGCTCGCGGGAATCTTCAAGCGCCAGCTCGCACTGGCGGAGCATTTCTTCCGTACCACTCGCCAGCCCGGGCAGCAACGAGACACCCATGTGCGCATGCAGGCGGGCCCGCCGGGTCCCGAGCATCACCGGCTCGCGGACCTCGCGGGTAATGCGCTCCGCGCCGAGCACCGCGTGGCCTTCGTTCGACGGGTTGTGGATCAGCAGCGCGAAACTGGCACTGCCAACGCGGAATACGCGATCGCGCTGACGCGCCACGGCCAGCAGGCGTTGCTCGAACTCCTCCAGCGCACGGTCGCCACCGATGTAACCAAAGTTGGCGTTAACCGCGTCCACCCCGGTCAGGCGAATCAGGATCATGCCGACGGACTGGCAATTATCGGCGGCGCGCATCTCGTCGATCTCGCGCAGCAGGAGAGCGTAACGAAAGCGCGGTGTGCCTGCCAGATCCATCGCGCCGCCTTGACTCAGTGGAAGTAGTCTTCCGGGTCCAGGCCAAAGGCACCTGACTCGAATCCCTTCACAATCCAGCGCGCGCGTCGCTGATTCTCGTCGCTGGGCAGCGACTTCAGGTCTATTACCTTGCTCGAGCCAAGTGGCTCGTGGCGCTTGTCCAGCACCAGCATGATCTTGGGACGCAGCCGGCGGATACGATTCTGTTCGATCACGATACCCACTTCACCGGTATTCATCTCTACGACCGTGCCGGTCGGGAACATGCCCAGCGCCTGGACGAACTGTTCGATGAGTTCGCGCTGAAACTCGGTACCGGCCAGCGTGTTCAGCTCGCGCACCGCGTCGTAGGAAGATTTCGGCTCGGCCCACGGCCGCCGTGAAATCATCGCGTCGTAGCAATCCACCAGTCCGGCGATCCGCCCATAGACCGGGATATCGCTCCCGGCGATACCGTTGGGGTAACCGGAGCCGTCATGCCGTTCGTGATGGCTGCGAATCATTTCCAGAACTTCTTCGCTGATGCCAGGTGTCTTTTTCGCCAGCCGCTCCCCATAGTGCACATGGGCCTGCATGATCTCCGCTTCCTCCTCCGTCAACGGCCCTTCCTTGTTGGTGATGGATTCAGGAATCGCGACTTTGCCGATGTCCAGCAAGATTCCGCCCATGGCGAGTATTTGCAGACCGTTGCGGTCAAAGCCGAGGTGGCGACCCAGCACCAGCGCCCACACAGAGGTGGCGATAGAATGGTTGTAGGCATATTCGTCACGCTTTCGCAGGGTGACCAGCCACGCCATTGCATCCTGGTTGCGCAGCACGCTGTCGATCATCGGCGAGACCGCATCCTTGATCTTGTCGACCTGGATGCCGCCGCCCTTGCGCAGGTCATGGATTACCTCGTTCATGGCGTCCACGGCAAGACCGTAGGCGTGGGCGGCAGCCGGCGCCTCTTCCTGCGTAGATACCTTGTTGTCGTAGTGCCTTGCGCCGTTGACCTTTTCGGCGAGCCGACCGGTGGGATCCATACGGCTCAGGGATCTGAGCAGGCGCGTTTTCAGCGTGATGGGCTTATTGCCGTTGACGCGCCCATTGGGCGGGCTTGCGAAAGGGTCCCGGCTCTGGCCCGCGATGCTGTGGGCTTCCATGATGAGCTTTTCCGGCACGGAGCTACGTTTCAGATCGACGTAGACATGCTTGCAGAACTTGCGCAGCAGGCCGATCTCGCTGTCCTCACGGATCTCGAAACCCTGGAACAGGAAAGGCGTCTCCAGCCACGGCCGGTCGAGAAGGGCTACAAACATGCCCATCTCGAGGTTCATGGTATCTACCTTGACGCGCTTGGAGAGCATTTAGTGATCCGCCACGGGCCTGCAGGACCCAGCTTTGCATAATAGCGACAGCGCCGACTGCGGCCGTGGTGGGCATCACATTTCCGCACAAAGGCCAGGTCAACCCTGGCCCTGGAGCCGCGTTACACTCACTGTGGAGGTCTCGGGAGCCCGTGCATGGATCACACTAGAGTTGCCGCCCTGGCGCTATGTCTCGCTGGCTGCGCTGCCAACCCGGACCCCATCGTCGACATGCGGGGGGTCGATCCGGTGCTGTACGAGCAGGATCTGGCCGACTGCAAGACCTATACCCGCGAGATCCAGACGGAAGTGGGTGTCGCGAAAGGCGCCGCGGGTGGTGCCGCGGTGGGCGGCGCCATCGGCGCCATTGGTGGCGAGACGGGCCGGGGTGCAGGGATCGGGGCGGTGGCCGGAGGTGCCAAATCAGTCCAGCTCAACGAGCGCGAAAAACAGCGCGTGGTGAAGAACTGTATGCGCGGCCGGGGCTACCGCGTTCTCAACTGACGCCAACCGGGCACGCCACGCCGGTCCCGCCCAGGCCGCAGTAGCCGCCCGGGTTCTTCGCAAGGTACTGCTGGTGGTAATTCTCGGCGAAGTAGAAAGGCGGCGCTGCCAGGATTTCCGTCGTAATCGTGCCACGCCCGGCGCCGCGCAGTGCGTCCTGGTAGCGCTCGCAGGATTCGCTGGCGGCCGCTTCCTGTTCCGGTGAGTAGTAGTAGATTCCCGACCGATACTGGCTGCCGACATCATTGCCCTGGCGCATGCCCTGTGTAGGGTCATGGGTTTCCCAGAAAACCTGCAGCAGCTCATCGTAGCTGACAGACGACGGATCGAAGACCACCCTGACAACCTCGTTATGGCCCGTCATGCCCGAGCACACCTCTTCGTAGGTAGGATTCGGCGTATGCCCGGCGGCGTAGCCAACGGCCGTGGCATAGACGCCCGGGTGCTCCCAGAATCGCCGCTCCGCGCCCCAGAAACAGCCGAGGCCAAACATGGCCTGCTCGAGGTGTGCGGGCACCTCTCCGGCCAGCGGATTGCCGTTGACAAAGTGACGCTCGGCCACGGGCATGGCGGTGCTGCGTCCGGGCAGCGCTGCGCCCGCGTCGGGCAGGGATAAATTTTTCTTCCGCAGGAACATGTCCAATGATTCGACAATTGCCGGGCGGCGGATGTTCCCTGGCAGCATCGCGGCAGCGCTTCGCGCCGGATCCGACGAAGCTGCTACATTAGCAGCTGCCAGTACCAAGCGCTGCAAGACCTTCAGGATGACAAAACAAGCGCTCACACTCATCGCGATGACCTGCCTGGCCGGCCCGGCCCTCGCCCAGAACCCGGCGCCCAAGGCCACCCGGCCGGCGACAATTGAGGCCACCGAGGCGGCCGTGGAGCCCCTCGACCCCCCATCCCCTGTCGCCGACACGCCGATCCCGGACACACCGGGAGCGGCTAGCGCAGCCATTGGCCCGGAAGCCCCGCAGGCACAGGACACGCAGGCGGCAACTCCAGAGAGCACTGGCGCGGGTGATCCGCCGGCCGCCGTCGGGTCGGGCGTTCGCACCGCTGCTTATGAGCGCATGTTGTCGCTGATGGAAGAGAATCGCTACGGCGAGGCGGCGGAGGCCGCCCGCGCCGTGGTGCAGCTAACGGAGCAAGAGTTCGGTGCCGACAGCATCGAGCTCGCCGCGCCCCTGGACAACCTCGGCACCACGATGATGCTCGGCGGAAATCTCTTCGATGCCGAGCAAATCTACTTGCGCAGCATCGCGCTTATCAAGCAGCACGAAGGGCAACTGTCGCCGCGACTTATGAACCCCTACGTCGGCCTCGGAGCAACCTACAATCGTGGCGGCTCCTATGAGAAAGCCGAAGAAGCCTTCAGTACGGCCTTGCGGCTGAACAACGTGAACGAGGGTTTCTACAACGTCGACCAGATGAAGATTCGCGACGGTCTTACGGAAACCTATATCGGCCTGGAAGAGATCGAGGAGGCCAATTTCCACCAGGAGGTGCAACTGGAGATCTACCAGCGGCGCCTCGGCGCAACCAATCCGGAAACTGCGCCGGCTATCTACAAGCTCGCCCGGTGGTATGAGCGCGTGGGCCTGTTTGACGACGCGCGCATCAAGTATCAGCAGGCCCAGCAGATGATTCGCAAGGCCTATGGCAGAGATTCGATGGAAATGGTAGCGGCCCTGGAAGGCCTGGCGGCCAATTTCGATCGCCAGGGCCTCCTCTCTCCGAGTGCGTCAAACCTGAAGAAAGCCCTGGCAATCGTCGAGGCGCAGCCCGAAGTCGACCGGGAAAAACAGGCGGAAATCCTGGTAAAGCTCGGCGATCTGTACGGCGGCTCCGGCCGCCCCGATACCGCCAATGCGTATTACGAGCGCGGCTGGCAGGCCTTGTCAGTGGAAAGCGGTCTGGAGGGGCTGCGCGACGCACTGTTCAGCGAGCCGGTGCGTGTTACCGGGCTCGGCTGGCAAAACCTGCGCTACGCGCCCGGTGACGTGAGCGACTGGCGCCTGCTCAGTGACGGCTACGTGCTGGTGCGCTATAACGTGAATGAGAAAGGCCGGGTGGATGATGTCGTGGTCATCGAATCCCAACCCGCCGATGTGATGGACCGCCGGGTGGCGGAAGCCCTGCGGCGGTCCTATTTCCGCCCGCGCTTCGCCGACGGCGTGGCCGTCGAGTCGGATGGCCTCCTGTACCGGCACGATTTCCGTTACCTGCCCACGGACCCGGGACGCAGCGAAGAGGCCGGCCAGCCTATTGAAGCTCCCGACGGCGGCGGCCGCCTCGAATACCCCGATGCCAGCGGCGGCTGAGACCGGCAACCCCGGCCAGATGCGGGCCATGGTCTGCCCGGGGCCGGGGCAACCACTGGTCATGGAGCAACGGGCCCTGCCCCAACCTGGACCGGGACAACTGCAGGTTCGCGTGCTGGCCTGCGCGGTCTGCCGCACCGACCTGCATATTCAGGACGATGAGCTCGACGACATCCCCTACCCAGTGGTACCCGGCCACCAGGTCGTTGGCGAGGTCAGCGCCCGCGGGGCCGGGGTCGACACCGCAATTGGCCAGCGCGTCGGCATCGCCTGGCTGGCCTGGGCCTGCGGCGAATGCCCCTACTGCGAAGACGGCCGGGAGAACCTTTGCGACCGCGCACTGTTCAACGGCTACCAGCGCGATGGCGGCTACGCAGAATATCTGCTGGCCGACGCTGCTTTCGCCATTCCGCTTGATGCGGAGCTCGATCCGGCCCGGACCACGCCGTTGCTGTGCGGGGGACTGATCGGCTATCGCACGCTGCGCATGGCGGGCAACGCCCGGCGGCTGGGTATCTATGGATTCGGTTCCGCTGCACACATGATCGCTCAGCTGGCGCGACACGAAGGGCGCGAGGTCTACGCGTTTACCAGTCCGGGCGACACGGCTGCCCAGCAGTTCGCACGCGATGTTGGCGCGGCCTGGGCCGGCGGTTCCGACGAAGCATCGCCGCAACTTCTCGACGGTGCGCTGATCTTCGCACCGGTCGGGGCACTGGTGCCGAAAGCGCTCAAAGATGTGCGCAAGGGTGGCCGGGTCGTGTGCGGTGGGATTCACATGAGTGACATCCCGACGTTCCCCTATGCAGACCTGTGGGGTGAACGCCAGATTCGTTCGGTGGCCAATCTCACTCGCCGGGACGCGACGGAATTCATGGCCATAGCCGCGCTGCATCCCATCGACACACAGATCACCCGGTACTCATTGACGCAGGCCAATGAGGCTCTCGACGCACTGCGCGCGGGCCAGATCAACGGCACCGCGGTACTGGAAATTGCGAACTAGCCACCGCCGCGTTGCGCAGCGTACTCCGCTTTGCCCTTCAGGATGACCGCGTAGATTTCCCGCGACCGCCCGCCGATATCCTGGAGCAGCTGCTCGGCCACACCGCTGGTGACCTGCTGCCACTCGACCCGTTGCGCGGGTGTCAGCGCCTGCCAGCGGATGCCGAGTGCCGGGTCGGCCAGGTCGGCGACGTCCTGCGCCCGGGTAGCAGCGCGAGACTGGCCGATAGACGGAAAGTTGTCCGTCAGCACCTGTCGTGTGGCTTCATCCTGCTGCTGCCACCAGTTCAGATCTGCAACGATGACCGACATACCAAACACATGCCGGGTCAGGGTCAGGTACGGCGCTTCGGCGGAGATCCCCGTGCGCGCGTAGAGACTGATGGAATTCTCACCGGCATCAATCAGGCCAGTCTGCAGCGACGGCACGATTTCTCCATACCCCAGCGGAATCTTGTCGGCGCCGATCGCATCCGCAAACAGCCGCGCATTCAGGCTTGCCGACACGCGAAAGCGCCGGCCCCTGGCATCCGCAGGTGTCAGTATTCGTTCCCGGCCGTACACGGAGTGGAAGCCGATCTCATACCAGGTCACCAGGTGCAAGCCCACCTCGGCAAGCAGCTCGCGGAAGACGTCCGTGAGGAACCGATCGTAGACATAGTCGGCCTCTTCTTCGTCTTGAAAGAGATACGGCGTATACAGCAGCGATAGTTCGGGCACCACCGTGGACGTCACCTGTGCCGACAGGTTGGCAAACTGAATGCGGCCGCGACGCAGGCCAGACAGAAGCTGCTCTTCGGAACCCAGTTGGCCGTAAATCAGCGGCTTCAGCTCCAGCGCGCCCCCCGACGCCGCTTCAGCGTCGTTCTTGAACTGCAGCCACATGTCGGCGCCTGGCGTGTTGGGCGTGGACGTGCCCCCGATGGTGATGGCCTGGCCAACGGCACCGCCGCCCCCTGATTCTGCGGGCGGCTGCTCGCCGCCACCGCAGGCACCAAGCAGTGCGGCGACCAGAAAAATTGCTGGGCGGGAAACTTTCATGGCCGAATGTTGCCTCAAAGCGTGGCGGGCAAGCCAGAAGCCCCTGCAGAAACCCCTGTAAACTGCGGGCCAGCCGCCATCAGCGGACACCGCCAGCGCGCTGCGCGAGTACTGGAGACAAGGATTTCGATGACCAAGACTTCACCTGCCCAGGCCCCTGGCTGGCGAGCCTTGCTGGCCTTTTTTGCGGGCCTGGCCACGGCACCTGTCTTTGCCCAGCCAGACTACTCCATGCTGGACGACCTGCTGCTGTCCCACGTGCAGGACGGATTTGTCGACTACGACGGCATCGCGCTGGATCCGCGACTGGATAATTTCATCGACCAGCTGGCGAGCACGGCGCCCGCAGCCCTGGCCTCGACCGCCGAACAGAAAGCCTTTTACATCAATGCCTACAATGCCATTGCGATACGTGGAATCCTGGACGGCCAGTCGCCGGATTCGTTCTTTGGCCGCTCCCGCTTTTTCAAGCGCATGCGCGTTGACGTGCTCGGTGAATCCCTCAGTCTCGAAGACATCGAGCATGGGCGGCTGCGCCCGATGGGCGATTCCCGAATTCACTTTGCAATCGTCTGCGCGTCCCTGTCATGCCCTAGATTGGCGAGCCGCGCCTACCTGCCTGCAACCCTCGACGCACAACTCGACGCAGCGGCAGAACAATTTCTCAGTGACCCGACCAGGAACGTGTTCGATTCGAATCGCCGGGTGGCCTACGTATCAAAGATTTTCGACTGGTTCGAGGAAGACTTCGTAGCCAACGCGGGCTCATTGCAAAACTACCTGGCCCGTTATGTCACAGATCAGACCAACGCGCGTTTGCTGCGAGCCGATAGATTCGACCTGAAATTTCGCGACTATGACTGGAGCCTGAACGGGCGGCTCACGAAGTGAATAGAATCCTTGTGGGAACGGCTTCAGGCGCCACCATTGGCATCAGCATGCGCAAATCTCGCGGCTGAAGCCGCTCCTGCAGGGGGCTCGGTAAACCGAGTCTGAAGCTCAGACGAATACATTCTCAGGACAACGGGAACTCAACGATGATTATTCGCCAGGCAACTGACATTAGACCCTCGGAAATCACCCCGGAAGAGGTCTTCCGCGGTCGCCGCCAGTTTTTGCGCCAGGCGGGTGTGGCCGGCGTGGGCCTGCTGGCCAGCACCGGCTGTGCCGCCGACGAAGAGTCGGGGGGCAACCCGACTGACCTGCGCAAGCTCGACGTCGCCAGCGGCAGCGTGTACAGCACGGACGCAGAGCCGAACTCGATGGAAGACATCATGAGTTACTGCAACTTTTATGAGTTCGGCCTCGACAAGCGTGACCCGGCAAAGCTGTCCGGCGACTTCAAGCCGCGGCCGTGGTCCGTCACCGTAGACGGTGAAGCCGAGGTGACCGGCACCTTCGACCTCGACGATTTGATCGCTCCGCACCCCATTGAAGAACGGGTCTATCGGTTGCGGTGCGTCGAAGCGTGGTCGATGGTCGTGCCCTGGAACGGTATTGCCCTGGGCGACGTGCTGAAACGTTTCAAACCCACCTCGAAAGCCAAGTACGTGGCCTTCGAAACCGTGGTGAGGCCGGAAGAGATGCCGGGCCAGCGCCGCGGCGTGCTCGACTTCCCGTACGTCGAAGGGCTGACCATCGCCGAGGCCATGCACCCGCTGACGATACTGTCCGTCGGCGTCTACGGGGTCACGCTGCCCAATCAGAATGGCGCGCCCATTCGGCTCGTCGTACCCTGGAAGTACGGCTTCAAGAGCATCAAATCCATCGTGCGCATCAGCTTCACCGAGACCGAACCACCCACCACGTGGAACCTCGCCGCGCCACGGGAATACGGCTTCTACGCCAACGTAAACCCGGAAGTTGACCACCCGCGCTGGAGCCAGGCCAGTGAGCGCCGCGTAGGCACCGGCTTTTTCGGTGATCGCCAGCCCACCGTGTCGTTCAACGGCTATGGCGAACAGGTTGCGAGCCTCTACGACGGCCTCGACCTGCGCAAGAATTTCTGACCGGACGAGCTGAACGCGACCCTCCGGGACATGCCCACTACCCGGCAAATTCGCTTCGTTCTGAAGCCACTGGTCTTCGCAGCCTGCCTGGCGCCGCTGGGCTTCATCGCGCTCCGCATCGCCGGCATCGGTCCATCCCTCGGCCCAAATCCTGTGGAGGTGTTGCAGGACGAATTCGGCGAATGGGCCCTGCGACTGTTGCTCGCGACCCTGGCCGTCACGCCGCTGCGCCTGGCCCTCGGTAAACCCTGGCCCCTGCGCTTTCGCCGCATGCTCGGGCTCTTTGCATTCACCTATGCGTTCCTGCACTTCTCGAACTACCTGGTACTGGACCAGGAATTCGACTGGCCGGTGATCCTGGAAGACATCCTGGACCGGCCCTTCATTACCGTCGGGTTCAGCGCCTTGTTGATCCTCCTGCCACTGGCGGTGACGTCAACCCAGGGCTGGCAACGCCGCCTCGGTGCGGGGTGGGGCAGTCTGCACCGGCTTATTTACCTCGCAGCCATACTGGTCTGCTGGCATTTCTGGTGGCAGGTGAAGAAAGACGTCACGGAACCTGCCATTTACGCAGGCATCCTCGCCCTGCTGCTGGGGATTCGGCTGTGGCGCGGCGTCAAACAGCGGCGGCGCCGGAAATTGGCCGCGGCGACGGCCGTGGCCTCGGATGCCCAAAGCCGCCTATAAGTTGTAACCCCGCTCGTCGTGCTGGGCGATGTCGAGACCTTCGGTTTCTTCATCCCGGTCCACCCGCAGACCCACCGTCGCCCCGACGATTTTCAGAATCACAAAGGTCGCAACGGCGCACCAGGCCAGCGTCGCCAACGCGCCCAATAACTGAATGCCGATCTGGCCCGCAATGGTGCTGCCTTCGGCGAGCCCGAGGCCGCTGAATGCGCCGAGGCCGTCGCTGGCGAACACCGCGGTCAGCAGAATGCCGAGAAAGCCGCCGACACCGTGCACCGGAAATACGTCGAGAGAGTCGTCGATGTGCAGTTTGCGCTTGATGATCTGGGTCGCCCAAAAGCAAACCACGCCGGCTGACAAACCAATGACCAGCGCGCCGCCGGGACCGACAAAACCCGATGCCGGGGTAATCGTGCCGAGCCCGGCCACCATGCCGGTGACGATACCCAGCACGCTTGGCTTGCCGAACTTGATCCATTCCTGCGTCATCCAGGCCAGCGATCCGGCGGCCGCGCCCACGTGGGTGACGAGCATCGCCATGCCGGCGGCCCCGTCGGCAGCCAGCGCGCTGCCGGCATTGAAACCAAACCAGCCGACCCACAGCATGCACGCCCCGGTCACGGTCAGGGGGAGACTGTGCGGCGGCATGGGCGTGGTCGGAAAGCCCTCGCGCTTACCCATGACCAGGGCCGCTACAACCGCCGCCACGCCGGCATTGATGTGCACCACCGCACCACCGGCGAAATCCATAAAGCCGCGTTCGGCCAGCCAGCCACCGCCCCACACCCAGTGCGCCACCGGGAGATAGACGACAAATAGCCACAGCGCCGAAAACCACAGCATCGCGCTGAAGCGCATGCGTTCAGCAAACCCGCCTACGATCAGCGCCGGCGTGATGATCGCGAAGGTCATCTGGAACATCAGGAAGACGGTTTCCGGCATGGTGCCTTCGACGGAATCGGTGCCGATACCGGCGAGGAGAAATTTGCTCGTGCCGCCGATCAGACTTTGCAGTCCGCCGCCATTTGTCGCGAACAGGCTGTAACCGGCGAGCACCCAGAGCACGGAAACCATGCAGGCAATTGCGAAACACTGCATCAGCACCGACAGCACATTGCGGCTGCGCACCAATCCCCCGTAGAACAGGGCCAGGCCCGGCAGTGTCATGAACAGCACCAGCGCCGTGGCAGTGAGCATCCACGCCGTATCGCCGGAGTCCAGAGAATCGCCGGCGGCGCTACCCGCCAGCAGGCAAAGCAGCAGCGCAATGGCTGCCCGATTCAGCAACTGCATGTCCCCTCCCCTGGGGACACTCTGCGGACAGAATGTCCCCGCGCCTTACAGCGCGCTGTCGTCGGTTTCGCCCGTACGGATCCTGACCGCCTGTTCCAGCGACGTTACGAAAATCTTACCGTCGCCCACCTTGCCGGTGCGCGCCGAATCCGCGATGGCCTCGATCACGCGTTCGACCAGGTCGTCCGCTACCGCGGCTTCGATCTTGGCCTTGGGCAAAAAGTCCACAACGTATTCGGCGCCGCGATAGAGCTCGGTGTGGCCGCGTTGCCGGCCGAAGCCCTTGACCTCGGTCACGGTCATGCCGTTCACGCCGACTTCTGCCAGCGCGTTGCGGACATCATCGAGACGGAAAGGTTTGATGATAGCGGTGATCAATTTCATCCGGGCATCTCCGAGCAGGTGTTGTTGTTCTGAAACCGCTCGCCAATTCTAGCCCGAAAATCCCGGCCGCCGGTCAGTAAATACGGAACCCGCCGTGGCGGCTGCGGCTGCGGTAATCGAACCAGCGCCAGGCAAGGAAGACCCCGAACAGCAGCGCGCCGGTAACGCCGGTCCACAGCCAGGATCGCGGCACGCCGCTGCGTAGCGCGGCCAGATCGTCGCGCAGGTTGCTATTTTCTGCGTTCAGGCGAGCCACTTCATCATTGGCGGCCTGGGCCTGGTCCGCGGCTTCCCGC
>Ga0265309_10000675_pt1 | contig 13992 bp, 13 predicted proteins | sample Helome_FD_192492 | JGI IMG/M metagenome (GOLD analysis project Ga0265309, IMG submission 192492) | Marine sediment microbial communities from subtidal zone of North Sea - Hel_20160524 (Illumina Assembly) | ecosystem: Environmental > Aquatic > Marine > Subtidal zone > Sediment ...
GACGGGGATTACCTACCTGGCCGATTTTATCCATCGGCGTCGCCCCGAAGTTCGCCAGCAAATCCTAGATCTCTCTCTCTTTCCGCCCAATCAACGTCAAAACAAACTGCGCGAAGCCACCATGGCCTTCCAGCCAGAATTAGTGTGTTTTTCGTGGCGGGACATTCAAATCTTTTCCCCGCATGAAGGGGATGCCTCCCTCGAACATGCCTTCAATTTCTACTATGCCAGCAACCCGTTCAAACGTGTCGTAGCCTCTTTTCAGGGGCTTCGCAACCTGTATCGATATTACACAGATATCCGAAGCAATCTTTCTTATCCCTGGTTGATACAGAAAGAATTTCCTTCGGCCAGAATGATGATCGGTGGTGGGGCGTTTACGGCATTTGCGGATCAATTGATGGAGAAACTTCCGGAAGGCATCATCGGGATTTTAGGCGAAGGCGAAGATGCCATCCTGAAAGTGTTAAACGGTGAATCGCTGAGTGAGGAACGGTTTATCATTCGAGAGCATGGGCGAGTGACCAAAGGGACGAAACCTACTCCGGCCTTGTTAGACTCCTTGTCGGTCGACATTCCTTATCTGACCTCGATCTTTCCCCAATATACGGAATACATCGGAGAATGTATTGGGGTGCAAAGCAAACGCGGCTGCCCGTATGACTGTGCCTTTTGTCTCTATCCCTACATCGAAGGGAAGCGTGTACGCTACCGGCCTGCGGAAAATGTCGTGCAGGATATTGCTCAGTATTACCATCAATGGGGCGCACGGCGGTTTTGGTTTACGGACGCACAATTTATTACTGGCAAAGAAGCGTACCCGCAATGCACCGAGATATTGGAGCGGATTATTTCACAGAAATTAGACATTGAATGGTCCGGCTATATCCGCACCTCCTTGATAAATGCGTCAATGGCAAAGCTGATGGTGCAATCAGGAGTTGGGGATTTGGAAGTGGCAGTCACGGCAGGATCGCAAAAAGTACTCAATAGTTTGCACATGGGATTTAAGCTGGAACATCTCTATGATGGCTGTCGCTATCTCAAGGAAGCGGGTTTTAATGGGCGGGTGATTTTAAACTACTCGCTGAATTCTCCGGATGAAACCGAGGAGACACTCCTTCAAAGCATCGAGTCCTATAAAATGGTGGCGTCGATTTTAGGAGAAGAGCGGGTCTTTCCACTCATGTTTTTCTTAGGCATCCAACCCAATACGGATCTCGAGGAACGCTTGTTGTCGGAAGGCTATCTCTCGAATGGCTACAATCCGCTGAGTCTTACACCCTGGAACATCAAAAAGATGCTCTACAATCCCGCCCCGCTCAACAAAATCATCGCCAAAGCCTGCCTCGCAGCATGGGGGCGAAAGCATGGCTCGAAGGATCCCCGCCCCTGGTCCGGTAGTCTTAGTCAAAGTGCGACGCAACAACAGGGTCACACCTATGCCGACACGAGCCTTTCCAAAGGCTTTGAGACGAACACAGGCCGAGATGCCCTGCTTACCTTAGAAGAAATCCTTCGCTCCCGCCGCCCCGCAGATTCTCCGACCCTTTCTCCTGCTCCAGAACCAAATCCTTCCCGATAATTTTTTCTCCCTGCGGATGCGTGTGCAGGAAAGCCCATAGCCGGTTTTATATCCGATCTAGGTTGGAAGGATTCCGTTTAACTTGTTCTTCCCCGGAGCCTTATACGGGGATTTTTATTTCAAACTTGATGATTTATTAATCGTGAATTGCATGGTGCCGACGATGTTGATGTCGTGGAGTGCCTGTCCGGGTGAGCCGTAGAAGATTTTGACTTGGTAGTTGCCAGGCTTCCAGCCTTCTTCAGGTTGGTAGATTTCAAAATATCCGAATCGTTGATTCATATCCAGTTCAATCACATCTTTGTCCACTGGCGTGTTGGACTCTACTTTTCCATCTTTCATCTCAAACCAGGCAGCCGCAAATTGGGCTGGCGCATCTAAAGGTTGCCCTTCAAATACAATATAAAAGATGTCCGTATCAATCGGAAATTCAGACACGCCTGGATCAATGGGTTTGACGTAGGCATCTTCCATGGTCATCCATCCCGGTCGCCCACTGGAAGAATCCCAAGGCGTATCACTAAATCCTCGTGCAATTGTGATCCAACTAAAGACGCCTTGTACCCGATTCCAGTTAACCTGATCAAAGGCCATTTCTTTTGGTTCGTTGTAGTTGGGGGGCGAAGAGGATTTACCAAAGGGATCACTAGCCCAGGCTGGACTACTGAGTAGTCCAATAAGAAGTATCGACCAGATCCATTTGAGAAGAAGGGAAGTGTTTAGATCATGCACGAGCCACCTCCTTTTGAGAAGGCGATAGGGGATATTGCCATTGTAATACCTTACTTGACCGCAAAAGTGTTGTGCAATGAAGGGAAGTCGCCGATGGGGACAAAACACTCTAAACTTTCGACTAGACGTGCTTATGGAGTTGGTGCAGGAACGCGGCTCTTTTCTGCTCCTTGGCGCCGTTCTTCCAATACGCCATTGGCAATTTCTTTGATGTGCTGCTCAAGGATGAGTCGCAGATGGCTGCCTGCGCGATAATCCGCGGGAGCCATGAAATGGACCCGGTCGGCATGATGGGCCAGCTGATAACATTTTTGAAATGAATTACGAGAATGATCGTCAGGGTCATAGACGGCTATTGCAAACCCCCCGTTTTTCTTCATGAGCGTAAAACAGGGAACATCGGTCGGTCCATCTCCCACATAAATCATATGCCGAAAAGGGACCCGGCGCGCCTCTTCGGGCATATGATCATTCACGTCCTGATCCATGTCCAACAACCCTTTATTGACGCGGAAGAGGAATTGGGTTTTCTGGGTATGGCTGATTGTGCGCTTGGGAAAACTGATGTGTCCGTCATCTTCGTCAAATTCACACCCAAAAATGGCTTTGACATATTGGGCAATTTGACTCCCATCCAAAATAGCTTTGAGGCCAGAACTCACCACATAGTGTTCAAGGCGAATTCCCAGCTCTTCATATTCCTGTGGGCTGAACAAGGCATTGAGTTCTTCAAAACAGTCGGGGACACCGGGGAAATAGGTCAGATTGGCACCCATTTGCTCTAAGTCCTTATTGGATAAGGACCGAATGGTATCAATTTCCAACATCCGCTTCATATAGGCTAGCTCTTGATCGTATCTCTTTTCGTTTATTAAAGCGGTACAACTCGCCCAAAACTCCTTAGGATCAATCCCGGCATGCCGGAGAATCGTATGGTCCTGCATGTAATCGGGGCTCAGCGTACGATCGAAGTCATACACTATAGCGATGATGTTATGAGGCTGGTTCAACATAAAATAAATAGGTTCAAGCAACTGCTGGATATGCGATTCTTCGAATACGCCTTACGAGCTTCAACTATGGCCGGTGATTCGTGAGAATCCGAATTATGAAGGAATTGATTGAAGAACCTCTTTCAGTTCTTTCAACCGATCAGAAAATAAATCCAGGTGAACGGCACGAAGAGCGTTGTCGTTTTTAAACTTCCATAATCGGTGAAAGATGGTTTTGAGTTCCTTGTTGAGCGTGTAGGCTTGTTCAAACGCGGTTGTGGAGGATTGTTGTTCGGTAAATTCGCAAAACGTCCCATGAAAGGCATGAAATTGATTATGTAAATTGTCGAGTCCCGGCGATTCGCCCAGCTCCGTCTTGGCTTGTTGAGCGCTGGCTTCCATCATGGTCAGTAAGGCTAAGGCGGTCTGCTTTCCTGTCTCCCCTTTGGCTTGGGAATAAAATTCTTCCGCTTTGGGATGCATCAGACTGCTGCACCCCGAAAACAGTAAGACGCTTGATAAGACAAATAAAAGAAAGGAACGTTTCATGGGAAACCCCAATTGCTTGGGCAACTGTGCCTAGAAAATAGCTTTAATCAATTCCTGAATACTGCGTTGCATGTCGGTGTCGTCGGTTATCGGTCGGGTAATGGCCGCGTCACAGGCACGGTCCGGAGTCACGCCCTGCTGAATCAATGTTCCTGCATAAATGAGGAGTCGGGTGCTGACGCCTTCTTCCAGCCCATGGCTGCGTAGGTTCCGTACTTTTTCGCCGAGTTTGACGAGGCGTGTCGCCATCTCACGAGAAATCTTCGCTTCGTGCTCGACAATCTGAATTTCGGTGTCCTTCGGAGGGTAGCCAAACTCAATGGCCATGAATCGCTGCTTCGTACTTTGTTTTAATTCTTTGAGAATAGACTGATATCCCGGGTTGTACGAAATCACCAACAGGAATTCATCTACAGCCTGAATGACCTGGCCTTTTTTCTCGATCGGTAAAAAGCGCCGATCATCACTCAAGGGATGAATTAACACGGTCGTGTCCTTGCGAGCCTCGACGACTTCATCTAAATAGACGATGGCCCCATGTTTGACGCCTAAAGTCAGCGGCCCATCCACCCACACTGTTTCTTCGCCTTTTAACAAATAGCGACCGATCAGATCCGAAGCGGTCAAATCTTCATGGCAGGCCACTGTGATCAGTGGCCGATTGAGTTTATGGGCCATATACTGGACGAACCGGGTTTTCCCGCAACCCGTTGGCCCTTTTAGCATCACAGGAATTTTATTATTAGCCCCAACGGAAAACAGGCCGATCTCCCCGTTCACCTCCTGGTAAAACGGTTCTTCCGTTACTCGGAATTGTTCGATGCCGTATTCCTGTCCCTTCATTGGCAATCCTATTCAAGACATATCATCGTGAAAACTAAGAATTACTATTCACACCATTATACGGGTGTAATTTACGAGAGGACAACTCTTGTGTCATCGCAAACCAAGTTTCTTTTCGTCTCCCTCATATTATGGGAATGTTGAAAAAAGCCACCAGCGGCGTTCTCGCAATTTTGTCGTGCTCACGTACTGGCAGTACGCTCCGCGCATCAAAATCGCTGCGGCCTTGCTGGATGACTTTTTTGATCATTCCCGTCGGCTACTGGTATTGAAATCTTCTAGGGCATATACGGGCTTTTTTGCGAGAAATATTCAACAGGGCCATTATGTTGGCTGGGCAATATAGTTTGGCACCAGTTGACAAGGGCGGTAGGCGTGTTTGGTCCGCGCCACACTTGGGAGCCCTGAATCACCCATGGTATTGACGAAAGGAAACTGTTGATTTTCACGGCAGAATTCTCTGAATAGATATTGGGCTAACCCATCGACAGATCGATCTGCCACTTCTAACAAGACGCAAAAGACCTCGTGGGATCGTGGATAGCCAAAGGCATAAGCCCTAATCGAGCCATCAACCCAGACGACTCGACCTGTCAATCCAAGTTCGCGATATTCTTGAAGCACCACACGGTGTGCGCTGGCGGCATTTCGCATCATCAAACGGGCGATTTCAGCATGAACCCCGATCTGAGGAACAGGTATTTCTTCTTTCTGGTGAACCCATCTGTGAAACAAGGCCAGACATCCGTCGCGGTCCAGAATCCCATACGGGGTTACGCGAATGCGGTGTGCGCGCGAGAATCGATTATACGCCGCACGTTGAGATTTGTAGGAATTGGCTTTTAATTGTACTAAATCTACGGTCTGATAGAGATAATCCGAATCTTTGGGTGTCAGTGAATACCCCCAGGGCTGAATCACTTCTTGGAGTTCTGCAGGAATGTTTTCAATCCTGGTGCCCTGTGATCCTTTGTTTTGGTTATCCATAAACGTCATGACAGAAGCCAGGACTTCTTTCAAGGATCTCGAAGGTGGGGAGCCAACCGTTGAACGTGGACCTAGCGGAGGCAGCGGCATAAACAGTCGGTCAGCATATTCGGCAAAGAGGCACCACCAGCCATCCACCTCGCTCCAGGAATATTTCAAAACGTCTTTCCAAATATAATGGGGTGGAAACGACCAGGTAGCCAGAGGGGTTTTGCCGCCCAGGACTGTTGAGGTCAGACACTGATGTGCCCTCAATTGATCCGTAAGTTTCAATGGATGAAGGGTCAGGGACATGATTTTGAAAGTGAGTGTTTCAAAAATAGCTTGACGGCAGAATTATGTTGAACCTTTCAAGCTCAGGACTAGCCTATCGAAACCTGTCTCTCGCTCCGTGGTGTCCCGCAACTTTGGACAAGCTTGTTAAGAGCCTATCGAACAGCTCAGAGTAAACAAAAAAATAACGAAATATCGTAACGCAACTCTACTTATAAGGGATGCCGAGTCATCTGGGAAAGAGAGAGGATTCGAAAGTTCCTTATCCCCTGAATATATTACGTCAGAGTGCCTAATTTTCATCGGAGACCTCAAGAATCTCACCTTGTCTGGTTTGAAAAAAGCATGCTACCATCCTGTGTTCATTCAGTGATTAGTAGCCAGGGCTCCTGCCTGTCTGTGACCCCATCGTGTCGACGGGGTGAATATGCACATCACCATCTTATTCTCTGCTCTTTTGAGTCAAGGAATTCAGTGTGTATCGTCCTTCACTATCCGTGGTAATACCAGGCTTTGTTTTATCCTGGAATCCTGAACATACGGCTTTGCTAATACCCGGTACCTTGACCAGGAATATTCTTTAGTGGCGCTCAACCCCTATCAAGATTTTCGAGAGACCCTCATCCAAGAGGGCTTGTTTGTGGCAGGCAAGGAAGATCATTGGCGCATTGGCTGTCATCCTTTTTTGCTCTCCACTCAGCAAGCCAAATTTTTGGAAGATCTTGGCCAGCATCTTTTGGCGTTTTACCAGGCGATAAATCGCTTATATATGGAGAGTTTAAAAGCCACTCAACCCATATGGGTCCATAAATATTTCGATATGGGTAAACCAGACGATCTGCTGAATTTTGCCAGGATGAATCGTTTCAAGAATCATGTGCCCGGGGTCATTCGCCCTGATCTTATTCCGACGGATTCCGGTATGGCGTTGACGGAACTAGACTCGGTGCCGGGAGGGATCGGGTTAACCGGCAGTCTGAGTCGAATGTATGCTCAACAGGGAGCGTCGGTATGGCCCAGCAGCGATGGCTTGATCAAAAATTTCTCACGTATGTTGAAAGGGGCCATCAAGGGACAACCCTGGAACATGGCCATTGTTGTATCCGATGAAGCGGATGCCTATCGATCAGAAATGCAGTGGGTGGTCACACAACTCCTTCAGGAGGGATGGGAAGCCTATTGCGTCCATCCCCGGGACATCCGATTCACGGAGGAAGGGCTGTTGGTTCAACAGGGCGGGCAAGACCATCCAGTTTCTCTGATCTACCGCTTTTTCGAATTATTTGATCTCAAGAACATTCCCAAAGGGGAATTGATTACCTATAGTGCGAAAAAAGGCCGAGTCGTGGTGACGCCGCCGTATAAGCCGTGGATGGAGGAAAAGTTGGCCTTGGCCTTGATCCATCATCCGATGTTGGAACCCTTTTGGGAAAAGGTGCTCTCAACCGAAGCGATTGAATGTCTTCAGACCATTATTCCACCAACATGGGTCTTAGATCCTCGGCCTCTTCCACCGACTGCGGTCATTCCCGGGTTGCGGCATCGGAATCATGCCGTGTCGAACTGGGATTGGTTGGGAGACGCTACGCAAAAAGAGCGGCTCTATGTCATGAAGGTTTCCGGATTTTCTGAATTGGCCTGGGGCAGCCGTGGGGTGTCAATTGGCCATGATATGTCCCAACAGCAATGGAATGAGAGGCTGAAACTTGCCCTGGACAGTTTCGCGACTAATCCCTCCATTCTCCAGAAATTTCACAAAGGACGGGTGGTTGTGGTTGAATATTACGATTACCCATCGGGTGTGGAAACCAGCATGGAAGGGCGGGTGCGGTTGTCCCCCTATTATTTTGTGGTGGATGGTCAAGCCGAATTAGGTGGGGTCTTGGCCACGATCTGTCCGAAGGATAAAAAGACTATTCATGGAATGCCTGAGGCAGTGATGACTCCTTGTAGCGTCTCATGCGGAATAAAGAATCAATAGATGAAACAAACGCTCAAGAAATGAGACTGGTACAATGAGAGAAGGCGGATTTTCCCAACCGGCACAACAATGAAGCTATATCACACAGAATGGTGCCCAGAATGTGAAGCGGTCCGGCAAAAGCTTACGGCTCAGGGTATTGTGTACGATGATGAAATCGTCCCAGATGTGCGTCCATTTCGAAAATCCGTTTATGAAGCCTCTGGACAATATTACGTACCTGTTCTGGTTGATGGAGAGAAGGTGTTGACGGAGACCGAAGAGATTGTGAACTATCTTGATACTTACACTGGCAATGGGCATGAATCTGGAGCTGCCTCCAACCCACCCCTCAGTTCGCAGGATGAAAGGAAGGACTAAGTAATGGAGGATTGGAAAAAAATTCTGGCTCAAAGCATCACCAAGCCTAAGGACTTAGCCAAGCATTTAGGCGTGGACGAAAAAGAAGTGGCGGATGTCGTTGGCCCCTACCCTATGCGGATCACTCCGACTGTCCTCGCGACCATAAAAGAAAAGGGCGATGCCATTTGGAAACAGGTTGTACCTGAGGGTATTGAATTGGACGACATTGATGCTCAGGATGACCCGCTGGAGGAAGATACCGATAGTCCGGTGCCACATTTGGTGCACCGATATCCGGATCGGGTCTTGCTCATGGTGACTAATCAGTGTCCGATTTATTGCCGGTTTTGTACACGCAAACGATTAGTTGGAAAACCCGGGTTTCTGAAGAAAGGGGAGTTAGATCAGGCTGTGGCCTATTTGAGAGAACATACCGAAGTACGAGATGTTATCTTATCTGGGGGAGATCCCTTACTGTTACCCGATAATTTAATTGAACGAATTCTCAAGGCACTTCGGTCCATCCCTCATTTGGAGTTGATTCGATTTGGGACTCGGGTGCCTGGGACACTTCCGCAACGCATCACCCCGGAATTGTGCGAAATCGTCAAGCAATACCATCCCATTTATATGAATTTGCATTTTAACCATCCGGATGAGTTGACCCCGGAAGTCAAGGAAGCCTGCGGGCGTTTAGCAGATGCGGGGATTCCATTGGGGGCACAAACGGTGTTGTTAAAAGGGGTCAACGATGACCCAGATATCATGAAACGCCTTATGCATCAATTGCTCCTCGCCCGAATCAAACCCTATTACTTGTATATGGCTGATCTCACAAAAGGAACGAATCATTTTCGAACAACTGTGGAAACAGGCTTGAAGATTGTGCAAGCACTTCAGGGCCATACGAGTGGAATGGCGGTTCCGCATTTTGTCATTGATGCTCCAGGAGGCGGTGGAAAAATACCGTTGCTGCCGAACGAATATTTATTGAATTTGGATGAAAAGGGAGCAGTGCTCAAAAACTTCGAAAATAAAACCTATCATTACCCCCAGCCCTCAACGACTGCGAAGAGAGAATTGCCAATGGTGAGCACCTCGGTATCGCCTGATATGTGCAGCGCCGGAGCTATGGATGACCACTAATGGCCTCCACCCGTAAATCAGGGATTCTTCCATTCCAACAATTGCGCACATTAGTCCGTCAGGGTGCCATTCGCGCTGAGGCGCCAATTTCTCCGGAGCAGATCCAACCCGCCAGCCTAGATTTACGATTGGGCACCAAAGTCTATCGGTTGCTCAGCAGTTTTCTCCCCGAACCCTCCGATCAGCAGTCGCAATTCACCATTGAAGATCTATATAGATCAGATTTGGTGATGTACGAGATGGATTTAAGCGAAGGGGCGATTCTGGAAAAAGGGCATGTCTATTTGGTGCCGTTGATGGAACGAATTAAACTTCCCAAAGATATTCGAGGTCGGACCAATCCAAAAAGTTCCACAGGTCGATTGGATATTTTTACTCGCGTGGTTACGGACCTTCACGTGGGGTTTGATGAAGTCCGTTCGGGCTATCAGGGCCAGCTGTTTTTGGAAATTGTCCCACGGTCATTTACCATTAGAGTCAAAGCGGGATTGGCATTGAACCAATTGCGACTTATGTCAGGGAAACCACTGGTTTCAGATACATCCCTACGGGCCGTACATCGCAAAACTCCATTGCTCTGCCATAATGGCGCGGATGAAAAATCTGACCGCCCGTTACCGGTTAAGGACCTACGCGTTGATAATGGTCTATTTCTTCGGGTGGATTTACGAGGCAATGCTGACGAGAGTCAGGCGATCGTCGGCTACCGGGCCAAGAAAAATAGTCATATCATTGATTTAAGTAAGATCGGCCATTATTCCGCAGCAGATTATTGGGAGCCTCTCCATCGTAATGGCACAGAAACCATGCTTTTAGAACCCGAGGAATTTTATATATTAGCCTCGAAAGAACGCATCCAAGTTCCACCAGGATACTCGGCGGAAATGGTAGCGTATGAAGCAGCCTGTGGAGAATTGCGTACCCATTATGCCGGATTTTTCGATCCGGGATTTGGCTATGCCAATCCCTCGCGCCAAGGTACGCAGGTGGTGTTAGAAGTGCGGCCACACGATGTGCCATTTAGGATTCAAGACGGCCAAACATTTTTCAAAGTGATGTACGAACACATGCAAGACATTCCAACTCAACTCTATGGCTCTTCGATGGGATCCTCATATTCTCAGCAAGGCCTCACATTGAGTAAACATTTTAAGTGGTAATCCATGAGCACTGACCGCGGGCAATCGCCACCAGAAGACCCTTTTGTTCCGAAGCCTCCTGCTCCTCCGCCTGTTCGTGAGGAGGAGGTAGAAGAGCAAGAAAATCGGCAAATGCGGGTGGCCATGAAGATGGTGGGATCGGCCATGGTCTTCATTGGATTTTTGCAGGTATTTCTCTCGGTGAATACCGGTGCTGAAATTAGCATTTTCCCGATGATTATTTATTTTTCAGGGATGGCGCTGTGGGCCTATTCCTCAGTGGATACTCAAACGATTCGGTATGCGGTGATTGGGCTGTCACTCCTCTGCGCGATGGCATTCATGCATTTCGGGGAAGTCTTGTTTTGGCATAAGTATGCTATTTACTGGGGTACCGTCGGAATGGTCGTCTTTTTCATGTTCCAAACACCTAAAAAACCGGCTGACTCCTAGCGAATCCTCACTTATCTCCTGCCTGTCTTGGGTCTCTTCTGAATGAGCATTGCCGTCATCATTCCTGTCCTGAATGAACAGGACGCGCTACCCTCTCTGCTCAACGCGCTTCTGCCATTGGATTTTGAAGAAGTCATCATTGTAGATGGGAACAGCCATGATCGCTCTGTAGAAGTTGCCAAGACGTGTTTGAAAACGTTGTGTCACCCTTATTACCGAATCATTTCAGGCCCAAAAGGACGGGCGACGCAAATGAATGCTGGGGCTGCGCAAGTCTCAGCTGACATACTCCTCTTTTTACATGCCGATACCAAGTTGCCCTACAATGCCAAAAATATTATTGAGCAAGCCCTATCGCATTCTCATGGCGTCGGAGGCCGGTTTGATGTGCGGTTTCCTCAAGATCAAGGTTATGCATGGATGGTCAGCCGTATGATGAATCTCCGCTCACGGTTATCGGGGATCTGCACAGGTGATCAAGCCATGTTTGTGCGCCGTGCGGTGTTTGAATCCATGGGGGGCTTTGCAGACATGCCTCTGATGGAAGACATTGAATTCAGTCGACGGCTGAAACGAAGGGGAATCGTTGTTGCTCTTAAAGAAACTGTTATCACCTCGTTTCGACGGTGGGAACAGCAAGGACCGCTCCGAACGATTTTGCGAATGTGGATCTTACGATTTTTCTATTGGGTGGGTTGGGAGCCGCAACGACTTCAACAGTATTACCACCATGTCCGGTAGACCTTCACAAAATCGGCAGCCAGACTCTTCGCGACGAGGTTTTGGCCGGAATCAACCTGCTCTTCCACCGGCTTCTGCCGCACTCATCATGTTTGCCAAAGCACCAGTGGCGGGACATGTCAAAACACGTCTCAGCCCGCCTCTCACGCCGGATGAAGCCGCCAGTCTTCATGGAAGTCTCGTGTTGGATTTACTCGAACGATGCCAATCGCTCAAAGGGTGCGATAAAATATTGGCGGGAGCACCAACCCCGGAGCATCCGTTCTTTGGGGCCATGAAGACCCGGTTTAAGATTCCAGTGTGGGATCAAGTGGGCCATGATCTTGGCGCACGCATGGCACACACTTTTCAGTCTTCGCTCGGATCCCCCTATCATTCTGTCCTGATTGTGGGAACCGATATTCCAGGGATCACTGTCCCGCTTATTTCTACAGCATTCAAGAGTCTTCAGGAAAATGACGTGGTTGTGGGGCCCACGTTAGATGGTGGGTATTACCTGATTGGGCTCCGGTCACCGGTACCGGAACTCTTTGAAAATATTCCCTGGTCCACGGATTCGGTCTTTGCCCTCACCGAAGAAAAAATAACAGCCCTGGGACTTTCTTTGAAAATTCTGCCGATGCTGCGTGATCTTGATACCGTGGAGGATCTTCAGGTGTTTATCCAGGAATCTAAAGATCGGAAGAACCAGGTCTTTTCCAGCCGGACTAAAAACGTATTGCAGGAATTGGAAAAACGTGTCGCCTCGCGTAGGTGATGGATGCGTCGCGGTTTGTTCCGTCCACAATTGAGCATGAGGAGATAGGATATGGCTGAACGTGTGGCGTTAATAACTGGGGGAGCAAGAGGCATTGGACGCGGAGTCGCTCTGGATTTAGCAAAGGAAGGCTGGATCATCGCGTTTTGTTATCGCACGAGCCAACGTGACGCTGAAGAGGTGAAGCAAACGATTGAAGGGCATGGTGGAAAAGCCTTGGTCCTTCAATGCAATGTGTCGAAACCCAATGAAGCAACTCGGCTTGTTCAGCAAGTCGAAGAGGCTTATGGCAGGATTGATGCCCTCATCAACGGCGCCGGGCCGTATCATCGAGTGCCGCTCATGGAAGAAACACCAGAAGGCTGGTCAGAAATGTTCACGAATAATCTCGACCCTATTTTTTATCTGGCCAAGGCCGTTGCTCCAGGCATGCAAAACAGAAAGTACGGGCGAATCATCTCATTTGGTATGGCCAATGCGGACAAGATGGAGGCGCAACCGCATGTCACCGCGCATTATATTGCTAAAGCGGGAGTGCTCATTCTGACGCGAACCTTAGCCAAACTGCTGGCACCCCATGGCATAACGGTTAACGCCATTTCCCCCGGCTTTGTGGATTCGGGGAGTGCACCCCCAGAAGAACTGGCAGGGATGACAAAAAAAATACCGGCAGGCTACATCGGGGGCGTTCAAGATGCGGTCCAGGCGGTGCGGTATTTCCTGTCTGATGACGCTCGGTACGTGACTGGGGCTAATCTCCATCTCAGCGGTGGCTGGGGAATATAGGGCGATTGCTCAGTTCCTTAATAACCGAATAGAGAAAAAGAAGGTTTGAAGTGAGGTCACTCCCGCATAGGCGGAAATCCGGATGTAATGTTGAGAAAATGAATACCCGCTTTAAACTGCGGGTATGACGAAAAGTGGGAGAGCTCTTTAGGCTTTTGTTCTTTCAACGTTCTGTTCAGCCCATTCTAATCTGAAGACGTGAGCAAAATGGGCCGCGAGTTGTTCTCGCACATGTGCCAGATCGACTTGTTGATCAAGAGTTTTCTCCATCGACGTCATTACACAGTTTTCAATGCCACATGGAGATAGCAGCGCAAAAGGCTGAAGGTTCACGTTCACGTTGAGGGCAAAACCGTGCATCGTAATGCCTTTTGAAATACGGACTCCAATGGAAGCGATCTTTTCTAGATGACCCTTATCGGTATTGATCCATATTCCCCGAAATAACTCATGTCGACATCCCACAATTCCCCATTCTGCTAAGGTACCAATCACCACCTCTTCCAGTTTTGCCACATAGACCTTTGGGCCGGGGCAGAAATTTCGCAATCGTAGAATCGGATAGCCAATAATTTGGCCTGGGCCATGATAGGTGACCGATCCCCCACGATTCGTCTGATGCAGATGTATCCCCTGGCTTTTCAGTTCCGTCCAATGGGGCTCCCAATGTTCGTGCTTCGTCGTCC
>Ga0265309_10000676_pt1 | contig 13991 bp, 9 predicted proteins | sample Helome_FD_192492 | JGI IMG/M metagenome (GOLD analysis project Ga0265309, IMG submission 192492) | Marine sediment microbial communities from subtidal zone of North Sea - Hel_20160524 (Illumina Assembly) | ecosystem: Environmental > Aquatic > Marine > Subtidal zone > Sediment ...
CGAGCAGAACGGACGCGCCGCGCGCTGCGAAACACGCGGCGGCGGCGCAGCCCGCGGGACCCGCGCCGATCACGACGGTGTCGTACGTCGATCGAATGTTTCCCCAACCCACTGTCCTCTGAAACCCCCGCATCCCTGCAACGAGTATTTGCAACGCGCGACGTATCGCTAGAACAATCGGTTAAACGGATCCAAGCGTCACTTCGATCGTCCGATTCCGCGCACGAACGGTTTTCGATGTTCGCAATCTTTACAGGCTGTTGCGTTAGATCGAAATGCGCGTTGCGAACTATACATTGCGTTGGCTAAGCGCGGCGCGTTGGCTGTTGATCGCGGTTCAATGACCGGTGCAAGCCGCTGAGTCGATCTCACGGACCGGTCACGAGTTTTAACTTCATCGTTTGAGCGAGCGCGCTAAACCTCCGTACGTCGATCATGTGTATGGGGGGAGACAAACCAATGACCACGACTTCAGCAGGCATCGCATCCATCGGGCTTCAACTGCCACCGCTTTTCATGCCGGTCACGCAGCTCGCAGAGCTTCGTAGTGTCGATCCAAACAAGTATACAAAAGGTCTAGGTTGCACCGACATCGCTCTGTGCCCGTCCGGTCACGACGCAGTGACCCTGGCCGTCGGCGCCGCAAAAAGGGCGCTTTCGCGATGGGATGGCTCCGCTGAAGACATCGGGCTCATCGCGGTTGGAACCGAAAGCGCAAAAGACATGAGCCGACCGCTCAGTGCGTGGATCGCCGAAGAACTGGGGCTCTCCGGCGCGGTGAGATCGTATGAGGTGAAGCACGCCTGCTACGGGGGCACACTCGCGTTACGCCAAGCACTCGAGTGGAAATGGTCCGGCTCCGGTACTGGCAAGGCGGCGCTCGTGATCGCTTCTGACGTGGCGCTTTACTCGCTCGGCGATCCGGGGGAGCCTACGCAGGGCGCAGGCGCGGTTGCGATGATCATCGACGAACCCACTGTTGCAAGCGTCGGGGCGACTTCGTTTCCTTTCAGCAGCCCTGCTTTTGATTTCTGGCGACCCGTCGGCGATGAGTTCCCATCGGTGGACGGGCAACTCAGCCTCGACTGTTACAAGCACGCCGTGGCCGAGTGCTTCGGCGCGCTCATCGGCGATCGAGACGCGCGTTCGGTGCTGGCCAAGTACCGGTCCATGTGCTTCCACGTGCCATTCCCCAAGATGGTCAAGAAGGCTGTGCTTCATTTCGGCGAGCAGCTCGGCTGGTCGGCTCAGGAATCAGAGCTTCTCTACGTCGAGAAAGTCGCCGACACGCTCGAGTGGAATCAGCTCACCGGCAACGCGTACACCGCAAGCCTTTGGATCTCCGTGGCTCGGGCACTGGTAGGGCTCGAAGAGGGGGTTCCGATCACTGCGTTCTCGTACGGATCGGGCTATGGTGCGGAGCTCTTGGAGCTGACCGCCGGGCCAGCCGCTGCGGCGGCGGAGTGGGTCTCGGACGTGGAGGCAGATCTCCGCTCGCGAAAGCCCGTCGACATGTGGGGCTACGAAACGCTTCGAGGCCATGCCCGCGCAAGCGCCTGAGGAACCGACCTCGGAGGGTGCGTCCGACATCCACGCTCGCAAGGCCGATCACCTTGACCTGTGCGAAGGCGCGGAGGTTGGCTTTCGCTCGACCACGACGCTGTTGGAGCACGTGAAGCTGTTGCATCAGTCCTTGCCCGAGCTCAGCGCGGACGAGGTGAGCACGGAAGTCGAGCTGCTAGGCCGACGACTCCGTGCTCCAATCGTCATCGCTGCGATGACGGGTGGCCACGAGCGCGCGGCGACCATCAACCGGTCGCTCGCGAAGATTGCGCAAGAACGCGGACTTGGCTTTGGGCTCGGGAGCCAGCGTGCCATGCAGCGAGACCCTGCGTCCGATTGGACGTATCGTGTCCGAGAGTGGGCACCAGATGTGTTGCTGCTCGGAAATATCGGCGTGGTTCAGGCGCGCGAGACCCGTAGCAAGGATCTCGAAGTGCTCGTCCGGGACGTGGGCGCCGATGCGCTGTGCGTGCACCTCAACCCAGCGATGGAGCTCATCCAGTCCGAAGGCGACCGCGACTTCCGCGGATGTGTGCAGACTCTCGAAAGACTGTGTAACGAGCTCCCTTTCCCGATCGTGGCGAAGGAGACGGGAAACGGATTGAGTCCGCAGACGATTCAGAAGCTCGTCGCCGCCGGCGTCCAATGCGTGGACACCTCCGGCGCGGGTGGAACGTCGTGGGTGGGCGTCGAGACTCTTCGGGCCCAAGGGGCACGGCGTTCCATTGGAAACAGACTGTGGGACTGGGGAATTCCCACTGCGCCCTCCGTGTACTACGCGGCGCGCGCATCGTTGACGACCATCGCGACAGGGGGAATTCGCTCCGGGCTCGACATTGCGCGGGCAATTGCGCTCGGCGCGCGGGCCGGTGGAATCGCAAGACCTGTGCTCCAAACGCTGAGCCGTGAAGGCGAGGACGGGGTGCGCCATTACCTCGACGAGCTCGTGCAAGAGCTTCGGTCCGTGATGGTATTGACCGGAACTTCTACGGTCGAGGAACTTTGCCACGCGCCGCGCATCATCACGGGCGAGCTCGAGAATTGGCTTGCGCTGTCACGAGGAAACCCGTGATGCTCCGGGCGATTGTCGTCGACGACGAGCCGCTCGCGCGAGACGAGCTCACGTTCTTGCTCCGCCAATGCGATCAAGTCGAAGTCGTTGGTGAAGCGGGGTTCGCGTTAGAAGCGGAGCGGCTGTGTGACGACGCTCAGCCCCAAGTCGCCTTCATCGATCTTCGAATGCCCGACCTGAACGGCCTCGCTCTGGCGGACGTTCTCCGCAAGAAACACCCCGAGCTCGACGTAGTCATCGTATCTGCGCACGACGATGGCGCCATCCGCGGCTTCGAGGCACAAGTCGCCGACTATCTGCTCAAACCGGTCCGACTAGACCGGCTTCGGCGGACGCTCGAGCGTGTGTCCGATGCGCGCCCGGTGCCCATCGCCGGCTCGGGGCATCTCGAACGGTTCGCGGTGCGCCGGAAGAGCTCATACGTCGTCGTCGAGATACGGGACGTGGTCTATTTCGAGGCCCGCGGCGAGCTCGTCTGGGCTGTGACGGAGACGGACCGTTTCGCGATCGACCGAACGCTCACCGCCCTGGCAGCACAGCTCGACAAAAAGGTCTTTTTTCAGTCGCACCGAAGCTGCATCGTTCGTCTCGATCGTATCCACACGATTGAGCCCGCAGGCGCGCGAACGTTTAGCCTGGTCCTCGATCATCCCGAAGCACCAAAGGTACCACTTGCCCGCGACCGCGCTTCCAAGCTGCGGGAGCGGATTCCTTTTCTGCGTTGAGTGCTGCACCATGCCTATCAAAGACATCCAAATCCATGGGGACTACGACCCGCGCTTCGAGCCGGTTGCAAACGTGCTCAGAAAGCAGATTTCGAACTACGGGGGAGGCGGCGCTTTCGCTCGGCGGCGAGCTCGACGGCGTGCGGCTCATCCGGGAAGACATCGTGCGGCAATCGGCGAAGGTTCAAATGAAGCGGGCCGACAGAGTCGTCCTCTATCCTTTGCACTGGCGTCTCGGCTATCACCGCGCAGACGCGCTGCTCATGGATGTCCCCAGCGCATTCGGCCATTTCGGGATGGGTGGCGCCGGCGGCTGGGCCAACCCGGAGCTCAAGCTTTCGGCAGCGTTGACGCACAATGGTTTCCCGCTTTCGCCCACTGGTCAGCTCCGGACCGTGATGGTCACCGCGGCTGTCTATGAATCTCTCGGCCCTTACCGAGGGGTCCGTCACACGCTTCGGCATGGACCGGTCATCGAGCTATTGCCTGTCCGTGCGGCGTAGATGTCGCGACGCGGACCTCGGCCCGTTGATACAAACGGCGGAGCGCCGACGTCGGTCGAATCTGTGACGCTCACTCCGGTGCGGCAATGATCGCGTACTTCAAGTCGGCGTTGGTGACATCGTAGTAGCTGATCTGCGCCTGACCGAGCGCATCGACGGCGATAGACGTGTGGCGACCGACGTCGCCCGTACTGTCGACGGTCCGCAAGAGCCAAGCCTCACCTGGCAAGCCCAACGCGTACTTCAAGTTTCGGAAGCTCTCATAGTAATAGCTAATGCGCGCGCCACCATTCGCATCGAAGGCCAAGGAGGTGTACTTCCCGACGTCTCCGATGCTATCGACCGTCTGCAAAGTCCATGCGCCCGTATCATCGGCGCTCGCGAAGCGCAGATTCCTGCCGGTCTGGGCGTAGTAGCTAATGTGCGGAGCACCAGTCGGGTCGAAGGCCAGGGACGTGAACGTGCCGACGTCACCAACGCTGTCGACGGTCTGCGTCCTCCAGGCATCGTCGAACCCCTGACTGGCATGCTTCAAGTTTTTACCATCCGCGTCGTAATAGCTGATGTGCACCGCGCCGGACTGGCTGAGCGCCAATGAGGTGTACTCGCCCACGTTGTCTTGGAAATCGACCGCTTCAATCGCCCAAGGTCCGACGCCCTGTCGCGTGGCGTACATGAGGTCCTTGTTCCCCCGATCGTAGTAGCTGATGTGCGGGTCACCGGCGCTATCGAACGCCAGAGACGCATACTCACCCACGTCGTCGGCGCCGTCCACGGTTTGGACCGTCCAAATGGCGCCGACCCAGTTCGTCGCGAGCATCAAATTCGTCTGGCTCGCATTGTAATACGCGATGTGTACCACGCCTTCGGGGTCGATGGCGATCGACGCATGCTGGCCGACTTCATCCATGCCGTCCGGCCGTTGCGAGACCCAGGTGTCATCGACTTCCTGAGCCAAATACGCGAGATCTCGGCCGCTGCTCGCGTAGTAGGCGATGTGTGCTCTTCCAGCCGTGTCGAGCGCGAGTGAGCTGAACTTGCCCACGGTCCCCGCGTCGTCGACGACCTGCAAGTGGATCTCGGCGCAAGCCCCATTGTAGAGCGCTTGGCCGGGCGGGCAGCTCGTCGGACAGCACAGCTGCCCGCAGGCCGCATGGGTCTCGTCGCAAATGAAATCACAGGTTCCGAGGTCGCAGACTGGGCTCGCGCTAAGAGGCGCCAGACAAGGTGTGCATCGGTCGCCGCAGGAATTCACGTCCAGGTCGTCGACGCAAACCGCGCCACAGAGGTGGAACCCAGGCTTGCAGACGCATTCATGAAGGACCGTGTCGCATGCCTCGTTGTCGCCCGCGCATTGCTCGTCGTCTGCGCAACCAGGCAAGCATTCGCCCGTCGCCTGATCGCAGTAGGTGAAGCCGCTGCAGCCAACGCCGTTCGTTCGGCAGTCGCCGGGGTCGATGCAGCTACCCGCTTCGCAAACGTAGCCCATCGGACAGGCGACTTCGCAATCTCCACAATAGCGAGGATCAACCTCGAGGTTCACACAGCTCATGCCGCAGAGCATGAGTGGCGGCTCACATTCGACGACCCCGCCGTCGGGAACCGAGCCATCAGGCAAACCAGCATCGGGAACCGAGCCATCAGGCAAACCAGCATCGGGAACCGAGCCATCAGGCAAACCGGCATCGGGGATTGGAATCCCCGCGTCCGCTGGCAGTACGCCCGGATTATCGACACGCTCGAGATCTTCGGGGCGCACCAGCTCGTTGACACAGGAGGGCTCCGCACAAGAGGTCGCACCTGGGCATCCGCAGGTTTCTCCCTCCGAGCAGACCATCTCGGCGCAGGCGCGAAACAAAGCCATTCGGGCGAGACGAATTTCTCCAGCCACGAAGCCGGTCTTGACCCGGCGTGAGACGAGGGCTTGATCGGTACCGCTGCCCAGGGCCTGGAGCTCGATGACGATCTCTTTCCCGAGGTCCGACTCGCCAGGTAGGACACCAAAAGTCGCAGGAAGCTGGTAGAAGCCCGGCTGGCCGAGCGCGTCATCAGAGACCGGAAACGTGCTCCTCCACGTTTCCACCTCTTCGAGCCCCGCATCGGTATCCATCATCTTGGAGACGCGGGCTTGGATTCGGTCGACCTCGCCCGGCACGCCGTAGTCGGTATCCATGAGGACGACGACTTGCGTCGAGGGCGAGTCGGCGCAACTCAGAGCGAGCACACACAGAAGGATGGCGCTCGAAAAAGGGTTAAAGCCCGCCGGGAACCTGTTTGATGAAGAATTCAAGGCCAGAAAACATACCCGCGTACCAGTTCGCCGCAAATGGACGACTCCAGCAGGCCTCGGCGCCCGGGAGAAGCCTTTGTCTTGTCCCCGGTCCAGAGATCTCACAGAGTCTAGAATTCCCCATGGTTGGCTTGGACCCTCTCATTCGACAGGACAGTCTTATCGGCGGCAAATACCGCCTGGGCCCGGTGATCGGCTCGGGCGGGGTCGCGGCCGTATATCGAGCGACCCACCTCTGGACCGAGCGCGAGGTGGCGGTGAAGTTGCTGGATCCGACGCTTCCGCATTTCGAGCGCCTCCGTGAAGGTTTCTTGAGAGAGGCGCGCGCGACGGTTCAGCTCGCCCATCCCAACGTCGTCGAAGTGCTCGACATGGGCGAGGACAATTGGGAAACGGCGTATCTGGTGATGGAGCTCCTCGAGGGTGTCACCCTCCGCGACGTGCTGATCGAGCGCGGGCGGCTTTCGGAAGAATACACACTGGCGATCCTGCTGCCTCTGGTGGATGCGCTGGAGAAGGCGCATCAGCTCGGCATCGTGCATCGCGACTTCAAGCCAGAGAACATCATGGTGACCCTCGACGCCTACGGGAAGATGAGTCCGAAGCTACTTGATTTCGGGGTCGCCGAGATCCTTCAGGACCAACGGTCCCGCGAACTAACCAACAACGGCAGCGCGATCATGGGCACACCGCAGTACATGTCCCCAGAGCAGGCGCGCGATGAGAGCCATCTGGTCGGTCCTCACACCGATGTTTGGGGCGTCGGCGTGGTTTGGTACGAGTGTTTGACGGGGCGCGCGCCTTTTGACGGCGACAGCGCCGTGGACGTCTTGACCGCGGTGTGCGAGTCGCCGATCGACTTCGAGAGGGTCCCGGACGCCTATGTCCCGCTCCTGCGGGATGCGCTGGGTAGGACGCCGGATGTCCGAATCGCGACCCTTTCGGATTTCAAGGCACGCATTGAGGACATGGGGATCGAGAGGTCCTCGCTGCCCCCGGCACCGGCATCGCTATCTTCGTTGCCGCCGCCGTCGGTCCCGAGCAAGACGAATCTAACTTTGTCTGGTTTGGGTCCGGAGGGGCTGTACTCTGCGGAACGTACATCGATCGCGGCTGACGCGGAGCTTGTGACGGTCCCGGTTCGGTCCCATCGCAAAGCATTGCTTGGCGGTCTCGCCTTGGCGATCGTGGTTGCCCTCTCGGCTTGGTGGACCGTGCGCGATCCTGATCCAGGGTCGGTGTTTCGCCTGAAGCCGGCGATTGCAGAGCCCGAGGTGCTCCGGGGAATCGACGAGTCGAACCCGGTGCCGAGTGAGCCGCTTCAAGAAGCGCCAGCCGAGCCCGTCGATGAGGCCGCCGTGGAACCCGTCGAAGAGGCCGCCGTGGACCCCATCGAAGAAGTCGCCGCGGAGCCCGTCGATGAGGCCTCCGTGGACCCCGTCGAAGAAGTCGCCGCCGAGCCCGTCGAAGAGGCCGCCGTGGACCCCATCGAAGAAGTCGCCGCGGAGCCCGTCGACGAGGCCTCCGTGGACCCCGTCGAAGAAGTCGCCGCCGAGCCCGTCGAAGAAGTCGCTGCCGAACCCGTGGAGGTAGTGACTGTCAAGTCGGAGCCGAAGGCCGCCAAGCCCACGGCTAGCACGCGGCGTCAAAAATCGACTCCGGCGCGCAGGAGGAAGCCCCCGACCTCGGATCGCTCACGATACGAGAAACCTCCAGATTTGGTGACCGAATGGTAATACTGCTCCGCTCCGTCTCGGCACTCGCGATCGCGTGCTGCATCTCCGCCGGCCAAATGCCGCCCACTGCCGCGGCACAAGGTCAACAATCGCCTCAGAATCGGGCCCGTGGCCTGTTCCAGGACGGTGTCACGCTCGCCAACGCGGAGCGTTGGCCCGAGGCGCTATCGGCGTTTCGTCGTTCTGCCGAATTGGTCCGGCGCCCGAGCACGTCCTACAACATCGCCAATGCGCTGTACCGACTGGATCGCCCCGTCGAGGGCCTCGCGGAGGTCCAGCAGTACGAGTCGATGTCCGAAGTTTTGAGCAGCCCGGTCGCCCGGGAGCGAGGAGCAAAGCTTCGAAGCTTGCTGGAAAGCTCGGTCGCGTGGGTCCGCTTCGCCATCACTCCGGGCGATGCAAAAGCGTTCATCGACAATCGGCCGACCAAAGGGACTGGCCCCGACCGAACCATCCGGTTGAACCCCGGGCTCCATTCACTACGCGTCACGCACGACGAGTACGATACCTCGACGCGACAGCTCGATCTCGAACGCGGCAGCCGACAGGCCTACACGATTGCACTGCATCCGCGTACGCCCATCGCGGCGCCGGCGATCAAGTTGGCGCCATCGAGTGTTGCGATCGATGGAACCGAGTTGGGCGGCGCTCCCGTCGAGTCGGCTCCCGACGATCGGAAGCGTTTCGTGAAACGACCCGGCTTCTGGGTCATGATCGGCGCCATTGCAGTCGTGGGAGTCGGCACCGGCCTTGCGATCGGCCTGACACGACGGAACGACGCGCCACCATGTGGGACGACCGGGACCTGCGCGACGACCCAGGGCTTGACGCTTACGTCGTTCTAGGCACGTCGATACAGGAACCGATCGTGCCAACCTCCTACGAGATCCACGCAATGACCCGACCACGCTTTCGCCCAGTTTACGGTCTCGTACTCGCGGCGGCCGGCATCGCGGCCGGGCTGCTCGCCTTCGGCGTGCGGAACGCGTCCATGAACAGCCATGGCTCTGAGGGCTTCATCGAACCCGTCCCAGACTACTCTGTGCCGGAACCCGCCGATCCTCCGGGTCGAGGCACCGTTACCGTCGATCCCAAACGCATCGATGACGTGTTGGCCAACCCCGGCATGGGGTTTGCCAGCTTCCATTTTGGCTGGTGGTGCAATCTGCCGCCGATCACCTATCCGCCCAAGGAGTGCGCCGCGCGCGTGATCAAGAATTGGCCGGAGAACTACCCAAAATCCGGGACCGCCTACTTCCGCTGGCACTGGCGGGAGATCGAGCCCGAGCGGGGCAAGATCGATTTCGAGATGATCGACAATGCCATCCAGTCGGCAAACGCACTCGGAATGACCTTGGGCTTCCGGGTGATGACCGTTGCCGAGGGGCAATCCGGGATTCCTGACTGGCTGACCAGCGCCCCGTACAACGTCGCCGGACAGTGGCGCCCGGGCGGTGGCGGAAAGACGTTCTGGCCGGATTATCGCGACGCCACCCTGCGGCGTGAGCACGCCCGCCTGATCGGTGCGTTGGGAGACCGATACAACGGCCATCCCGCGGTTGACCACGTCGACATCGGCACGGTGGGTTGCTGGGGAGAGTGGAACGCCGCTTGTCTGTCAGACGTCGACAGCATCATCGATGTCTACAACCCGACGGGCCGTAAAGAACGCCAGCAGATCGTGACGGCCCTGACCCAGCTCATCGATCACCATTTGCGCGCGTTTTCCAAGACGCCGGTGATCATGTTGGCGTTGGACGGAAAGAACCTGCCCCTCATGCTGCACGCCACACGGGGTGGGGCTGGCTGGCGCGCGGACTGTTGGGGCGACTGGGGGTTGTGGGGAGGTTCCTGGAGCCACCAAAAGAGCATGTATCCCCAGATGCTCGCAGCCGCCAACGCCGCCGATCCCAGCTTCGTCGACGTCTGGAAGCGAGCCCCGATCCAGCTCGAGATTTGTGGCACCCTCAGCAGATGGCACGAGCTAGGCTGGAGTGCGTCCAGACCAGACGGCGAGCTCCACAAAACTTTTCAGTGGGCGCTCAGTCAGCATGCGTCGGTGCTCAACGCAAAATCCAAGCCGGTCCCCGCAAGTTACGTCGGCCCGATCGACGCGCTGCTCAAGAAGAACGGCTACCGGTTCGTCATCGACCATTTTAATCACCCGAGCACCGTTCGGGCTGGAAGCAGCGTCACCTTCATCGCGAACTGGAGCAATCTCGGAGTGGCACCCGCGTATCTCCAGCGGGCGCTGACGTATCGACTGCGCAGCGCATCGAAGTCGCATCTCTTTCCGAGCACGCAGGATACCCGCACCTGGTTGCCGGGCAGATGGAAAGTCCGCGATACGATCACCGTCCCGTCAGATTTGCCCAAGGGCGTCTATGAGGTCGAGGTCGCCATGCTGGATCGCGATGGAACCAAACCCACTACCAGAGCGCTCCCGCCTCTTCTTCTGGGCATGGCAGGTCGCCGGGCAGACGGTTGGTACGCGGTCTCGCAGCTGACGGTGGAGTGACGGCGAGCAGCCCCCTGCCTGGTGACCCCTAGAACGAGCGTCCGGAATGGAACGACTGCGTTCGACTGGCGCCCGCCGCGTGCCTATTTGGGACGGCACGGCACGGAGACGTTCGCTTGTGAAACGTCACCCTCCGAAATCCAGTCCTGCCGCCTGGCCCGGTTTTCGCATAACGCTTCGGTCGATCCGGGGTTTCGATTTCGAGCCCTCAACCAGAAGGACAAAGATGAGTGGGATCTTTTGTGCCACTGCACACGAAGATGTGATCCCTATCGTGATGGAGGGCTTGGCCGACCTCGAAGATTGGGGCTTCGACTCGGCCGGCTTGGGGGTATTGACCGACCATCAGATTCAGCGGCGCAGAGCCAAGGGGCCTCTGTCCTCGTTGGCGGCGCTGCTCGTCAGCGAGCCACTCGTCTCGATGACCGCCATCGGCCACACGCGCCAGGCGACGCACGGGGAGCCCGCTCGGTACAACGCGCAGCCACACGCGAGCTCGAGAGTCGCCGTCGTTCACAACGGCGTCATCGAAAACCACGCAGCGCTACGGGCCGAGCTCGAGCGCGAGGGCACTCAGTTTCGCAGCGACACGGACAGTGAGGTCGTCGTCTGGTTGCTTGATCGAGAGTTGGCCAAGCGTGCTCATCCCATGGCGGCGTTGCGCAATGTGCTGCCGCGGCTGCAGGGCTCCTATGCGCTCGGGCTGATATGCACGCAGCATGACGACCGCGTGTATGCGTCGCGTAGCGGGAGTCCGCTTGCCGTTGGGCGTGGGGATGGCGCTTCCTGGCTGGCATCTGATGAAGCTGCGCTAGAGCGAGTGGCCCATGAAACCGCGCCGCTCGAGGACGGACAGATCGCCGAGCTCGGCCCCGGGCATGTGCGCATCTTCGATTCTGAGCTCGAGCAGATCGCCCCCCGCTGGACTCGAATCGAGAGCTTGGACAGCCTGCGAGAGAGCGGCCAGCGCGAAATCCTCGAGCACGTCACCCACATCGAGATCGCCGAGCAGCCCGCGATCCTAGGGCACACGCTCGGCGAGCTCGACCGAGACATGACGTCCGGCGAGCTCGAGGGCTGGTGCGGGCCTCTTTGGTATGCGGATCGAATCCTCGCCATCGGTTGCGGGACCTCCTATCAAGCGGCGTACGCTGCTCGGGCCTGGCTCGAGCAGATCGCTGGTATCCCGGTCGAACTCGAGCTCGGCTCCGAGCTCGAGACCCGCGAACCCATCCTGACCGAGGGGACCATGGCGCTCCTGGTTTCGCAATCGGGGGAAAACGCAGACATGCTCGAAGCGCTCAGATACTTGAAGGCGCAAGACGTGCCCACGGTGTCGCTGGTCAACGTGACCTCGAGTGCGATGGCTCGGCAGTCCGATGCCGTGCTCGAGTGCAGGGCAGGTCCCTACGTTGAAATGGCATCGACCAATGGCCTGGCAGCTCAGCTCTGTGCACTCGCGTCGTCGTCGATTGCCATTCGACAACTCAAGGGTGGGGGTGTCGACCAAGACAGCATGCTTGCTTCCATTCTTGCCGTTCCGGATGCGATGAAGGGCGTTCTCGCGCACGAAGAAGACTGTGCCGCAGTGGGCCGCCGAATTGCCGAGGCGGGTCAGGGAATCTATTTGGGTCGTGGAATCAACTATCCGCTCGCCCTTGCAGGCGCGGACACGCTGACGGCGCTCTCGGATGCGCCCGCCCAGGGTCTTGCCGCGGGCGAGCTCAAACACCGGCCGCTCTCGTTGTTGGAGCGTGGCACGCCGGTAGTGGTGGTCGCGTCGCACGATGCGACGTTCGGCAAGACGCTATCGGACGTACGTGAGGTCATCGCACAAGGGGGAGAGCCCATTTTGGTCGGTGACGCCCAGACCGCGGTCATGGCCCAACGCGAAGGGTTGCCGTGCATCTCCGCCGGCCAAATCGACCCTGTCTGGGCTCCGATTGCGCTGACGGTCCCGCTTCAGCTGATCGCCCATTACGCCGCGCGTGCCCGAGACCGGAGCTTGGAGCGACCGCAAGACTTGGACGAAACCGCCGTTTTCGAGTGAAGGGCGAAGTCGGGACGGACACCCAACAGGGTTAGAGTCACTGGGTCTTGCGCGCTCTTTGGTGAGTTTCAGAACGGAACGAAACGAATTTCCGTGTTGCAATTCGGAACACGGCATCGCAGAGTCGCTCGCTCCGGTCTTTTCGGCGTCGCCGAGGAGCCAAACCTCGAGGAGTGAAACCCAATGGATTCCAATGTAGCCGGCCGGCTGGTCGTGTTGGTCGATGGCGATCCGGACCCACGCGCAGCAGCCGCGCGCTGGCTCAACGATGCGGGCATGCGTACGGTCGAGTGCCCAGACGCCGAGAGCTTCCTCGACAGCCTCGATACCAGCCTGCCCGATCTGGTGTGCCTCGATTGCAGCTTACCGCGGATGAGCGGCCGTCAGGCGCTCGATGCGGTGCAACGACAGCATCCCGGCGTCCCTGTCCTGATGTTCAGCGCCGAGGCTTCCACGGAGTCTGCCGTCGATGCGATGCAGGCAGGGGCCAGCGACTACCTGAGCAAGCCGATTGATCGAAACAGGCTGCTGTCTTCAGTCCAGCGCGCCCTGCGATACACGGAGGAAGAGCAGCACGGGCAGATCGATGACTCCAACGAGGAGAATTCTTACGCCGGCGTGATCGGCCGCTCTCCGCGGATGCGCGAGGTTTTTCGTCATGTCGATCGCGTGGCGGGCCGTGACATCAGCGTCTTGATTCGCGGCGACAGCGGAACCGGTAAGGAGCTCATCGCCAGGGCTATCCACGAGAACAGCCGTCGTGCGGGCGGCCCCTTCGTTGCGATCAACTGCGCAGCAATCCCTGAGTCCTTGCAGGACTCCGAGCTTTTCGGACATGAGCGGGGCTCGTTCACCGGCGCACACAAGGCTCGGGCCGGCTGCTTTGAAAGGGCGGACGGCGGCACGCTTTTTCTAGACGAGGTGGCCGAGCTCTCGCTGGGCGTGCAGGCCAAGCTGCTGCGCGTGCTCCAAGAGCGTTCCTTCGACCGCCTCGGTGGAATTCGCACGGTTGAAAGCGACTTTCGCCTAATTACCGCCACGCATCGCGGGCTGCGCGACATGGTTGAAGCCAATAGGTTTCGCGAAGACCTCTACTTCCGGATCGTCGTGTTCGAGATCGAGCTTCCCGCGCTCCGGATGCGTGATGGCGATATCCGCCTTCTGGTTCCGAGGCTGCTCGACGACGTGTCCGCCGAGCTCGGGGCAGGGCCCAGGCGATTGACTCCGCGAGCAATGGAGGCTCTCGAGCGCTACCCATATCCGGGAAATGTCCGGGAGCTCGAGAACATCTTGCAGTGCGCCGCGGTGCTCGCCACCGGCGAAGAGATCGATCTTTGTGACCTGCCCACGAGGGTTCGGCACCATGACGGTGATTCAACGCAGCAGCCGAGATGGAGCGTATTCCCACCGGACGCCGGGGACGCCCCCTCGACTGATCCGACGGACCCGAGCAAGAGCGAACCCCGGACGTCGAATGAACGGCCGACGCCCAAGTCTCTCGAGGAGCTGCCCTTGACACTCGAAGACCTGGAGC